>Ga0265797_10010348_pt1 | contig 11897 bp, 5 predicted proteins | sample P2T30metagenome_FD_192433 | JGI IMG/M metagenome (GOLD analysis project Ga0265797, IMG submission 192433) | Plant litter microbial communities from East Loma Ridge, Irvine, California - P2 T30 | ecosystem: Environmental > Terrestrial > Plant litter > Unclassified | place: USA: California... | reverse complement strand
CCCTATAGCGCAACAATTCACGAATTTACGGCCGAGGCTGTACAACACTCTCGAAATGACGACTTCAGTTCATACAGTAAAAGCTTTTTGAAGGCAGGCCGGACGATAGACAACTTTCTCTACCACATTATAGAGATTCAACGAAGCACGTTTGGTATCGCACCAGGCTTGAATTCCATCAATATCGGAGCCCGAGGCCCACACTTTCCATTGCCTTGTTTCACCTTTTCTTACGGCCCAATCTCGTGGGCCACACACAATCACGACCGCACTGGAGGCAGCGACGACGGAAACACATGTTCAACGACACTGAGCTCCTTCAGGAACGACCAAAAAACAAATAGAGTATAGATGGAACGGATCACAAAGAAGGAGGGAAAAAGGACGCGGGCACGAGTGACGTGGAGCCGTGCGTTTTGGCCTTGCATCGTGGTTCCGCCGGCCCTGCTCTCGCGCCCCCTCCCCATGAAACGGTGTTCTTTTTTCCTGCAAGCACTTGCATCGGCGTTTTACTTTTCTTTTTATTTTCCTATGTTTTTCCATCTCTTGGTGGTGGTGGCGATGCGTTGTTGTTATGGAGGAGAAGCTTGTTTGTTTTCCGATGCCGAAGCAGAATTCAAGAAACAAAAATCGGCTTTCTCCGTTTTTGCTTGCTTGTCGACTTGATCGTCGACTGCTTTAGTTTTTGTTCTCTTCGCACTTTCTTGCTTTTGGACCGAGTAACGCAAGTGTACAATCCTAGCAGCTTTGCATTTGGTGGAGGAAGTGGTTCTCTCTCGGGGAGGAGAGAGAGAAAACGATGGGGCGAAGAGAGATTTATCTGGGAGAGAGAGGTCTTCGGGATCTTTTGCTAGTTGACGGTTATTCGCAAGGTGGCTGCCAACTGGCGGAGGTTTTGGGACGCTTTTCTTTTTCTTGGGTATGCTATTCTCTTCGCTGGTATATTAAAAGCTGGTTTCGCGCTCGCGCGCAAGAAAAGATTATCGTGCCTTTGTTCTGTTTTCATGAGTGTTGCGATATACATGTATACGTGCTGGCTCTTGGACTTGGGTTCCTGCATTTGATTAAGTAGAATGCTTGAGGTTTAGGGGCTGGCTTGATTCTTTTCCCTTCTGGCTGAGTGGTGAGAAGGCGAGGCGGATGTATGAGATCATTCAAATCAAAAGCAAGTTACACCATTTGTTAATTTCGCTAGAAAAATCAAAGGCTTATCGTGGTGCAACAGACTGGCGATCATTCAGCTGCTGAGGTGGCGTAGTGCATCTATGCCTGCACGCATGCTGCCTTGGCTGCATGGAACGTGGCGCTTCTCGATCTTCCCTTCTCTCCGCCTGATCGCAATATTTCGCATATTGAAATGCTGAAGAACATACTTTCCCATGGGTGCAAAATCACTTGATGTCTCGAAGGATCAGTATGAAAGATGTACAATCCTCCCATATTGTACTTCCGTCTGCAAACATCAAATCGTTGCGACCTCGTTGGGCACCATGCATAGCTGCGCCATGTACGATGTACCGGGCTGGAGTGGCGGAGTATACACCTGAACGCCGGCAAGGCTGCATGTTCACGCGCGATGCTGAGATCAAATCCACGGGAGTCCGCGCCATTTCGTTAATATCTCGACTTCGATGCTGCAAGAGGCTGCACTGATCCATCTGCTCCCAGACTACCAGGTTCGCGCTGCTCACTCATGGCGGACCCCATCACAGCCCTTGGCGCCATCGGCATCTTGTCGAACTTCATGCAGATTGCCGACTTCACTGCTGGCGTGGTTTCCAGGACGCGAGAGGTGCTCAAGTCCGGTTCAGACGCTTTCCGAGAGAACATCGAGATTGAGAGGCTGGCCCGTGAATGCGGATGGCTTGGAGAATGAATACAAGAGACGAGCAAGAAGCAGCAGCCGCTTGCACAAGATGAGATTGCCGTGCTATCTGCTGCTCGGCAATCCGTGCTCGAGAGCGAGCGATTGCTGGACATGCTCAAGAGTCTCAAACTGTCAGAGGGATCTCGAGGGATCAGAAGGACTTTACAAGGGGCTCGCCGCGCTGTGAGAGCTGTGCGAAAGCGCGAAGATGTCGCTGCGCACCAGAAGATGCTGGACAGCCTGAATGGGCAGTTGGCCATCGCACTTCTCCAGGTGTTGAGGTACGTATATGCAGAAACCAACACTGCCGCATTCAGAAGAACTAACAACTCGCATAGGCGAAAGCAAGTCAGCTTCCATGAGGAGGTCTTGAATAATATGGAAAGCCATGCAGAAAACAGCCTCGCAACTGTGCTCAATTCCAAAATTGAGATCATGGAGACACTCCGCCGCCAGGAAGCCAGCAGCTCGTCAACATTGCATGCCCAGCAATCGACATTGTCCCGCCTATGTACAAAGCTGGAAGAGAGAGATCGTGTGCCCGGTACGAAGGCTGGAGACAAAAAGACACGGAAGCGGCTCGCGATCGTCGATAGCTTGAGATTCCCAGACATGCGCCTTAGAAAAGACGCGATACATCTCACATACCGAAAGACATTCGAATGGATCTTTGATGAGCAACGTGAGTTCAAGAGGTGGCTTGAGCTGGGAAACGACATTTTCTGGATCAGCGGGAAGGCCGGTTCTGGAAAATCGACACTCATGAAGTTCATCTCGGACCATGCCTCTACTCGCACCATGCTGAGAACTTGGGCGGCTCCTCTCGAGCCACTCATCCTGGACTTCTACTTTTGGTATACCGGCACTCAGTTGCAGAAGTCACAAGAAGGCTTGCTCAGGACTATACTTCATGATTTGTTCGAAAAATGTCCTGATCTTTTGCCTAGAGCGGTGCCGCGCCGATGGAACAGTCCCGCTTCGTTTCATCAAGACCCGGATATATGGAGCCGGGAGGAACTGTCGCAAGCGCTTCGTTCGATTGCAACGATGGGAGACCTGAAATTCAAGTTCTGTCTTTTCCTTGACGGCTTGGATGAGTTCTCCGGCGACCACAGAGACCTGATTGCGGATTTGCGACTGCTTTGCAGCAACAGCTGCATCAAGATATGTGTTAGCAGTCGTCTATGGAATGTATTCGTCAACGCATTCGGCTCGCTGGACACCGTTCTTCATCTGGAAGAGTTGACCGCCGATGACATCTACCAGTACGCAGTGGGGCATCTCAAAGCGGCTGGATACCATCGGTCACAACCCGAAGTCGACGATATTATTGCCGAAATTGTTCTCAAGTCGCAAGGGGTGTTCTTCTGGGTCTTTCTCGCTGTCAGATCCTTGGTGGCGGGTCTTGGTGAAGGCGATAGCATTAAGATACTACAGAGACGACTGTCCGAAATGCCATCGGATTTGGAGGTCTTCTTCCAAAGCATCTTGACCCGACTCGACAGGCTATACGAATCCGAAACTGCTCAAGTCCTCAAGTTGGCAATGCTCACGGTGAATCGGGACCAATTCAGCAGGGAAGAGGGACTCGTTCGGCACGGCTGGCTCGATTTCTGGTTGCTCCGCGAATTTGATTTCTCAGACCGTGACTGGGCTGGCAAGATGAATGTCAGATCCTGTGACGCTTCCCGCTTGAAAGAAATGACGCTGGACACCGGGAGATTCATCAATGCGACCTGCAAAGATTTCCTCTTTCTCGGGGCAGACGGGAACGTGCATTTCTTGCATCAAACCGTGCACGACTTCCTGTCCGGCACGGCCATCCAGGCTTTGCTCGACGGTCGAGTGCCTCCCATGTTTCAGGACCCGCTGATCATGCTACACGTCAGATTAGCCCGGTGCAAGATTCTGCAAACAGACACGTTAAACCTAGACGCCAACGATTGTTTCGGACGGAAGAGCTACCCAGAGACGCTCCAAAACAACGAAGGGGAAGACTTGATCTTCCCGGGCTCCAGCAGACTGGCCCGAATGTTTGAAGATGCCTTTGCGGCGCTGCTGGAGACGTGTCGCGGTGTCGTGGACGGTTGCCATGATCCCAAATGCGTCTTCAACCAGAATTGGCGAATACTCTTTCTGCTCCTCGTCGCCAACGGCAGGTATGCCACACTGCTCAAGGTCACAGAGAAGCATCACTCCACTGATGTGGAGTTTTTGATACAGACGGCCACGAGGCTCCCACGACCGTGTCGCAAGGAGGGTAGAGACGAGCCACAGCGTCTTTCAGGATCGGCGGAGGAAGTGGTCTTGGAATTGTCGTCTGAAGAGTTTATCAGTGAGTTGCGAGCGAGGCGACCAACGACCTTAAGGAACCATTCACGCAACGTCAATATTCTGTCTTTTCACTCTTTGGTGACGAATGGATGACTCTTGCCAGCTGCTGAGGAAGTTTGACTGCTCAGACAGCGGTTCGGGCTGCTAGGATGAAGATCAAATTTACGCCAAAAGTTGTTTATGTAATAGACAAACACGAGACGACACCAGACGTGTTTTCATTGCGAATTCGTAGGTAGAAATCTCCGCTCTCATAATCGTGTCTGCTTGCTTCTCCGTCCGCAGAGTGGCTTGCCATCGTCTAGCCACTTGTCGCCGACGGCAGACATGGTTTACTTTCTCAAATTTTCCGGTTGTCACACTCTGTACTGTCGGCCGGACAGGCCATTGGCCAAGTCGTCGACTTGGACAGACTCACGATTTCACACACCAAAACTCGTTCGTCATTCTTTCGTGGCTGTTGTCTGAGCAAAATTGATCAAAGTCATCGAAGGACTTGGGCAATCGGAGCTTGAGCAGAGATGTTAGTGTAGCTGTGCGTTGGGGAGAGAGAGAGGGAGTAGTAGCAATATATGACGTCAAGCCACCGTTCATGGAGTTCTGAGATTTTACACACTGCAAGTACTATAGTGACAAAACAATCTTTTGTTTGATCGAATACGAAAAACAACTCCTCCTGTACTTTACCCATCTGTAGCTAACTATACGGAGCTAATACCTTTCTTGCATCCCATAGTCATAACACGTCCCTGCAGGCAGAAAAAATCGCCGCAATACCCAATTCAGTCCCAAGTCATAACATTCCCTTTCATCCACCCCCCATCACGCATCCATCACCTTCTAAACACACTCCCCGCACTACTCCCCGTAAAACTGCTCACCTTACTACTAACCCAGCTCCCACTACTACTCATCCAACTCGGCATGCTAATACTGCTGCCCTGCCCGCCCTTCCACGTGCTCATGCCATTGCGGCTACTAGCCGCCTGGCTGCCATCGCTGCTAGCGGCCTTCTTAGCGCCCCACTTGACCTTACCCTCCATAATCGACTGCACAATATTGATAATCCCAAACGTGCTCGAGCCGATAGCGCGGAATAAAGCCAGAGCTGCGACGCTCCAGAGGATGATCTTGAGGTAGTAGTTCTCGCCGATGTTGTCGGTGGGGTAGGCTTCGCTGACGGCCATGACGAGGACCGCGTTGCAGCACATCCAGACGATGACGACGTAGGTGCGCACGGCGCGGTAGTAGTCTTCCTGGATTTGGGATTCGTTGGGGGGCGGCGAGGGGACTTCGACGCGGTCGCGGAGGTTGCGGAGCGCTTCGTCGTAGCCGGAGTCGATGTCGAGTTGCTCGGAGGGCATTTCGAGCTCGACGATGCCGGACTTGGAGCCCTTTGCCACGCCGAGGTCGGTTTTGGAGGCGTTGTCGCCTTTGGTGCCCCAGGAGACGTCGTGGGTGTTGCAGAAGGCGTAGACTTGCAGGGTGCAGATGTAGGAGGGGAGGAGGGCGAAGTATTGCGCGCTCGAGGTGAACATGTGCCAGGGGTCGAGGTAGAGGAAGGACATGAGGAAGTACAAGCCTATTGTTGAGAGGGTGGAGACGATCATGTTGGTGAAGAGATTGTTTCCGAGGTCCAGGTTGTCGTCGCCCTTGAGTTGAATTGCGACGACGTACAGGGCGCAGAAGGTGGTGTAGGCCATGATGATGCCATATGTGATCATGCTTGCCATGTACATGCGCTTCGAGCCTTGAGGACGATTACCCATCGACAGAATGAACTGCATCATGATCAACAGGATGCAAGTGTACCGGAGGATGTAAAAGATGACAGTGCCGATGTTGTGTCCGAAGGGATCCGTTTTCTTGTCCGTGAGAGACCCAGCGATGAAGTAGAAGGTCAGGTAGAAGTTGCCGAGCGAGAAGAATGTGAAGAGCAAGTTGATGAACTGGTAGACGAACTCGATATGGAGCAGCAGTTTGCGTGCAAAGCTGTGATCGGTCTTCCAGACCTGTGCGAAATGGAGGAGCGAGTAGACAGCTGCGAAGAAGGCACCGTTCAACCAACGACGACGCTGAGAGATGAACTCTGGCACCGTATCTGGAACGTCAGTCTCTCCGACAGCACTCTTCACGTACTTCAACACCCATCGTTCGCTGCGCTTTGCGACAAGCTCCCAACAAAGAATACGATCTTCGGCGAGATACATGTTGGCAGTGAAAACGTCGGCATCCTGGCCGTGCAGAGTTTCACCTTTGAAGTACTGACTGAGCGGGCCATGACCAGTCTCGTCGTTCTGAAGGGCGTGGTAACGATAGGCACTGAGAGCACCGGGCAACACTGTGATGTATCCAAAGACTGATTCGAGGGGTTTGTCCAGAATGTTCGACATCTTGTACTCGAAGTTTTGACTTGCAACCAGTGGATTGAGCAGAGCACTCCAGGCCTTGCCCTTGGCTGCTTTGATTTCTCCGGCTGCACCAGCGACACTCGAGTCTCTGTCGAACGCTTTCCACAAGTGGTAGAGCGAATCATCTCCAGGCTTTGTTCCGACATCGAGAAGAATGCAGACGTTCGGGTTGAGGGCACGGCCGAAAGCATTGAAGAACCAACGGTGACTGTTCAGCTTCTTCAAGTTCTTTTCCTTCAGGCAGAAGATCATCTGACAAGGCACAATACCCTTTTCGGCACCCTTGAATTTGAGATCAGAGTCCAGTGAAACCTGTGTGGTGTATTCGTAGACGTGAGCCGAGACTTCTTTGTTGTTGACTTGGTTCTTCGCGATTCCTTCTTGGTAGCAGCCCATAGCAGCCAGAGCGTCGAGAGTGCGAGGGTGAACTTTGCCACGACCATCCGAAATGATGCAGACCACAATCTTCTGCCATCCATCCTTGCCCCAAGTGCGAGATTTGGAACGACTGCAGAAATGGGCGATGTTGCGCATGACACCGTGCATCGTGCGGGTGAAGTCGTATTCGTTTTCGTTGTACATCGTAACACAAATCAAGAGCTCAGTCTCTCGGGGAGACGAGCCAATGTTCTGACGCAGTTTGTAGCCGGTATCGACGAAATCGTTTGGATCGCAAGTAACGGCTGTGTATCGCATGTGCGTGAACTCCACATCATCGCGACGGGGCAGGAACGAATACAAAATTGTTGGAATCTTGCACTCAAGAATGAGCTCGCCGTTGATAAGTCTGACCTCCTTCTTCTCCAGTTGTGCCTCTCTGGCGCCACGCCTCTCTTGCTTTCCTGTGGGTGCTGGGCCATAGAGCTGCTCATCGGCATCCTTCTCGTCATAGAGCGACTCGGAGAATGTTGATTCTGACATGTAGCTGTCACGGTCCCTCAAATCTGGTCGCGAGAGATCGCTTTCCTCGGTTGGCATTCCGAAGACATCGTCGCCGTCCGCATCAATGGGGATAGTGACCGCGTCCGGATCTTTGTCCATGTCTGATGACAGCGGTCGCCCTCCAGCGAACAGTGGTTGTGGAGGGAGAGGACGCTTCGGAGAGCCTCCGTACTGAGTTGAAGGTGTTCCTGGTCTCGGGCTTCCGTTGATGTCCGCGGGCTCGAACGGCACACTACTTGGTGGTGGGCGGCTGTATTCGTTTGACACTCTTGAAGAAACGAAAGGATTTGTGTGCGACTCGGAGTCTCGTGACGATGGTCTGTATGTTGTTGGCGCATCGGGATAGTATGACGGCGCATAAGATTGCGTGAAAGAGGGAGCGTATGTTGAAGGCTCTGTGGCTGGAGGCGCTAGATCCGGCGCGCTGTCTATGATAGACGTCCCTCCTCTTGAAGAGGAAGGACGAATACTGTGCGAAGCAGGTTGGTATGCACGCGAAGGTGGGCTTGGTCTGTCAAGGGTGGGTAAGTCTGGAGATCTTGTTCCGTGGAAACGGACTTTCAACTGGCGCTTTCGAGGGCCAGACGGGCCTACTGCATCGGAGGAGGTGGATCCATTGATAGAGTATCTTGGGCCGTCTGAGGGTGCGTCGGACGAGACCTGGCTGTTCGTAGCCGTGGCAAGGTCGTCGACTCGGGCGCCAACATTGGCAGCAGTTGAAGTATCGGACGGGGTAACTAACGGTCTTGTAGGGCCTGTGTCTGCGGCTCTTGCGAAACGCTGTCGCGCGGCTTCGAAGGCATCGTTTGCTCTGGCACGAGCGGTTGATCGTGGTGTGGGTCGTGAGGGCGATGTGCTGTCTGCGCCTGGTAGAAGGCGCATGCTGTCGCTGTGTGTAGGCGTGAGAAGGATGTCGTCCTCGTAGCCTGGAGGTGGGCCATAGCCTTGGGTGGAGTTGTGGTCCATGGTAACGAAAGTGGGTGGTGTTTGTTGGATTAAGTGATCATGTTATTCGTGAGTGATAGCGTACAGTAGTATGGACGTGTAGATCGGGGAGTGGGCAGCAGTGGACTGTGGACCGCGAGCGAGCAATGGTTATGTTTAACAGTCCGGGTCAAACAGCGCTCTAAGTTCGTGCTAGGGTACACAAAGCGTTGCTCCCATAGCAACGCTTTGGCCGACGTTGTGCAACGCCACACGCGTCCTGCATTGTCAGTCAGTGCCCGACCATTGAAATAGTGCACATGTAAGGGTATTCCGTATGCCGTTTATGCACATCACAAATAGCAATGTGGCGGCAGCAGGGAGCAGTTTTCCGTTCTTCAGGCAGGCACTTTGCCATCGCTGCCCTAGATGGGACGGTATGGCCTGTTCGGCAAGCCGGCAATAGGTGGATACTGTACAGGTGTGTAGCCTCCCATGCATCTCGCCGGCATGCGATCCAAGTATTCATTCAAGTGTTCATTCAAATGGTATTTCGGAGCTCAGATCTTGATGTCGGTGTTCATCTCGTTGGGGAGTATTCGCAACGCTCTACACGGCGTGGAGAGGTAACGCTGCAGCAACGAGGACAGCAGACTCCGTCCGTGTGGCTGAAGATCAAAAGATAAGATCGGCAATTAGATTAAGTACAAGGACGTGCGCGCGCTTGACTCTTGACTTGCACGCGTCTGGGGTATCCTTAGTCTGGTGATTTAGTGCTGCTGCTAATGGGAGTGCTGCTGGGCAAAGTTGAGGAAACACCTTGAGGAAACACCTTGAGGACAGCTTCGTTCGTGCATCGAGGTGGTGCGCATACTCGCCAACAAACCAGACAACCACACTCCTTTCAACACCCCAACCTCAATAGACCATGGCGCGTCTCGGGCGCATGGGCTTCCTCGCCCTGGCCGTCGTCTTCCACATCGTCTACCTCTTCTCCATCTTCGACATTTACTTCGTCAGTCCAATCGTCACTGGCATGCGGCCGTTTAGTGTCGACACTCCAGAGGCCCCTGCTAAACGATTGGTTTTGTATGTTGGTATGCATATGATTGAATAGCTTGTCCATTAATACACACAACTAACACAATCCCAGGTGACGGCCTTCGCGCCGACAAGGCCTTCCAATACTTCCCCGATCCATCCCCTTCAGCTGGCAACGATTCCGCTTCTCTCGAACCCCGTCCACTTGCGCCCTTCCTTCGATCGCGAGTCCTAGAACATGGCACATTCGGCGTTTCCCACACCCGCGTCCCAACCGAATCAAGACCCGGCCACGTTGCCCTCATCGCAGGCCTGTACGAGGACGTCTCAGCAGTCACAACAGGATGGAAATTGAACCCGGTCAACTTCGACAGTGTTTTCAACAGGAGCAGGCATACATGGAGTTGGGGTAGCCCGGACATTCTGCCCATGTTCAGCACCGGAGCTGTGCCTGGAAGAGTCGAGGATGCGACGTATGGACATGAGTTTGAGGATTTCAGCAAGGACGCTACAGAGCTGGACTTTTGGGTCTTCGATCGCGTGAAGCAATTGTTCAAGGACGCGGAGACGGATGCTGAGTTGAACGCAAAGCTGAGACAGGATAAGCTTGTTTTCTTCTTGCATTTGCTTGGTCTGGACACTAGTGGTCATGCGTACAGGCCGTACTCGAAGGAGTACCTGCACAACATCAAGATTGTTGATGAGGGAGTCCGGGAGATCACGGAATTGATCAACAACTTTTACGACGACGAGGACACGGCTTTCATTTTCACGGCAGACCACGGCATGAGCGATTGGGGAAGCCACGGAGACGGCCATCCCGACAACACTAGAACACCGCTCATCGCATGGGGATCTGGAGTCTCCAAGCCTGTTACTGTCGAATCAGGAAAAGCCCCCGGACATGAAGACGGCTTCTCGAGCGACTGGCACCTTGATCACATCCAAAGAAACGATGTTGCACAGGCCGACGTAGCTACCTTGATGGCTTACCTCGCTGGTCTTGAATACCCGGTCAACTCAGTCGGAGAGCTGCCACTGCCATTTGTTGACGCCGACGACAAGCAGAAGTCCAAGGCTATGCTGGTCAATGCACGCCAAATTCTGGAAATGTATCGTGTCAAGGAGGAGGAGAAGAAAGCGACCGAGTTCCGCTACCAGCCCTACCACGGATTCGCCAAAGCTGAGCAGACGGTCGACCACCGACTCTCGATCATTGAAGAGACGATTAAGAGTGGTGACTACGAAGAAGCCATCAAAAGCTCAGATGAGCTCATGCAACTCGCACTTCAGGGTCTTCGCTACCTACAGACCTACGACTGGCTCTTCTTGCGCACTTTGATCACCGCAGGCTACGTCGGATGGATCGTATTTGCCTTCACTACCGCCGTTGACTTGCACGTACTCGATGGAAAGGTGAATACCTCACGAACTACCACCAGCATCGCTGCTTTCAGCTCGTTCCTGGTTGCGCTGTACAGCTTTTTGTATGCTCGATCTTCGCCACCCCAGTACTATGCCTATGCCTTTTTCCCAATTATGTTCTGGGAGGAAGTGTTTGCCAGACGTCAAGCTCTGGCTGAGGGAAAGAGGAAGCTGTTCGATCATGCCGGTAGCAGCGATGCGTTGAAGTTGGGCCTGAACTTTGCCATGTATATTGGAATTCTTGAAGTTATGGTGAGTGGCAAACCAGAATGTTCTGTACTACTCATGCTAACGATGATTCACAGGTCCAAAGTTACTACCACCGCGAGGTCTACACGATCTGCTATTTGCTTGCCACAACCTGGCCACTCTTCTACGGCACCGATTTCCTCAGCAAGAACTGGATCCTCTGCAGCACCTGGGCATGCTCATGTGCTGCGATGAGCATCTTCACTCTTCTTCCTGCCAACAAGGTCGAGAACGCCACTCTGATTCTCCTAGGAGGCCTGATCACGGTGGTAGTCGGCCTTGCCTACATCCTGCTGGAAAAGAGCATGCTCGTCCAAACTGCCCCTAATAGCAGCGCCCTAGCATCCAACAAGCCAGACGGCATCTCACGAATCATCATGGGTACCCAAGTCGGCCTTGTCGCTCTCGCCATGCTTGTTACTCGCTCCAGCGTCTTCTCACTGCAAGCGAAGCAGGGCCTGCCACTGGGTACACAAGTCGTGGGATGGTTCACACTCATAGCATCCTTCATCGTCCCCTTCCTCCACGCTCTGCAACCCCGCGACCACTACCTCCACCGCCTCGCCATCACATTCCTCGCGTTCGGCCCCCTCTTCGTCATCCTCACCATCTCCTACGAAGGCCTCTTCTACTTCGCCATCGCCATCACCCTCCTCAGCTGGGTCCGCCTCGAACACCGCATCCACCAAGCCCTCTCCGCCAAA
>Ga0265797_10010347_pt1 | contig 11897 bp, 11 predicted proteins | sample P2T30metagenome_FD_192433 | JGI IMG/M metagenome (GOLD analysis project Ga0265797, IMG submission 192433) | Plant litter microbial communities from East Loma Ridge, Irvine, California - P2 T30 | ecosystem: Environmental > Terrestrial > Plant litter > Unclassified | place: USA: California... | reverse complement strand
GGCATCGTTGATATCAACGTAGCCTTTCTGCTGGAAGTAGCGGGTCAGCTTGGCGAGGATCAATTCGTAGAATGTGGTGCGGTTGCTGATGCCCTTGACCTCGGTTTGTACCAGTCGATCCAGGTTGGTGATCGAGGTGTACAGGTTGACCGGCGGGTTGAGCATCAACACGCGCTTGAAATTGAAGCTGCGGCGTGTTTCGTCCAATTGGCTGACGAAGGCTGCGTGCAGGGCGCCCAGGCTGTAACCGGTCAGGTAATAGTCGGTGACTTGCAGTTTCGGATGCTGGGCGCGCACCGCCTGCATGGCGCGGTATAAATCCTCGGCATCGTCGCGACTTAGGCCTGGCGTGGCAAAGCGCGAGGCGGAGGTCATGAAGTCATAACTGGTCGGCGATGACAGTTGCACCACGTGATAGCCGGCACCGTAGAACAGTTTTTTCAGGTACTCGGGCGTGGTGCTTGAATAGCGCGCGCCCGTGCCGGCAATGATGAAGATCAGCGGCGCAGCGCCTTTCTGCTCGGCCAGCCGATAGCGCATCTTGGTGACGGCCCAGAAATTGTCCGGCAGCTGGAACTCGCGCTCCGGGCGCAGGCGAACCTGATAGTCCTTCTGATTGATATCGGCATCGTCCGGCAGCTCCGGCCGGAGTTCGGGCGGCGTGGTGGCAATGGTCGCTTCGAATGGATTGGTCAGCGGGTAACCATACGTCTGCGGGTCGATATCAGCCGCCCAAAGCGGAACACTGAGCAGCAGACCGCTAAGCAGGGCAGCGAGGCGGGGAGTGAAAGACATACAAGATCCCTTTGGAGAGAGAACATTCTTTTCAGAGGTGGGCGGGGCTGCCCGTGCTTTTTCGGCATCAGCCGCGATCAGTAGGACAATTAGCAATGTGTCAAAGTGCCATGGGAATTATCGTCCTGCTAGCGCCGTGTGCTGTTGATACTGCATTTGCCTGCAAAGGTCGAGATAACGCGGCCTCGGCACTCCGCTACAGAGCGCTATTTGTGACTTGCATCCGCCCGGCGGGAGATTATGCTGAGCGCCGTTTCCGTGCCTTCTGGAGTGCTGCATGCCTCGTCGTCTGTCTGTCGTTGTGCTGGTGATCGCCGCTGTGCTGTGTGTGATTGCCAGCTATGGCCTGCGCTATCTGCTCATGGAGGGTGATCAGTGGGTAGGCCGCTGCGTTGAAGACCCGGCCGCGCTGGCCTGCCAGGTTCGCGCGACTCTGGGTTGGATGATTCATTTGCGGGTCATCGCCTGGGCCGCCCTTGGCTGCGCGGTGCTGGCATTCGTGCTGCCAGGCGTCTGGGGCTGGCGCCTGGCGGTGCCCGGGCTGCTGCTCGGCTTGCCGGCGCTTGCGCTGTACACCGCAAGCCTGGCCGTGTTCGCCGTCGTGCTGGCGCTGTTGCGACTGGTACGTGCGCCTGCCGCGGTAGCCCGTTGATACGGACCCACGCGGCGTATTGCGCAGCGTGGGTCGCAAGCGCTTAGCGCCCCGTCGACAGTCTCAGGCTGCGCCAGAGCGCTGCGACCAGCACCGCGCTGGTTACCGCCCAGCCAATCGCTTGCAGGTTCTCCAGCGTCTCTTCATAGAGCTGCGGCACGATGCCTGCGGCAATCAATACGGCCAGCAGAGCGATTTCCCGACGCGGACCGGCAACCGGGCGCAGCAGATAGACCAGTGCCGGCAGCAGCAGCGCCGCGCTGGGGAAGCTGCGGTAGCGGGCATCGGTAACCATGGCCAGCATCATCACTGCGCCGGCGAACCCGGCGGCCACCAGCCACCAGCCTGAGCGACGCTCCAGCCAGTTGAACGCTTCGCCGCGCCAGCCTTGTGCCGTCGATAGCGACAGCGCGGCGTGGGCCAGCACCAGCAGATTGAGCGCGAGCAGAGCGCCGGCCCACAGCCATTCACCGACATAACGGCTGGTCACCCAGGACAGTTCCGCCCATAGCCCGATGCAGGCGGCGCCCAGTGCGGCCAGCAGCGGCAGCAGCACGGCATTACGGGTCGAGTTCGGGCGCCCGCCGATTAGCAGTCCAAAGGCCAAAACGCCGCTGCTGATGGCCAGCCACAGCGGCCAGTGTGGAAGATTGGAAACCGGTCCGGCGAGTATTGATTTGTCCTGCCGATCGGCGTCGTACAGCCCCCAGAAGCCGCCCACGGCACCTTCGCTGACGCGTTTCCAGGGTTGATCGAAGGCTTCGATCAAGTTGTAGCGCCAGCCATGCTGTTCTGCCAGGGCGACGAAGCCACGGATAAAAGTGGCCTGGTTGACCCGGCTGGGCACTGCCGTCTCACGCTGGCGGCCCTCGCTGGGCCAGCCGGTTTCGCCGATCATGATGTCCTTGGGCGCGAACTGTTTACCGAACAGCTCGCGAACCTCGGTGACTTCATGCAGCGCGGCGTCAATGCCGGCAGGGTCGTCTTCCCAGTAGGGCAGCAGGTGGATGGTGATGAAATCCACTGCAGGGGCGACTTCCGGGTGTTTGAGCCAGAACTCCCAGACATCGGCGTAAGTGACCGGTTGGGTGATTTCCGCTTTCACCTGATTGATCAGCTCGACGAGTTGCCCGCCGGTGACTTCCTTGCGCAGCAGCGCTTCGTTGCCGACGATCACCGCGTCGACCACGTCGGGATTTTCTTTGGCGAGCTTGATCAGACCCTGGATTTCGATCGCGGTGTCATGCGGGTTGCGGCTCACCCAGGCACCGGTTATGAGCTTCAAGCCGTGCTTGCGCGCCAGATCCGGCAGCGATTCCAAACCGGTGACCGAATAGGTACGGATGCACTGGAAGCGCTCGGCCAACAGCGCCAAATCGGTATCCATCTGCTCGGGATGAATCTGCAGCGGCAGGTCGAACGGCGACTGATCCTTGCCGAACGGCGTGTACGACGCGCATTGCAGCTTGTGCGTAGGCGTGGCGGCATCGGCCAGTACAACCGGCTTGCCAATGGTTTGCCATAGGCTGCCAAGCGCAAGAAACCCGACAATGCAGGCGCAGAGATAAGGAAGCAAAGGAAAGCGAGCAATGACGGGCATGATCGAACACGCATGGTGAGGGAGCGCGCATCTTAGCGGCGAGCCGGGGCTTTAGATAGCGGCGGAAAAAGCGGTTACAAACCGTTTGTTTGACAGCCTGTGCAGGGCGACTAGTTTTGATGATGCGGCGTAAGGAACACCCGCGTCGCTCACCCGAGTGGAACAACAAAGGATGTTAGCTCATGTTTAAAAATACCCTGCAAGCCCTGCTGTTCACTACGCTGGCCAGCGCCTCGTTGCTAGTCAGCGCGAATGAAAGCGCAAAAACGCCTGTCGCCGAACCTGTCGCGCAACAAGTCGCTGAGCTCAACCCGATCAACCTCAATACTGCGGATGCTGAAACCCTGCAGCGTGAGCTCGCTGGCGTGGGCGCCGTCAAGGCCCAGGCAATTGTCAGCTACCGCGACACCCATGGTGAATTCGCCTCGGTGGACGAGTTGCTTGAAGTCAAAGGTATCGGCGAGTCATTGCTTGACCGCAACCGTGACAAGTTGACGGTTCAGTAGCCTAAATTCGCAATGGCGCAGCCGCTTTATCCGCGCAGGGTAGAGCGGCTTTTTTACGCCTGGAGATAAGCATTTTCATCTGATTCATCTCGGTACCCAGCCGTTTCATTCCTCATCCCCTTATTGGCGCGCTTAGTGCTCCCAGCCATGCATGGGGCCGTGGCATCGCCAATATCCAGCCGTCACGGTCGAATCAGCTAGTTGGCACCCTTGTTGCAATCACTCAGGCAAAGCACACGCGGCGTCAAAAAACCGCGGTCAGTGGAGGAAGGTCATGAGTCAGGGTGTCGCGTTCAATCGTCTAATGCTGGAAATGCGCTCGATGCAGGCCGAGGCCATGGCGCGCAAACCGGCAGTCTCCGAAGCCCAGGAAGCCGGCGCGCCGAGCTTCTCGGACATGCTTGGGCAGGCGGTTAACAAGGTCGGCGAAACCCAGCAGGTCTCTAGCCAGCTAGCGAGTGCCTTCGAGATGGGGCAGAGCGGCGTCGATCTGACTGACGTAATGATTGCTTCGCAGAAGGCCAGCGTTTCCTTCCAGGCCATGACCCAGGTTCGCAACAAGATGGTTCAGGCGTACCAAGACATCATGCAAATGCCGGTTTAAGGGGTAGATCACGATTATGGCCGAAGCACTTGCCACCACCGTACCCGTCACTTCTGCTGGCAGCGCGCCGAAGAAGCCGCTGTTCGGGCTGACCTTTCTGGAGAATCTCTCCGACATGCCGGTGTTGCGTCAGGCTGGCCTGTTGGTCGGACTGGCCGCCAGCGTGGCGATCGGTTTCGCCGTGGTGCTGTGGTCGCAGGAGCCGGATTACAAGCCGCTGTACGGCAGCTTGAACGGCATGGACGCGACCCAGGTGATGGAAACCCTGTCGACTGCCGACATCAGCTATACCATCGAGCCGAATTCCGGCGCGCTGCTGGTCAAGTCCGACGATCTGGCGCGTGCACGCATTCGTCTGGCCTCGGCTGGCGTGGCGCCGACCGACACCAGCATCGGTTTCGAAATTCTCGACAGGGAGCAGGGCCTCGGTACCAGCCAGTTCATGGAGGCGACCCGCTACCGTCGTGGCCTGGAAGGCGAATTGGCGCGCACCGTCTCGAGTCTGAACAACGTCAAGGCTGCTCGTGTGCACCTCGCGATTCCCAAAAGTTCGGTGTTCGTGCGCGACGAGCGCAAGCCCAGCGCGTCGGTACTGGTCGAGCTGTATGCGGGTCGCAACCTTGAGCCCAGCCAAGTGATGGCCATCGTCAATCTGGTCGCCAGCAGCGTGCCGGAAATGGACAAGGGCCAGGTTACCGTCGTCGACCAGAAGGGCACTCTGCTCTCCGATCAGCAGGAAATGTCCGAGCTGAGCATGGCCGGCAAGCAATTCGATTACAGCCGCCGCATGGAGAACCTCTTTACCCAGCGCGTGCACAATATTCTGCAACCCGTGCTCGGCATGGGCCGCTACAAGGCCGAAGTGTCGGCGGACGTCGATTTCAGCGCGGTCGAGTCCACCTCGGAAACCTTCAACCCGGACCAGCCGGCGCTGCGCAGCGAGCAACAGGTCAACGAACAGCGCAGCAGTGGCAGCGGCCCGCAAGGCGTGCCAGGCGCTCTGAGCAACCAGCCGCCTGGTCCTGCCGCTGCACCACAGCAAGCCGGTGGCGCCGCAGCGCCTGGTGGCCCGGTAGCGCCTGGCCAGCCCCTGGTGGATGCCAATGGTCAACAGATCATGGACCCGGCCACCGGCCTGCCGATGCTGGCGCCGTACCCGGCCGACAAGCGCGATCAGTCGACCCGCAACTTCGAGCTGGATCGCTCGGTCAGCTACACCAAACAACAGCAAGGCCGTCTGCGTCGGCTTTCCGTCGCGGTCGTGGTGGATGACCAGATGCGTGTCGACCCCGCTACTGGTGATGTCACCCGCGTACCGTGGACCACTGACGACCTGGCACGCTTTACCCGTCTGGTGCAGGACTCGGTCGGCTTCGATGCCAGCCGCGGCGACAGCGTCAGCGTGATCAATACGGCGTTCAGCACCGAAGCTGCCGAAGTCATCGAAATGCCGTGGTACCAGAGCGAGCTGTTCCTGATGGCCATGAGCGGCCTCAAGTCACTGTTCCCCGCTTTGCTGATCTTCCTGCTGGTGTGGTTCGTGCTGCGTCCGGTGTTGAACAACATCACCGGTGGTGGCAAAGGCAAGGAATTGGCACTGGCGGGTGGCGGCCGCGAAGGCGACGTGGATCTGGGCGAAATGGGCGGTCTCGATGGCCAGCTGTCATCCGATCGTGTGAGCCTTGGCGGCCCGCAAAGCATTCTCCTGCCGAGCCCGAGCGAGGGGTATGATGCACAACTGAACGCGATCAAGAGCTTGGTCGCCGAAGATCCGGGCCGTGTAGCCCAGGTCGTCAAAGACTGGATCAATGCTGATGAATGACAACCGTTCCACCGCCAAGATGAGCAAGGTCGAAAAGGCCGCGATTCTTCTGCTGTCGCTCGGTGAAACCGATGCGGCCCAAGTGCTTCGTCATTTGGGGCCCAAGGAAGTGCAGCGCGTGGGTGTGGCTATGGCCGGCATGCGCAACATTCATCGCGAGCAGGTCGAGCAGGTAATGGGCGAGTTCGTCGAAACAGTCGGCGACCAGACCAGCCTTGGCGTAGGCGCCGACGGTTATATCCGCAAGATGCTCACCCAGGCACTCGGCGAAGACAAAGCCGGCAACCTGATCGACCGCATCCTGCTGGGCGGCAGCACCAGTGGCCTGGACAGCCTGAAATGGATGGAACCACGCGCTGTGGCTGACGTGATCCGCTACGAGCACCCGCAGATTCAGGCGATTGTGGTGGCTTACCTCGACCCGGATCAGGCGGGCGAGGTATTGGGGCATTTCGACCACAAGGTTCGCCTGGATATCGTCCTGCGCGTGTCCTCGTTGAACACCGTACAGCCGGCGGCGCTCAAGGAACTCAATCTGATTCTCGAGAAACAGTTCTCCGGGAACTCCAATACCACCCGTGCGACCATGGGCGGCGTGAAGCGCGCTGCCGATATCATGAACTACCTCGACAGCTCGGTTGAAGGGCAACTGATGGACTCGATCCGCGAGCTTGACGAAGATTTGTCATCGCAGATCGAAGACCTGATGTTCGTCTTCGACAACCTGGCCGATGTCGACGACCGTGGCATCCAGGCGCTGCTGCGCGAGGTGTCTTCCGATGTGCTGGTGCTGGCGCTGAAAGGTGCAGACGAAGCCATCAAGGAAAAGGTCTTCAAGAACATGTCCAAGCGCGCTGCTGAATTGCTGCGTGATGATCTCGAGGCAAAAGGCCCGGTACGCGTCAGCGACGTCGAGACCGCCCAGAAGGAAATCCTCACCATCGCCCGGCGTATGGCCGAGGCGGGCGAAATCGTCTTGGGTGGCAAGGGCGGCGAGGAGATGGTTTAACCCATGGCCGAAAAGGAACCTGCCAGCGAGTTGATTCGCGCCAAAGACCTTGGCAGCGTCAATCGCTGGTCACTGCCCAGTTTCGACGAGCACGTCGATGAACCCGAGCAGGAGCAGCCGGTCGCCGAACCGGCTGCTCCTGCTGCCGTTGCGCCGCAAGAAAGCGAAGAGGTCGCGCTCGAGGATGTCAAACCCTTGACACTCGACGAACTCGAAGCGATTCGCCAGGACGCCTACAACGAAGGTTTCGCCACTGGGGAAAAAGACGGTTTCCGCGCGGGGCAGTTAAAGGCCAAGCAGGAAGCGGACGCAGCGCTCGCGGCTCGGGTCACTGCGCTCGAGCAGGTCATGAGCCATCTATTCGAGCCGATCGCCGAGCAGGATCAGCAGCTCGAAGTGGCACTGGTCGCTCTGGTCGGGCAGATTTCCCGCGAGGTCATTCAGCGCGAAGTGAGCCGCGACTCCAGCCAGATTCGCCAAGTGCTGCGTGAAGCCCTCAAACTGCTACCGATGGGCGCGGAAAATATCCGCATCCACCTTAATCCGCAGGACTTCGAGCTGGTCAAGGCGCTACGTGACCGCCACGAGGAAAGCTGGCGGATTCTTGAGGATGAGGGTTTGCTGCCCGGCGGCTGCCGTGTCGAGACTGAGCACAGCCGCATTGATGCCAGCGTAGAGACACGTTTGAGCCAGGCGCTCAAGCAGCTCTTCGAGCAGCAACGCGAAAACGCGACCACGCCTCGCGCTGCCGATATGCAGATCGACCTGGATGACACCCATGCGCCTTGAGCGCATCAGTTTTGCCCGCCGCATGGAAGGCTACGGTGAGGCGGTGAAACTGCCCACCCAGCCTATCGTTGAAGGTCGGCTGTTGCGCATGGTTGGCCTCACCCTGGAAGCCGAAGGCCTGCGCGCGGCCCTTGGCAGCCGCTGCTTGGTGATCAACGATGACAGTTATCACCCGGTGCAGGTCGAGGCCGAAGTGATGGGCTTTTCCTCCGGCAAGATCTATCTGATGCCGGTTGGCAGCCTGGCGGGCATCGCGCCGGGTGCCCGTGTGGTGCCACTGCCTGATACCGGGCGTCTGCCGATGGGTATGTCGATGCTCGGCCGCGTGCTCGACGGCGCCGGTCGCGCTCTAGATGGCAAGGGCGGTATGAAAGCCGAAGACTGGGTGCCGATGGACGGCCCGACCATCAACCCGCTCAAGCGTCATCCCATCAGCGAACCGCTGGATGTCGGCATCCGCAGCATCAATGGTCTGCTCACTGTTGGCCGTGGCCAGCGGCTCGGCTTGTTTGCCGGTACTGGCGTCGGCAAGTCGGTATTGCTGGGCATGATGACGCGCTTCACCGAAGCCGAGATCATCGTGGTGGGCCTGATCGGCGAACGTGGCCGCGAGGTGAAGGAATTCATCGACGAGATTCTTGGTAAGGAGGGCATCAAGCGTTCGGTCGTGGTGGCATCGCCTGCTGACGATGCGCCACTGATGCGCTTGCGCGCGGCGATGTACTGCACGCGAATTGCCGAATATTTCCGCGACAAGGGCAAGAACGTCCTGCTGCTGATGGACTCATTGACCCGTTTCGCCCAGGCACAACGGGAAATTGCCCTGGCTATTGGCGAGCCGCCGGCGACCAAAGGCTATCCACCTTCAGTGTTCGCCAAGCTGCCACGACTGGTGGAGCGGGCGGGTAACGCCGAGGAGGGCGGTGGCTCGATCACGGCGTTCTATACCGTGCTGTCGGAGGGCGATGATCAGCAGGACCCTATCGCCGACGCCGCCCGTGGCGTACTCGACGGCCACTTCGTGCTATCCCGACGCCTGGCCGAAGAGGGTCATTACCCCGCGATCGACATCGAAGCATCGATCAGCCGGGTGATGCCGCAGGTGGTCAGTGCGGAACACATGCGTAACGCGCAGCGCTTCAAGCAGCTGTGGTCGCGTTATCAGCAGAGCCGTGACCTGATCAGCGTGGGCGCCTATGTGCCGGGTGGTGATGCCGATACTGATCTGGCCATCGCTCGCCAGCCGGTGATGGTGCGTTACCTGCGCCAGAGCCTTGGAGAAAGCGAAAGCCTGGACGGCAGCCGTGATCTGCTGGCCGCGGTTTTGAATCCTTCTTTGGCGCCTTAACCTGTGGCTACGAGCCGCGCCGCGCGGTTGGCGCCTGTCGTCGAAATGGCTCAAAAGGCCGAGCGCGAGGCCGCCCTGCAACTGGGGCGTGCCCAAGGCATGCTCGGACAGGCTCAGGCCAAGCTGACGGATCTGGAAACCTACCTGCACGGTTATCAGCAGCAATGGATCAACGAAGGGCAGCATGGTGTGTCGGGCCAGTGGCTGATGAATTACCAGCGCTTCCTGTCGCAGCTCGATGTGGCCATCGCTCAGCAACAGCAGGCGGTGACCTGGCACCGTAATAATCTGGATAAGGTGCGTGAGGTCTGGCAGCAACGCTACGCTCGCCTTGAAGGGCTGCGCAAGCTGGTGCAGCGCTACGTTGACGAAGCGCGCCTGGCCGAGGACAAGCGCGAGCAAAAGCTGCTCGACGAACTTTCTCAACGCATGCCGCGGCGCGATTCCCACGAATGATGGTTGCCGCTGAGGCAGGCTAGTGCTACATGTTCATAGGCCGGAATTCAGTTGCTGGAGAGCGAACTGGGCAGGGTCAGGAAAAACAGGTGAGACACCGCGCCGCGGCATGGGTCAACAAGGTATCGCCTGCTTAATCAGGACAGGCTTCGCCAAGTTGGTCCGTTTATGCGGTCTGGCGGGTTTCCCGGATCTCAAGGAGTGTTTCATGCCCATCACCTCGCTGCCTTCGGAAGACGGGCAAGAGTTGACCATCACCATTCAAGGCCGCTTCGATTTTGGCGCGCACCAGGAGTTTCGTCGTGCCTACGAGCGCGTCGATATTCGTCCAAAGCGCTACTCGGTAGACCTCAAGGGGACGACCTATCTCGACAGTTCTGCGCTCGGTATGCTGCTGCTCCTGCGTGACCATGCAGGCGGTGACCGCGCGCAGATTCGCTTGCTCAATTGCAACGCCGACGTGCGCAAGATTCTCTCCATCTCCAATTTCGAACAGCTTTTTCAGATCGTCTGAAGCGCGATGAACGCTTCCTACCTCACCATCCTGATCGCTGAGGACAGCCCCAGCGACCGCATGCTGCTATCGACCATCGTCGCGCGACAGGGGCATCGGGTGCTGTCGGCCAGTGACGGTCTTGAGGCGGTTGCGTTGTTCGAGTCGCAGCGTCCGCAGCTGGTTTTGATGGATGCGCTGATGCCGGTGATGGATGGCTTCGAGGCGGCTCGGCGAATCAAGGCGATGGCCGGCGATGCGATGGTGCCGATCATTTTTCTCACTTCCCTGAGCGAGGACGAAGCGCTGGTTCGCTGCCTCGAGGCGGGCGGCGATGATTTTCTCGCCAAGCCTTACAGTCGGGTGATTCTCGAGGCCAAGATCAACGCCATGGATCGGCTGCGGCGCCTGCATCAGGAGGTGCTGCAGCAGCGCGATCAGATCGCGCGGCATAACGAGTATCTGCTCAACGAGCAGCAAGTGGCCAAAGCGGTTTTCGATAAAGTGGCGCATTCCGGCTGCCTGGGTGCCGGTAATATCCGCTACCTGCAATCACCCTATGCGCTGTTCAACGGCGATCTGTTGCTGGCAGCGTTCCATCCGAGTGGCGATATGCATGTGCTGCTCGGTGACTTCACCGGCCACGGCTTGCCGGCTGCGATCGGCGCGATGCCGCTGGCTGATGTGTTTTACCGCATGACTGGCAAAGGCCACTCGCTGGCTGAAATCCTCCATGAAAGTAATGCCAAGCTGCGCCGTATTCTGCCGCGCGGAGTGTTCTGCTGTGCGACGGTGCTGAACATCAGCTTCCGTCGGCAGACGGTGGAGTTCTGGGGTGGCGGTCTGCCGGATGGCTACATCTTGCGCAAGGACGGCGAGCGACTTCCCCTGGTGTCTCGCCACCTGCCACTCGGCGTCCTCGAGCCTGATCGCTTTCACGATGGCTACGAGGCACATCCATTGGCGCTCGGCGACCGGGTATTCCTGCTGTCCGACGGGGTGCTGGAGGCGCGCAACGAGCACGAGCAGCTGTTTGGTGAGCAGCGCCTGCTCGATGTGCTCGACAACGGCCACCCGCCAGCGGCGTTGTTTGACGAGATTCAGCAGGCCTTGCAGCGGTTCCATGGCGAAGCGCGTGACGATGTCAGCCTGGTCGAAGTGACCATGGTCGAAGACAGCGCCGTCAACCGACCGCCTCTTTCCCAGGGCGAGTGGCGCGCAGGGCCCGAGCAGTGGTCGGCGCGTTTCGATTTCCGAGGGCGGACTTTGCGCGACTTCTACCCATTGCCGTACCTGCTGCAGCTACTGCTGGAGGTGCCGGGTTTGCGCGGGCAGGGTGGCAACCTCTACAGCGTGCTTTGTGAGCTTTACACCAACGCATTGGAGCATGGTGTGCTCGGGCTGGACTCGGGTTTGAAACGCGATGCCACCGGCTTCTCCAACTACTACCGACAACGCGCCGAGCGCCTGGATACGCTGCTCGACGGATGTGTCAGCATCGGCTTCGAGACCCGTCGCGAAGCCAGTGGCGGTCGGTTGACGCTGACCGTTGAGGATAGCGGTGCCGGTTTTGATGCCGAGGCGATGCTAAGCCACCCGCATGCGGCGCAAGGTTTCAGCGGGCGGGGCATGAGCCTGGTTCGCGAACTGAGTGACCAGTGCAGCTGGTCGCCAGACGGGCGTCGGGTCAGTGTGGAGTTCTCGTGGCCTGCCGAGGCATAATCTGACCCACTGGTACGTTATTCGGCCATCCCGGCACACGATGCGTATCAGCGACGGTGAGCTGCCGTCAGGCTGGCCTGGAGCTTAGGGTGTCCGACAAT
>Ga0265797_10010345_pt1 | contig 11898 bp, 9 predicted proteins | sample P2T30metagenome_FD_192433 | JGI IMG/M metagenome (GOLD analysis project Ga0265797, IMG submission 192433) | Plant litter microbial communities from East Loma Ridge, Irvine, California - P2 T30 | ecosystem: Environmental > Terrestrial > Plant litter > Unclassified | place: USA: California... | reverse complement strand
AGGCTACCAGCACGGATCTTGAGGGTGCTGACAGAGCCGATGACTGAGCTCACGGAGCAGTGAGCAGCAGTGACGACAGTGGTGGCGTCCAAGAGAGAACCACCGCAGAGATGCTGTCCGTTCTTCTGAAGGCTGACAATGAAGGGGAAGTCGCCAGAGGCAGCGGCAGTTCCACCAACAATGTCGTCAACGGGAGCATCCTCGGGGAACTCGTACTCGGGGTCTTGAGGAGTAGGAGCAGCAAGGACGAGCGCAGGGAGCGCGATGGCGATGATGGATTGGAAACGCATGATGATAGTTTCGAGTGAATGAGGCTACACGGAGTAGGACTGTGAAGTGATTGAAGTGAAGAGACAAGCGACTGACTGAGCTGGCTGATGATGAAAAGAAAGGGAAGTGACTCTATACTTATACACAGACCATCATCCCCTGATCATCAAACACGCAATCCAGTGCAGTGTCTCCATCGTGTTGTCCGGAGTCGCCAAGCGTGATCGACTAGGTGTGCACTTTGTCCTTCCGAATTGGGGGTCCGCTTCGGCTTGGCGAAGTCTTAACGAGAGTCCGCCCATCGTACCTTTGGCGCGCCGGTGCGTGCTAGGTGACCCTGTCCATGTAGGTACGTTATCTGTGTGTAGTATAAGCTTTCCGGCTGTTTACCTCACAACGAATGTGAAGGACGAAGCTGATCTAGCGGTTGCTCCCGTATACCAGGATCAAGGCGAGTTTTGCCTCACAGCTGCAGTCTGCAGGTCCGCTTCTCCAGATCGTTGCTTTTTCGCCCCTGTCTCATTCTGGCTAAGGGCTGCGATCTCAGCCATCTCTTGTGCTTGAAACATGTCGGAAATAAAACTGTTTCCTCTCACGGCCTCAGGCAACCGCAACATAGCCGTCAAGCATGGTTGTTTCTACTCGGGGCATGTCGCAACAAGGCCGTTACAGCGACGCTGTTCCCTAGACAGCAGGAGGTTGTGACGCCGTTCCATATCCTGGCTATAGTAAAGCCGAAGTACCATCGTATTTCCTTTGCCATAGTCTTGGTTCTCGTAGAGTCCATCGAATCGACGCGATCTTATCGCGGCGTATAGCGCCGTCATGCGTTGTCTCCTGAAGAGGCAAGAGATTTTGCCACATGTGGTGTGCATACCGACACAAGCGCCGACCAGGTTCCTGTAACATCTCGTGGTAGGCGAACCACGATGCAGGCTGTGTATATTGCCCTACATGATCGGCATCGTACGTGATTTGTGCCATTTTGTCGGGGGACGAATAGTGTGTTGATGTTAGGTTAGGCGTGACTAGTACGCCAGTGGGGAAAAGGCAGGAGGATTGACCTGCCACAACGGATAGGTCCGCATGGGCTGCTAGCAAAACACTCGCGCACTTGGCCCCGGCATGCACATTGCGACGTCGGAGATGGCGAGCATTCAGGATGTCGCATTATGGCGTTCGCTGGGTGACACCGGCTCTGGGCCAGGAAAGGCAGGAGATGGAGGAGCTATTGGTAGGGCGGAGCTTTAATGTCTTGGCGACGCGCGCGTGAGCCGGCAGACTGCCGGAGGTAGTATCGATCTACACAACGGCGCTGAAACCTGCACATAGTATGGCTGGTATGGAGATCTCCAGTGCTTGCCGGTGGTTCACCGCATGTGAAGTGGTCGAGAAACAATGGCGGTCGAAACGTTGTGTTCAGCGCCCGGCCGCGTCCGCGTCCAGCCTCGGTACCATAGTCAACATAACTCTGCTTCGATAAGGCCACTGTATACGTAAATTGCTCTCGTCAACATGTCTCTTGATGCGCCGAGCATGAATGCCAGATAACGCCATGCAGACATACTAGCGCAGTGCCTTCAGCCTCATCCGAAGTCTGCGTCATATGCAAGGTACTTCGACTGTTGCCTTGCCTGCACACCATGCGTGGCGCAGCTGCTACTAATACTCCTGACACCATCTCAACTCTCTGCACTGCAATACTCCCCACATCCAGAACGAATGCCAGCTGATTCGAAAGGTCGTCGCAACCTCTTGTGGGCATTTGGATTATTCTCTCTGATCCTGATATCATTCCACATCTTCTCGTCAAAAGAGATGGATAGCCTCCCCGCCCCTTTCACCATCGAAATCGATGGCAGCCCCATCGCCAAGGTCGACGGCAACGCCGAAGACAAGACGCATGCGAAAACAGGCACGGACGCAGCCGTCTTTGAACTCAAGAGCAGCCGTCTGCAGTGCGACGGTCACATTCTTGGACGAGCCATGGTAGAAGACCGTAGCTTCCTTCCAAAGCAAGTGTGGTGGTTCAAGGCAGACACCGATATGCCCGTGCATAAAGTAACTGCAAGCCAGGATGGTGATTCTTACCAACTGAAGTTCTCCAGTATGTGTATTGCGGTGATGTGATCATACTCATACTGAAAACGTGCAGACGCGCCTCTGATGGTAGACGATGGAGGGGTCTTTGCGGATCTTCTTGGGGGTGAGTATCTTCCACTTTGGTATCGAAATGACTTCTAACATTCCCAGATAACCCATCTAAAGTGGTCTTGAAGATGCAGTCGTAGTCATGGAGTGGTGGAATGCGGAAGTATACATGCTGGTTAAGGTTTATGGCATGTGCTGGTAGGCGTTTTGGTATGACGTCACGCGCCATGACATGTCACCAGCTGAGCAGCTGCACGACCGGCATTCCTGCAGATCAGCCGTATCTTTTCATGGTACACGATGTATGCATCTAGACTATCTTTCATAATTGAATATATTCTTTTATGCTCTCCTCGCCGTCTCAATTGTAGACCTTTGGCTGTTAAAGTAGAGTGGAGTAATCCCGACTAGTAGGTCTATGACGGAAAGGCCTAGCGGCCATACGTGAAACCATGTCTCAGAACAAAAGGAGACATGGCCGCCGTACCACGTAAAGATCGATAAGTGTACCCTACACTTCCTCCGCACGCCGTAACAGAAGTATTCCGAGGTTTTGGGCACCTCTGTTGCTCATCGCGCGCAATTGGCCCTTCATGAGTAATCCACGGCAAAAGTAACACCCCAACTTGGATCGAGTCCCAGGGATCTCTTGTACTCTTCCACGAGGAGGGACTGGCTAATCAGACCTGATCCCATCCAGCCAAGCGCGTCTTTCTCTTTAAGAACGATACGCATGGGCAAGTTGGAGGGTCCGACTGTATAACGGCTAACTTGCAACTTGATCTGTGTAATGCGGTGTTGCTTGATGTACCTGACCCAGGTCGCATGACTGGTGTTCATGAAAGCCGTGAACGAGTCCATGGTGAGCGTGTCGACATTGAATGGTGCAGGTTGGGGCGTTATGGTGTACTCAGGGAACCGGTGCCTGAACTTGAGAAGTGGGAGGACATCAACGTGTTTCAAGCAGTCCATTCTGATCCGAAGACGCAGGGTGCCAGAAGTTTTGGAATAACTCTTGATCCGTTTCCGAACGTCTTCGCTTAATCGTGAACCTCCGCGTAACACCGGAAAGAACGCCTTGAAGTATCCTTCTAGTGCGAAGAGCGGGAACCGATGAGTAGACAGCCACAAAGGACGGAACTCAGTACGAATCAGTGAGCAAACTTGTGTCAAGCCGATGTAAGGAAGCGGTCTCGCTTGGGTGATGGGGGCTGCTTTTTCCTCAACTGCTTTTCTGCGTCTGGATTTCTTTGGCTTTTCATGGGTCATAGGAAAGCAGCGGAAGCTCCATTCGATCGCCATTCCGTAGATTCGGTTGCGTAGTTCTAGGTCTAGTCAGTAGAGTTTAGGTTTCAGGTGCACAGCAATGACTGACCTCCTGGCAGGTCGAGGAACCTAAACACCTGATCTGGATCTATCACCCATGGCGCATTTGTCACCTTGTCTGCTTCGGGGATGATCGTGTCTTCTGTGGCAGCTGCCTGGGCCTTTCGACGTTTTTTGGGGGGCTCGGAGTTGCTATTGCCAATGGCTCGCTTCATGCCAGCGCTCTTGCCTGCGCCTTTGCTGTCGACCGCCTGCACTGTCTTCGGGTCCCATCTACGGGCCCTAAATCACATGTATTAGCTACTATAACAGATCATAGTCGATCGCAACACTCAACAATACTTACTTGGCCGGAATGGGAGGCGTCATTAGTGGTGTAAGGTTGGTGGATGCAGGAGAGATGTTGCAAGAGTGAGGCTCGATGTCGCGGGGTGCGTGGGCATGGTATGGGCCGAGCTCGGACCCCCGTCAGAGAGGGCGGTGGATACGCGGTCACTCCCGCGGCTGGTGCCTAGTCGCATTGTGATTGGTGTATGTAATTCTGATTCGCTTGTTCGTGGGGATAGCTGTTTGCTCAAGCGGTTGCGTGAAGATGCTGGCACATGCAACCCGTAGGTACCGTACACTTGCGGATATTCGCACTCTATTCCTCGAAACTGTTCATAATAAGCCACCGACATGAACGCGGAATGACTCGGATTTCTCATCTCACGAGAAGGATATAAGTGAAGTCATTGAGGATAGGTAAGACGTCTTATTGGACCCACTGTCAATACAGTGTTAGCTAGGGCTTCTGGTATTTCTTTTTATGAGATACGAACAACCACCTTTCTAAGTTATCAGACGCCGGCAGTGACTTCTGGCATGTTGACCAGCCAGTTCTCCCAAAATCTGAAACCGTCGATGCCCTGCTCGCGGCACAGTGCGCCGGCTTCTTCAGCCATCTCCAACTCTTCCGTCGCGACTCCAACGCTCCAGCCGAATCGCTCTGCTGTTTCTTGAGCAGTGACACCCCTGCCAAATGCTTGCCAGTCCCAGGTGACTTCCATGCTTGGTGGTGCTTGATGTAGCGTCTTGAGCCATGCCAGCAAACTCGCAATGGTCTTCTCATCGGTGCGATCGCGTCCTTGTACGACGAGCAACCCGCTCTTGAACTGACGGAGGCGCACGGGAAGTTTTAATGTATCCCACATTCGAGCTGCCTTCTCGAAGTCGGCCGGGCTTACGAGCTCAACACCACCTCTTGCGCGGTTGAAGACAGCCCATAAATCTACCAAGGTCATGATACCGCCCTCTTTCCTGAGTATACCTCGAGTGTCGTCCGTGAGCCATTCTGCCAAGTTTCTTGACAGCTCCGATACGTATAGCGACTCAGAGCCAGACCCTGTACCGAGCATGTCCTTTGTTGTCACTAGGCCGAGTGCGGAAGCGGACTGAGATGCTAAAGCGTTGGCTTCCGAGCTGCCGTTAGTCCCCAGATTGGCCTGTGATGCAAACTGTTCTGCCAGTGCTATGATCTCTTTCGCGGAAGTCATAAGCGCATCGAGGTCTTCGAAAGCGCTCCCAATCATAGCCTCGTTATTCTGTCTCTGCTCCAGGCCTCTTCGCTCCAGCCCCGCAATGCCGACCACGCGAGGTCGTTCAACCTCCGTTGATGAAGCGTCAGAGTTGGCTGTGTAGCTGTCGTTAAAATTACCGGAAGACGGCCGTGGCTTGGGAATCGGTGGGGCGCTTTGAAGCAGCCACTTGCGCTGGACCAATGCGTTCTTCAGGCGCTCGAAAAATATCGGTCCTCCACCGGCGCGGAAAGACATCTTGATGCATTCGACAGACTCGGACTGCAAAGGTGAAGATAAGGTCGGACCTGGAGATTGCGGTCTAGTAGGTTCTTGAAGCATATCCAACCTCTTATCTATGGCTGTTGTCAAGGATGCACCACATATCTCGCAGTTGAGCAGAGAAGGATGATTCTGGTAGGTACATCTCGGGCATGACGACGTTCCTCCTGCGCTTGCGGGAGCAGGAACGCTACCCTTTGTATCTTTGGGAGGTGGCCCAGGCGCTGGTCTGTTTGAGATGGCTGCTATGGCTGCCTTGACTACATGCACAGTCGGCGGCTTAATTCCACATGCTAGACAAGGCGGTATGGGTGTACGTGATGCGAGCGCGGGGTCGAAGTTGGACGGGACCGGGTTCGAGAAAGAGCAGATAGGGCACACCCAGGTCGCGCTCGCTGGGGGCGGTGGTGCCGGACTACTGTGTCGCGGAGGAGTTAACGACGATGTGGCCTGAGGATGCGAGGGAATGGGCGCGCCACGCGTCAACTGCTTCAGGGGCTTTGGATATAATGTGATCTTGGGCGACGACTTGAGGAAGCCGGCCTGTATGTCGTTAGTGTCAGGTGCCTCTACTTTGCACGCAGAGGGATGCACACATAGAATTCTGGTTTCTCGACGTCCTTGAGGAAGATAGCGACGGAGTTCTTGCGTGGCTCGCTATGATCGACATAGCAGACGCGATGCGACGTCAAGTATGACTGGCCATTCTGGTACTGGGGTATCTTGAATTTCCTATGTGCCTGGTCAGCAGCGTATAAGAGCCCTGGGGAACATGCGCATACCCCTCATAGAGCCCTACGGCGTCTTGGACGAAAAGCAGCGTCTCCTCCGGCAGGAGCGACGGGCGCAGTGCGGTTGTGAGGTCGAGTTGATGCAGGAACATTCAGACCATTCGCAAGTTGGAAAATGCGAGGTACGTCCATCGCATTGGGTCGAGTCGACGATGACCCGATCCCGCCTGCATTCACCAGGCCCGGGCCCAGCAGTCGTCATTGGCCAGGGCTAGCTTGCTTGCGGCTAGACCCACGCTAGTCGTCGCCAAGCAAAGCGCGACCACTGCGACGCAAATCAGTCGAGCGGGCCGTCGCTTCACTCTCACCTCCACAACAATAGATCCATCCCCGCGCCATCTCTCCCACATCTCTTTTCCTCGCCTTTACCTACTCACACAACAGTCAACCTGGTTTTCACTTCTTTTGCTTTGCTTGCCTGCTTATGTCGTTGCCCTCTGCCACTGTAGCCTGGTCCCGGCCAATGCAGTCACCCGCGTACAACGCAGTCAACCCACGCACCACACTCCAACCTGCGCCCGCGCCTGTTAGTCTCCTCACTTATACGAGAGTCCCCATCCACGCTCACACACGCCAGCAGCCAGTCATGGCCCCGGAAGCTCCGAAGAAGAAGGTCGAGTGGCCTCCCGCCGTCCGCGAATACGTTAGGCGTGCTTTCGATCCGCAAAACGCCATCCCAGGCATCTCCCAAGCAGACATGCAGGCGCGATTAAAGACAACCATCGGTTGGTTCGCCGAGCGCAACTCGCACGACACTGTTCATTGGCCTACATTCCCTCTTCCCCAAGAGCTTCTCATGGAAGAACGAAGGGCGGCGGCTCTTGGAATGCCTGCTACTGCTGTTCCCAACGGCATACACCCTGCATACATGAATGGCTCAGCCGCACACACTAACACATCTCCAACGCAATCAAAGAAGCGCAATGCCCACGAAGCTGAGGATGCACAAGTCGAGCAAACACAAGCCAATGTTCCACCGTGGCGCAAAACTAACCTAGCATCTCGTATGACCTTTGCCGACGGACACAACGAAAAGCGCCAGAAGAAGAACGCCCTCTCGGATGCCGCAAGTAAGTTTGACCAGGCTGAGCTTGACAAGCGACGACAGCGCTTCCAGCTCGGCAACAATGGCACCAAGACGACCCCATGGGGCTCATCGCGTAAGGATGAAGACGAAATGCCCACTGGACCTGTTGTTGGAACGAACGAAAATCTCGAGAAAAGCTACTTCCGCCTTACGGCCCCGCCCAAAGCTGAAACCGTCCGACCGCTCCATGTGCTCAAGAAGACCTTGGCCATGCTTGTGGAGAAGTGGAAGGCGGAAAAGAACTACAACTACATCTGTAATCAATTCAAGTCACTCCGCCAGGATCTTACTGTTCAGCACATCAAGAACGCCTTTACTGTCAAGGTGTATGAGATCCACGCCCGGATATCATTAGAAAAGGGGGATTTGGGTGAGTATAATCAGTGCCAGACGCAGCTGAAGGCACTGTATGCGCAGAACTTGGGAGGCAACCCGGCTGAGTTCAAGGCGTACCGCATTCTCTACTTCGTATATACGTGCAACAAGACCGACATGAACGACATGTTGGCAGAATTAACCCTCGCAGACAAATCCCACCCATGGATCAAGCATGCTCTGGACGTTCGGTCTTCGCTTGCCCTTGGCAATTATCATAAGTTTTTCAGACTGTACCTCGAAGCAGAGAACATGGGCGCTTATCTCATGGACATGTTCGTCGAGCGTGAGCGCCTCAATGCTCTAGCTAATATGTCCAGAGGGTATGTATACGGATTCCAAATCGTGCAGGTCTTTTGCTAACAAGCTGTAGATATGTAAATGTCACACTCCGCTTCCTCACTGACGAACTTGGTTTCGACAACGATGAGATATGCCGTGAATTCCTCGAAACCCACGGTGCACAGAACGTCATTGAAGACAAAGGCGATGGTCAATATCGTGTCAGGATCCGAGAAGCCGCATCTCAATTCGAAAGCCTGCGTGCCGCCGCATTCAGCAAAGTAGACATCAAGGGCCAAATATGAATCGACATCGGAGCCAGCACAAACTTCTTTTCATCTTCTGCAGTATCATTATCCCGATTCCGAGTTATTCATTTGCACTAATTCACCACGATACCCTGCGCCACATGGCACGTCACGCGTGTCTCGAACTGCGACCTTCCGGTATCGATTGCTTCTTTCCCGATGTCAGTAGTCGGAACATGGGGTTTCCGCCTCATGCGTTGGATGCGCGGAATCTTCTAGTGTGCTTCTCATACATGCAACGTCTCAGATGTTGTTCATCACCTACCAAAATGGATTTTGGTAAACTTACGGTACGTCATTGGCGTGCATGAAGGAAGTGGGTTGGAAAACAAAATGGGGTAGAGTGGACTTGGTCTAGATGGCTATGTAGGATGTGAGCCCACTGGCTCGGTTGTGGTGGTCCCTGTGTCACAGAGAGTTCGGCTCGGGTGCGTCCGAGTGCACGTGGGGTTGGGAAGACGGGCATTACGGCGGCATGCTCCACGGATGTGCGAAGATCGAACGACAATGTGGTCACATCGTGGGCCATCAGGTGACGACTGCTTGGTTTTGGAGTATGCATTGTCTGGGCTGTGGCGGGGTCTGCTCCTTTTGGAAGATTGGCTAGAGGCGCTCTGAGCGAGCCAATGAGATGGCGGAAGAGGGTTCCGAGGCTGTGATTGGGTAGGGTGCAATTGTTCAGCGGCAGTTGGCGCTAGTCACACCCGCTGGAAGTATCCAGGGCGTTCGTATAGTCGTCAATGCATTGGTTCACGAAGTTTGTGTTGAGAGTGTGAGCGCGTGTGAACCGCGTGGTGAGGATTACGGGAGACTACGACGCCACGCAGGGCGAGAATGTTTCAGTCGGGCCGCGTCCAGCATCAACCATGAGGATAACATTTGAAGAGGAGTATGGATGACTGACAGGAGAGGGGCGTCGAGATTGGGTTTGCATGTGGAAATGATGACACGGCCAACGTAGGCATTAGCATTGTGGGCTAGCCCGGTGGATGATTGGTCGCGAAGGCATAAATGCAGCGCGGATGTTGGGGGCTGCGCCGGTGTGCGGTGACAGAGGCGGAAATGTGGTGGACCTGCAGCTAGGCGTTTGGCAGGCTGATGGTGTGGGATGCTCCACCGTGTCGGGCATAATTGTATTTTAGTAGAGATTCCACATTCCTGGCCGGGAGCAAGTCAGCGCACGCAAACAAAGGTCGAAGGGATTCGCCGCCTTGCGCTACCCGCCGCAGTTCGTTTGTTCCGAAGCGTGCCAGGCATAGAGTGTGACGCGAGAGACGAATCGCCAAGTGGTTGCAGCTGGCAGGGCTGGGATCCCTCGCGGCGTGAAAGCACCCACTCATTTCTTGTTCCTCTAGTGACTGCGCCTCTGGCAGTACCTGACGACGACGACGTTGGCCGCCTATCTAAGTAGCCTCACCATTGTCTCTGAGGGCCGGTGCGCGATTCAAATTCACCCTCCTCCGCCGCGTACTCGCCCCCGCACGCACACGCCGCATTCCCGGGCGACAGTCACAGTAGCAGGACCCCCGAGTTCCACGTCGAGCGCTCGCCTCCTGACCTCTCCTCTGCTTCCCCGTCTGCTGCCGCGCAAGGTTGCGTTCACTCTGCACGATGAAGGTGCGTTGCCTGCTTGCTTTTGCCGCCACGGCCGCCGCTGCGCCCGTCGAGTCACGCTCCGCATTCGTACGTGCTAACGGTGCTGCTCTAGTTCCGCAGGAGTATGAAGAGTGAGAAGGACAACCGCCCGCACCACATTTCCATCCCGCCCAAGGACGCTATAGCCATTGTCCCGCCAAAAAAGGTACGTAGATCAGCGTTGGGGTGCTTGGGGTGCTTGGGCCCCACTCTGCTTCTTCACGAGGCGTGCGCGCATGAGGGCAGGGCAGGCGTTTGGTGTTGTCGACACAGGCGCATTGTGTGGGCGCCTGCGCCTGCGCAGCAAACATGCGCCTGTGTCGACGACAGAGCAAGCCGCGACATGTCGCTATATCATGATGCGCGCTCCCCGGCACCCGCTTCCCGATAGGGCAGATGAGCGCGAAGCTAACAGCCATCTCATTTCAGGTCATAAAAGCCCTCTACGACTACAAGCCCGCCGACCCGAGCCCAAATTCTGGCTACCTTGGCTTTTCCCAGGGCGACTTTCTGCACGTCGTCGGGCGCGAAGACGACAGCGACTGGTACGAGGCCTGCAATCCCCTGCACGGCACCCGCGGACTGGTACCCGTTTCCTACTTTGAGGGCGTAGGCAAGACAGTGCGCGACAGTGGTGGCTCCGCGCCGCGCTCCTCCACTCCCCAGCAGCCGCAACACCAGCAGCAACCGCAGCAACAACAGCAACAACAGCCCCACGACTCAGGCTACCAAGAACGCATCACGAGCCCGCAGCCCTCGGCACAGGACTTCATGACCCAGCAAATGCGCATGTCGCGCGGAGGCGGCCGCGGCGCCATGGTCTACGGCATCGTCATCTACGACTTCAAGGCAGAGAGGCCGGACGAGCTAGAGGCCAAGGAGGGCGAGGCTATCATCGTCATCGCACAGTCGAACCCCGAATGGTTTGTCGCAAAGCCGATAACGCGACTCGGCGGTCCTGGCCTCATCCCCGTATCCTTCATCGAAATCCGCGATATGACGACTGGTCAGGCCGTTGCCGACACACAGGCAGCAGTCACAGCCGCGGGCGTCCCCAAGGTCGAAGAGTGGAAGAAGATGGCGGCCGACTACAAGAACGGCAGCATACCGCTCGGAAAGCTCGAGACGAATTCTGGACAGTCGCTGCAGCAGGGCATGGAGCGCATGAGCGTTCGGAGCAACGGCGGGCACAACAAGGCTGGCTCGGTAAGTCGTCTACATGCGGGTGTGCTTTTCTCGGCTGACAGCGTACAGGTCTCCCACTCACGCAACGGTTCCGTGGCGCAACAGCCAAGAAACCAATACCGCACATCCGACAACCTGCTTGCACCCTGGAGGGCATGCGTGCCACGCTACTGTTTCGCCGACGATATCTTTTGGTTCATCATCGAGTGCCAGATGGAGGACGGCCGGCACTGGGAGTTGCAGCGACTGTACCAGGACTTTTACGACCTGCAGATACAGCTGATAGCAACGTACCCAGTCGAAGCGGGCACAAGTGGCTCCGGCGAGCGAACACTGCCCTTCATGCCTGGGCCTGTCACCTACGTAACCGACAACATTTCCAACGGGCGCCGCGCCAACCTCGACGAATACATAAAGAACCTCCTCAAGCTAGGACCGCACATCACACAAGGTCACCTCGTCAAGGGCTTCTTCGCGCCAAGACAGGGCGACTACGAGATAGATCCCGACATCGTCGATGCGGAAGAGTACCGCCTTTCGCAACAATCACACCAGTCATCGAACCCCTCACACGGGACGAGCAGGCAGTCGTCCGCAGATCAGTTGCAGGCCACAACACCCGTCACACCCTACTCAACTGGCTCCAACTA
>Ga0265797_10010344_pt1 | contig 11899 bp, 14 predicted proteins | sample P2T30metagenome_FD_192433 | JGI IMG/M metagenome (GOLD analysis project Ga0265797, IMG submission 192433) | Plant litter microbial communities from East Loma Ridge, Irvine, California - P2 T30 | ecosystem: Environmental > Terrestrial > Plant litter > Unclassified | place: USA: California... | reverse complement strand
TGGGTTGTTGGTTGGAGATGCCGTCACCGTAGTACAGTTGTCCAGGTGCACAAAACACACGTGATCATGTGCATATGGACACGTGACCATGCACGCCACCTCGCTCGGGAACTAGCACAAGTGTCAAAACCTCACGATCCTCGGCATCAGTTTACTCACCCACAACAATATAGCGCGCTCGAAGCTAGCAACATCCCGAACGGCATGTCCGCGTCCACGCGTTCCTCGGCATTGATAGGGCTTGGTAAGCTCAAGATGACAGCGGGTGGTTGTGTGTCAAAATTGCTTGTTCGCGAGAAGCAGTAGCCAAGCGTGAAACGACAGTCACGATTGCGAGGTGAGAGAGGCGTCGGAGAGGCTGAAGCTGTGCCGGGATAAGCGGTGGGACACAGCCATTGGCCCGTCATGCTGCGTCACGTGATGGCTTAGCGTACATCTGAAGCGCCCCTAGTTTTAGCATCGTCACTCGACACCTGACCTCAACACCAATTGTCTCAAGGGGCCCGGCATCATCATGCCCTGTGCGCCTCCACTCCCGAACGGTTCGATCTCCACGTCGAAGCTCGGTTGGCCTCTACACATTGCGGCTCCAATGTACTAATTCGAGCTTATTCTTAGCCCCTGGAGCATGAACGCATAGCACATTCCCGTGCCACCTGTCACAGCCTCAAGCAGCATCCGTCTCATACTCTGTTATGGAGCTTCCGGCCAGGCTTGGTGCTGCTTCGTGAGTCTTATGGACCACCCAGGACACGCCATTTTCAAGCCCACTTGGTCCGATCCACCCGCCTACGCGCTCCATTGACCGCGTTTCTTCATGCTGGCATCTCCCATTTCTACGGTCTAATCTAATTTGCGCTGCTAATGATACTACTGCCTCTGTCGGTTTCCGTTCAGTAGTGATTGACTTTTGTACCCATCGCCGTCGTTCTTTTTCTCCAACGCCACTCACTATCTTAGTACGCTGCTGGGCAGCTCGGCTACTACTGCCTTCTCACTACCAACTTTAATACTTCAGGTCACTAATACAACCTCGACAATGCTTTTCAAGAGTGTCCTAGTGGGCACCCTGCTTGCGGCTGGACACGCAGCAGCTTTCAAGGGCCAGGAGCTCAACGCCCGTCTTCAACCAGCTCAGGATGTAGAGTCGGTACTTCGGCGCGACGCAGAGATGATGGCCACACTCACTCAACGACAAAACGCAAACTCTGCAGACACGGCGCCTCTAGCATCCCTGACACCCGCCATGGGCGATGCCTCGGCTGCCAACATGGTGAAGTGGGAGGAGCAGACAAAGGCGGCGTGCATGGCCACTCTGGCCAACCTCAACGGCCAAGCATCGAACCCAAGTGGCATTGCTGTGTGCTACAACCTACCCTTCCTGGACAACAAGACTGGTGTCTTCCAGGCAGAGCTTCGAATGTACAACGTCTCAGCGCCCATCAACCCTTGGCTCGGTGTCACCGCCGCCGACGTCAGCATGACACTATCCTATCTTGGTGCCACTGTCCAAAACATGCAAGGCAATTTTACCAAGCGTGATCTTAGCGCGCCAATTGTGGATGGGCAGCTGTATGAGAAGACTGTGAAGAGACAGAGCATCAATGGCATGCAGGAACTCAAGGTTCTCATGTATGTTGGAAGGATCAACGACAACCTGATGGGTTCAGCCATGACCCAGTAAGTCGGCATTCCTTTTTCGTATAACACGGCCGCTAACATTGCCTCAGAGAATCCCTCAAGCCCCTCCTTATCCCGCAGATCGACCTCGCCGCAAAGAACCCCGTTACTGGCCAAGAAGTTGAAACCACCCTGTCTTCCCAAGAGGCATCTTTCGTCAATGGCATCTTCTCCAGGGCAGGCACCGCTCCCACCAACGCAGACCCCCAAGCCGCCGCATCTGCATCCGCTGCTGTATCCTCCGCCGAACCTTTCGTCGTCCCCGGAACCGCATTGGCCTTCTTCCCGATTGGTCTCGTTGTCACTTCCACATGGGCCTTCTTCTTCATCTTGGCCGTTGGTTTCGGAACATTTGGTCGCATCCAATACCGCGACCAGTACAGGAGACGCGTAAGAGCCGAGTCGGCTCGCGGTGTCCGCACCATCTAATATAGTTTCAATATCTTTTTTTTTTCGTTTGTCGTTTTTTTTTTCTCTACAAGAGGTAGTATCTCAGGGATTAAGTTACCATGAAGATTACGTTCGCTCCGATACCCCTTCCCTTTTACATCCTGTACATAATTCTGGTCGGCCATGGAGCTTGCTCCACCCACCATCATCTTCCTCCAAATCTAAACATCCCGGCGATGGAGCACCTGTGTGTCTCGGATTGCGCAGTAGGAAAAAAGTATAAGTTAGCAAAACAATGGAAATATCAGTATTGTTCAGCTCGTCTCTTCCTCTCGCCGCGTTTTTTGTCTAAACTCGGTTTTCTTCACTTAATCTGAGTCTGCACCCCGCGTCACAGTCGCAGCCGCCGCTAGTTGTGTGGCACACAGTACGCACGCGCTCCCGTCTGGATCAGCAGGACGGGCTTCTAGTCCACGCTGACCATACATAGGTCGCTGCCTGCAACGCTTCCCACAACAAGCGGCTGCCAAACTAAGAAGGTCCTATCAAGCCCAAAGTGGTGAGTGGCTTGAGACGACGCAAGTCAGCGATGATGCCTCGGGAGCCGCGCTTTAAAAAATCGAGCGTCTTAACTTCATATATTTGTCCCTTTATATGGGCGACAATACGAAAGATAAGTAAATGCCCAGACGGCTGTGTGTTGTGCTTCGTCGTTACTGCACACAATCTATTCCATCACCTGCAACAGCACCGGCAACATCTGCATTGCGCGTCTTTCAACCTCGAATTTTGTCTTCATCACATATACATAGCACTATCTATAACGAGGATATACATTTGAGGTTCATTGCGTTGCTCAGGGTCTGGTTTGCAATTTGATTGCGCGCAAACACTCTAGCCGATTACTGCTCCGACTTTACTCTGCCAACAGTCTCCACGTCCTACATACGCTTCAATTACCGCTGCTATTGCTACCGGATACCCAACGACTTGGTCTCTTACGCAGCGACCCCCCCTCGTTGATAACCAACAGTCGTTCCCTTCAAGCACACACATACATCCTCATACCTTGCTGCTCACAGCAACACAAATCCACCACCAACTCGAAGATCGGAGATAAATACCCCTCATCACCGTCAACCATGAAGTCCACCACCGTACCACTCATCCTCGCGCTCGCTACCTCCGCAGTTGCAGCCGCCGTCGTCACCACACCCATCGACAACACCTCCTCCATCGCCACCCGCGACGCAAACTGCGACAGCTGCTTCTACCAGTACAACTTCTGCGTCAAGGTGAGGAATTTTCCAATCCACCCCCGAGAAAGACAGTACCTCGTACTAACACTCTCCTTAGAATGGCCATACAAATGGTCAAGAAGGCTGCAACCAGACCTGCGCCGAGCACGTCTGTCACGTGAACCGCCATGACGCTGTCAACCCACGTGAGGTATGTTGGTGTTGCTATATGTTCTTTTGTGGCTGTGGTTGTGGCTTAAGTTGATGATGCGAGCTGAGCTAACGGGTCAATGAACAGTGCAGAGGCTGCGGTGGGGACTTTAAGATGTGTCCTGAGGAGTCGCGCTACGTCTAGTAGCTTAGCTTCAACTATTACATCCGGCTTTTGTCGTTGCATGTGTGCAGTGCAAGTATTCGACGGGTGTTTATTCTCAGGTTTGACACTGGCGAGATACTTCGCAGGGAGTTGGAATAGGGTATTACCGAGGAAATATGAGGCAGGCGGGTATCATGTATGTGGTTAGGTCAAGCCTCTCTCTCTATTCGGATAATGTCCCAAGGCAAATGTGTGTGATGTGATATATTAACCTGGATCACAACACACAAGGGTACAGTGATCCGATAATTAGAAATACGCCACGATACATTCTTCTTGGCCAACAAGCTCCTGTCTACAACTTCCCCTTTACAGCTGCCCACTCCCCCTTCTCTACCCTCTCGCACATCTCCTTGAGCGTTGCAGCCGCCCACTCAAAATCCTTCATCTCAAGATAGACTTGTGCGCTCAACCTCGTCCACCACTTGCCTCCATACCACTGAATCATGATAAAGGTGCCGTACTCGTCGCTACTCAGCTTCTTCAACCAGTCTCGCACCACAATACCAGCATCATCCTTGTCAATCCCGCTCTGCGTTGCGACTTCCTGGACGCGGGAGACGGAAATTGGGAGGCGGACAGTGGACATGAAGCATTGGCCAAGGGTGCCGGTACTGTTTTCCAAGACCTCTGTACCAAGAACTTGAGCGACGTGTTTCCCAGCTGCGCGAGCGAGATTACGGCAGTATTCCAAGATTACCTTTTCACCGCCCAGGGACTCGCGCCACTGCAGCGCAGCAGGTATGCACAAGTAGGGGCTATTGTCAATAGTTCCCACAAACTCAAAGTTGGCAACGAAAGCCGATTTTTCGACCATGGAAGCAGTTGGTGTCGTGACCACGGACTGCTCCGAGGCGTTGTCTTCGACACCGGGTTGGGCGTGGGTCTCCGAGGTGGAAGCCTTGGGCGGGAATGGCGATACGAATTTTGAGCCTGCGGGGGTGAAGCCCCATGATGTGGGGATAGTGCTGCGGATGAGATGTTGGTTCCGATGGGCAACGTGGAAAACTGCGCAGCCGCGCGGGACATAGAGCCACCTATGATATTGTCAGCAATCTCCATGGAGGGAGTAACGATTAGCAAGGAGGTGAGGGATCTTACTTGTGGCAGTTGCTAACGAAGAAATCCGGATCCAAAGACCCCAGATCAATCTCCACGTGACCGACACTGTGCGCCCCATCGATACAACTCATGACGCCCAACTCCTTGCACTTCTGCGTCAAGCGTTCAAATGGCATCCTCACGCCGGGCGCACTAACTATGGTGTCAAAGACCGCGATCTTGACTCTTCCGCCTTTACTCTCCACCTCTTTTACCTTCCTTTCGAATTCCTCAACCAACCAATCGTCTTCTACAGGGTACGTGTACTCGATGCTTATGTTCTCCGCCGGAGTCTTCTCGGTAACATAAGAGACAGTCTTGCCACAGGCGCCATATATGGTAGCGAATGTGAGAATATGGTCGCCCGGAACGAAAGTGAGATTTCGGAGCACGGTATTAATACCAGTGGTGGCATTGGGGACGAATACAATAGTCGAAGAAGGTGTTTTGAGGAACTGTAATGTTGTTGGTAACAGTCTTGCAGTAGATGCCTATATACAGGGCATGGTGTGTTGCTCATGTATCGAATGGCTTTGATATAGGGACGTGGTTACGTACTTTTGCCAGAGCTTCTCGAGCTTCATCAAGGTAGCGTGGGTAATCGTAAATGATGAATTGGTCAGGATGTGCTTCGCATTCGTCTTGAAACGCACGCAGGGTATCGCGGATGACGCGAGGATAGGTGCCAAATGAGCCTTGATATTGTTAGAAATCGAACGCCCAGCGGACAAACATTGCTATAAGAAGTGGACCGCAAAACATGTAGAAGATACCAGCCATACCGTGGTTCAAGTTCAAATGCCCCTTGCCAAATAAGAACTCCTTGTCTCTGAGCTCTTTTCCAAACTTGACTCCGTCCTTTGTTGTGACCTGTACCACGCTCGCATCAGAAGTACTACCCTTCATGTTTGACGTCATGACTTTGAATCTGAAGAGGATGCTGTATTAATCATTGAAGGTTGGCTGTGCCATTCGCGATTTATATACACCAGACAAGTATGTGACTCAAAAGCATTGGTGACTCAATGCTGTGTCTGCGAGATGTGCTCGGCAAATAGCTACACACTGGGCTCATAGGGCGTGTAGTAGCGTCTGGATTGCGGGTTGTCCAATCGGAGAAGATGGCGGATAGCAGCGGGATAGTAGTAGAGTTTTTAGTGGGGCTGGCTGGAGCTATGCCCTTCGAGTCGCGAGCTCTCCAAATGCTATGCGTCACTCACACCCAACACACATGGGATGGGAATTGGCATCTTCTGCGACGAGTTCCAACACCATGAGTCATATCTACAGACGCGCAGAATATGTTGTTCCTGCCAGCGACAAATTCTCCCCAGGTTTGTTAGCCGCTACCTTCGCAGCTGCGGTTCCTGCTCTTCGCCCAAACACCGCGCCAGAGGTTAGACCACTGCCTCCAGGGTAGTTACCATAGAACAATCCACCTAGCATCTCACCAGCGCAAAAGAGCCCTACCACCTCCCTGTCACTGGAAGTCATAACAGCCGTGGTATCTGGATTGACGGCTAATCCACCAAACGTGAACGTGATGCCGCAACAGACCTTTACCGCCATGAACGGACCTTGATCAAGCGGCAACGCCCAATTGGATTTTGCCAATGCCAATTTCTTCGTCGAAGACTGCGTGGATAAGCCATCCTTCACTGCAGGGTCCCATTTTCTCTGGGGGTTCTCTTTCTGAGACGCATACACCGCCCCATTGTACTCCTTTACCGTCTCGACAAACTGCTCTGGGGCATTCAGTCCCGCATTTCGTGCGAGTTTCTGTGCCAGATCCTCAATCGTAGCCCCCCAGATTTTGAGAACACGCTCGTCGCGATACTCCTCATCGCGTAGCCACGGGATTGCACGCTGATCATAGACCTGAAAGGCCACTCCCTCAGGTTGCTCATGGATAGCGCGTCCAAACTTTGCGTATGTATAGTTTCGCATATCGACACCTTCGTCAACAAAGCGCACGCCGTTGGTGTTGAGCATCAGACCAAGCGGGTAGCCAGATTTTGTGAACTCATTGGAAATGGCACGGTCGCCACTGTCGGCAGGGGCATTGGCATCCCAGCAGGTGGAATGGCAACCAGACCAGTTGCCTGCTTGTTTGGCATTGACATCGCGGATGGCGAATTCAAGAGCTTCGCCAGTGTTGTAAGGGGTGCCGCAGACTCGTGCAATGTCCCAATTTGGGCCCAAATACTGAGAGCGCATGCGTGGGTTTGCTTCAAAGCCTCCTGCTGCTAGGACGACGGCGTTGGTGTTGACGATTATGTCCACGCCCTTGTACTCCACTACAACTCCTGTAACGACACCGGATGGAGAGGTAGTTAGGCGCTTAGCGGGAGTGGAGTAATACACCTCGACTCCATGTCGTTGAGCTGAAGCTTGGTGATCTGCAATGAGCCCTTTCCCGCCATTCTCAGTCATAAGCGACATGCCGCCCCAAAACTTGAAGCGGCCATTGACCTTGTACGCCTGACGATTGAAAGACAGCTGAAAACTGATGCCTTTTTTTGCAAGCCACTTGACGGCATCATTAGAGTCGTCGACTAATGCCTGGGCCAATGCTGGATCCGACCGTCCTAAGCACACACGATCAATATCCTTTCGAAAATCTTCCTTGGTATACGGCGCCATGTCGATTATTTTTGACGTCTCAGAATCTACGTTGTTGACGATTGGTAGTAGATCTTGGGTGCCAGTATGAACTGTTCGGAAAGCGCCGGCCGTGAAATAACTGTTTCCACCAGCCCACTCTACTGGGGCTTTTTCAATAAGCACCACGCGATGTGCTCCAGCTTCTGCAGCTGCGACCGCAGCAGAGAATCCTGCGTTACCGCCACCTATGACAAGAACATCGACGTTTGGGGACGAGGTGAGTGAGGCCATGATGCGAGACTAGACCACCAAAAACCGATACTGAATTTGTCTACTGGCAGAGTTTCTGATCCTGAATATTTAATCGCGAGAGTCAAAGGGTATATAAAGAGCATAGCATGTAGATGTTTACCAGCTATCATCGGGTGGCTGTTGGATATCCCCGCAATGGAGACATATACCCGCGGCAGCTGGCCCGCGGGAGCAGAGAGCAAGGGTCGTTGCCGACGTAGTTAGCGCAAGCTAGCCATCATGTAGTAGTTTTACTACAACTATATTCGAACAGGCACGTGATGTTATGATAATCAAGGCATTGGAAAAACCAATGCCGCATTAAAAAACTAAGGTGGTGCTTTGGCTCATTGTCTTCCCAGAATTTGATGCAGATATAAAAAAGTAAGCTCTTGTTGATGTCAGCATGCGTGACGTCACGCGACAAGGTGGCGACGCCTTCAATATGTGGATGGAGCCCAGTATCTGTAGTCTACCTATGAATTCTCAAGTCATAGGGAAAAGCTCGTCAGATGCGCAGTTTACTGTTCTGCCTATTCCCTTCATCCCTCCTGTCTCTTCCCATTGTCGGACTAACGTCACCTTACTATACTCGCAATTGAACTTACTTGCTAGGCAATCAACTCGGTGCTCTACTAGACTCGCTACTTCCACTTCGACCTAGCAATCCTTGACTTATTCTCCACCAATTATCGTCCTCTTCCAAAATGAACACCAGCGACAAGTGTCCTCCAATACACATCCGCGGGCGGTTCTTCTACCAAGAGGATACCCGAGTAAGCCTTGCCACCATGTCTCTTCTCTCTATCTCTCTCTGGAATACTAAGATGAGCACCAAAAGTTCTTCGTTCGAGGTGTAGCATACCAACTGCATACCAGCCAAGACCCCATCTCAGACGATCGCCTCGGCTCGCTCGAACAAGACATTAAACTCTTCAAAGAGCTCGGCCTGAACACACTCCTTGTCTGCAAGTGCACTTGGCCACAAACTAAATCGCGAGGAAAAAGCTGATTATTTGCGCTGAAGATTCCATCGACAACACCAAAGACCACACCCAGGCTATGAAACTGCTCGAGGAATCGGGAATATACGTATACACAGTGAGTAAAACCATCGCTTCCTGCCACTGACTTTTGTGATATTGGACTAACATTTACATGCTTTTTTTCTCACCCATCAAAGACTGTATCAACACCGTCAAACTCAATCAACCGTTTGACTCCAGGCGAGTCGTACAACCCAGACACCATGACATCCTTCTTCAAGACAGTGGATGTGATGGCCAGCTTTCCGAATACACTGGGTCTTCTCGTTGCCTCGGCGCTGGTCAACAACGATGCTACCATGCCAGTCGCAGCCGTTATCAAAGCCGCAGTGCGCGATTTGAAACAGTACATGCAGCTCAAGCATGACATGGAGGGGCAACGCGTGCTTCCAATTGGTTACAATGCAGCGACAGGTGGTGCGAGAGATGGACGGTTGCTGGATTACCTGACTGCCGGAGGCGATGGCGCGTCGCTTGATTTCTGGACGGTAAGCCGGGGTCGCTTTTGTTTGTGAGTTGAGATGAAGGACGAATTGTTGACATTACATTACCGACAGTGCAGTCACTTTGAGTGGGACTCGAAATCTGAGAATCCTGAATCCGCATACGGGGATTTGGTAGGTTTCTCACTTCCATTCTCCCACACACTCACATTATCTGACACTTTTCCTGAGCAGATTCAAACATTTCGCAACACTACAATCCCAGTCTTCATATCCGAATACGGTAATAGGACTCATCAACCCCGTCTCTTCCATGAAACAACAGCCTTGTACTCGCGGAATATGAAACGCGTCTTTTCCGGCGGTTGTGCGTACGAGTTTTGGCAAGGTAAGAATGCCTACGGGTTGGCGGAGTTGTTGGAACGTGGGAAAGACAATAGACGCCTAGCTCAAAGGCAGAATCATGATAAACAAGATGATGAGGGTAAAGTTGCCGAGCGACGCGAGACGGAAAGAGGGACATTGCTTGTTTTTCAGGACTTTGTGAATTACAAGACGAAATTAGCCGAGGTTGGTGAAGTTGGAGTGGAAACCGGTGTTGATGAGGCAGCTACAAGAGGGTTAGAGTATGGCGAGAGTGGTGCGGAGGACAGTGGAGAGTGGCAGATTGGATTGAGCGTGCCAGAGAGTTGCGTTGACTGGGGGGAGATTGAGGGGAACCTGAGAAGGTAGTGCATGATTGCCACTTGTACCTCCGAATGATCAATACTACATGCTTGAATACATAAAAGACCGCGTATTCCACCGAAGCTTCAGAATGCATGTCTATATCCACAATGCCATTGTTTTGTTCATATTACCAGAGCAATCAAGATAACGCCCGTTTTATTCCTCACAGTCATTGAAGAGAGACTCTCAAACCCAGAACAATTGAAGCTCCAAGGTAATTTTTGCTCCTCTCACTCCTAAACTAGATCAGGAAAAGTAACCGTCGTTTGCGTTATGGTAGGAATGCAGTTCGTGACGAGGTGTTGTTTCCCGACGCTACACCGCTTCACATACTTTACAAACGCTCGCCTATACCCAGCACTATATAATAACCTCAACGACAACCCGTTCTCTTATTAGTTTTTGAACATATAAAAACACCAAGCCCGGAACCGACACAATGGATACCCTACCGCAGGAGATACTGGACGAGGTCTTGACGCACATTGTTGACCGACACCAGCCTGTCACCGAGCGTTTCAAGACTTTTACACCTGCCTCGCTCCATACCGTCTTAGCCTGCCGTCTCGTAGCGCGACGCTGGTTTGAATCAGAGGTACTGGTCTACATTTTCGCTTGGGTGTTGTCCGAGACACCCATGGTGTGGTACAACCATCGACTGCCTGTGCTGGAGGAGATTAGCGAAATTCCAAAGTATGCGTCCTAGTTCAATCAAAGTATTACGATATGCGGCATGGATATGAGCCTAGTGGAGTACGGAGCATATGAGCGCTGGGGCCCAGGTCGCGACGAGCTTGACAAGGAGAATCCCATTGTGCCCTACCTTGCACATCTGCTGCGCAGGTTCAGTTGGGTGGAGCACTTCCGATTCTATCCAATCCACCCAAGGTGTCTCAATGGGAGCTGGCCAAATTGGAAAGTATCAAAAGAGGAGAGAGTACCTGTTGACGCATGTTTCGATGACAGGACTAGCCCACGATATGGATATCCAGTGCTTGCCGAAGGCGAATACTCTTGGCAAGGTGTTCAATGTGAAAGTGCGTGGATCTATCCCCATATCATGGAGGGACTGCTGTATTCAGATCTCTGTTTGTACAGCGTTGAAAGTGCTCTGTTCGGCAACCGGGCGTCGTACTGTGCCATTTCGTTACCGGTCTCGGGCAGCGGCTTTTCACCCGTTGAGCATTTCTCTTACGACTTGACACGTATTGCTATAACGTGTACCAATGTTGCTCCCATATCGATTTTCGGTACATGGATGATGGATATAGAAAACCTCGAATACGTGGAGATTACGCTATCAAGAAGTCCCAAAGATGAGCACCATTACTACAATTTGCCCTTGGGCGGTTCACATCTGATGTGTGGGTACCGTCCGGAAGACGAAGGGAAATTCCTCAAGAAACTGAAAGACTTCCGCTTCATGTCCGACTGTCAGTATTTCTACTCCGTCGACGATCTTCTAGCATGTCTGCGCCCCTTTTCAAATCTGGAGAATGTAGCCTTTGGTCATATCTTGTTGGGTGAGGGCGACTGGAGTAGTCTTGTGCAGCGGCTAGTGCCTTTCAAACTGAAGAAGCTATGGTTGCTAGACCCCCGAAACCTCATTATCACTCAAAGGACATACTTCCCACTCGAAACGGGAGCAATTAACAGCGACGTCGAAATGGTCAAGTACGTGGGAGATGAACACTTGCTGGAAGCAGCGCTGGAAGTCCGCCTAATCGACACTGATTCTTTGTGGACTTCCGACCAGCACCCAGCTTTGAGGAGGGATTTCGAATATCCGGGCTTTCGGATGTTCGAGATGGAAGATGACGATTAATGTGGACAAGACAGTGGCTATTTTTCGGTACATGACCTTCCGCTAGCTCTTTTGATGAATGCATTTGGTGTGTTCATAGGTATAAGTCGCTGGAACGGCGTAAAGCGGCTGAATGACGAAAATGAAATGAAGAACAGGTTCACGTCCAATTGATCTGAATGATGTGTGTTCCAGCA
>Ga0265797_10010343_pt1 | contig 11899 bp, 10 predicted proteins | sample P2T30metagenome_FD_192433 | JGI IMG/M metagenome (GOLD analysis project Ga0265797, IMG submission 192433) | Plant litter microbial communities from East Loma Ridge, Irvine, California - P2 T30 | ecosystem: Environmental > Terrestrial > Plant litter > Unclassified | place: USA: California... | reverse complement strand
ATTCATCATCCGCGATAGAACAATCAATGGCTTATATCCATTGACTCCTCTTATCTCTCAAGGATATAACAGATCGCCGACTAGGTAAGATGACGATGCTGTTTTGTTGTATGAATTTCCGCTCAAGAACAAGAGGCCGATGCATTGGAATCGTACTCACGAAAGATGCCGGTGATACATATGACCAGCGCGCCTTGTAGGATATGAAGGACAGTGGTACTAATGTCAGAAAGAGAGGGGGGTCAAAACTAGAGAGATGCGCTGCAGATACGATCCGTATATTTCCATCCCACTGTCTATGCTACTATGATACTGTATTTCAAATAAAGATGGAGGACCCCCTAGCGCTTAGATCGACTAGACACTAGCATTGCAAAGATAAGAAGCGAGAACATCCTTTTCAGAAGGTTAGCAACCATAGGGGCGAACAATTATTGCAAGTGTTTGGAGGCCACCAGGTTTGTTGTTTGTAGTGTATGAATATCACTTAGGCATTGCTCGCACATTTTATACATCATGCTTGGCTACAACGGAGGTGCTTTGAATGGTATAATATTGCATTCTCACAAAATATTTGTCTAGTAGTTCTCTGACGCTCGCGATAGCCTCGAAGAAGGCTAACAGGCGAATGCAATATTATCTGTAACACGAGATGCGTGCAGAAGTCCCTTTAGGTGTAGCCAAGCGGCGACGATAACCAGAACATGAAAGATCTGGTGACTGGAGCCAAATATGTCGAATCGAAACGGGAAAAGTCTTTCGGGAATCTGGAACGATCAGTAGTTGTCGATCTTTTCGAGCTGAAGGTATAGGTACCCGTGTTGCATATACTACGGCGCCTAGGAAGTTGGTGATCGCCATATAGCCCATGTGAGCTAGCGACATGCGACTTTCTTGCACTGTCCATCCATACATCAAGAGACCATGGCTAATGAAAGAGATAGAGCTTGCGCCGAAGCAGAAGTATAAGGCTGCTCGCCAGGATCTCAGACATGGGGAGGCGAAGCGGGTGTCCAAGCTGATGATCGCGCAACACATTGCAGTGAGCGTGGTCTAGTATGGCGTCAACTCATGACAACAGTGAGGTAGGAAGAAGCCAACATACAGTCATCCAGTAGAACAGACGTAGCGCTGGATCACAGGGAAAGCCGAAATAGACCGTGGAGATGGCGGCTCCCCACATGAGAGTAACGATGCCGATGTAATCCAGTTTGTTACAGTATCTCGTGAACGTGATACTGTGGTTTTCAAAGACATGGAAGCTAAGTCTGGTCAGTTCATCTTTGATCATCGTCTCCGTACAGATACTCACACTGCTGAGCAGAGAAAACACACTGCAACACTGTAGCAGTAGATAGACAAGACAAATAAGTCGGTGTCTTGCGTGGTGATATTCTCACTGAGCATATCTTCAGCTATGCAGTGTGGCAACGCGAGAAACATGACAGCACCAGCAATGTGCGAGTATGCGTTGACTGTTTGGTTGTTGAGGTGAAGTAGACTCTTCAAAGAAGCTAAGATGGAGTTGGAAGCGGGTATGTATCACCATGTCAGCGCCACAATGCTATCGGAATATTCTGGTGACTCGCCTATATCCAGATCTCAGATATCTGTTGTCTTTCCGCCAGTTTGGTACTTCATTGAAATTCTGGAGTTGACGGAAGAGACGGTTTCTGGGGTTTGAGTCCATTTTCGATATCTGATACGCGAGGCTTGAACCCAGTACCTATTGTCGGGGTTGGTCGTTGAAGTAAGTAGTCAGTCAACTAGGGAAATAAGACAATGCCAGTCCGATTGGGATAGGTTTGTAGCAGACTTGGCTTTGGTTGCAGTCTGCTGACTAGAATATATAGCACGTGTCCTCGTTCCTGAATATAAATATCGAGTCATGCGTTCCGGACACTCACCTAGTCGGAAGAGACATGTGGGGCTAGCCATGAACCGCAGCAGCGATATGGAACAGACCTGACGCAACGCACCCTACGGACGCACGATATTTCCTAACAATAAATTGTGAAAGAGTACATCTAGGTGAATGACCGTGGAACTTAATACCAAAACACGGCGAAGCTCTTGTACGAAGTCCACTCGATTTCCACCTAATGCTGACACTGACACAGGTGCTGTATTTAATTGTCTGGCGTGTCCGGGTCGGAACACCTGATCGCAAACATCAACACTTTACAAACTCCTCGTACATCGATCGTCCGAGTTCTCCAGCCACGAGGAGCACGACTTGAACCGTACTACCTGTGGTTTGCATCAGAAGGGTAGCTACGTGACGACGAAGAAAAGCAGCTTTGATCCCGTAAAAAGTCTACTTGCACGACGTCGTATCACTCACATTGCTTTGGTTCTCGATAATAATTGCCCTCGTCCGCGGGAAACTCATCACATTACACAAAGATGTAGCACCGCGGGGAAGTGAGAAAGTGCCGGTATTGTTGTCACCGAAAAGTTAGTGTAGGCTTCGGGAGGTGGGCTCGTATGATGTATGATGCAAGATCAGCATGGATGATATCTAAACAGATCATGGTCTTCGCTTGCTTCTCGCAGACTCAAGTCGAACAAGCGTTACATTGACAGGAGTAAGCGCGTCCTTAGAGGGGCACGACCTGAAATCTCGAAATTACGTCGTGGACAACTCGAATTAAAAGAAGCGAGCTTTGGCTGATCGACGCGGTTGCTTTCGGCGGCAAATACCTACCAGTGTCAAAGTCTCAATCCTATCGCTCCCGTCTTTGTTTTTGCACATTTACAAGAATGCCTAATATCTAGATGTTGTTGGCGTGGATAGTGAATTGTACAAGCACGCAAAAAACATATACCATCTACAGCAACTATAGTCCGTTGCCTGGAATCTCCTCTGCTCGTAGGTCTTTATATTCTTTACTGTTTCCTGGGTTTGTGATCTACTTACAGCCTTCTCGTAGCGGCTGTGTCGCCGGAATTGCCACGTGACACTGAATAACACTGCACGGACGCGGGACTCAATGCTGAGTTCAGTTGCCGTGCGCATCCTTGAAGTCTAGAATGCTGTCAATTTGTTGCGTACAAGTTTCCCCATAAAAATCCTTCGGCAAGTTTACAGGTATGCCGAATGCTTGCTTCTCCGGTTGCGCTATCGCTCTCCCCGAACGATGAGCATCGCGCTAGTGGGATTAGTGTCCCACAGGCGTGCGCAAGTCGCGCTGGCGCTCTTGGCCTACTTGCCCCAGCGGACTAAGTCCCCACTCAAGCAATCCTCTCGGTCAGTCTTCCAACAATATCGTAGATGCGCAGTGTCAGTGCGTTTTTGATGCAACCCAAAACAGAGTCCACCTTGATAAGCTGCAGGATGGCTGGTCGCGTTGCCACTCGCTTACGATATTTAGCCCTCAATCCGAAATGAGCCGCAGTGTTGCGACAAACGCCGAGTCAGTCGCGTACTGTTATGAAGCCACCGTCATTTATAGCCAAGTCCCTACGGTACCAAGATCGTTTCTTCTCGAACATACACGACAATCAACCCCCCGGATGTCAACATGCAGACCTTTCCCAAACCAACTTCCAGCGGATTCTTGTGGAAAATCATTCCTCTCGTGTTCATACTGGTCTGCATCCACAGAAATATCCCTTTCTGTAGCAACAACACACCTTGTCAACACCAGAGAGAGTTTCAAATCCTGATACCTATCTTCATGTTCGTTTGCTGCTTGTATGGATGGACCAGACGCCCCACTTTTCGAAAAACAACCTCTCAGCCAACTCCAACATCCCCCACGACAACGAACTGAGCACTTTCGTCATGCCTCATACCGATCACAATTCGACTTGTCGAGTATAAATACTTGGTTCTGTCCTAATGCAACAAGATATCATATGGGCGGCTTCGCACGTTGAATGTAATGTAAGCCGACCTAGACTTTAGGAATGGAACATGACTGACCGTGTTGACGATTAGTAGAGACACGCAAAAGTAACATCCGACGATAACGTTATTTCTCTGGCACTTCAACAAGTTACACCCTCTGGCTCTCGGTAGCAGCACGCACGGAATGTATGATGTTTACCTTCAATGTCAGAGTGATAGACGGCTAACAATCGATCTTTGCCTGGGTGGCATTGGTCGAACACAAAAGAGAGCGAGCCAGTTCGATGTGAAATTAGGAATGGAAATTAACTTGCGCCCTTGTATTCAGATAACTGATTTCTACAAGCTTTTTCCCCCTCGTTCTGCGTCACCAACTATCCAGCATGCTCTGTCTCAGCTCTGTGGTGATGATAAATCCCCCATCTGTGTTGCAGAATGCGCAAAAACATGTCTATCGCTATCACCATACCCAGGCCAACTCTCAATGCTACCGGGGTTGCGCTTACCAGGACCACGACAGCCTCCGTTACTAGAGCCGCCCGCTGATTTGATAGCTCGGCCGACACAACTTTTCGTGCCGCCTGGAAGCTTGCCTACCGCGTACCAAGAGAAGCAGCAATCATCTGGGGTCTGTTCGAAGTTCCACTCCTTCACTTGACCGCAGCCAGACAACTCTTTGAGCAGACCTTCGCCATTCGCGCCCAACAGAGCATCTGGGAGGTTTTTACCGCGCACTTCGAAGACATTGTACCCACGCGCTTTATACGAGACATCGCATCCGACCTCGTTGATCTGCTCGCTCAGCGGCGTCATTCTGTACTTCCAGCCGTCTGCTGTCAGAAGAGTTGACCCGAATTTGTAGTTGTGAGGATTGTTCAGCGGGTCGTTCCCATCGCAGCCATCGATGATGGCGCCCTGAAACCGACCGAAACAGTCCGGTGCATCTTTCGGACTTCGTTCGTCTCTCTCCGTGTTCATGTTCTCTATATAGAGCTCGAGCTCGTCGACGGTTCCGATGTTGTATGTCATCATCTGTTTCTCTTGCTTACAGAATTCCTGGGCATTCTCAATTGCAATATCGCGTGACATCACCCAGCGAACACCACTGATACCGTGACAGGTATTCTTGTCGTGTGTAAGCGGTATCTCGCTGTTGTCGGAGCGAGTCATCAGACTATTAATGGGAGGCAAAATGGACTCATTTTTGTGATCGGCCGAATTTGTAGCGAGTCCGTATGCTGCAATAGTGAAGTAAGGCAGCGAGAAAATCGCGACAGAACGCATTATGGCGATACGCGTATGCCACGATGCTGTGGGATAGGCGGTCAACATAGTACTTAAGGGAGACTTATATGTGTAATGTCGAGAGATCGAGATCGAGTTCAAGTAGAACTACAGGGGGTCCTCGTAATCTCGGTACAGTAGAATCCACTGATCACCCTCCTCCAAAGTTCTGGAATGAAACTGCTATGTGGGGGGAAGACTAGACCCGCTGCAGCTTGGAACTAAGAGAAGGAACCATTCGAATGGCAGAAAGGGTTGAGAGCGTTAAGGGCTGGGGGTCCAACTGAGATAGCTTCTAGGGATGCTCTGAATGCATTGACAAACTTGTGCTCAGCACACGAGACTGAGTATATAGGTTCTTAGATTTGTGAGTATTGCCAAAGCTCGTCTTATTATCATTCCTCTCGCTATCGGTATCACGATCTATTATCTTCCCTACCATCGTCTGGACCTTGATTAGAATCGCTTTCAGTCAACGGTCTTTGATCGCCGTCATAAGACAGAATTCTCGCCACCAGCTTCGGACGTTTTGTTCCAAAAGATATGCGTCTCGAAAGCGCGTTTGTCCTGCCTTGCATCCTTGCAGGTGCGGTTGCTGAGCCACATAAGATTGTAGGCTCGGTTTCGAAGTTCCAAGCGGAGGGCATGACCGACAGTACGCAGTGGACGAGGAAGATCTATGACAGCTGTGAACAATATCATGGCGACAAGTTCGTTAGCAAAGGCTGGCCTTGTGTCTCAGAACTACTGAAAGCTACTTTTACCGCTCTGACGATTGTGGGCGACGTAGATGAGGGAGTGAGACTGGTCAATAATGGAGCAGGATTCGAGGCAAAGTCGAACACTGAGACGGACTCGACCCCTACCTCTTCCACGCTCATTACCCAACCGGCGCAGTCCGCCGACTCGGATTCTTATGGCGCAAAGTTCGAACGAGGAGACGGCTCCGAGAATGATATACTCTTGAGGAGAATCAACAACTATAATAAGAAGCATTCCAGCGCCGCGCACATGGTGCGTGCTGTTCAAGTTGGCCATTCGATGGTGCACCCGAGGGATGGTATATCGATGCGGACAAACGTACACAACGATGACACCACGCTCCACATACACACAAACGGCTCCCGTGCGACCGCGACATTCGAAAAGACTAGCCCATCACAGATGAGCCGTCGAGATGATGTCGTTGCTCAAGACATGGATTTCAAGTTCGGGACTATGAAAGGCATCAAATTGCAGATCGATTGGTCTAGCGACGATCAGCGGAAACGTTACGTGAGCTCGAGCGATCTGGGATTCTTTACCACTGCTTTCGGGCATGGGGATGGCGTGATGGATCCGGCGTTCATGAAATCCGATTCGTGGAGATTCGCCGTGTGCAATATTGTAGACAACACCAAAGTGCTCCAAGGAAAGTTGATTTCATTGGTTAGTGCTACAGACAATTCTTTTGAAGAGGATAGTGATATGACTTGTGTTTAGACACTACTTGTATAGGTAACATTGATTTTTTGCCGCGGATGGAAAGATTAAATAGGACCAGAGTCATTACTAAGAGCTTAGAAGAGCGCTACTTTTCTTATTTAGCCCTGTACCTAGATTGATCTAGTCCCATATCCCAAAGAAGTTGTTTCGTCAGACACTCGTAGAGACATTTCCAGAGATAGCATTGCAGTACGGAACAAGTGACAAGAGTCACTAGTGCACGAGAGAGTTCGGTGCACTGATAGACGGACATCGTGAAAGTCACTAAGCGGGGTTTACTGTTGACAAGTCTTGCTATTCCTTGTTATGTATCGCTTTCTGCTTCCTTCTATGTTGACCGCGATGTTGAGGTTGGTCTCTCGATGTTTTCGCGACACCACAACGAGTAGACGCTATGCGCGAACCAGATTCTTAGATCATTGCATGAGGATTGGCCAATGTAATTATGGTGCGTGTACCCAGTTTGCGATGTTGGTAGAAAGTAAGGACGTGCGTCTATGTTGGGTTCGGCGTTCCGTCATTGACCCCTATAATCCATGGAGTCTACTTCTGTGGACTTTAATACATGCTGCGCCATACTAAAACCGAGTTACTTTTGCTAGAGCTGGTTCTTCATGGTAGTGGCATCAGCGTTTGGCAGCATATCAGCAACTTTTTGTCACATCCTCGTGATCCTGACGATTTTAAACGATGCTTACACTCTAGATCTCAAGGGTATGAAACGCTCGCTAGAGCTGATGTTCAAAGGACGTCACAAAAGATTCCATATGCTACTACTCTTTTCGCTATATGCATACATATTGCTGGGCTAGTGCAAGCTTTCGCAGTAGGTCGTGAATTAGAGATGTGTGGGATGGATTAGATCTGTGTGGGAGCTAGGTCGCGTATCGAGCAAATTTATTGAATGCGTGGCCGGTGGGATCTCAAACGGGATGTTCAGTTCTATTATCGCGATTTGTGACAACATGGGCTTCGTAGGGGAACAGATATAAAATCATGAGGTCAACAAGTTGACACTCGAAAGGAGTGAATTCCGGTCGGAGTAACCGCGGAAATGATGTAGAGTAATCGATCTACGAAGTTTTTCGAAGTTGAGTAGCTAGTGTCGTCCTAGAAGACCAAGACCGTTACGGAGGCAGCTTGAGGCTCGTGGCATGATGCAATGTCGTTAGAATGTCTTTCAAATCCACTCAGTCTGTTGGCTAGGTTCAGAACGCGAATGCTAGTTGTACTGTAATGAGTAATGACTGTCTATAAAATTCTTAACGTCATGTCAAAGAATCTACCGAACCGAGTTCACTTATGGTAAATAGAGCTTTTGAACCTTTAACTATTATGAAGTAGATGGAAATATGGACTCCATCTAAGTATACAGCGTTTTGCAGATTCGGCTTGAAGTTGGCACCCTTGTGAAGTTATAGCAGAGTCAACAGGACGTCACGGTTGTATTTCTCGACAAACGTGTAATGACCTGTAGGATCACTCGCCTCCGCGCTAGGTCAACGATGAGAAGGGCGCCATGAAATAGCGACTTCCCTCGCGGATGATTCATCCGTGGCCCCCTACTAGCTCTTAAGAAACAGAAATCGATAGAGATAGCTGATAGCTACCACTTGAAAACCATGGAGCAATATGCCTCCAATCGACTTACAATTAAGAGAAGTTTTTGGCAGTGACCATATCTCTGCTAACCATCCGCTTGTCAAACCCTACCCTTTTGGAAATGGCATCCTCAAACCCTTACGAGATATTGGGTATCAGTTCTGATGCCCCCCCACGACAAATTCGTCTCGCGTACCTTCTACTATCCCTAGAGGCTCATCCTGATCGTGGAGGAAGTCATACAAAGATGGTGGCTGTACGTGGTCTATTTAATCCAACACGATCACATGTGACTTACTCGACGTAGATTAACGAAGCATGGGAGGCGCTTAGCAGCCTTCGCGTTACTGAGGAGTGTTGCGATGATGACGGCGCAACCGAGAAAGAAAGGGATGGTTTTGAATCAGACTCGGACCGCTCGCCAGGGAGTGAAGACGAATCTTATGTTGGGGATGATGACATAAACTTCGATGTGTATTATGACTACGGCGATCTAGACGAGACTGGAGGCAACTACAAGATACAGCTCGCCGATGGCGTAGAAGTCGACCTCGAAGAACATGAACAGTTCTGTGGGTGTGGTTGCGAGGAAGGGTTTTCTGATAGCGGTCTCTCAAGTTGGGACGCTTATGAGTTGTCAGAGCTTGAACTGTCAGAACCAGAGATGTAAGACAAAAATCGAACAAGGCTTTGGACGTAACGATATGGTGCTGATGATCGAGAGTAAATCATAGCGCATTGTTTTGATACTAGGGAGGAAGTTGTTCCGTAGTAAATGTAAGGTCTTTTTCTCATCGCAACAGGTGGCTTAGTGCATACCATGAATCTGTGGCCTGAATTTATCACGCTTTGTTGCATTTATTGTGACTAAATCCGTGTTACTGTACTGAATTGAGATTTTATGTGGCCTCCTGAGAATCTCCTTGCTTTGATTACATAAGTTAGAGGACATGCGAAACCGTTTCAAGTCAACCGTATTACCATCATCAGCAAGTTCGCAAATGCAATTGCTAGAGTGGTCGCTATAAGACATGTTGTGCCTAAGGTGATGAGCGGCATAGTCTCGACGGGTCGCTTCGAGATGAATGAGACATATCTAGGTCACTCGTCTTGCTACAGCCATTGCTTTTTAGGGTGCCGCGGAGGATACACCGGTTTGTACGTAAGTTTATGCAATGAACCACCGAGTTCTGTTAGTGGAGCATGATCCTCGAAACCAGGAAGAGTGCTGAAAAGCTTATATAGTGATATCAATTGTACGTCTTACTCCAATTCCAATGCATCACATACCTGACACGGATTCATCGACAACATCCCTGCTAAAATAGAACCTCGAGACACATTCTAGGATGTTCTGTCAGTGAATTCGGCGATGAGTCCGCTGTTGATTTCTTTGGAGACTTCGCTTGATGTGTTCTCGCCGTACTTCATTCCGCTCATAGTATCTTTTACTCTCACAGTCGATGAGAGTTACTCGCCTGGGACTCTTAGTAGGTAGGCAAGGAATCGATACAGCGCTACGAAGCCTTCGACTTCTTAGATAGAGAAGTAAACGCCCAGCTGAGAGAGTTGCTTCCAGATCCGATTGCAACACTGGAAAGTCAGAATGAGGATAAAGTCCTACGTGTTGATCGTTGTGTGGTCCATTGCATCACAGTCCTGTACATTACTTAGACTGTTGATGTAACTCAGACCGCTCGGGTGAGGCCCTCTGCACTTGCCCACTTCACTATGTGTTACCCTATCAAATCCTGCGATTTGGCAGTCGCGTAAGCTCTAGAAACGGGTGTGATAATTTAAGACCCAGGATGTAAATTTATACACTTTCAGATTGATGACAACTAAGCGCTGTTTTCCCGATCATGGCCACGGCTTTCGCTAGCCTCACCAACAAAATTAACAACGGGGTTGAAGTTTTTGGTGGAACACCACGATGTGATTGGCTTAGAGCCTTTGCCATTGTGTATCCTCTCGCCTTTCCGCTCAATAGTGATTTCCGGTATTGTACCACTATCGCTAAGATCTTGAGGAAAGGTTATAGAGCCCAACGCTGGACGAGAGCTATTGGCATCAAATTTGTAAGTCACGTTGGGGCCTAGAGTCATGGAGATTTTCGATTCTTCAGTGACGGTGGCCCAGGCGAATACTGCGTCTTCGACAAGATTGCTGTTCCGGATTCTCTTGGAGCCGTGATTGCATTCGGCCTTTTTCTGATGCACACGGTACCAGAATATGACCTGATCTTCTATGATTGTTGGCTTTTTGCCGTTCTTCCACCACGAGATGTAGTACTTTGCAATAATACGCCACGGAGAATGATCCTGGCCGTCAACGTACGCCTTCATATTATCCAAGTCAGCGTAGTCGGTGGCTGAGGTAGAGTTCCCTGGCAGATCGCGAAGATAGTGAGACTCGCACCAGTCGTTCCAAGTAAGTAGCTCAATGATGTCGGGCTTAATCTTCTGTTGGGCAACAGCCTCGAGGCGATTGACAAAGAGCCAGTCGCTGGGGGCGACCCAAGCGTCCATGCCATTGCCGTTATCGAGATCTTTGAATTGCCATGGTGACACGGCCATCATGTACGGACCACCCTTGCCTTCGTATGCCAGGCCGTCTTGGAAAGCTTTGTCGGCAGCGCAAGTGCTCTTTACGTTGCCGTTCATTGGCCAAGCTTGCCAGTTGAAGTAGCCATCCACGGAGGGAAAGTCTTCGAACATTTGCTGGACAGCATCCTCGGTACTAGTTTGAGCCTTCTCGGCGTACTTAGTCAATGCTGGAGTAAGAGAAATGGGATTTTTCAGGAGCCTCATCTTAGCTTTAAGGTCTTCGAAGAAATAGTCTCCGTACTGTTGGACGCGGTCACCGCCGTAAGTCGTGACAAGAATATCGCCTTTCCATCGGTATGAGGCTTCACTATTCGCATGTTTCTTCAGAATTTCCGCCATGTAGGTGGTATTCCAATACCCGTCTTCTTTGCAATCAGCCCAGGACAAGTCAAAAGAGTGAACAATCTTAAACCCGACCTCCTCGGCAATTTCGTAAGCATCGTCAATCCGCGACGCTTGCCACGATAGATCCTCCTGACACCCGGGAGGCATCCAGTTCATAGCGAACGCATCGATGCCGATTGACTTGGCGGAGTGCATATCGTCTCTCCATTGCTGGTTGTCATAGGCCCAGGCATTCTGAACCATAAAATGGGCGAAGACATCGGAAGCAAAGACCTTGCTGAAAGGGATGGTCGTGAGTATACCCAGAGCAAGACTAGTCGAACACATTTTGGAATTTTGGACGACACGAAACGGGCTGGTAGTCTGTAATGAGTGGATGGAGTACCAAGAGCACTAGAGCGTGAATACGATGCTCAGCGAACAAACATACAGAGGCGGCTATCCTGCGTGGCTCCAAAGAGATTCAGCTCCAGATTGTCTTAGGTTTGGGCAGATTTCACCTTAAATATCCACAGATCGGTACTATGGAATGTGAGGGGGCCCAAGATGGAAGCTCTCGCGCAATAACGCTGATACTTGACTATGCGTCTCAATCGCGTACTGTAGCCCAGGAGGCATGGCTCTTGTAACGAAATGCTGACTTGATGCCTGTCTATCCTTCAGCCAAGTCAGCCTCCAATTGGTCATCTCGCTTTCATCTCGCTTTCAGTCGACAGAAATGCCC
>Ga0265797_10010342_pt1 | contig 11899 bp, 8 predicted proteins | sample P2T30metagenome_FD_192433 | JGI IMG/M metagenome (GOLD analysis project Ga0265797, IMG submission 192433) | Plant litter microbial communities from East Loma Ridge, Irvine, California - P2 T30 | ecosystem: Environmental > Terrestrial > Plant litter > Unclassified | place: USA: California... | reverse complement strand
CTGGGTAGAGTCTTCCTGCAGGAAGCCTACTTGACCGTAGACTGGGAACGTCAGAACTTCACCGTGTCAGCGGTGGACTGGACATTTGGCAAAGCTCCACAAATCATGCCTATCGTGTCGCCCACCTACGCGGTTCCGCACTATGATCCCCCAAAGAAGAAGCCTTTGTCTTCAGGGGCAGTCATTGGTATCGCAGTGGGAGGTGGCTTCTTCGTTGCTCTGATTTTCTGCGCAATTGGGTGGTGGTTCTGGCGACGGCGGCACAAGCGCAAGCTGGCAGACATCAAAGCGCAATACGAGGCCGATGTCGCTGCGGCGGCGGTCACCAAGATGGATCCACCCGTGTCAGAGGAGGCTCCGACGTCTCCAGTACGAAGTAGTACAGAAGGCGTGACTGTCTTCGCGAAGGCCGAGCTACCTGGCTCATCCCATGTGCATCACGAGATGAGCTCCAGCGCAGAAGAGAAGGGATCATCAGCCGTGCATGAGGCAGATGGCGAGGAGCGTCAGATCTATGAGATGCCTGGAGACATGCCTGTGCTTCCCGAGGCAGGCGGCCGTCAACTGTCGGAAAAGGAGTCCATGGTGGTACGCGAGAGGATATACAACGGCATAGATCCGACCGGCACGCCAGATGCAACCCCAGCTGCGTACGAAGAGTCGCGCAGGCTCGCACCAATATCCCCGTCCGAAGTGTCGATAGTGAGCGGTCGGCTTCCAACCGACAACGTGTCGCCCATTACACCACGCACACCAAGAGACGGTGCTTTCTTGGAAGCCTCGGACACATTTTTCCAATTGCCGCCCTACCGTGCTCGCGAAGAACGACGCGCCGAATCGGATGGCGATCCCCTTTCCCCCGTCTCGCCGCTGGAAGGGTCTACGGATGCCTCCCGACGGCGGTTCTCTTACGAGTCATGAGGCCAAAAAGCTGTTTGTTCAGCGACGTTACGACTGGCGTTTATTTTGTTTGGCATAAGTGGCGGGGTTATCTTGGCACCACGGATATGGCGTTTGAGAGGGAATAGTTTGAATTGTGCATAGCAGAGGCTGAATACCCATCTAGACGGCGGCACGTGGTAGAAACGAGCAGCCACGTTTTGTTAGTGTATATAGTGTAAATACACGCTTTTCGCGCACATGGCGGCAGACCCTGAGGGGACCATAGATTTGTACAGGTGCATGACAGCCAAGTCGGAGCGCTAGGCTCATGCGTTCATGCTGTCGGGCTGGCCGTCGGCTGGCTAAACGGTCGCGGGCCTGCAACGGGCAATTGTCCTGATTGTAGGGCAGAGCCAGCGGCGCGGGCGAAGCGGTCTGAGGAAGGTGCCTTGGGCAGCGCCTTGCCGCAAGCAGCCAAGTTGAACCCCTCGTCCGCGCAGCGACTGGATACCAACCCCACCATATCCTCACGGAGGCCGCGACGAGGCACAGGACGACCGCTTTTCTGCTGAAACCAGTCTGTCAATCGCTTTCCTATTGCTTGCGACTTCCCGGTGAAGACTCTGCGCCTGCCTCGACTGTCCCACCACCCGCCCCGTGCCAGAGCCGCCGCCCCGCTTTGTGTCGAAGCAGCTCCTGTCAGTCATCACATTGGCCGCGCGCCTAGCCTTATATCATATCGTGCGCTTGCCGCCCGCACTTCTTCTCCACAGTCTACATTGTCCGACTTCTGCGTCTTCAATCGTTACCTTCTTTACATACCTCTCTGAAGATAGAAAAAGCCTTACCCCGCCGCAGCTGCCACCATGGGCGACCTCGCCAACCGCAAAGTGTTCAAGGTAACGTTATATCCGCCATTCAGGGCCGAGCACGCGTACTGACAGCTTGCAGGTGTTCAACCAGGAGTTCATCGTCGACGAGCGCTACAATGTAACCAAGGAGCTGGGACAGGGTGCCTACGGCATTGTCTGGTACGACTCGAGCCACGGCGCGCCGCATAACAAGTGCTGATTCTGCCCCCAGTGCGGCTACCAACAACCAGACGGGCGAGGGCGTGGCCATCAAGAAGGTCACCAACGTCTTCAGCAAGAAGATCCTTGCCAAGCGTGCCCTGCGCGAGATCAAGCTGCTCCAGCACTTTAGAGGTACGTTGACATGCCACCTGCCGGCTGCAACACTACTAACACCTGCCAGGCCACCGTAACGTAAGACACACATGCTCCCGAGTGCCCCGATCGACCCCATGCTAAACCCGTCGCACAGATAACATGTCTCTACGACATGGACATTCCCCGCCCAGACAACTTCAACGAGTGCTACCTATACGAGGGTATGGACTACACCCATGTTTCAATGAGACAGTGCTGATAGGCGTGTAGAGCTCATGGAGTGCGACCTGGCAGCCATTATCCGGTCCGGCCAGCCGCTCACCGATGCCCACTTCCAGTCCTTCATCTACCAGATCCTCTGCGGTCTCAAGTACATTCACTCGGCCAATGTACTCCATCGCGATCTCAAGCCCGGTAACCTCCTCGTCAACGCCGACTGCGAGCTCAAGATTTGCGACTTTGGTCTTGCCAGGGGTTTCTCCATGGACCCTGAGGAGAACGCAGGATACATGACCGAATATGTCGCTACCCGATGGTACAGAGCCCCTGAGATCATGTTGAGCTTCCAGAGCTACACAAAAGCTAGTAAGTGTCACTCTCTCGTGATGGCGTTTGTCGTTGGCATCGACGAACCCGCTTAGACATTTCACATGCCGAGCTCAAGCTGACTCTGCGTAGTCGATGTGTGGTCAGTAGGCTGCATCCTTGCTGAGCTGCTTGGCGGTAAGCCCTTCTTCAAGGGCCGCGACTACGTCGATCAATTGAACCAGATCCTGCACTACCTTGGAACACCAAACGAGGAGACACTCTCACGCATCGGCTCTCCCCGTGCGCAAGATTACGTCCGCAATCTACCGTACATGCAGAAGATCTCGTTCCAGTCCCTGTTCAGGAACGCCAATCCGGACGCACTTGACCTGCTCGACCGCATGCTCGCCTTTGATCCCTCAAGCCGTATCTCAGTCGAGGAAGCCCTGGAGCACAGGTACCTACAAATCTGGCATGATGCGTCCGACGAGCCTTCGTGCCCAACTACATTCGACTTCCAGTTCGAGGTGGTCGAGGAGATCCCAGAGATGAAGAAGATGATCCTGGATGAAGTCAGTCGCTTCCGCCAGATGGTGCGCGTACAACCCGGTGCAGGCGCTGGGGGAAACCAGGCGCCGCAAGTCCCGATACCCAACAACTACGACCGCGCTGGCTACGAAGACCCAAGGCCGCAAGAAGCGTTCAATCAAGGTGGATGGAACGGAAGCGATCTGGAGCGTGATCTTCAGGGTCTTGACGGCCGTATGCGATAGGTGGGTTTGGACGAATCTGTTGGTTGCAAGATGTCTTCTCGTTGGTTTGAGCGTGAGCGTGGAGGGATTTGGGTAATATTTGAGCCCCGTGTAATTTCTCTCAAAATCTATTGAATGATGACTATGCTCGATTGACTTCGTAACGGTCTGGATTCACAAGCAACGATGGCATGACCTTGCTTGGGTGTCGTCGACGACCGCAATATTTACCACACGGAACAATACAGGTGTGAGCATACAAAACCCTACCAGCTCTCGTGAATATGGTATGTCGGATGCTATCGGCATCAGGCTAGCATACTGTTCAAATCAACTCCGGATCACTATCGAAATGATTCGGACCCATAATGAGTCAGCTATGATGCTATATAGCCGAGTGCTAGGGAAAATAGTGTTACAACTTGTATTACCAATCAAAGTGGAGTCGCAGCACCTTGTTCATGAAGTTCGAGCGTATTCAAGAGTCCTCAACACTACAGCATTTTAAATAGTCATCCTTCGCTCAAACACACATCGTTGACTGAGAATTCATTATGGCACCCAAGATCTTCCTGTACAGGCTCACCCTCCCCATCTAACATTCCCCCGACTGACCCTTCCCCAGAACAGGAGGAACAGGCTACATCGGTGGCTCCGTTCTCCATACCCTCGCGGCCACCCACCCAGAATACGACATGACTGTGCTCCTCCGACGAACCCCTGAAACCTTCACATCCACCTACCCCAACATCACCATCCTAACCGGCGACTACTCCAGCGCCGACCTGATTGCTTCTGCCGCGCAAAACGCCGACATCGTCGTTCACAACGGCGACTCAGACCACGAAGCCAGTCTCAACGCCATCATCACCGGTCTACTCCGACGTCCAACACCAGGCTACCTACTCCATCTCTCCGGCACAGGAATAGTATCAGACTGGGCCGACGAGTCGTATCTAGGAAAGCTAAATCCAATGATATGGTCAGACACCACTTCCTTGCCTGAGATCCGCCAGTTGCCTCCTACGGCCCTGCACCGCAACACCGAGACCATCTTACACGACACGATTGCAAAACATGGAGATAAGATCAACATAGCCATCATGTGTCCCCCTGATATCTACGGTAAAGGTCGAGGGTTAGCGAAGACACACAGTGCGCTCATCCCCTTCTTCATCAAAGAAGCGAAGAACATGGGTGGTAAACCATTCTACTACAACGACGGAACCAACACGCGGAGTTGGGTTCACATCGACGACTTGATGCGTCTCTACCTGCACGTCGTAGAAGCCGCAGTCTCGCGTTCTTCTCCCCACGATTTCTTCAACGATAACGGGTACTACTTTGCCAGCACGCAAGAGCATTCTCAGTCTAGTGTTGCAAAAGCGACCGCTGAAATCTTACACAAACATGGTGTTATACACGATGCGGAACCAGTGCAGATAAGTTTGCAGGAGCTGGATAAGATGGCCAATCTACCTGGGTTTCCGAAGCTAGCGAGGTATCTGTTTGCGAGTAATTCGCGGACGAGGGCTGAGAGGGCGGCTGAGAAGTGGGGGTATAGGGGTGAGGCGAAGGGGTTGTTGGCTTGTCTGGAGGCGGATGTATTGGATGCCTTGCAAGGGTGAATTGTGATCACTAGGGATAAGGGAGGGAGGCATGCTTGCAACTCATATAGTAATGGGCTTAAGGATGACATTGTGTATGGGAACAGGCCTCGGGGCAACGATATTTCGTATATGTCATGAATGACGGGTATACTTAACATAAACTAGCTAGAAACTCTGTCCATGATAAATTCACCTCGTGGAAGGCAATCTTGTACCTAATGCATTGCCGATGGACTCGTCTTGGGATGTCAGGATGCTCAGATGTGAAAGTTTCCCGAACATTGCAGATGAGTAGGTTGTGGGTCGTACGCCGTAGGAGCGTAGGTGGTATCGGATGAGCCTCCACCAATAAAGATGCCTGCCTGGAGGCCATACAGTTGTGCAAGCTGCGACAGCCAGGTACGCTCTTTCCTTGATCAGCTGTTCGTTGGGCACCTGAGTGGTGTTTCCTACATCACGGCGATGCTGCATGCCGCTGAGCTGGTCCGTGCACAGAGCCAGGGTCCTCTAGCGCGATAATTATTTCTCGGTCTTAGAACTTTTGGCAAGCCGGTGCGCTTCAAGTCGAACTTTTCGCGCCATTGCACAGCACCACCCAACACACTCCACACCATGTCGCCCGCCGCGATCGAGTCGGGAAACAAGAGGAAGAGGTCCCACAAGAGCAAAAAGAGCGCCGAGCCAGCCATCGCACCAGCGCATGATGGCGTAGACGCTACCAAGGCGCGCAAGAAGGCGCGCAAAGACAAGGCACCTGTCGTCGAAGAGCCTGTGGTGGAGGATGTTTCTGAGGAGGAACAGAGTGACGAGGAAGAAGAAGCGGCAGTAGAGGATGTCGTTGCAGAAGCCAGTGCTGCAGACGACGACAGCGACAAGGAAGACGATGAAGGCGACAATGACGAGCTTGCCGAACTACCCTCTGGCACGGGCAGCAATGCCGTTGATCTTCCCTCCGGCACCACGATGCCCTCAGCGAACCCGACGCGATTCGACGAGCTCAACCTGAGCGAACGAACGATGACTTCTATCAAGAACATGGGCTTTGAGAACATGACAGAGATCCAACAGAAGGCTATACCACCTCTGCTATCAGGAAGGGATGTGCTAGGAGCGGCCAAGACTGGCAGTGGAAAGACTCTGGCTTTCCTTATCCCCGCCATCGAGATGCTCTCGCAGCTGCGGTTCAAGCCGCGCAACGGAACTGGAGTCATTGTCGTATCGCCGACCAGAGAATTGGCGTTGCAGATCTTCGGTGTAGCGCGCGAGCTCATGGAGCCACATAGCCAGACGTTTGGTATCTGCATCGGTGGTGCCAACCGAAACGCAGAAGCCGAGAAGATCAGGAAGGGCTTGAACCTGATCATCGCTACTCCCGGGCGCCTCCTCGACCATCTACACAACACGCAGGGCTTCGTCTTCAAGAACTTGAGGTCACTCATCATTGATGAGGCAGACAGAATTCTCGAAGTCGGTTTCGAAGACGAGATGAGGTCGATCATCAAGATCTTGCCCACGGAGCGTCAGACGATGCTTTTCTCCGCAACACAGACCACCAAGGTTGAGGATCTCGCAAGGATATCGCTCAAGGCCGGCCCCCTCTACATCAACGTCGATCACCGTGCCGAGCATAGCACGGTCCAGGGATTGGAGCAGGGTTACGTTCTGTGCGATTCAGACACCAGATTCAGGCTTCTGTTTTCATTCCTCAAGAAACACCAGAAGAAGAAGGTCATTGTCTTCTTGTCATCGTGCGCATCTGTCGACTTCTACAGCGAATTGCTCAACTACATCGACCTGCCTGTACTTGGACTGCACGGCAAGCTCAAACAACAGGCGCGAACGAACCGCTTCTTCGAGTTTGTGAATGCACAGAGCGGTACACTCATCTGCACCGATGTTGCTGCGCGAGGACTAGATATTCCTGAGGTGGATTGGGTTATTCAGTTCGACCCACCTGATGACCCGCGAGGTAAGCTTGACCACACGCAATGCATGATCATTTACTGACTTGTCTACAGACTACATCCACAGAGTCGGTCGAACAGCCCGAGGTGCAAATGGCAAGGGCAGAAGTCTAATGTTCCTCTTGCCATCGGAAGTAGGATTCCTCAAGCTCCTCAAAGAGAACCGCGTGCCGCTGGTTGAGTTTGAGTTGCCTTCCAACAAGATCCTCAACATCCAGTCACAGCTGGAAGCCTTGATCAGCAAGAACTACTACCTCAACAAGAGCGCAAAGGATGGCTACCGGTCGTACCTCCAGTCGTATGCTTCACATAGCTTGCGGTCGGTGTTCGACGTGCACAAGCTGGATCTCGTCAAGGTGGCCAAATCGTTCGGTTTCTCAACACCACCGCGCATCGACATCAGTCTTGGCGCGAGCTTGAGCCGCGATAAGAAGGTGGAGGGAAGGAGAGCATATGGAAGTCAGCCTGCGCAGGGCCGACGACCGATGAGGGGAGGCAAGAGGTTCTGAGGTAATAGTTGAGAGGCATTGATGGGAGTTTGGCGTACAAAATCACATACGGGCCATGATCTAGGGTTTACAGCTGTGCATGATCCAATTGAGCACCCATGGGGATGTCGGTAACTTCAGAAGCGAAATGTGTCAATTTGATATGGACCTTGGACTTCAAACAACTCTGTCCCTGATATGTATGACGTACTTGGTAGCTTTATTCTACCTGTAAGCGAAAATGAATGTCGTGAAGATTGCCCGTACAGCAGCGCCACCAAACCGGTGAGCCCTAGCAAGATTCGGGCGCGCAACCACTGAGGCAGCAGAAGCGCAACATTGCTGCGGCCGCGTCAACTGCCAGTTCACCAAGTCTGCATCCTTCGGAATATTCATTCTTTAGCATAAGGTCACTTCTGGTATATTACTTGACGGAGTTGTGCCCGGCAGCCAGCCCTACGAGTTTCCCAAAATGCAGAAAGTGCAGACGCCGCGGCTTGTATGGAGCCCTGGGGGATGCGCTGGCAAGTCGCTCTCGCTGCTGGCGGGCCAATGACGTCGCGTAGACAGGAGAGCGGATGCGGCCGCCCACGGGGGTTGCGGCACCATCACCCCTGGTAACGACACGGGTGCTAGAAGCTAGCTAGCTATGTAGTTAGTAGCAGCGAGACGGCCGCCCATGACGGATGTTTGACAGTCTGGCGGTGAGCATTTCACGAGGTTCTGAAGCTGGCTGGAAAAGCAGCAAAAAACATGGAATCTCAAGAGCCTGATTTTGAGATTGTGGCATGGAGGCGCGGGAAGACGGGAGGGGTAAGAATAGAATAGGCGACGTGGTTGCTTTTGGTGCGACCAGCCATCTTTGTTACAGGCAGCCGGTGGAGGGACGGTAGAGGCTGGCATTCGTCGCGCACTTTGCAGTGGGATGCATGGCCAACGGCGTCCACGAGGGACACCAGGCACGCTGTATGGTCTTGACGCGGCCGAGTGGCTGGGGACAGACAAGTCATGATGTATCGCCGGTAGCCCATCGTTGGTTGATACGACGCGACCTGTCGCAGGTGGTTCTATTCACTCTGTGCCCTTTACATCATCTTTCATAACTCTATACCCCATCGTACTATTGCACTAGGATAATTGTAATAATTCTAATAATCCTTCGCCCACACGCCATCCTCGATCTGCAAGGTCAACAAGCCTCACCTCCAGCCCGTGTTAGCGCCGACAAGGATTGCTGTTCTCCAGCCGTGACCCAGCCTTTCTCTCCACCACAGCTGGAGTTGGCGACCACCACAGGACCGCCTCTCCACCAGCGAAGAGCGCGACGGAGCTGCAGAGCCATTGCTACCTGCGATAGACGGGAGCTGTTGTGCTGCCTGGTCTGGTGAGTCCCGTGACCTCTCACATTGCTGAGTAGGTGTCTGACGCTGGCTAGCCTGAACGTCGGCGGCCATTGTCGCAGAGCGTCGCACGCCGCAGACATCTGGAGCTGTGTGCACGCATTCGACCGCCTACTGGACCGCAACTGGGCTCTCACGTCCCCGTTCACGACCCCCGTCCCGTTCACGCCCGCTATCACGGCTCCTCTCGTACACCCGCCCTCGCTGTTCGCGCACCAGCAACATCCAGGTTGCGCAAACGTAAACAGCCACGGTGCGGCCCTGCACCCACACCATCGCCAACATCATTTCCCTCCCATAACGTCCTCGAGGAAAACGGCGCCGGACATGTCTTCCGTCACCCACCCCGCCTTCTAGAATCTTTCAGATTCTACGATGGTTTTAGATACAGAACGACCTCCTCTTCCGGCACCTACTGAACCCTCGACTCTCGATTCCGCAGACGAATCAACCTACCACATAGACGAAATCAACACCGACGTCTCCAACCGCACCGACAGAACCTCGTACTCCGTCCCCGACGACGGCACCCCCATCACCATCAACACCACCTCGCCCACCAAGCCCCGCGGCCAAGCGAGGCTCTCCCGCAAGTTCCCCTCGCAGACGTCGCTGCTCATTGAGTACTTCGAGTCCGGCAAGGACGAAGGCCAGGCCGGCTCGCGAGGCAGCGTGCGCGTCCGCGTCACCCCCTCGTCTCGCAAGAGCAGGCACTCGACCGCGAGCGACAACGTCCAGATCACCCAGACGTCCGCCAAGCGCAACTCCCACGCGCCGTCCTACTCCAAGCGCCTCTCGCTCGCGACCAGCAAGTCGTACTCCGAGCTCTACGACTCGCGCACCGTCGCCTACTCCGACCTCTCCAACATCTCCTCCCTGCCGCCCGTCGACATCGAGCTGCTGCCCAACCACAGCGACCTGTCTACCGACGGCGGCCGCTTCCTCCCCATGCCCTCGGACATATCGTCCATGCCCGCAGACAGCATGACTGGCCAGACAGAGATCCTCCCGCCCGCGCGGCGCAGGAGCCGCAGCATGGAACGCGACGCAGTCACCGAGTCCATGGTATCAGAGGCCATCCAGGACACCCTCAAGGCACCCCGCCACCACCGCAGCAGAAGTCTCAGCAAAGACCGCATCACACAGCGCGTCATGGAGAAACTGGCGCAGCAGGCCGCAGAAGGCGGTGCTGCCAGATCAAAACACAGCTCTTCAAAGTCAAGAGACACGTCCAGACGGCGGGAAGACGAGCTTGCCTCGCCCCGCAAGTCGCACCGCAGAAGGAGCAAGGACGTCGAGCAAGCGAGCGGCACCGAGTCCAGCTACCTCTCCTCAAACGCCGACCGTCGTTCCCACGTCTCTGGGACTTCCTCTATCAACAACCCCAAACTACTGGCCACAGTGGAGGACGCCATCAAGCGCCTCATCCTCCCCGAGCTGAATGCGCTGAAAGAAGAGAACCGCACCTCCAGGAACATGGACAAGTTCGACCGCGCGAACCGCGACAGCATAGCCACCTTCGAAACCGTCGAATCAGCCGGCTCTCGCGACCCATCCAGACGCCGTGTGTCCAAATCCTCGAGCGCACCCAAACTCCACAGCAACAAGCCCAAAGTTGTCCTCAATAGGGATGGCGACGATCCAGGGACGACACTGGCTGGCGGATCAAGCCGCAAGAGCGAGCGACGATCCAGCCGGGGCTCCATCTCAAGCTACGCTGATTCGACTACCCGTGAGGAGAAGGAGAAGACCCATCGGAGAAAGAGCAGTAGCAAAGACAGCACCATGTCTCAACGAGATGCTGCTTTAGTTGGACTTGCTGGAGCCGGCCTTACCACTGCCGCTCTCAAGCATCACACTTCACGGGAAGAGAAGGAAGAAGAACGCAAACAGCGCAAGCACCGCTCCTCTCGCAGCAGTCGATCCGCAAGCGTATCCGAAAGTGTGCACGAGGAGCCTCGTGTCAAGGAACGCGTCCCTCCCCTACCCTTCAACCACAGCGAGCTCATTGGAGGATCCGAGCTCACTCGCGACTCAATCCTATCCGCAGAGACCGAGACCAAAGAGAGACCGCAGTCGAGGTCATCGGTCAGCACTGGCATAACAGGCACCGGTGCTGAGACGCCTCTTCAACAAGTCCCTCGCGGATACATCTCGCCATCACCGCGCACACCAACCCGCACACCTAATGCTCTCCAACAGACGCTCGGCACGTCTCATAGCAACAAATCTACCAACGAGGTTCGCACATCAACTCCGAAGAGTGACCGCAGCTGGACCTCACGCTCGAAAGAAGCGACCGACGCTAGCTTAAACGCAGCAGCTGCTGCTAAAGCCCGCGCAATCGAGCGATCCGGGCCCCAAGCTTCAGAATATGAGATCGAAAGCGACACGCAATCAAGACGTGGTGACACTGTCAGCCCAATCCAGAGCGAGGCTAGCTATCGGGGAGATGCGCAAACTACGGGCTCACCACGCAGAATGCACTCCATCCGTAGTGGACCTTCGGTGTCGTCTCTCGGCCACCAGTTCGAGCGAAGAGAGTCTAACCTCTCCATTGCATCACTCTCATCGACGACTAGCACCAAGGCGGCGGCACGCACCCGTAAGCGACCTCAGGGCGTTACTCTCGAAAGCAAGAGGTCTATCCTCAATGAGGATGCAACCACCAAGGACACCAAGCAATTCTTCGACCGCAACCACGAGAAGAACGATATGTACCGACGCGAACTTGAGGACAGCTCTGTGAACTATAACCGCATGACCATGTACACCGATGATAGCACAGGAGTGGAATACCTCGACCACGAGCAGAAGGTCGGTGATCTTCAGGACATTCGCAAGGTCGGCACCATCCCTGAATACGTTCACACGCCACTGGCCGTGGAGTCTGCTGTTGCCTCTCTACATGACGAACAGTCCACCCTCAGCGTTCGATCCTCTATGGCCACAAGCCCACTCAAGAAGAGCACGCTCTCACAGGTTCACACGAACCCAGCTTACGTCCAAACCGACGAAGTACCTGCCGGCCAGAGATGGGCTGCCATCCGCGACAAGGCCGAAGCTCTGCAACAGGAACGACGTGCCGAGGAGTCTCCAAAGCAAA
>Ga0265797_10010341_pt1 | contig 11899 bp, 12 predicted proteins | sample P2T30metagenome_FD_192433 | JGI IMG/M metagenome (GOLD analysis project Ga0265797, IMG submission 192433) | Plant litter microbial communities from East Loma Ridge, Irvine, California - P2 T30 | ecosystem: Environmental > Terrestrial > Plant litter > Unclassified | place: USA: California... | reverse complement strand
ATCGACGCACTCGCTCGGGGACAGGACGGGTAAACTGGCAATACACTCATGCCTACACGTTCGGTACGGGTTTGATGCGCTTTTTGGTATTGCTGAGGAAAAGGGTGCAATCGAAACACTGATCCGGCTTTGCGCATGAATACCATAATCCCTTAGCACCGCCTTCCGGATCGAAGAATAACAACATTAACATTGCATCAAATTTAAGGGAAAAAACCCCCATCCCCGTCCCCATTCGCTTCGATCGATGCAAATTCATCTCATGTTCAGCCATACATCCAAAGCCCTTCGAGCGCATACGTCAGGACAAGACCGAAACACAGGGCGAATTTCGTCAGGATGAAGCCGGGGTTTTCGAATTCGAAATTGTGCGTTAGAATGACGAGGGAGAGGAGGAGCGTTACGAGGGCTACTAGGCAGGGTTGCGTTGTGAGGTGTTGCTTTTTGTCGTTGTTGGAGGGGTTGAGTTGGGGGGCGGGGGTTGGTGGGTTGGCATGGTTGTTGTTTGGTTGGTTGGGTGGCTGTTGGTGATGTGTAGTGGGCGATCTTTGAATCCGACGACGGTTTTCGGTTGCGTTGGGAGGGTTGGTTATTGTTGTTTGGTGAGAGGTTGTTCTTAGGGATACTGAGGCGGATGAAGAGGTGGATGGAGTGGGCATGCTACGCCCACCGAGGAGCTGGGAGGTGGAAGCAACAATGATGAGATAGGGCTGTCACAGCTTGGCAAGGCTTCAACGGCAACCAAGTGAATCTCTAGGGTGAAGTGAGCGTGCGCGAAGGATCGAGCGAGGGAATGGTGTCCTGACTAAGAAACTGGTTGTTGGAGAGCTTGGACAGCTATGTTGTCTACGCTATGAGAGGATGACTCGTCAACATATTCATCGGATATCAATTCTACCATTGTGTGATATTACACATAGGTGTCGAAAAGCTCTCGTTGATGTAGGAAACGCGTCTCCAGCAATGTTCTCGTTCGAGCCATCTGGATGACTTGCCCGCCTGATCGTTCGAAATCGTCGTTCGTATTCGGCGCCGTTGGACGTGTACAAAGGCCTGAAATGAGTATTGCGATTGAATTCGCTTTGGATATTTGCAGATACTGTACCTTTGGCTGCTGAAAAATTGCGAGATGCGAAGGAAGTTGACAGTAGCGTGTTGAGGTGGAAAGATGCAGCTTCGGAAAGCGCGATGTGATCACCAACGTTGCGCCAAGAACAAGAATGACATGCAGGAGGCTCAAAGTGGGGCGTTCCAACACGAGAGAAGCATGAATTAACAATCCTCATATATTGTCCATTCTCACACTTGTACATCCCACTTGCTCACAATTCTCGCGATGGCGGCGGAACGTCGTGAGATCGTCGAGACCGACGAAGCGGGCAACATCACTGCCACGTATGTGCAAACTGCCTGGTCGAAATCGAGCTTGGGTCGTGTTGATGTAATCTATCCACGAGAGACAAAGGCGGTATGGCAGAGGGTTCTCGATGTGTTCCTCCCAGCTGGGTATCCGCACAGTGTGACGAGTGATTACCTGGAGTGAGTTCATCTTCAAACATCTTCTACGCTGCCAAGGTGAGACGTGGCTGACAACAGAACAGATATCAGATATACGTAAGTTCGTTCAGCCCGCACGTACCATCGCGGACACGCACTCTAACAGCATCAAGGACTCACTACAAGCATTCTCAAGCTCCATCGCCGGTCTGCTTTCCTCCCGCGCAGTACTGTCAAGCGTGGGCGTGGGCGACTCATCAGCGTCGCCCACAGCAGCTCTCATCCTATCCATCATTCAGGAGTCAGCTGGCCGTATAGCCACCATCGCATTTGCCTGGAGATTCGGGACATCTCTCGAGCCAGAGTGCAAGATGTACCGCCTGCTTGCGGACATCCTGAACGACTTCGCATTTGTACTAGATTGCCTTTCACCCGCCTTCCCAAAGCCTCTTCGGGTGCTCATCCTCAGCTTCAGCAGTATCCTCCGAGCACTGTGCGGTGTTGCAGCAGGCTCGGCGAAAGCCAGCCTGAGTGCGCACTTTGCTCGCTGGGGCAATCTTGGAGAGCTCAATGCGAAGGACTCGAGCCAGGAGACCGTCATCTCGCTTCTCGGCATGCTGGTTGGGAGCGTCGTCGTGCAATGGGTCGTGTCGCCAATCGCCACCTGGACAACGCTGATATTACTCCTTTCAATCCACCTTGAAACCAACAGACGCGCAGTACGTGCCGTGAGCATGCGAACACTCAATCGCCAGAGAGCAAACCTCGTCTTCCATCACCTGCGCCGAGGCCATGTTCCTTCACCCAAGGAAGTCTCAGAACAAGAGGGCATATTCGAACAGCCAGATGTCCTTCGCGGCTCGGATGGTGAGGCTCTAGGGTTCTGCCGGCTGGGTGCTTCCATGTCCGACTTCCTCCGAAGTATTGCGCCAGCGCATGCAACTACCAAAGCAACGAGCGTTCCTGGCACCGCTCTCGCCAAGCTGCTGAAGCCGTTTGAGGAGAAAAAGTATCTTTTGTGGTATGACCCGCTGTCAGTCAGCCGCAAGGTTGGCGTTTCTGTTGTGTTGAAGGAGGGTGTGGCGCCGCTCGATCAGCTCACGGCGTGGTGGCATGCCATCGCTTTAGCGGAAGCATCGCATCAACAGGACAAAGCTGCGAGTAGTGCGTTGATGGGTACTGGCTCTACGTTGTTGGAGCAGTCTATGAAGTCCGCTACAGCCCTGGTTACTAAGTACGAGAGTTTTCTTCGAGAGCTCGGCTGGGATCTCGATACTGGAGCCCTGGAGACGGGCTCGAACTCGAGAGTGAAAGTGCAGTAGCGAGCGATATCTTCAAGACCAATGGCAAGCTGCAAAGGAGGTACTTAAGTACATAGTCCGCCGGCGGAGTAACATGCTTTTCGGCCTCCTGTGTCGGACGTCAAAACGCAACAGCAACTTTATAGAGCCAAGACCTTGTCCATGTTGCATCCTCCCGTACCGATACATGCGCAGAGCTGTAGGCGTCAGTACAGTACAACATGCTCGTCATATCCCAATTTCTTCACGACAAGCGAGAGACCCGCGCGGGATCCCCATTAATTGCGTACCACCCTTGTATGCCTGGCGTGACCGGCAGCTCGCGTCGACAAGACCCCTGTCGGGATCCACAAAGCAGAATTGCTATGATGTTATCCGCAGAAGCCCTCACCACCACAAATTCTGCATGTCAGGACCATGGCGAAGAGCGCGCTGCGGTGAAGACATCAGATCCACAAGAAAAATACTCCGCAGTCCCGCTTGAACATGGCGGTGATCGGGGATTCACGACTCGAACAAGAACAAGCACAAACCAGCCGATGGGTAAAACGACGCGTCCACCCAAACCCTGCCGTCCACCACCCAGCGCAACGGTCACGAGACTTGGAACGGCTTGCGGAGGGCGCACCAACTGCATTCGTGCCCCCCACGGGGTAGTCACGGAGAGAGTAGTGAGGTTTTCCGATTCGCTGTGAAGAGGCGAAGGAAGAGACTCGACCAGTAATGACTCGGCGCGCGGCCAGCTCAGCCCGCAGCTTCAGGGCTTGCTTGTTGTGCGATCGGCGAGACGGCGTTCGTGTCTTGCTGCTCGGCTGCGGATCGAGCAGTTAAGCTGGGCCAGCCGCAGACCGTAGACGACAGACGCCGCCGGCTGTACTGCGGTCAGAAATGCTGTTGGTGGAGAGACTTGATGAAGGGAGAGAGAGGAGGAGAGACAGTAGCAGTCGAGGCCATGGTACGGAGGAGCACATGTGCGTACCTCCTTTACTACTTTCGCTCTCGGCCGGCCAGGCTTTTTCGCCGCAGCAGCGGATAATGCACATCCGAGCAGGTCGATTACGTGTGGAGGGATGGATGGATGGAGGCATATATCCTACAGCAACAGCAACAGCAGCAGCAGCAGTCGGTCTGTCAAACCGTTTCGGCCGTTGACAAGTGTGAAGTGTAGAGGCGATGTGACGCTAGATATCTTGTATCTCTGATGTCGCCGGTGACATGTACCTCAGGCTACGCAAGCACCTGCTGGATACTTGCAAGATCGGCCGGCCGGCCACCGCTGTTCCCAGCCAGATCATCAGCCAGAGTTTGCAAAAGAAAAGGTCCACCTGCACGCGCTGCCGTGTCTCTTCAAGCCACCAAAAGCGTACTGCACAGGTGCCATGCAGTGCCAAATTGCGGGGATGCACGCACGCTCGAGGCACGATTCCCACGGATTCCACAGAGGCGGCACGTCAGCAGGCGGAAAAAGGGAAACTGCCCTGCCTGCCTGCTAAAGATCTTGTCGGTGCGCCGCCTAGGTTTGTCCAACTCGCCTCCGATGACTCGTATTGCGGTACTTTCCCTGGTGCCAGCAAATCACCATCCAACTAAGACTGGGCGAGCCCTTTTTGCCTTTGCTTGCCCCAGATCCCTGGACCATGCCCAATCTGCGCACACCAGACTCTACGAAAGACCGTCCCTTCCCGCCGCGTGGTCGACCCACCCGGGACTGGCCTTGAAGCGGTTTGCCTCTGTTCTCGTCTTTGATATCGTCGTTTCGCCTGCTTTGCCTCAGCAACACCTGTATACCATCAACCATCAACCATCGGCCCACTAGTCAAACAGCGATACTCGACATCTCACGCCACGCCACGCCACCTCTCTAGCCAGACCTCGACCGAGAGGTGCATCATCAATTCACACCAGCCCCGAGAGAGGCATGGCTTGTTCGCGACGACCGCCTGGGACCTCCGGAGGGTGAAACTGGCATCTTCGACATATCTCACATGGCCGACATGAACGCAAACCACAATGACTTCCAAGGCCGTGCCGCACCCGTGCTGGCCGTCAGTGTCGCGCTCGCCGTGCTGGCGACGCTCTTCGTCTTCTTCCGCATGGTGTCGCGTGGCGCGATTGTCAAGAAAATCGCACTGGACGACTACTTCATGATGATCGCATGGTGCATCGCCTTCGGCCTGACCATATCTGTCATTTGGGGCACGCGCTACGGTCTTGGAAGGCATCAGCAAAATATCCCTCCGGAATGGAGGTCGACGCTCAAAAAGTGCAATTACGTCTTCAGCGTGCTCTATAATCCAGCTCTGATGATGTCCAAGACGTCGATACTGGTCTTTTATCTCACTCTTTCAAAAAGCAACCACACTTTCAGGTGGGCGACCATCGGCACGCTTGTCATTGTCAATGCTGGAGGTTTCGCCTTGACCATGCTCAATGTGTGGCAATGCACACCTATTCATGCCGTCTTCCGCAATCCTATCCCGGACACGGCAAGCTGCACCGATATCGTCACCATCTATCTATCCTCGGCGCCACTCAACATCATCACGGATCTGGCCATACTATTTCTGCCGATGCCCATTCTTACAAGCATGCGCTTGCCGAAAAAGCAGAAGATCATCCTCATCATCACCTTCAGCTTCGGTGTATTCGTTGCTGCGGTTGATGTCGTGCGAATTGCCTACCTGCAATCCGCATCGGAGACGCGCATCGCCAACATCCACAGCAACGCGAACGAAGACAACAATCTCACCGCCGAAAGCACGGACTTCAACTGGTACGCATCGTTGAGCTTCATGTGGTCGGTCATTGAAGTCAACATTGGGATCATGTGTGCGTGTGTGCCTGCTCTCAAGCCACTAATCTCGAGGTTCTTGCCACGCATGCTCCGCGACGCTGGAGACGTTACAGAGAAAGACTCATCAAACGATGGTCCGAGATATACCTACACGTCCGAAATGGCGGACGCGCACCGTGTTCCTTCCCTTTCTGGGCCCCCAGAACCTTCTCACCAAACGTACGCTGAGGCGCACGAAGACGACGACGGCCCACTGGGAATGATGGACTTCCTGACTACGCCTGACATGAACGACAACCAATACACAGGAGGAGCCAGACTGGATCGCACCGCCACCATGTTGACAAACACGACCCGAAACACCTTCCCGGACTCGCCCACCTTCTTTGACTTTGTCAACATGAACAAAAAGAAAAGTATGGTGCAGATGACGGCCCGCGAATCAGTCTTCCCATTCACCATGGTATCACTGCTCTTCTTCATCTGGGGCTTCGAGTACGGTTTACTGGATGTACTTAATGGCCAGTTCCAGAGCGTCGCCCGAATGTCGCCGGGTCAAACGACTAGCATCCATAGTGCGTACTTTGTCGGCTATCTCCTCGGTCCATGGCTCGTCGGTCGCTGGGTTCTCGAACACTGGGGTTTCAAGGCTTGCTACTCTGTCGGACTCAGCATCTACGCCTGTGGAACTCTTATCTTCTGGCCATCTGCGGTACTGACATCATATCCGGCCTACCTGATCACCAACATCTTCGTAGGATTTGGTCTGTCTGTTTTGGAAGTCGCCGCAAACCCGTTCATCGCTTTATGTGGCCCGCCACAATATGCAGAAGTGCGATTACTTCTCAGTCAAGCTATCCAGGCTGTCGGCACAGTCATAGCGCCCCTCATAGCCAACCGGGCTTTCTTCAACAAACACTACGACGTACCCTCTCTGGTCGACACACAGTACGCGTACCTTGGCATCGCTCTCTTCACAATCTTACTTGCTGTCGTGTATCATTACGTCCCTCTTCCAGAAGCCACCACCGCCGAGCTGGAAGATTCCTGCGAACGGATGGATGGCGCGAACAAGGCCAAGTACGGATCTATCCCTGTGATCTGGATTCTTCTGGGCCTCGGTGCGTTCAGTCAATTCTGCAATGTCGGCGCGCAAGAAGTCAACGGAACCGCTTTCGACCAGTACCTCGCCGCAGTCGTCGGCACAGATTGGAATGCATCAAACTACATGGCGGTCGCACATACCTGTTTCGCCGTCTCCCGATTCATCGCCGCCGGCCTTGGCCTCATCATCCGACCTCGCCACCTTCTGCTCATCTTCTTCGCCGGAGCGGTAATCTTCCAAGCGCTGTCCATGCACCTAGAAGGCCGCGCCGGCCTAGCCATGGTCCTGATGGTCTTCTTCATGGAAGGCCCGCTCTTCCCACTCATCTTCGCCCAATCTCTCCGCGGAATGGGAAAGCATACCAAGCTCGCCAGCGTGGTGATCACGTCTGCCATCGCCGGCGGCGCCGCCTTCTCGCCCATCAGCAACCACATCGTCGAGCGAGCCCAGGGCCCTCAGTTCGCCATGATAGTCGCCGCGGTGGCGTTTGGCGCGGGAGCAATCATGCCCATCGGCATCACCGTGCTCGGCAAGGTGCGGCGCGTGGTCGATCCGATGTCTTGGTCCGAGGCCGCGAGCGATGGCAGGCCGAGCTCCACCAGCAGCGTGGCCAGCCGTGCTCTGAGCATCGTCATGATGGGGAAACGGGGGAGCAAAGAGAGCGGCACGGCCGAGTTCAGGGAGCGGTCGAGCAATGGAGGGGCGACGTGAGAATTGATGGGGAATCGCATTGTACGATATGGCGTTTTTTTTTGGCGGGGGGCTGCATTTTCTTTGCTTGCGGATGCTCGGAAGGGTTTCTCCTTTCCATTCTTTTGGATTTTGTTTTTCGTTTGGGATGATACCACGATGTTCATACAACGGGTTAGGGCTTCTTTTGAGACTTTTGGATGTAGCGATGGCGTTTCGGCATGGACGGGAAGGGAGGCAAAAGGAAGTTTGCACGGTCTGCGAGATATCCCCTGGTGAGCGAGCGAGCGAGTGTGAATGTGTGTATATATGCAACGAAGCAGATGGTTTCGATTTTTATCAACCTGGATCAATTATTGAATGTCAGGTTCGAAATATGAAAGTGGTTCGTCTACGAATTCCTAATCACGGGCTCGCAAATCACAAGGTACTGGGGCGTATATCTCAGACCTAAAACTATACTGTATGCAGTGGGTTTTCAGACGATACTTGCATGTATTCTACCGGATTCATTACTGTACCAGCAGAATATTGGCCTTCATAGACCGGAATCACGTCGTTTCACGCTTGAGGCAATATCATCAAATGATTTCACCCAAGATGGATGTTACAGACATGCAAAATCCGGCCGGGGTTATCGTAGACTTTAACTCCGATTAACGTCATCCTTCACGTCGTTGCATTGGCCCGAAATGCACGTAGGTAGGTAGGTAATTGTAATCATTGCGTTTCACAGTAGTCCCCAAGGCTCGTGTCCCCTCATCAAGGTGACCTGCCTTATAAAAGACAAAGCCTCCATCTTCCCCAAACCAATTCCGATCCCTCTTCAAAGACATCCATCTACACACCAAAAACCACCATGGACAAAGTCAAAGAAGCCGTCGGCAAAATCACCGGCACCAGCAAGCTGCCCACCGCCAAACTCGGCAAGAACGGACCGCAGGTCAACAGGATCGGCTATGGCACCATGGGCCTGGTGAGTTTGGCTTGGGAGTTCCGAGGAGAGAGGCGGCCGCACGCGCTTTCTTGTGTCTTGCATGTACTGATGATTTTCTTCTCTTCAACGTTTAGAGTGCTTTCTACGGCAAGCCGAAACCTGATGCGGAGCGCTTTGCGGTCCTCGACAAGGTTTACGATGAGGGCGATCTCTTCTGGGATACTGCGGACATGTATCAGGACAGCGAGGATCTGCTTGGTGAGTGGGGTTTTGTTGGTGTATGCTGGGGCTGGCATTGCTGTCGGCAGGAGACATGCAGCCTTGGAAGCCGAGTACAGTAGGGCCTACCCAAAACAGTCGCTAACGCCATTTTCAGGCCAGTGGTTCAAGCAAAACCCCGGCAAGCGTGAGAACATCTTCCTCGCCACCAAGTTCGCCAACGCCATGAAGGAGGATGGCACCCGTTACGTTGACTCATGTAAGAAGAGACACTGCCCGCCAATTCCTTGCATGTACACTGACAAGTTCTACCAGCGCCTGAGTACTGCCGCAAGGCATGCGAACGCTCGCTGCAGCGCCTCGGCGTGAAGAACATCGATCTCTACTACTGCCACCGCGTGGACAAGGAGACCCCGATCGAGAAGACAGTTGGCGAGATGAAGAAGCTCCAGGACGAAGGCAAGATCAAGTACCTCGGTCTCTCCGAGATCAGCTCCGAGACTCTCAGGAGGGCCTGCAAGGTCGTCCACATTGACGCCATTCAGATCGAGTAAGTGGCGGCCTCTTGACACTACACTAGCACCTACACCACCAACTGACCACCCAAACAGGTACTCGCCTTTCAGTCTCGACATCGAATCCGACCAGATCGGCCTCCTCAAGACCGCCCGCGAGCTCGGCGTCGCCATCGTCGCCTACTCGCCCATCGGCCGCGGCATGCTCGGCGGCCAGATCCGCAGCCCGGACGACTTCGAAGAGGGCGACTTCCGCACATTCGCACCGCGCTTCTCGGCCGAGAACTTCCCCAAGAACCTCAAGCTCGTGGACCGCATCACCGAGATTGCGAAGAAGAAGAACTGCACGGCCAGCCAGCTGACTCTGGCGTGGATCCTGGCCCAAGGCGACGACTTCTTCCCCATCCCTGGCACGACTTCGCTTGCGAGAGTCGAGGAGAATGTGGCTTCGCTTAAGATCAAGCTGAGCAAGGAGGAGGAGGCCGAGATTCGCAAGGCGTGTCAGGAGGCTGAGCCGGCGGGTCACAGGTACCCGGAGGCATTTGCGTCGAGCTTGTATGCTGACACCCCGCCGCTTTAGAGGCGAGTGCTGGTGTGTTGCAAGATCAAGATGGAAGGCGGCAATTAATGACATGATGGTGTCGTGGTAGCGATCCTCTCGTAGCTGCTATGCACACATAATGACTATCAACGACTTGAGCAATATTCGGTCTTACAATGGCTCACTTACCTAGTGCTGAGTATCGCAATGAAGCCCAGTAACGTTCAAACTTGCTGCTGTCGACCCATATACCTGGGAATTTTGCAATGTCAACCGATTTGACCAATGACGAATACTACCCAAACAAGTTATCTTCACGCCTCCGTACATGCCAATGTTTGTTGAAAATGCTGATCCAGTGAGATACTAGTATCTAGTGACCCTTCTCTTGCTAGGATAGAGCGCGATTAGACACCCAGAAATCGCTGATATTACCGTACCCACCTACATACTTCAGCACGATGGGGAGCAATTCCGACTTGCTGTCGTGCAACATCAACACTGAGACATCCAGGCGCAGTCACGATCGTGCCAAGGTGACACCATCACAACAGATCACCACGTGAGTCTTTGAGAGAGGCCGGCAAGACAGCACACTCCTGTCGTGCTCAGGGAAAATCGGGGGAGCATATGCTCGCGCTAGGCATGGCATGGCATTGAACACCGTGCGTCGAATTGGGGACGGACCTCCTCCTCAATCTCATCTCATCTTCCAACGGCGGCCAGATCTCCACACAGACCTAACTTGTCCCCAAAACGACTTCACCTGTTCCCGAAAAGAGGGCAAGCAGCCGTTTTTCGAACCAAGACGAAGAGATAGGTACCGTAGTTGCAGAGTCGTTGCCGCCGAGTCGCCGCCACAATCATCACTCTTCTGACCTGCAGACTGCAATCCACACCAGCTCCATGGATGCCAGACCTTGCAATGGTGAAGCCCCATCCCATCCCCAGCTCCTGCAGGATATGCACGACAGCAAAAGACCCCCAGACTTCTCCATCCACAATGATAGCAGAGTCGACAACATACACTTTCCCATGCTACAGTCTCCTCTTACTCCAGCTAGCGGCATGACGGCACGCCCAATCAAACACCATGCCGAGCGCCTGTTCATGCAGAGTGGTCTGTGAGACTGCACTTCCCCGGAGTCCGTTTCTATTTATCTGGCGCTCGGGAGGCTGGCTTAAAGGGTGTCTCTATTGGTAACGCAAGGGTATGCGAGTGATCTTGCCTCCCTCCCTCCTCTTGCTTGTTTACCTTAATACTCGCCTTGGGTATATATATACGTTCGTTGTTTTCCTGTTCGCTCCTGTCGGTGTTCATCGATCTCGTTGGTCTTTGCCTGTTGTGTCACTGCCTACCTACCTACTCACTCGCTTCATATATATCACGACCCTAAGTCCTCTTCATCCTACATCTCAAGCACTCACACAAGAATCACTGTTTGGAAGAGAAAAAGTCCCATCGTTACCTTCCAGTCTCACGTATCACAATAAACACCCACAACGAACCAACCAAAATGCAATACACAGCCGCCCTCCTCCTGGCCGTCGCCAGCCTGGCCGCCGCCCAGTCCACCACCACCACAACCTCCAGCGCATCAACCTCTTCTGCCACGGGCAGCGTCAACCAATCCGGATGCGGCGGTGCCATTGACGCGTACGTTCAAAACCCTCAGGACTAAGTCCAGCAATCCGAAACATCACTAACAACCCTCGCCAGCATCATCACAAACTGCCTCGCGTCCACCCGCCTACGAGTCGAAAGCTGCGCCGCCAACGACTGGAACTGCCTCTGCGACAACTCGCAAGCCGTGTTGACCTGCTACGACAACTGCCCTTCCGGTAAGTCTATTCCAGTCCAGTCTAGTCCAGTCCAGTCCAGGCTATCCATCCACCCACCCAATCTTCCATCAAGAGTTCAAACAAAAGCCATAAGACTAAACAACCAAAACCAAAAACACAGACCCCCGCCGCCCCAGCGAAGAACAAACCAACCTCTCCTACTGCAACGCAGCCAAAGCCTACCCCTCCAGCAGCAGCTCCGCCTTCTCCGCAACCTCCTCTGGAAGCGCCTCCCAGACATCCGGCAGCAACGCCTCTTCTTCCACCGCCAGCGGCTCAGACGAAGCCTCAGAAACGGACTCGGCTTCCTCCTCGGCCGCGTCGGGTTCTTCTTCCTCCAGGGCGTCTTCGGCCAGCGAGTCGGGCGCTTCGGCGACTGGCGACAGCGCCGCGGGCAGCCTTGCCGTTCCTGCTGCGGGTGGGGTTTTAGCTGCTGTGTTTGGGTTGGCGGCTGTGCT
>Ga0265797_10010340_pt1 | contig 11900 bp, 9 predicted proteins | sample P2T30metagenome_FD_192433 | JGI IMG/M metagenome (GOLD analysis project Ga0265797, IMG submission 192433) | Plant litter microbial communities from East Loma Ridge, Irvine, California - P2 T30 | ecosystem: Environmental > Terrestrial > Plant litter > Unclassified | place: USA: California... | reverse complement strand
ATTATGATTGCGTAGGTTGTGGTGACAAGTGCTGAAAATGGGTGACGCGCTTGAAGGTGGGGTGCGGAGAACATCAAAATTTGATCAAAATTTGAGCTACACTGGCCGAGGACGCGCACGTATTGCACGACCGTTGAGTCATGCTACCGTAGGCTGTCACCAGCTTGAGGCTCCGCGTGATCGATTACCTCAGCGAAGCTCTACTACCAAACACTACGAGTACGTTGAAAGGAGCCCGGCTATCCTTAGCATGTTATACATAGCTTTCTTACTGTACTTTACTACTATTGAAGATAGACAGGCTACTAGTTCAGGTTACAGGCTTTGCCCTTCGTTGGTGGATTTGGCTGGTCTCATCGATCACGAATCCTTGCGGCACCTGGTGCTGGCCGAAGACACATCACATCACATTTGAGAAATGCTACTACAGGCTGCGCAGGTGATAGAAAGCCTGTAATTCCGCAGCGCAGCTGCAAATGCCTTGTACATCTCTCGACTCAGCACACAACTGACAGTCAGATAGCTGTGTATCACTTCAACTCGATGCAGAGGATCAAGTCTATGTAAGAGTACATCACAAATTGGCGGAGTCGACATGATTAGAGACAGAACCTTTGTTGTAGAACTGATTTCAGTTTGCAAAAGCGCTCTGCTACAAGAAGTAATCTATACTGCTCGACCCAATAAAATACATCCCACGTCCCTACTCCCCATTCGCAGCGCCTCCATTCTCCTGTGCCTTCGCCGCCTGCAACGCCTTCCACTTCTGCGCGTTGGCCATAAGCTTCGCCAACTTCGCCGCGCTCTCGTCGTCCGCTGGGAACACGTAATCGACATACTCCTCGAACTCGCCGTCGTCCAACTTTCTCCTCTTCTTGACCTTGCGGGGTATTTGTTTCTCGATCTTCTCCTGGTCTTCTGCGCCGCCGTGTGCGGCTTCGAAGGAGCGCCATGCGTTGAGCAGAGCGACGCGATCGGACGTTGCATTGAGCTCTTTGAGGCGGTCGTGCGCGCGGGTGAAGACTCCACGGGCACGAGATTTGGCGGCGTCACTGACTGGGCGATCTTCGTCGTCTTCGGCTGCAGCAGATTCGTCGGCGTCGGGAACAGAGAGTTCGAATTGGGCCCACGAGATCCAGACTTTGACGTGGTCGGTCTTTGCGAGTAGACGCTCGTACAGGGCGCGTGTTCGATCAAACTCGCCTTCTTCTGCCTCCAGATCGATGTATGCTTTCCACAGCAGCTCTGGCATATCGAGCTGAGGCTCGTTGACTGCGATCTCAAAGAGCGCGCGGGCACGGTCCAGGTCGTCAAGACCGCGCTCAAGTTCGGCAAATTTGATCCAGGTCTGGCAATTCGAGGGATTCCACTCGACGTACTTTTCATACAGCGTGCGGCATCGGTTGAACTCAAACAGCTTCATCTCCAGCTCAATGTAGCCCTTGAACAGCTTGTCCTTTGGTGCCATACCAATCGCCTGACCGAGTAGCTTTCGCGCGGTAGTAATTTGTCCTTGCCGGAGCTCAAAGTGCGCGAAATTGAGCCAAATTTTCGAGAATGTAAGGCGCTTGTGAGGGAGAAGGCGTATGCATTCTTGGTAGATCTGCCGTGTCCGCTCGATGTCCTTCGTGACGCTTTCTTCGTAGACGGCGTAGAAAAGCCAAATGTAGATGTATCTCCTCCAATGCCGCTTTTCTTGTGTGGGTGGTATTTGTGAAATGGCTCGCTCGTAGACGTCGCGTACACGATCGGGTTCACCTAAGCTCTCCTCCAGACGCCCCCAGTCAATCCACGCATCGTAGTTCTTGGGATTCTCTTTAACTTGCTCCTCATAGTGCGCTCTTCGCTTCGACAGGATAACATTCTCGACATCATCCACGCCACCGAATTGCTTCTCGAACTTTGTGTAGGCTTTCTGTAGGGTAACAGATTTCGATCGCGGCATACGGTCAAGCGCAAACTTATAGATAGCTCGAGCCCGGTCATTCTCCTTGAGTCGTGCTTCGAAGCGCGCATACTCGATGAAGAGCTTCTCGTCCATGAAGTCGTCGCCAAGGGTCTCCACAGCTGTGCCGTACACATCCCGAACCAGATCGCTTGTGCCGAACTCAGCCTCCCATTTTCCCCATCGGATCCAATTGGCGGGGTGTGGATGCACGACGGTGAAGCGTTCGTAGATAGCCCTCGCGTTCTCAATCTCGTTCCATCGAGTTTCGAACTTGATGTATGCGAACCAGACATCTTCAGTTGGCTCCCATTGCATCCACCGCTCAAAGACAGAGCGAGCGCCGTCGACGTTGCCGAGCATCTCTTCCATGTGAACGTACTTGTACCATAGCTTGTCGATCCTTGGTAAGATGGTCACGGCGCGGTCCAACAGATTCCTCGCATGGTTGACGTTCCTCTCCTTTAGTTCGCTCTCGATGTAGCGAAGCCATAGAATAACAGATGTGCTGTCGACGTCCAGCGCGCGCTCGAAGACGGACCGAGCGCGTCTGAATTCCTTCTGCTCGATTTCGAATTGCGCATAGCGAGTCCAATTGTTCATGTTTATCCTGTTTCGGCGCACATAGTCCTCGAATTCCTTCCTCTTCCGGCCCTGGAACTCGTGCAGCTCCTCAAGGTCGGCAAAGCGCTGCGTCGGCGCCTTGAGCTTGTCATCTTGACGGTCGACGGCTTCGCGAAGCAGCTGCTCCGCGCTGACCTGCACCGCAGCCGCCGCCTTGTTCTTTACACGGGGCGGTCCCCGTGAGCCCTCCATGGTGATGGTGATGCAGAGGGTGGTTGGAGCCGGTCGCAAAGTCGGTCGTGGGTTGGATTAGATCGTAGTTTTGGCCAGGAAGCGGCGAGGAGTAAGGTAATTCGTGGGATGTATCGCGAAGACGGCAGCGGGCCTCTGGATGGTGACGTCGTGACGTGATGTAAGAGGGAAAAAAGATGGTGAAGTTCGTCGCGATACATGGAGCTAGTGACCAGGGTCCACGCGCCAAGCCTTGAGGCTCGCGCGTCAGCCAGGCCGCGACATCTTTTCCAAATCACGTTTTCTACACTCACCATCAACTCGCCACCCTCACAGCCTCTGTTTGCTATCAGCCAGTACTCCGTATATTCTCCCCAGGAACTTTAACTTCCAGTGGTCTCCTCAGAATATCACCACTGCGCAACGAACTTGATATCACACACTCAACATGGCGACTCTCGAGCAGGAGCTCATGGCGGATTTCGCTGACAGTGGAGACGAGCAATTCGAAGACGACCCCGCTGACGCGGACCCCACTAATCTGAGCGAGGATGAGGATCAAGAGATGGTCGATGAGGAAGCAGAGTACGCAGAGAAGAAGCAGAAGAAAGTGTCGGCAGACATCCGAGGCGCTCAAACACTTATGAAAACCCTGCGACCCATGCTTGAGCGCATCAGCGAGACCAAAAATTCCATGGAAGGCGTACTGGATGGGGAATCTATCGAAGACAGCCCAGAATATCAACTGCTGCAAGATGCGAACGAGTTCTCCACACAGATCGATGGAGAGATCCAAGCAGTCACCAAATTTGTCCGCGATGTATACAGCCTCCGGTTTCCCTATCTCGAAGAGTTGATCAAAAACCCCGTCGACTATGTCAAGTGTGTTCTGGTGCTACAAAACCAACCTCTCAGCGACATCAAGACCATTGCACAGAGCGCAGATAATGAGCTGGGCGTTCCTTTGAAGGACATCATTTCAGCCGCATCATTGATGGTTGTTTCCGTCGAGGCAACTCGGTCACAGGGTCGCGATCTCACAGACATTGAACTGGAGATGGTGGTTGATGCATGCAAGCTATTACTTGAGCTACAAAAGGCGAAAGGATCTATTCAGAACTATGTCCAGTCGAAGATGACACTCTTTGCGCCAAACCTCTCCGCACTTCTGGGATCAGAATCCGCCGCCCAACTCATCTCACATTCTGGAGGCTTAGTAGGCCTGGCAAAGACACCTGCCTGCAACCTGGCAGCTCTCGGCTCGAACAAGGCAACTGGTCTTGGTCTTGCTACTAACATCGGCGTACGAAGTCAGGGGTTTCTCTACCACAGCCCAATCCTTCAGATGGTTCGACCAGATCTCCGAAAGCAAGGCATGAGAATCGTCAGCGCCAAAGTCGTACTCGCTGCACGTGTCGACCAGTCCTTCTCATCTCGCGACGGCTCCACCGGCATTCAACTCAAGGACGAATGCGAGCGCCGTCTCGATAAACTCACCGAAGTACCCAAGAACTCTCTCGGCACCCGCGCTCTACCCGCCCCAGACGACAAGCCTGCACGAAAGCGAGGTGGCAGACGCGCGCGTGCCCAGAAGGCAGCCGTTTCGCAAACCGAGCTGAGCAAGATGCAAAACCGCATGGTCTTCGGCAAAGAAGAGAAGGAAGTAGGTTACGGCGACTCTACGAAAGGTATGGGTATGATCGGCGCAACAGATACCGGCCGCCTGCGCGCTCAGCAAATCGATCCCAAGACGCGTGCCAAGTTGTCAAAGAAACAAGGTGCAGGCTGGGGCGGCGACACTACGCTCGGCGCGGCCTCATCGCTCAAAGGCTTCGGCGGCGGAGGCGGAACAGCGACGTCTCTGCGCGCTCACGGCCTACGGACTGGAGGCGTGGGACTCGGTGGCGCTGGCACAAGCTCGATTGCTTTCACGCCTGTGCAAGGATTGGAGCTTGTTGATCCGAAGGCACGCGAGGAGGCGAATCGCAAGAGGAAGGCGGACGAGGATAGGTGGTTCAAGGGCGGCGCTTTCACGCAGATTGGAGGCAGCTCGAAGGTCGACGCGGGTGGGTTCAAGGTCCCTGCGCTGCCGATCAAGAAGCCGAAGACGGAGTCGTAAGAAGGGATGTGGCAGTTTCGAACTAATTGAATGGAGGCAGACAGATGGAAAGGTGGTGTGTAAGAATATGGTCAAGACATGTTTGGAGTTTCAGCGATAATATTCGCACGGGTCATATGCATCACATGGCGTTGGGGGATCCGTCGCATCCTATTCGTAGGCAGTCGACCATTCAGAAGATATCCACTCGTAGGACTACAGGGCTTTCAATTGAACTATCACACCAATATCATATTACCTTTCTCATATGGGCATGAAGTGCGATTTGGCAAGGACGTAAGCTACCTGTCCTCATCTGGCGGCGGATTTCAGTCGTGATCAACGATAATAAGTTGAGGATATACAGGCCACTTTCTTGACACGAGCATGTGCTGGAATGTAGATCGCGAAGCGACAGTGTTAAACTTGTCCAAGATGATAGCTATGCTGTGGTCAGTGCCATTAGTAACAACAGCAAGCAGCAAGCTCTCTCATCAACACTCTTGATAACATGGCAAGTACCAAAAAAAATCCAAATCCAATCCAAATTGTAATTAAATCTCCCTCTGGAATCCAATAGAATTGGTACTCGCAAACCAAAGCAGGTCCAGGAACGCAGGACCGACAAAGTGGTATCTTCGAACGACCAAGAACAAAGTGACAAGAATCGCAGCCAAGGTACGCCGGTGGAAGAAAGGAGACCAGAATCAATAGTGCAAATTAGCCGCCCTTGGGGAAGGAAGGCTTTTAGTATCCGAGTATGCTACAGTGGACGCAGAGACCGAACTTATGGAACAAGAGTGCTTATGTACACCGATGGGAACGCTGGTATGGTGCAGGTCGATTGAGCGTGGTAGCTCTCGGGTGGTATGGGTGGGAGATGTGTGTACATGCGGTGGTGCGGTGGTGTGGTGTGGTTGTGTGGGTAGTACGGAGGTTTTTATCAGATGGTGATGTATTCCGACAGGACGAGAGGGTCGCGGCGCGCTCACATGAGCTTGCGATGTACGATCATTACACCGAAGGATTAAGAAAGCGCCGCGGCGTGATTAACAGGGGTTGATGATACAGACGAGGGCTGTGTTGGCGGCAAAAGAAACACGTCTGCTTCTTGATCAGGTATCGCCCATTGTACCTCCATTCTCCTTGATCTCTCAGGTCCTGTCTCTCCGAGTCATCGTTGTTGTCTAGGATGTGGCTTCTCTTGCGTCGGCGAAGAGCGCATGGGCGGTGATCGGCGAAGGTTTGGTGATCGTCGGACTGTGTCTGATGCCAGGGTGGCAGCCGCACTGGGGGTGAGAGGCGTCGAGCTCCCGATAACAGGCGTTCCTTTTTGTGAGCCACCAGTGCCGGTTGCATGATGCATACTTCGGACCGTAGATGGCGTCGCGGGAGAGCGACCGCCAACTTCTTGCGGTGCTCGTGGCGTTCGGCTTGCACCACTCTCGACACTAACGTGTCTTGCTCGAGGCGTTGTGTCTTGACTACCACCTTCTGCAGACCGTCGCTTCATTGAGTGTGGCGTGATTTCGTGCCTCTCACTCTCCTTTTGTCGAGGAGAAGACTTGCTTGTTTCTCGACTACGCATCGCGCTTCTCGATTGAGTCTGGGTAGCAGGACCGGATGACGATGGGCCTTCAGCGGTTGCACCTCCGCTGCCAGGTCCACGAGCTCCACTGCTTGTTTGAACGCCACCTTGTGCGACCAGTCCGGGACTCCCCATGCCAATTCTTGGGGTGGTTTCAAAACTCTTCCGTTTCATCATGCAGCCAAGGATACCGACAAGCTCAGCTGCATCTTCGAATTCGAGATCATCCATCGCTTGCTGGGCTCGATAGACGTCTTTGATGGCCCTGCGAGCTACTCTTTTTGATCCTCTAGAAGCGAATGTACGAAGTCAGTGTATGTCTCACATGTAGTTCGTACGTGGAACTCTCTTACTCATGATCATGTAGACAGTCCCACAGGAATGCCGAATGCTCCTGAGCTACTGACAGTCTTAGAGGATGCGAGCCGTGTAACAGCTTTTCGGCATACGATGTGGCAGTTGAAAAGTATCCGCTTGCTAGGGGGACAAAATTGAGGGGTGGTAAGATAAAGGACGAGGGCTGCGGGACGGGGATTGGATTCAGACCAGGCGGCGCATTGATAGTTGGCCCCGGAGATGGCGTACCAACAGGTCCTGCGTATGGATTCGTAACGAAAGAGGTTTCGGACAAAATCGAATTGACGGGCTCGCGCAAGGTGCCTTGTCTGCCGGTGCGCTTGGAAGGGGGTGATAGTCCTTGAGGGTCTTTTCTGCCCCCTCGCGGAGATGGAGGCAAATGCGGCGCGCCCGGCTGTCGAGGGTCGGTAGAAGCCATGTTGGTTGTGGTCACTGGAGGCGAATTATGGAATAGACAGAATATGTGGTAGAAACTCGCCCTAAGCTTTACGCTGAGAACGCTGAGTTCAGGGCCATGTTGTCCATCTTGAGCGTAACCGAGGACGTAGAGTTCGAGTATGGACAGACCCTGAGAATTGTATGTACGAAGTCAGAGTATATCTCAACATGCAGTTCGTACATTCATTCAGCCACTGACCTCTCGAGAAATCCAAAGAATATGCTGGTAGCTAGCTAGTGATGGGGTGTCTCTGCTGGGGTCGAGCTTGCGAAGTTTTCTCGCTCGTATGAGTCGTCGCGAAAGAAGGACAGACAGTCCGAGGATTTGGTATAACGCGTCTGACAGATAGGGATTCGAGCGTTCCGTTTGTTTTGCTAAGCGGCCTAGAATCTTCTGATCCTGGTCAGATGTTGCCATCGTCCTGTAGGTCTTTCTGTACTTCTGGATTAGTCCGTCATCTAAAAAGGGGGAGTGGATAAAGCCGACTCTCAACCAGAAACTGAACCACCAGCAACTGCACTCTCGGGAGATAGAGAAGGCAGTTTGAGCGCCCGAAAGCACAGTTCGCTTGTCAAATCCACAAAAAAAGTAGGACTTGCATGTACTCACCAAAGAGAGACCGCCATGAAACGGAGCAGATGGTGCTCGGTCCACAATAAACAAAGACGCCACTAGGAGAGCTTCTTGATCCGGCAATCTTGATGGTAAAGATGGAACAATTGGTACAAATATTAGGTAGATGATGAGATGCGATGGAGAACGTTCGTATAGTCGCCAGATTTGATCTAGGTATATCTGGCGAAGTGTCAATTAAGCGCCTCTGATGTTGAGTCGCCCAAATGCGTGTCAAGGCTTCGAAAATCCAGTACCTCGATATGAATAGTAGTGTCGCTGCTCAGGGCTGATAGGTCGCTCTCATTCGAGGACCGCGGTGACGAAACAGCCAATAGCAGCGCGCAAAGGGTAGGGGCCACGGGTACGTCTATGCGGCGGGCTCCAGACGTTCAATGCGGTTCAATTGTGTGAGGTCCCGCGACAAATGCAATATTCTTGTTGTTGCAGCGCAGCGAGATTGCATTTCGAACACCCGCAAGCTTCCCTGGAGGTCCAGTAAGAATGTTAAAGAAGCGACCACGGCGACGTCCAGCGGTGAAGGAAGGTCAATGCATTTAGGCCCAAGCGAACGCACACTCCACGACTCCAGATCTCTGCGAGGATGTGTCGTCAACGGTTCAACAATAGTCGCGAGGTAGCTGTGGTATTTCCGAGAACGAGAGGAACGCGTGCGCACAACAGTTGAGCACGACAGCGCCGACAATGGCAAGAAGCAAAAGACAGACGAGCGCGTAGTGGCCGCAAAACTTAGTACCTAGCTATTAACCCACACGTCCTGCACCGACCTCCTGGAAATGCAGGTGCAGCTCCTGCGTCAATATGCAGGCGTGGCAGGTAGTCAAGCTCCGTTGGTTGTTGACGTGGTCTCACTAAACCTTTATCGTTGTCATGCATCATCTTTTTGTGCCAGCTGGCAAGAGAGGCTAACCTAGAGCTGCCGTATCGTCTTTCTCGATCGACGCACACGACATCGCCGTTATTTCGAGGATTGCCAGCGTGCAATCTGCGGGGCTGTGCCTCACGAAGCTGGTCTCAGATGAGGTGAAATACCGCCGCCCGCCAGCGCATCAACGACGGCTGACGGACGCTTCATCATTTTCTTATCCCACTGTCAGGAAGGATCCGACAGCCCTACCTTTGCAAAAACAGCGCCATTCAGCCACGAGCGGCCACGCACTAGATGCTGGTGTAAGTAGTTCGGATCTAGCACCATGAACCCCACGGTGGGTACCAGTAGTTCATGGGCCTCGACAGGTCTTGGTCAAAGTACGACTCTGTTACTGCACGTTGATGACGCCGGACGCGGAGTATTTCTGCACTTCCCAGCCTCCGTGGACGCAAACGTCTCGACACTGCAGCTATGAAACTTCAAACCTCAACGAACATATGCCAGATGTTTCGTCATATGCGCGGCCATGTGGGACTTGCATGGTGATATCCATCCGAATTAGCGGTGTAGATGGACTGTGATTGGCTGCAATTTTCAAAATTGCTAGCCAACGCATTTAGTGTCTTCGCGGCATTATGAAGACACCACCAACCTCCACACCATGACAGGACTACGATCTTAGCAACCTGCAAACACAACGGGAATCTTCGAGACTGTCAGCCTCTCCCTGAACCATAACTCTGGAATTTCCAGCGCGGGAAGACTGCGCATAGCCCCGAACTTCAGACTAAAAGAACCCGTCTCTTTTCTATCCCGCTGGTTACTTCTACTCTGACTTGTCGTCAAGGCTTCGCATCTATGGATGTCTTATTAACGTTACCCGTTCGTCAAAGAGCATGCTTTACGTACAATTGCAAGCTGACACAAACATGTAAAGCTTCGGTGGGATCCATGCATGATGGCGACGGACGAGCGGTTCTTCGGCGTAGCAAAGCCGGCAAGGGACAAGCATACTCCAACAGGAAAAAGGCTGGACGTGAACAAACAATGTGGTCGTGAAGTGCCACCATGATTTCGGTTAAGGTTTGGGTTCCTCCCGCTGCATGCATCGACCCGAAGCAACACGCGATGGTGTCACTTGAACTTCTCTAAAGGTTGAGCCTTGTGTACAGTTCGTAGACAGCTCCTAACTTGCGCCGCGTTTCCCAAATTAATCACCCATGGGCTGCCGTTTTTAGCACATCGCTTGCACCACGCGCAGTCCGAGCGATAGTCTTCGTGCAACTCCAAGACTATGTTCAGTCATGGTTTGCGACTCCGGCATACTTTTGTTTGGCAGTTTTGGTCCGTGTATTCCCAGATTGCAAGTAACGCAAATGCAGTTGCATCGATGTTGCTTCCGCGAGATCAAACTGCCCAACTGCACCGCGCTCTATAGGGTACAATGGTACCACGATTCACATATAAGGTCGACAAGTCACAAGGACTCAATGCAATTCTCACTTGCACCACGGCTATCGAATCCAATACTCAACATCTTTCTTCTCGCGAAGTATCTCCATTAGATCCAACAGTACCTCGAGTCTGCACGACTAGGAGCATCTTCAAAGGTAAGTTTGTGTCGTATTACACATATGAATCTAGCCTCACACGATGATCAGCTCACGATCATTCCTCTCGAATCAGCGATAACACCAACTCTTGTCACACGGGCTACTCATTACCGATCCTCGAGCTCGTTCCTTTCTGGATTTCTATTCTCGAGCGATATATAACTGCCTCAGCATGTGCTTCTACCATGCATACTCTTTTCGGTGCGGTCATACGCAAATGGTACTCCAGCAACTATGTGGGAAGGGCCAGATGAAGCAGCAGAAGTGTGCAAGGGGTCAAGACGGTACCATCCTGGCAACTGTGAAGGTGGAAACACCATGTAGTGGTTGTACGACCTGAGGTAAGTCTCGGATACTGAACGTGGACAGAGAGAGGCATGTACTAAAATGTCATTAGGGCAAGCGTCATCAACTCTGAGTCCAATGCTTAGAAAGTTTTGGAGGAACAGGAGGTCAGTGTTGTGGTATAAGTTTTCGTGTGCTGAGTAGGAGGAGCTGCTGCGATATCTGCTTGGCGATTCGCTTTCAACATAGACTTTCAATTCGACCGCAAGATCTTGATCTAATTTTTCCAGCATGACTCGAGTGAATGCGGGGAACGAGTGCGGTTTTGAACGGGCCGTCACGCAGATTGCGGATACAGGGATGCTCCTGGGTGATTCTTGTCGTCTCCAAGAGCAAGCAAGTCTTGCGGCATCCAAGCCAAAGGTTGAAACATGACCAACTCACCTAAGGAGTCTACCACCGTGGAGAAGTACATGGAAACCGACAAAAATAGCTAGGACATGAGTGTCAAGGTCTCCGACACCATGCGCAAGGACAAACAGAGGCTCGTTGGAGCAGGCAAGATCAAGACCTTCAACTATGAGTAGGTGACTATGACATTACATAATTGCATTACTAACCTCAAAAGGGCTTTCTCATTCACGAAGCTGAGCAAATACCTCTATGCTCAGATCAAATCCGACTTTGGTGGTCCATCTAGCGGCAACCGACTCGTATACGGTCGTGCTGGGAATGCGGCAGAGGTTAACGATTCGAAGTCGCTTGTCGCAGCAGTCCGCAAGCTGCATGTATATGATGGCGAGATTAAGGTGTTGTTGGTTTGCCGCCTGGTCGAAGATGACAACGAAGAGGATAGAAGGGTTTAAGATAGCAAGGACGTGGGCAACACCAAGGCGGACAGAGAGAGCGGTGATGCTTGATTGACATTCGGCTACGAATGTATGGGGACGAATACGGGTGATGTGGATGAGAAGAGTACGTACCGATCATTGTTTGGATGGCAGCGACCATCATCTTGAGTCAAGTGGTGCTATCCTCGTGCTTGGACATGGTTTGTGATGGGGGCAAGCAAAGAATATAGCACTATCAAATTACGGTGTCAAAGATACTGCTCTGCTGTCTCTCGTAACATGTGACGATATGCTGTTGGTGATATCCTCCTATTTTCCCATTACGCTGAACTCTTGTAGTCGAAGTAAGGACTACTCGCCAGTTCAATCTCCATCGCATCCACCCTCGTCTCCTCCATCATCGTCTGCATATAGGGCGATATCCT
>Ga0265797_10010337_pt1 | contig 11902 bp, 9 predicted proteins | sample P2T30metagenome_FD_192433 | JGI IMG/M metagenome (GOLD analysis project Ga0265797, IMG submission 192433) | Plant litter microbial communities from East Loma Ridge, Irvine, California - P2 T30 | ecosystem: Environmental > Terrestrial > Plant litter > Unclassified | place: USA: California... | reverse complement strand
CGCGATCAGCTTCTTGACCTCGTGCTGGCTCTTGCCGCAGAACGAGCAGTACAGGAGTTTTTCGCCGCTTGAGGATTTTTTGTCAGACATGGGGCAGGTTTCTGTTGAGTTGCTATGAATATAACGCTAATACGAGGGCGCAACAAGTGCGCACATGTCATGCTACCCGATTTAAAAATAAAACGCCCGATCGCTGTCGCGCCCGGGCGTTTTTGAGCAACATGCGTTGTTGAGTTAACCGCGGCTCGTCAGCACCCGGTCGATCAGGCCGTACTCAACGGATTCCTCGGCGGACATGAAGCGGTCGCGGTCGGTATCCTTGTGGATCTGCTCGATGGTCTGGCCGGTGTTGTCGGCCATGATGCGGGCCAGGCGCTCGCGCAGGTACAGGATTTCCTTGGCCTGGATTTCGATATCCGAAGCCATGCCCTGCGAACCTCCGGATGGCTGGTGGATCATGACGCGCGAGTTCGGCAGCGAGAAACGCTTGCCCTTGGCGCCCGCCGCCAGCAGGAAGGCGCCCATCGAGGCGGCCAGGCCCGTGCACAGCGTCGAGACGTCCGGCTTGATGAAGTTCATCGTATCGAAGATCGCCAGGCCGGCCGACACCGAGCCACCCGGCGAGTTGATGTACAGCGAGATGTCCTTGTCCGGATTTTCGCTTTCCAGGAACAGCAGCTGGGCCACGATCAGGTTGGCCATCTGGTCGTTGACAGGACCGACCAGGAAAATCACGCGCTCTTTCAGCAGGCGCGAGTAGATATCGTAGGCGCGCTCGCCACGACCGCTCTGCTCGATCACCATCGGCACGAGGCCGAGGGCTTGGGTATCCAATGCGGGATTACGATTCATACCTGTCACTATCCTTTAAGAAGTTTGTTCCACCCCAGCGAGCCTTGGCCGGCCGGGGCGCCCTCAAGGAAGATTATGCTTGTGCAGCAGCACTTCCCATCAGTTCGTCAAAGGCGATGTCCTTCGCCGTCACCTTTGCCTTGCCAAGCACATAGTTAACGACGTTTTCTTCCAATACAAGAGCTTCGACTTCGCTCAGGCGGCGACGATCGCTATAGTAGTACTTCAGGACTTCCTTCGGGTCTTCGTAGCTTTGCGCGAAGTCTTCGATCTGCGCTTTCACCTGGTCCTGGGTGGCTTGCAGGCTGTTGTCTGCGACCAGTTGCGACAGGATCAGGCCCAGGCGCACGCGGCGCTCGGCCTTGGTGGCGAACAGATCGGCCGGGAACGGCAGGCTCTTGACGTCCATGCCGCGCTGGGCCATGTCCTGGCGGGTCTGCTCGGCCAGGCGCTCGGAATCCTGTGCGACCATGACTTGCGGCACATCCATCTCGGTGTGCTTGACCAGCGCGTCCATCACGGCTTCCTTGTTGCGGGCCTTGATGCGGGCGCCGACTTCACGCTCCAGGTTCAGCTTGATGTCTTCGCGCATCTTGGCGATGTCGCCTTCTTCGATGCCCAGCGACTTGGCGAACTCGGCGTCGACTTCCGGCAGGTGCGCCCATTCCAGCTTCTTCAGGGTGATGGTGAACTCGGCGGTCTTACCGGCCACGTCCTTGCCATGGTAGTCTTCCGGGAAGGCCAGCGGGAAGGTCTTGGACTCGCCCACTTTCAGGCCGACGGTCGCGGCTTCGAATTCCGGCAGCATGCGACCTTCACCCAGCACGAAGGCGTAGTCTTCAGCCTTGCCGCCCGGGAACTCGACGCCGTCGATGACGCCGGTGAAGTCCACGGTCACGCGGTCGCCGTTGGCGGCCACGGCTTCGCCGCCGTCGCCATGCTCACCGGTTTCGCCCTTGGTGTGGAAGTGCACGCGCTGCTTGCGCAGGATGTCGATGGTCTTGTCGATTTCAGCGTCGGTGACGTCGGTCTTGACGGTCTCGATCTCGACGCTGTCCAGCGCCGGCAGGGTGACTTCCGGGTAGACTTCGAAAGTCGCGTCGAAGGCCAGCATGCCTTCCGGTGCGTCTTGTTTCGGTTCGATTTTCGGCATGCCGGCGACGCGCAGCTGGGCTTCATTGGCGGCGTCGTTGAAGGCCTGGCCGACGCGGTCGTTCAGCACGTCGGATTCGATCTGGAAGCCGTACTGGGCGGCAACCATCTTGAGCGGCACCTTGCCCGGACGGAAGCCCGGCGCACGTGCGGTCTTGGCCTGCTGCTTGAGGCGCTTTTCAACTTCCGTACGTACGTCGCTCAGCGGAAAAGAGAGAGTCAAGCGACGCTCGAGTTTACCCAGGTTTTCGACTGCAGTTGCCATTGTAAAAATCGTCCAAAAAAATAATTATTCGTGGTGCGAGGAGGGGGACTCGAACCCCCACACCATTGCTGGCGTCAGGACCTAAACCTGGTGCGTCTACCAATTTCGCCATCCTCGCGCAGGATTGCCATCTTGCCACAAAAACAAAGGGCGCCCGACAGTGACCCGGCCGCCCTGCACTCCTCTGTGTTTAGGGGCTACAACTTTCAACCCGATATTTTACTGGATTTTCTGACAGCATTGGACGATTTTTAAATCGTGGCGTGCCGCCAGGTTATCGCTGTTTTATTGCCGGGGTTTTTCTGCGTTATTTCAATCACTTAGATAAACCCCGGCAATTCATGCCGGTTTCCTTACCCGGAACCAGGCCGCATACAGCGCCGGCAGGAACAGCAGCGTCAACGCGGTCGCCACCAGCAAGCCACCCATGATGGCCACGGCCATCGGCCCCCAGAACACGGAACGCGACAGTGGAATCATGGCCAATGCCGCCGCGGCCGCCGTCAGCAGGATCGGCCGGCAGCGCCGCACCGCCGACTCGACGATCGCATCCCAGGCCGGCCTACCTGCGGCGATGTCGGTTTCGATCTGGTCGACCAGGATCACGGAATTGCGGATGATCATGCCGAACAGCGCTATCACGCCCAGGTTGGCGACGAAGCCGAAGGGCCGCCCGAGCAGCAGCAGCGCCATCGCCGCCCCGGCCACGCCCAGCGGTCCGGTCAGGAACACCATGACCGAGCGCGAGAAGCTGTGCAGTTGCAGCATCAGCAGCGTGAACACGATGAACAGCACCAGCGGCACGTTGGCCGTGATCGAGGCTTCCGCTTCCGAACTGTCGGCCGCGGCCCCTTCCAGCTTGATCGCATAGCCGGCCGGCAGCGAAGCGCGCAGCGATGCCAGTTTTTCCCCGACCTGCGTAGAGACCGTCGGCCCCTGGATGGCCTCGACCACGTCCGACTGGACCATGATCGCCCATTCCCTGCCCTCGCGGAACACCACCCCAGGCTCCCACACGAACTCGATGCGCGCCACTTGGGACAGCGGCACCGGCTTGCCGGAAGGCGTCGGGATATTCGTGCCGGCCAGGACCGACATCGACGAGCGCTCATCGACCGGCTGGCGCACCACGATGTCGATCAGGCGGTTCGATTCGCGGAACTGGCCGACCGTGGTCCCGGACAATACGGTGGCCACGGTGCGGCGCACGGCCTGCGAGGTGACGCCCAGCGCACGCAGCTTGTCCTGGTCGAGGTCCAGGCGCAGCACCTTGACCGACTCGTTCCAGTTGTCGTTGACGCCGACCGTGTTCGGATTGGCACGCATGATGTCCTTGACCTGGTCGGCCGTGCGGCGCACCGTGGCGATGTCCGGGCCGGTCACGCGGAACTGCACCGGGTAAGGCACCGGCGGCCCGTTCGGCAGCAGTTTCACGCGTCCGCGCACCTCGGGAAAATCGACCTTGAACAGCTGCTCGATCTTGCGCTTGAGCGTTTCGCGCTCGGCCAGGCTCTTCGGCAGCACGACGAATTGCGACACGTTCGAAGCCGGGAAGATCTGGTCCAGCGGCAGGTAGAAGCGCGGGCTGCCGGTGCCGACGTAGCTGGTCACGCTCTCCAGTTCCGGCTGCTTGCGCACGAAATTCTCGAACTTCTTCGCCAGCGCCTCGTTCTTGCTGAAACTGCTGCCTTCCGGCAGCCACATCTCGACCATCAGTTCGGGACGGCTGGAATCCGGGAAGAACTGCTTTTCGATGAACTTGAAGCCGAACACGCCAAGCGCGAACACCGCCAGGGTCAGCGCGATCGTCGTCATGCGCCATTCCACGCACCAATTCACCAGGCGCCGGAAGCGGGCGTAAGCGGGCGTGTCGAACACGTCGTGTTGAGGCTCGCCGGGCGCGTGCGGCTTGACGCGCAGCAGGATGAAGCCGATGTAGGGCGTGAAGGTCACCGCCACCACCCAGGACACCACGAGCGCGATCGCGTTCACCGAGAACATCGAGAAGGTGTACTCGCCGGCAGCGGACTTCGCCAGGCCGATCGGCAGGAAGCCGGCGGCCGTGATCAGGGTCCCGGTCAGCATCGGGAAGGCGGTCGAGGTGTAGGCGAAGGTGGCCGCCTCGAAGCGCGACATGCCCTCTTCCATCTTGCGCACCATCATTTCGACGGCGATGATGGCATCATCGACCAGCAGGCCCAGCGCGATGATCAGCGCACCGAGCGAGACCTTGTGCAGCGAGATGTCGAAAATCCGCATGCACACGAAGGTGATGGCCAGCACCAGCGGGATCGTCAAGGCCACCACCAGGCCCGGGCGCACGTCCAGGCGCAGCTTCGGCTTGCTGTGCAGGCCCAGCGCGATAAAGGAGACCACCAGCACGATCACCACCGCCTCCACCAGCGTGCGCATGAATTCGCTGACCGAGGCCCTCACCGCCGCCGGCTGGTTCGACACGCGCTCCAGTTCGATGCCGACCGGCAGCTGGGCGCGCACGCGCGCCACCGCGGCTTCCAGCCCCTTGCCGAGCCCGATGATGTTGCCGCCCTTTTCCATCGACACGCCCAGGCCGATCACGTCCTTGCCGTTGAAGCGCATCTTGTCGTGCGGCGGGTCCTGGTAGGCGCGCTCCACGGTCGCGAAGTCGCCCAGGCGGAAGGTGGTGCTGCCAGCGCGCAGGCTCAGGTCTTCCAGCTGCCCGACGTTCTGCAGCGCGCCGGTCACGCGCACCTGCAGGTTTTCGCCCGGCGTGACCAGCACGCCCGAAGCTTCGACCCCGTTCTGGGTGGCGATCTGGTTGATGATGGTTTCCATCGGCACGCCCAACTGGGCGAACTTCTGCTGCGAAAAGACGATGTTGACCTTTTCTTCCTGCACCCCGAACTGCTCAACCTTGGCCACCAGCGGCACCGCAAGCAGTTGCTGGCGCACGAAATCGGCGTAGTCGCGCATCTCGGCGTAAGTGAAACCGTCGCCGGACAGGGCGAAGATGGAGCCGTAGGTGTCGCCGAATTCATCGTTGAAGAAGGGGCCGACCACGCCCTGCGGCAAGGTGGCGGCGATGTCGCCGATCTTCTTCCTCACCTGGTACCAGGTCGGCGGCACGTCCTTGGGCGGCGTCGATTCCTTCAGCTCGAGGATGATGGTAGTCTCGCCCGGCTTGGAAAAGCTCGAGATCTTGTCGACCGAGGGCGTTTCCTGCAGCTTGCGCTCGAGCTTGTCGGTCACCTGCTGGGCCATCTGCACCGCCGTGGCGCCCGGCCAGTAAGCCGTCAGCACCATGGCGCGGAAGGTGAACGGCGGGTCCTCGTCCTGGCCCAGCTGCTGGTAGCCCAGGATGCCGCAGATCAGCAGGGCTGCGATCAGGTAGCGCGTGAGCGGGATGTTTTCCAGGGCGCAGCGCGACAGGTTGAAACCCCTCATTTCGACGCTCCCGCGGATGCGGAGGCGTGCTTGCGTCCATGCTTGTCGTTGCGTTTGGCCGGGGCCTTATCACCACGCTTGGCGCTGTGCTTCGCGCTGCGCTTGTCGTCAGGCTTTCTGGTCCGCCTGGCGCTGTCCTTTCTGGCCGATTTAGTGTCGGGCTTCTTGTGACTGTCGGGCTTCTTGCTACTGACGGGCTTCTTGTCCGCCCTGGCGTCCTCCCTTGGCGGCAGTGCGCCGGCGAGCGCCGCCGCACCCAGCGCGGCACCGGCCGCGCCGGCGCCGACGACCGGGGCAGCGGGCACCTGGACACCAGGCACCTGGGCAGCGGGTGCCGGCGCCGCGGGCGGCAGGCTGGCGGCCGCCCGCGGGGGCGCTGCCGCCGATCCACCCGATGCGCCCGATGGGCCGTTCCCTGCCGCGGGCGGCGCAGCCGCCTCCGTGCGCCCGGACGCTTCCGCCTCGGCGTCGCCGCGGCGCGCCACGTCGGCGGTCAGGATCCTGACCTGCTGGCCATTCTTCAAGAGGTTGACCCCGGCGGTCACGACCACCTGCCCTGCATGCACGCCGCTGGCCAGCACGACCTCGTTGCCGGCCACGCCGCCGACCTGCACCGGCACCAGGCGCACCGCGCCGTTTTCCACCACCCAGACCGAGCTCACGCCCTTGTCCTGGTACAGCGCCGACAGCGGCACCTTGAGTTGCGAGGCGTCGCCGGCGCCGGCGCGGTGCACCAGCTGGACCACGGCCGTCATCCCCAGGCGCACGCTGGTATCCGACCCATCGCGCGCCGGCACCGCCACCTTGACCATGTAGGTACGCGTGGCCGGATCGGCCATCGGCGAAACTTCCCGGATCGTGCCCGGGATGCTGGCGTTCGGATCGGCCCACAGCCGCACCTTCACCTCGCTCACCTTGCGCAGTGCCTGGACCTGGTCTTCGGGCACGCCGATCACCACTTCCTTCTCGTCCGTGCGCGCCACCCGGACCACCGGCGTGCCGGCGGCCACCACCTGGCCGACCTCGGCGTCGATGGCGGTCACCACGCCGTCGGTATCCGATTCCAGGCTGGCGTAGCCGGTCTGGTTGGCCTGCTCGCGCAGCGCGGCGCGCGCCTGCTCCACCGTCGCCTGGCTGGAGCGCGCAGCGGCGAGCTTCTGGTCGAGCACCGCCTGGGCCACGAAATTCTGGGCCCGCAAATCCTGGTAACGCTTGAGTTCCGCCTGTGCCAGCTCCAGGTTAGTCTGGGCCGCGCGCAGGCTGGCCTGCGCCTGGGCCTGGCCGAGGCGCAGGTCTTGCGGGTCGAGCTGCATCAGCACCTGGCCGCGCTTGACCGTGCTGCCGACATCGACCTTGCGCGCGCTGATCTTGCCGCCGACGCGAAAGCCGAGGCGCGATTCGTAGCGCGGGCGCACGTCGCCGGAAAACTCGGCGCTGCTGCCGGCACTTGCGGCGGCCAGCGTGATCGTGCGCACCGGGCGCACTTCGGGGGCCGGCGGCGCCGGTTTGGAGCAGGCGGCCAGCAGGGCCGCCGTCAATATGGCCGCCAGCAGGCGGCGGGGCGAAGCAGGGGCTGAAGAAAAAAGCGGTGAAATCGGGGGGGCGGAGCGCTCGGCGGTCACGGTGTCTTCCTCTTTGGTCCTGGCCCGTGGCCCAGGATGGTTCTTGATTTTTAGCCCAGCAATTATAATCGTGCAAATATCATCCAATCCACACATGGCTGTCGACCACTACGAAAACTTCCCCGTCGCTTCGATCCTGCTGCCGCGCCGCCTCGTGCCGGCGGTGGAGGCGATCTATGCGTTCGCCCGCAGCGCCGACGACCTGGCCGACGAAGGCGACGCCGCGCCGCAAGAGCGCCTGGCCGCCCTGGACGCCTATGAAGCGGCGCTGGACGGCATCGCCGCCGGCGCCCCGCCCGCGGACCCGATGTTCGCGCGCCTGGCCGGCGTGGTCGCGCAGTACCGGCTGGACCTGCAGCCCATGCGCGACCTGCTGAGCGCCTTCAAGCAGGACGTCGTGACTTCGCGTTACGAGACCTATGCCGACCTGCTCGACTATTGCCGGCGCTCGGCCAACCCGGTCGGCCGCATGATGCTGGCCCTGTACGGCGTGATTGATCCGGCCAGCCTGCGCGCGTCGGACGCGGTGTGCACGGCCCTGCAGCTCATCAACTTCTGGCAGGACGTGGCCATCGACATCGACAAGGGCCGCATCTACCTGCCTCTGGAAGATTTGCGGCGCTTCGGCGTGAATGAGGCCGGCATCCGCGCGGCGCGGGTCGACCCGGCCTGGCGCGCCCTGATGCAGTTCGAAGTGGCGCGCGCGCGCGCCTTGATGCTGGAAGGCGCGCCGCTCGCGACCCGCCTGCCGGGCCGCATCGGCTGGGAATTGCGCATGGTCGTACAAGGCGGCCTGCGCATCCTGGAAGGCATCGAGCGCGCCCATTACGATGTTTTCCGCCGCCGCCCCAAGCTGGGGCGCCCCGACTGGCTGGTGATCGGCTGGCGTGCTGTCAGGATGTAAATCCGCTACGCGGCCTCCCTTCGAGCTACCCATCAGATATAGAATAGCGGACTTGGTCCGCGAATATGCATTTTTAATATGTCTCCCGACGAATACTGCCAACAAAAGACCGCGCAAAGCGGCTCCAGCTTCTATTACAGCTTCCTGTTCCTGCCGCCGGAGCGCCGGCGCGCGATCACGGCGCTGTACGCATTCTGCCGCGAAGTCGACGATACCGTGGACGACACCGCCGACGGCTCGATCGCCCGCATCAAACTGGCATGGTGGCGCAATGAGGTGTCCGGCATGTACGCACCCGAGGGCAAGCCGACCCACCCGGTGATGCTGGCCCTGCAGCCGCACCTGGCCGCCTACGACCTGAAGGAAGCCCACCTGCTGGCGATCATCGACGGCATGGAGATGGACCTCGACCAGTCGCGCTACCTGGACTACCCCGGCCTGCGCAAGTACTGCTGGCACGTGGCCGGCGTGGTCGGCATCCTGTCGGCCAGCATCTTCGGCGTCACCAACCCGCAGACCCTGCAGTATGCGGAAAAACTGGGCCTGGCCTTCCAGCTGACCAACATCATCCGCGACGTCGGGGAAGACGCGCGCAAGGGCCGCATCTACCTGCCGGTGAACGAGCTGCAGCAGTTCGGCGTGACCGCGGCCGACCTGCTGAACGCCCGCCACAGCGAAAAGTTCGAGGCCTTGATGAAGTTCCAGGCCGACCGCGCGCGCGCCGTCTACGACGAAGCCTTTGCCCTGCTGCCGCAGGAAGACCGGCGCGCCCAGCGTCCCGGCCTGATGATGGCGGCGATCTACCGCACCCTGCTCATTGAAATCGAGCGCGACGGTTTCCACGTGCTGAGCCAGCGGATCTCGCTGACGCCGCTGCGCAAGCTGTGGCTGGCGTGGAAGACCTATGTCCGCAATTAAAACAGCGTCCGGCCCAGCCACCGCCGTAATCGGCGGGGGCTGGGCCGGGCTTTCCGCCGCGGTGGCCCTCGCCGACGCCGGCCACGCGGTGACCCTGTACGAAGCCGCGCGCACCCTGGGCGGGCGCGCACGCTCGGTCGAGGTCCAGGGGCGCCAGCTCGATAACGGCCAGCACATCATGCTGGGCGCCTACGACGCCACGCTGGGCCTCTTGCGCCGCGTCGGCATCGACCCACGCCAGGCCCTGCTGCGCCTGCCGCTGCAGATGCGCTACCCGCCGGCGCAGGGCTTGATGGATTTCGTGGCGCCGCGCCTGCCGGCCCCGCTGCACATGCTGGCCGCCCTCTTGCGGGCCAGGGGCCTGGAGCGCGACGACAAGATGGCGCTGGCCCGCTTCACCACCAGCGCGCGCTGGATGGACTGGCAGCTGAACAAGGACTGCAGCGTGGCCGAGCTGCTCGATCGCTTCGACCAGACCCCGCGCCTGGTGCGCCTGATGTGGCGTCCGCTGTGCCTGGCCGCGCTGAATACCGCGCCGGAACAGGCGTCCGCCCAGGTGTTCCTGGCGGTCCTGCGCGACAGCCTGGGCGCGAAGCGGGCCGCCTCCGACATGCTGCTGCCGCGGCTTCTGCTCGACGCCCTGTTCCCGGTCGCGGCCCAGCGCCATATCGAGGGGCGCGGCGGGCGCGTCGTGACCGGGGCGCGCGTCGATGCGCTGGCGCACGAGGACGGACACTGGCGCGTCACGACCGCGGGCGGCTGCGTCAAGTTCGACGCCGTGGTGCTGGCCAGCGCGCCCTGGCAGGCCGCCAGCCTGCTGCGCGCGCTGCCCGGCACCGAAGCCTTGTGCGCCCAACTCGACGGTTTCGCCTACGAACCGATCTCCACGGTCTACCTGCAATATGCCCCCGGCCTGCGCCTGCCGCTGCCGTTCTGCGCGCTGCTGGACGAGCCGGACGGGGGCGCCTGGGGCCAGTTCGTGTTCGACCGCGGCCAGCTCGATACCGGCGATGCGCACGGTGGCCGTGGCGGCCAGGACGGCTTGCTGGCGGTGGTGATCAGCGGCGCAACGGACGCGGCGGCGCTGCCGCGCGAGGCGCTGGCGGCGGCCGTCGCCGCCCAGCTGGCGGCCGCCTTCGGGAACGAGGCCTTGAGACAGCCCGCCTGGCACCAGGTCATCACCGAAAAGCGCGCCACCTTCGCCTGCACGCCGGGCCTGGCACGGCCGGGCAATGCCGGCCCGCTCCCCGGGCTGGCACTAGCGGGCGACTACACCGCCTGCGACTACCCGGCGACGCTGGAATCGGCGGTGCGCAGCGGCCTGGCGGCCGCCAGGGCGGCCACCGGCGCGCGTGCATGAGCATGCGCGGCGATGCGCGGCTGTCGGCCAGGGGCGCGGCCTGCCCCGCAAAAAGCGCAGCCTGTCGCACCGCCGTGGCGCCGCGCGCGACCGTCGCGTAGGCTGTCAGCATCGAAACGAGTGTGAGCGGAATGACAAATGAACATGCGACTCGGGTTGCGCACCCTTGCCCTGCTGGCCTTCGTGGCGGCGGCCACCGCGATCCTGTTGTGTCCCGGCGTGATCGATCCGGCGCATGCGCGCTATCCGGCCTTGCACACCATGCTCGCGGTCACACACAACTGAAGCGCGGAATGTAGATGGGCAAACTGGAATACCTCGACGCGCTCAAGCGTGCCATGCTCGGCCTGCCGCCCGACGTCCAGGCCAGGACCCTCGCCTATTACGAACAGCGCTTCGTGGACGGCGAAGGCATAGGCCGAAGCGACGACGACGTGGCGCGCGAACTCGACGACCCGAAAAAGGTCGCCATGACGCTGCGCGCCAGCAGCCACCTGAACGCGCTGAACGCGTTTTCCGAAAAGAAGAACCCGGTCAACCTGCTGCGCCTGACCATATCGGCGCTCGGGTTGGCCATCTTCAACCTGTTCATGATCGTGCCGGCGCTGGTCTACGCATCGCTGCTGGCGTCGCTCTACCTGTGCGCGCTGGCCTTCTACCTGGCCGGCGTCGCCACCACCGCCAGCGGCCTGGCCGGCACCAACGAGCTGCTGCTCGACTGGCCGGCCCGCTTCGTCAACCTTGCCGATGCCGACGGCCAGGAGCGCCAGACCCGCATCATCATCGGCGGCAGGGGCATCAACGTGATCCGGGAACGGCCGTCGGCGGCGCAGCGCGCCCTCGACGACGACCAGGACGATGAAGGCGGCCCGCGTGCCGGCTCGCGCGTGCTGCGCGGCGCCGAAGCCGTGGCCGACAGTTCGCTGCGCATCACCACCGACATGGATGCGGAGTCGCGCGTGACGCAAACGCTGGTCGGCTTCGGCATGGTGCTGGGCGGGATCGTGCTGTTCCTGCTGTCGCTGGTGGTGTCGCGCTACACCTGGATTGGCCTGAAGCGCTACTTCCAGATGAACCGGTCCCTGCTCAAGGGGGGGTAGGAAACTCATGCGCGCACTCCTGAAAACCGGCTTCGCCCTGCTCCTGCTGGCCTTCGTGCTGATCGGCCTGTCCTACAGCATGCTGCGCGCCCAGGACAGCAACGGCCCGTCCAGCCCGGGCAGCCGCCTGCTCGCCACCGACAAACGCAAGGTCGACGCCGGTGTCAACGCCATCGACCTGTCCGGCCCGGTCAACCTGGTGCTGCGCCAGGGCGCCACGCCCTCGCTCGAGGTGCGCGGCGAGCAGCGCCTGCTGGCCAACATCGACACCGAAGTCGACGGCAACACCCTGCACATCGGCCCGCG
>Ga0265797_10010336_pt1 | contig 11902 bp, 6 predicted proteins | sample P2T30metagenome_FD_192433 | JGI IMG/M metagenome (GOLD analysis project Ga0265797, IMG submission 192433) | Plant litter microbial communities from East Loma Ridge, Irvine, California - P2 T30 | ecosystem: Environmental > Terrestrial > Plant litter > Unclassified | place: USA: California... | reverse complement strand
AGCGGCCCTGGCGCAGCATGTCAGTGAGCAGGATCTGCCCAAAGTGGCCCTGTTCGCTGAACAGTTCTTCGGCATTATCGCCCTTGAGGAGCTGACGCAGCGGCGCCTCTCCGATCTGGTTGGCAGTACCCTTTCCGCCTGGCGCCTGCTGGCCACGTTCAATCCCGCCCAGCCCCAGGTGCGTGTATTCAACCCCGATTATGAAAAGCACGGCTGGCAAAGCACGCACACCGGCATCGAAGTGCTGCACCCGGATATTCCGTTCCTGGTCGACTCCGTGCGTATCGAACTCAAGCGCCGCGGTTACAGCATCCATACCCTGCAGAACAGCGTGCTTAGTGTTCGCCGTGACGCTCAGGGCGCGCTGATCGACTTGCTGCCCAAAGGCACCATCGGCGAAGGCGTGAGCCGCGAATCGCTGATGTTCTTGGAAATCAATCGCTGCGCCAGCAACACCGAGATCAAGTCGCTACAGAAAACCTTGCTCGATGTGCTGGAAGAGGTGCGTCTGAGCGTCGCCGATTTCATCCCGATGAAGGCAAAAGCCCAGGAATTGCTGACCAAGCTGGGTGATGGCTCGTTTGGCCGTGGTCAGACCGACATTGCCGAACTGGACGAGATCAAGGTGTTTCTCGACTGGCTGCAGGATGATCATTTCACCTTCCTGGGCTACGAAGAATTTACCGTTCACGAGGCCGATGACGGTGGTTATCTGCAATATGACGAAGGCTCGCTGTTGGGCCTCTCGAAACGCCTGCGCAGCGGCTTGAGCAAGGAAGATCTGCACATCCAGCCCTACGCGCTGGCCTACATGCGCGAGCCCAGCCTGCTGTCGTTTGCCAAGGCCGCGCAGCCGAGCCGTGTGCATCGCCCGGCTTACCCGGATTTCGTCTCCATCCGTGAAATCGACGGCGACGGCAAGGTAGTCAAGGAATGCCGCTTCCTGGGCATTTACACCTCTACGTCCTACAGCGAAAGCGTGCGCGAGATTCCTTATATTCGTCGCAAGGTTGCCGAGGTGGAGCAGCGCTCCGGGTTCATTTCCCAGGGTCACCTGAGCAAGGAGCTGGTCAAGGTTCTCGAAGTATTGCCACGCGACGACCTGTTCCAGACGCCGGTGGACGAGCTGGCCAGCACCGCGCTGTCGATCGTGCAGATCCAGGAACGCAACAAGGTGCGCGTGTTCCTGCGTTTCGACCCCTATGGGCGCTTTGTCTATGCGCTCGCGTATGTACCGCGTGACATCTATTCCACCGAAACTCGCCTGCGTATCCAGCAGGTGCTGGTCGATCGCCTGCAGGCCAGTGACTGCGAATTCTGGACCTATTTCTCCGAGTCGGTGCTGGCGCGCGTGCAGTTCATCTTGCGCGTCGACCCGAAAAACAAGCTGGCCATCGACACGCAGCAACTCGAGCGCGAGGTCATTCAGGCCTGTCGCTCCTGGACCGATGACTACGCCTCGCTGGTGGTGGAGAACTTCGGCGAAGCCAAGGGCAGCCGCGTACTCACCGATTTCCCGAAAAATTTCCCGGCCGGTTACCGCGAGCGTTTCCCTGCGCATTCGGCCGTGGTCGACATGCAGCACCTGCGTAGCCTGAACGATGAGCGCCCGCTGGTGCTCAGCTTCTACCAGCCGCTGGTGCCGGGCGAGCGCCAGTTGCATTGCAAGCTGTACCACGCCGACACGCCACTGGCGCTGTCCGATGTACTGCCGATCCTGGAGAACCTTGGCTTGCGCGTGCTGGGCGAATTCCCGTATCGCCTGCAGCACCAGAGCGGCCGCGAATTCTGGATTCACGATTTCGCGTTCACTTACGCCGAAGGTCTGAAGCTGGATATCCAGCAACTCAACGACACCTTGCAGGACGCCTTCGTGCACATCGTGCGCGGCGATGCCGAAAACGATGCGTTCAACCGTTTGGTACTCACTGCCGGTCTGCCATGGCGCGATGTTGCTTTGCTGCGTGCGTATGCCCGTTACCTGAAGCAGATTCGCTTGGGCTTCGATCTCGGCTACATCGCCAACACGTTGCTCAATCACGCCGACATTGCCCGTGAGCTGGTGCGCCTGTTCAAGACGCGCTTCTATCTGGCGCGCAAGCTCACTGCCGACGACCTGGCCGACAAGCAGAACAAGCTCGAGCAGGCCATTCTCGGTGCGCTGGACAATGTCGCGGTGCTCAACGAAGACCGCATCCTGCGTCGCTACCTGGACTTGATCAAAGCCACTCTGCGCACCAACTTCTATCAGCCGGATGCTCAGGGCGAGGCGAAGAATTACTTCAGCTTCAAGTTCAACCCGAGCGCGATTACCGACCTGCCACGACCGGTGCCGAAATTCGAAATCTTCGTCTATTCGCCACGCGTGGAAGGCGTGCACCTGCGCTTCGGCAACGTCGCGCGTGGTGGCCTGCGCTGGTCCGACCGCGAAGAGGACTTCCGTACCGAAGTGCTCGGCCTGGTCAAAGCACAGCAGGTCAAGAATGCGGTCATCGTGCCGGTCGGTGCCAAGGGCGGTTTCGTACCGCGTCGGCTGCCGCTTGGTGGCGGCCGCGACGAGATCCAGGCCGAGGCCATCGCCTGCTACCGGATCTTTATCAGCGGGCTGCTCGACATCACCGACAACCTCAAGGAAGGCGAAGTCGCGCCGCCCGCCAACGTGGTTCGCCATGATGCGGATGATCCTTACCTGGTCGTTGCTGCTGACAAAGGCACCGCCACGTTCTCGGACATTGCCAACGGCATTGCCATCGAATACGGCTTCTGGCTGGGTGACGCGTTCGCCTCGGGTGGCTCGGCAGGCTATGACCACAAGGGCATGGGTATCACCGCCAAGGGTGCGTGGGTGTCCGTGCAGCGACATTTCCGCGAACGTAACGTCGATGTGCAGAAAGACCTGACCACGGTGATCGGCATTGGCGACATGGCTGGCGACGTGTTCGGCAACGGCCTGTTGCTGTCCGAGTCGCTGCAGATGGTCGCTGCGTTCAACCACCTGCATATCTTCATCGACCCGAACCCGGATGCGGCGCGCAGCTTCGTCGAGCGCAAACGACTGTTCGACCTGCCACGGTCGAGCTGGGCCGATTACGACACGTCGCTGATTTCCCAGGGCGGCGGCATCTTCCTGCGCAGTGCCAAGAGCATCGCCATCAGCCCGGAAATGAAAGCTCGCTTCGACATCCAGGCCGACAAGCTGGCGCCGAACGAATTGCTCAACGCCTTGCTCAAGGCACCGGTGGATCTGATCTGGAACGGTGGTATCGGCACCTACGTCAAATCCAGCCGCGAAACCCACGCGGACGTGGGCGACAAGGCCAACGACGTGCTGCGTGTCGACGGCCGCGAGTTGCGCGCCAAGGTGGTGGGTGAGGGCGGCAACCTGGGCATGACCCAGCTCGGCCGTGTCGAGTTCGGCCTCAACGGCGGCGCCAGCAACACCGACTTCATCGACAACGCCGGTGGTGTGGATTGCTCCGACCACGAGGTGAACATCAAGATCTTGCTCAATGAGATCGTCACAGCGGGCGACATGACCGGCAAACAGCGCAACACGCTGCTGGCCGAGATGACCGAGGATGTCGGCAGCCTGGTGCTGGGCAATAACTACAAGCAGACTCAGGCACTGTCGCTGGCCGAGCGCCGTGCCCGCGAGCGCCAGGGTGAATACAAGCGTCTGATGGCGGCTCTGGAAGCCTCGGGCAAGCTCGATCGCGCGCTGGAGTTCCTGCCCACCGAGGAGGAACTCAATGAGCGCGCGACCAAGGGGCAGGGGCTGACCCGTCCGGAGCTGTCGGTGCTGATTTCCTACAGCAAGATCGAGCTGCAGGAGTCACTGATCAAATCCGATATTCCGGATGATGAGTACCTGGCCCGCGAGATGGAAACCGCCTTCCCGGCCCGCCTGGCACAACAGTACGGTGAGGCGATGCGCCGGCACCGCCTCAAGCGCGAAATCGTCAGCACGCAGATTGCCAACGACCTGATCAATCACATGGGTATCACCTTTGTTCAGCGCCTCAAGGAGTCCACCGGTGTGGGTTCGGCGCAGGTGGCCGGCGCCTATGTGGTGGTGCGTGATGTGTTCCACCTGCCGTTCTGGTGGCGTCAGATCGAGGCCTTGGATAACCAGGTCCCGGCAGATCTGCAGCTGACCATGATGGATGAGCTGATGCGCCTGGGGCGTCGTGCTACGCGCTGGTACCTGCGCAGCCGTCGCAACGACATGGACGCTGCTCGTGATGTCGCCCACCTTGGGCCGCGCGTCAAGGCGCTGGCTATGCGCCTGGACGAACTGCTCGAAGGGCCGGCTCGCGATCAATGGATGGCGCGCTACCAGACTTACGTCGAGGCTGGGGTTCCGGAGCTGCTGTCACGCGTGGTGGCGGGTACCGGTCACCTGTACACGCTGCTGCCCATCATCGAATCGGCGGACCTCACCGGGCGCGAACCAACGGAAGTGGCTTCCGCCTACTTCGCGGTGGCGGATGCGCTGGATCTGTCCTGGTACTTGCAGCAGATCAGCAGCCTGAGTGTCGAGAGCAACTGGCAGGCGTTGGCCCGCGAGGCGTTCCGTGATGACCTGGATGCTCAGCAGCGCGCGATTACCGTTGCCGTCCTGCAATTGCCGGGCGGCCCGGAGTCGGTCGAGGAGCGCATGGAGGCCTGGCTGGAGCAGAACCGTCGCCTGGTCGAGCGTTGGAAAGCCATGCTCACCGAGCTACGTTCGGCCAGCGGAAGCGATTACGCCATGTATGCCGTGGCCAATCGTGAACTGAGCGACCTGGCGCAAAGCCAGCTCCCGGTCCTGCCAAACTGATCGTTTAAAGCGCCTCTGGAACGAAAACGCCCCGACTGGTTCGGGGCGTTTTTTTTGCTGCACAGTTGCGTTGTCAGTTCACCGCTTGAGCTGCAAGCCCTCGAGCAAGGCTTTGTGAAAACGCTCGGGTTGCTGGATCTGCGGCGAGTGGCCGAGGTCGGCAAAGGTCACCAGGGTCGCATCGGGAATACGCTGCGCGGTTGCCGGACCCAGTGCCTTGTAGTTGCCTAATTTGCTGCGCATGGCTTCCGGCGCGGCGTCTTTGCCGATGGCTGTGTTGTCTTTCTCACCGATCAGCAACAGCACTGGCATTTTAAGGTTGGCGAACTCGTAGACCACCGGCTGGGTGTAAACCATGTCGTAGGTCAACGCCGAATTCCAGGCGACGATTTCCTTGCCCGGCCCCTTGAACATACCGGCCTGCATATCAACCCAGCGGTCGAACTCGGCACGCCACTCGCCTGCGTAATAGGTGTTCTTCTGGTAGTTGCGGCTGGCTTCAGCGCTGGTTTTCAGTTCGCGCTGATACCATTGATCCACGCTCAGATAGGGCACGCCCAGGGTTTTCCAGTCTTCCAGGCCGATGGGATTGACCATTGCCAGCTGTTCCACCTGATCGGGGTAGAGCAGTGCGTAGCGCGTGGCGAGCATGCCACCCATGGAATGGCCCATGACCGTCACCTTGTCGATGTCCAATTGCTCGAGCAGGGCGTTGGTGTTACTCGCCAGCTGCTGGAAGCTGTACTGGTAATGGGCGGGTTTGCTGGATTTGCAGAAGCCTACCTGGTCCGGCACCACGACCCGATAGCCAGCCTGAGTCAGCGCCTTGATGCTGCCTTCCCAAGTCGCACCGCAGAAATTCTTGCCGTGCATCAGTACGACCGTTCGGCCATTGGCTTTTTCCGGCTGCACGTCCATGTAGGCCATCTGCAGTGAACTGCCTTGGGAGTCGAAGTTGAAGCGTTTGATTTCGTGCGGGTAATCGAAACCCTGCAATTCAGGGCCGTAGCTCGGGGTTTCGGCAGCAAGAGCGGGCAGCGTGCCAGCAATCAGCAAAGTGGCAAGGGCAATGCGCACGGGAAAATCTCCAGACGGTTGGTAGAGCAAAGACTGACAGCGCTGCGCCATGGGCGTCTCTGCCAAGTCTTTACAAAACCTGTCTGTGTAGCGGTCTTCAGGCCAGTTGGCGTACGTAGTCCAGCATGTCCGGGGCTCCGGCCTGGCGCAGACCTTCCCCCAGCGCCGAGGCTTGCGGTGACTGCTTGGGCAGCAACAGGAATTCGGGAGCACCCGGCGTGCGCAGCAGGCTCAAGCGCGCATACGGCACGTGATGCTCCATCAACAGCTGCATGAACTGGGCATCGCTCCAGGCTTCGCTGGGCATCGCCAGCGCGTGGTAATGCTGTTCAAGCTCACCTAGCCCGGTGGAGCTGATGCGATAGCGAGTGATTTCCGCCGGCAGGCTGATCTCCAGACCGCGCAGGCGCGCATAAGCCACCGCGCTGGCAAAGGCTTGCGGGTGCAACTCTCCGGCCCAGAAAAGCCGCTCGCCACGCCACTGAGCCTGATACAGATCGAGGCGTGCGTCGGGAAAGTTGGGCAGCGACTGGCTCAGGGTTTTCAGAAAATCCCTGTAGCTGATGATGCGGATCTTCCGGCAGGCATCGCTGGCCGCGTAATCCTCAAGGCTGGCGTGGCGCTCATCGCAATGCACCAGGCTGTCGACGTGGCGCAAGTCAAGGGCGTCGACCTGCTCTCGTTCGGCCTCGATCAAGCCGAGCAGGGCAGCACGTGCTTCAGCTTTGTCTTCCTGCACCGGGCCGGACAATGCGCCGCGTGGCAGGTCCATAAGGCGCTGCAGAGGAGGGCCGCCGAGCCAGCAGATGTTGTCGGTGAAGGAGGGGATCGCGGCAAATGGCAGATGCAGCTGGCAGGCACGCTCGAAAATCGGCTTGCAGCCACGGCCCCGCAAACCCACACGCTGTGCGAGAGCGGTGAGACGTGAGGAGAATGGGCTGGGCTGTTCAGGCAGACTCATGGCAACTCGCGGACTTCATTTATGCCTGTGCGAGTGTGGCAGAGCTGGCCGCGTCTTGCACCTGGCGGGAGCGCGTTCGAGCCCTGCGGAGCAACGGCGAATCTTGCCGGTGCACCCAGGCGACACTGTGGCAGAATCTGTTCATCTAATTGCACGGGGGGCTCCATGGCCAGTCTGGTTCTGGATATCGCACTGTCTGCCGAGCGTCTGCGGGTTCTCTATCAGGGACGTGCCAACCGCATTCAGGCGCTCAGCCGCGATGGCCGTCGCGTGAGCATTCCGGCGCATCACTTTCGGTCTTTTCTGACTCATGAAGGTCTTTACGGTTCCTTTGAGCTGCAGTTCAGTGCCGAAGGCGAGCTGCTCGGCCTGCGTCGCCTGCCCTGACAGGTGACTTATGGGCTTAGCGGTGTTACGCCCTGCTAAGCCTCGCTAGGAGGGCGCCTGGACGGCTATAATTCGCGCCTTCCGATTTCGCCACCAACGAGCTAAGCCTGCCCATGTACAACCTGGCCCGCGAGCTGCTGTTCAAACTGTCCCCGGAAACATCCCATGAGCTGTCCATCGATTTGATCGGCGCTGCAGGCCGTCTGGGGCTTGCCGAGCGTTTGTGCAAGGCGCCCAGTAGCTTGCCGGTGACGGTGATGGGCTTGCAGTTCGCCAACCCGGTAGGTCTGGCGGCTGGCCTCGACAAGAATGGTGATGCCATCGATGGGTTCGCCGGGCTGGGTTTCGGTTTTGTCGAAATCGGTACCGTGACGCCGCGTCCGCAACCCGGCAACCCGAAACCGCGGCTGTTTCGCTTGCCGGAAGCCGAGGCGATCATCAATCGCATGGGCTTCAACAACCAGGGCGTCGATCATCTCCTGGCTCGGGTGCAGGCTGCCAAATACCGTGGTGTGCTGGGCATCAACATCGGCAAGAATGTTGATACGCCGGTCGAGCGGGCGGTAGATGATTACCTGATCTGTCTCGACAAGGTCTATGCCCATGCCAGCTACGTGACCGTCAATGTCAGCTCGCCGAACACGCCAGGGCTGCGCAGCCTGCAGTTCGGCGATTCGCTCAAGCAATTGCTGGATGCCCTGCATGTGCGGCAGAACGAGTTGACCATGACTCATGGCCGCCGCGTGCCACTGGCCATCAAGATCGCGCCGGACATGACCGATGAGGAAACCGTGCAGGTCGCTGCTGCGCTGCTGGAAAGCGGCATGGATGCGGTAATTGCCACTAACACCACGTTGAGCCGTGAAGGCGTCGAGAATCTGCCGTTCGCCAACGAGGCCGGGGGCCTGTCAGGCGCGCCGGTACGTGACAAGAGCACGCACACTGTAAGTGTGCTGGCGGCTGAGCTGGGTGGACGCCTGCCGATCATCGCTGCTGGCGGTATCACCGAAGGTCGTCATGCTGCCGACAAGATCGCCGCAGGGGCTAGCTTGGTGCAGATCTACTCCGGGTTCATCTACAAGGGACCGGCGCTGATTCGCGAAGCTGTGGATGCGATTGCCGCAGCGCGCCGTTAAGGGGATATAAAAAGGGCTCCCTTAGGGAGCCCCTGGGCTTGCGCCCGCCGCTCGGATGGAGCGTGCTTGGTGAAGTCGGTAGGTCCTTGCGTTAGCCGACAGCGCGAAGTTCGTTAAGTCGATGGATGCCGGCAGTGCCGGTTAAACCGTCCCAGTTGTCACCGCGGCCTTCACGCCAGCCATTGAGCCAGGCCTGACGCACGGACGGAAGAGTGAAAGGACACAGCTCGCGGGATTTGCCACTAATACCGTACTGATAGCCGCGCAAAAAAGCTTTTTCTAACGGATCACGCTTAAGTCTTCTCATAGGGTGTTGCCCTCACTTGTTGACTGTTATGTCCCGTAGACCTCTGGGAGGTCAGGCAGAAGGTTCTGCCGTGGAGTCCGCTGCCGGCGTCGCGAGCCTCCTGTGCCTTCGTCATTGCAACGAAGGCCTGGGGTGATTTCTAACCAATGCATGTACCCGTGTGAATGATCGATTTGTCATAAGGACGTAACCTTTTTAAGGGCTAAGCCATAAGGTCCGCTGCGGCCCTGGACAGGTGGAGAGCGACAGGCGCGCAATCACTGGCTTGGCGTGACGTTTGCTGGTGTTGTGCCATCGGGAATGGCAATCGATTGCAGCGGCTATTTATTCCGACGAAGGGTCGCTTTGCGACTTTTTGTCACTTATTTTGGTTGTGCCTGTTGAAGGCCAACCCACTACTGCCTTCTTGGCACTGGATTTATGATGTCGGACGATAACGAACTCTTCCTCACCTGCCCCAAAGGTCTGGAGGGGCTGCTCCTCGAGGAAGCCACCGCCCTGGGCCTGCTGCAGGCCCGTGAGCACACTTCGGCCATTCGCGGCCTGGCAAGCATGGAAACGGCGTATCGCCTGTGTCTGTGGTCGCGCCTGGCCAACCGGGTGCTGCTGGTACTGGCGCGCTTTCCAGTGCGTGATGCCGAGACGCTCTACGAGGGCGTGCTCAATGTCGATTGGTTCGAGCACCTCGAGCCGAGTGGCAGCCTGGCGGTGGAGTTCAGTGGCAACGGCTCGGGCATCGACAACACACATTTCGGTGCATTGAAGGTCAAGGACGCCATCGTCGATAAGTTGCGTCAGGCCGACGGTACCCGTCCCTCGGTAGACAAGCTCAATCCTGATATGCGGGTGCACCTGCGCCTGGATCGCGGTGAGGCGATCCTGTCGCTGGACCTGTCTGGCCACAGCCTTCACCAGCGTGGTTATCGCCTGCAGCAGGGCGCCGCGCCACTCAAGGAAAACCTCGCCGCTGCCGTGCTGATCCGCGCCGGTTGGCCGCGCATCGCTGCCGAGGGCGGCGCTCTGGCTGACCCCATGTGCGGTGTGGGCACCTTCCTGGTGGAGGCAGCGATGATCGCCGCCGACATCGCGCCGAACCTGACGCGTGAACAATGGGGCTTCAGCAACTGGCTCGGCCACGTGCCGGCCACCTGGAATCGCCTGCGGGCCGAAGCCGAAGAGCGCGCGGCTGCCGGTCTGGCCAAGCCGCCGTTGTGGATTCGCGGCTATGAAGCCGACCCGCGCCTGATCCAGCCCGCTCGCAACAACATCGACCGTGCCGGGTTGAGCGACTGGATCAAGGTCTATCAGGGCGAAGTCGCCACCTTCGAACCGCGCCCCGACCAGAACCAGAAAGGTCTAGTGATCAGCAACCCGCCTTACGGCGAGCGCCTTGGCGACGAGGCGAGCCTGTTGTACCTCTACCAGAACCTTGGCGAGCGCCTGCGTCAGGCTTGCATGGGCTGGGAGGCAGCGGTATTTACCGGCGCGCCTGACCTGGGCAAGCGCATGGGCATTCGCAGCCACAAGCAGTACGCGTTTTGGAACGGTGCCTTGCCGTGCAAGCTGTTGCTGATCAAGGTACAGCCCGAGCAGTTCGTTACCGGTGAGCGTCGCACCCCCGAGCAGCGTGAGCGCGAGCGCGAGCAGAGCGAACTGCAGGTCGAGGCGCCGCTGCTCAATCGCAACGGTAATCCGATCAAGCCGGCCCCGGCTCCTGTCGAGCAGGCGCGCCTCAGTGAAGGCGGGCAGATGTTCGCCAACCGGTTACAGAAGAACCTCAAGCAACTCGGCAAATGGGCGCGCCGTGAAGGCGTCGACTGTTACCGCCTGTACGATGCCGACATGCCTGAGTACGCGCTGGCTGTGGATCTTTACCACGATTGGGTGCACGTGCAGGAATACGCCGCACCACGCTCCATCGATCCGGAAAAGGCCCAGGCACGCCTGTTCGATGCGCTGGCGGCAATTCCCCAGGCATTAGGCATCGACAAGAGCAAGGTGGTGATCAAGCGTCGCGAACGTCAGAGCGGCACCAAGCAGTACCAGCGCCAGGCCGCACAGGGCCAGTTCATGGAAGTGAAGGAGGGCGGCATCAAACTGCTGGTCAACCTGACCGACTATCTGGACACCGGCCTGTTCCTCGATCATCGTCCGTTGCGCCTGCGCATCCAGAAGGAGGCGGCGGGTAAGCGCTTCCTCAACCTGTTCTGCTACACCGCTACGGCCAGTGTGCACGCAGCTAAAGGCGGCGCCCGCAGTACGACCAGTGTCGATCTGTCGAAAACCTACCTGGATTGGGCGCGGCGCAACCTGTCGCTCAATGGTTTCTCCGACAAGAACCGTCTGGAGCAGGGTGATGTGATGAATTGGCTGGCTGATGATCGGGGCGAGTACGAGCTGATCTTCATCGACCCGCCGACCTTCTCCAACTCCAAGCGCATGGAAGGCGTATTCGACGTACAGCGTGACCATGTCCAGTTGCTGGATCTGGCCATGGCGCGTCTGGCGCCGGGCGGCGTGCTGTACTTCTCCAACAACTTCCGCAAGTTCCTGCTCGACGAGCAACTGCCGTCGCGTTACCAGGTGGAAGAGATCACTGCCTCGACGCTGGATCCGGATTTTGCGCGCAACGCCAAGATTCACCGCGCCTGGAAGCTGATGGCCAAGTAACGCCGCAACGCAGGTAACCGTAGCCTGCGCAGCGATACCCAGGGCAATTTCCCAGGTGTCGCTGCGCTCGGCTCAGGCGAGCTTGGTATTTACCTGGCAGCAGCTTTCGGCTGCTTGTAAAGGTCGAGCAATACCTGGTCGAGAATCACCGAGGCGCCCCAGGGTTTCGGGTCGTTGAGAATCGCCACAACCGCCCAGCTGTTGCCGTTGTTGTCGCGACTGAACCCGGCGATTGCACGCACATTGTTCAAGGTGCCGGTCTTGATGTGCGCCTGGCCGGCCATCGGCGTGTTGCGCAGGCGTTTGCGCATGGTGCCGTCCAGCGCAACGATCGGCATGGAGCTGATGAACTCCGCGGAATAGGGGCTCTTCCAGGCCGCCTCGAGAATACGGCCCATTTCTCGGGCGCTCAGCCGTTCGGCACGGGACAGGCCGGAACCGTTCTCCATCACCAGCTGTGGCGCGGTAATGCCCTTGCGGGCCAGCCAAGCACGGATCACCCGCTGTGCGGCGTGAGCATCATCGACATCGGCTGTAGTACGGTT
>Ga0265797_10010335_pt1 | contig 11905 bp, 12 predicted proteins | sample P2T30metagenome_FD_192433 | JGI IMG/M metagenome (GOLD analysis project Ga0265797, IMG submission 192433) | Plant litter microbial communities from East Loma Ridge, Irvine, California - P2 T30 | ecosystem: Environmental > Terrestrial > Plant litter > Unclassified | place: USA: California... | reverse complement strand
CTTTGGATCCCGACCGCTCTTCGATAATCATTCGCGGACGTAATGAGGATCGCGTGCTCACAGCGACATCTGGCCAAGGTTATCGCAAGGGCGAGACGTACTTCCATGAGACCACAAGTAAGTAACAACTTTTCATTGGATACTCCTGATGCAATGCGGGTTGTTCCATTCGCCGCGCACTTTTTCACAACCATCGGATACCTCCCGGGGCGGTCCAAACATAGATTATCTCGGCTGTTCACTCCGCTTGCTCCATACAGCACACCTCGCTAACACGCTGCCTAGTACCACATCGCGCTACCAAGCCCAAAAAATCTCCTTCCGCCCCGTATCTGAAAGAAGGAGAGCACGGGCGTAAAGGTGACTTCCAAGCCGACAACGACCGGCGCACGGGCGTGGGCCATCAATTTGAACCGGACGACTATCTCAAGTGGTCAGAGTTCAAGAAGTTCCACAGCACGATCTACGAGCAGTTTCCACACTATCCAAAGCCGAACCAGGGGATAACAATCGACCTTGAGACGAAGGATTCATGGGATGCATGGCAAATTTGGTATGATGAGTTCACGAAGAAGTACCCTGGCTATGCCGTCGCGCACTTGTGGCCTTGTGGCTGCGAGAAGGTGAGAGACGAGGATGAGAGTGAGGAGGAGTAGTGGTGAAGGATATCTCCATTGGCATACGACAAGCATGTCCTACAATCGCTATGTGGGAGCCTGCGGCATGTCATGGATGTATAGGTCGCGAGTGGTCACGATGTAGATCTTCATTGTACCTAAGTATGCTTACAAACTTCACCTCGATGACTCGAAACGCTAGTCACCCCACGCTCATATCTTGTAAATGCCTCACCATGCTAAACCCTATTAAAGGTAAGTGTGCGCAAGTATTTGGTACAAGACTTCTAGTATCTTACTCACAGTGTCTAGGCTCGAGGTTCTTACATTACTCGCTTACCTCTCCCGCAACGCCTCACCAATCGACAAAGGGAAAACTGAACAGGTCTACAGACTACATCAAGTCAAAAGCGTGCAGAGTAGGTAACACAACGTCAACGTAGACTGCAGGGTGTTCAGTTTTTTCCTAGGTTCCAAACATGACGCCAGTGCAATCACACAAGCGCACTTCGGCAGAAGCGAGAAGAGACAGCGGCGCGGGCTTGATGACCCCGTCAAAAACACCATCATCACCAGACAAGTCTACAATGCGTCTGAAGCTCGAAATCCCTCAGCGAGACATCTCCAAAGAGGAAGAGCGCAAGCTCAAAATCCGAAAAGCCGCTGCAAAACGCTGGGCACCCAATCTTCAAAGGCCCCCGCCTCAGCTAAAAGAGATCAACGCTGCCTACAAAAATAAGCTTATGAGGCATTACACCGACGGAACTGCAGCACCATCAGACAACATCCTCAGACCGCCAATCAACAGGTCCGCCCGTGTCGACGCTTTACTGGCAACGCTTCCACTTCAACCGGAACAAAAGCTGCCAAAGCCACTCAGTCAAATCCAAGCCGAGCACTGCGAACAAGTCAGAGTTGCCGCACTTTTGGAGTCGAATAGGAAAATTACAGAAAGTGCGTACGCCAAAGAATTAGCGAAGGAAGCTTTCTCGTCGAATGGAAAACCTCGTGACCGCAAAAGTCTCAAGCGCAAGTTCGCGGAGTCCACTGGGCAGGACGGAGTGTGATGAGTCAGGGTGCGGTGATGAGCTCCGAGGCGAGCGGTTAAGGAGAGCACATTACGACAGTGGGTTGGGGACTGCGGCATTTGTTTTGACGACTACGGCGTTTGGGCTCAGTGACTGCGACGATTGCGGCTGGGAAGTATTGCGATTGTTTTAAGGGTTTGGCTAATTGGCGGAGTTGGGATAGAAAAATATAGACTAGTCAAGGCAACTATGGTACTTGATTACACATAAGGGTCCACTTTGACATTTGTGACCAGCGACAAAAATTGTATATGGTAGATAGGTGTAGTATTCACGTGACGCAACTACAGTACCAGATATTGTTACACGCCAGCATCCGCTTCGAGGTTCTCGGCCAGTAATGTAAGATGTATATGGTAAGAGATGTTACATCTCAGCAATGCAACTATGGTACTGCTATGACTAGTTCCGCTTACCATGTGCGCACTATGGTTTCCATGCACGCTCACATATTTTATACCAAGCTAGCGGTATAGATAAATTATGTCCATGTCCACTTCCAAAGACCATACCATCACACCAAACCTCTACATCAAAATTCCGCAAAGAAAGTTGAATCCCAACTAAACCATCCAACACCAACACAAAACCGTAACATCAAGCATCATGAAGAATTTCCTCTCGCCCGACCGCATGGTCGCAAACTCGCCTCCTCAAATGGGCGAGGAAGCATCACCACCCACCACACCATCAGCCAAGAAGCCCAAACGTAAATGCCGGCTAATCATCCATCCCCCCAAAACACCATCGCCAAAGAAGCCCAAGCGTGGATGCCGCCTCACCATCCACCCACCCACGCAAAACCATGCCAAAACCCAATACCTCCCAACACCCCAATCACTCCCACAGATGCCGCCAAACACCAGCGCCGCGCAGAAGAAGAAGCCCTTCTTTCAACATTTCAGAACGCGAGCACAACTACGCACACCCATCAATAAAACCTACTATTTCCCCAGCGCGCAGAAAGCCAGAAATAAGATACGCCACCTTCACTTTCTGGATTCAGTGGCACTAGGTGTTACGCCGCTCATCCACAAGTGTGAAGACATGGGTGATTTGGGACTCAGTGGCGTGGAGATGGAGGATGAAGAGAGAGGGGAGCTGGGCGAGCTGGAGTTTGGGACTGGGTTGAAGGCGGAGATGGAGGAGGATGATGTGAAGAGGGGGAAGATGGCTTGGTTGAAGGAGAAGTTGTGGGGGAAGGGAACTTGGGCTGTTTGTAGTGGAAGGGAAGAGGAGGAGGAGATGGAGCGTGAGCTTATGTGTTTGGCGAGAGCGGCGGTGCCGCTGATGGGTGCGCACGATGAGGATAAGATGGAGATTGACGGCGGGCCTTCGATGAAGACAGAGATCCCGAATATGGGTGACTATATGGGTGACTTCTCGAAGGATGACATGATGAAATTAGCAGGGTTGGAGGTATGAGAGCTCATGAGATTCAATGGAGAGCACCTTCAGGCTACATCATGGGCGCGACGGGTTGCAGGGCATGACTTCGGAACACGGGTATACGGTGGTCCATGATAGTGTCTACATTTTCACATTCTTTCTTCTAGTAATCGTAAAATCCTTTACCACTCTTCTTTCCCAGCCATCCTGCATCGACCATCTTCTTGAGCAGCACTGCGGGCCTGTACTTGGAATCACCCGTGTCGTGGTACAAGACCTGCATGATCGCCAGACAAGTATCGATGCCGATGAAATCCGCCAACTGTAGTGGGCCCATAGGTACATTCGTTCCATTCTTCATGATGCTATCAATGTCCTCCTTGGCGCCTACACCCGTCTCAAGGCAAATGACAGCCTCGTTGATGTACGGCATGAGGATGCGGTTTGCAAGGAAACCGGGGCTGTCGGCGGACTTGGACGGAATCTTTCCCATCTTCTCACAAAACGCGATTGCAGTTTCGACGGTAGTTTGCGAGGTCTGGAGGCCGGTGATGATCTCGACGCCCTTCTGGATGGGTACTGGGTTCATGAAGTGTGTACTGATGACGCGCGATGAAGCCGAGAGGTCTGTTGGGTCGGTGGTAGTACTCGCTGCGATCTTCGTGATCGAGATTGACGATGTGTTGGTAGCTAGGATAGCGTGTGACGGGCAGATTTGCGCGAGTTGCGAAAAGATCTTGTGCTTGAGGTCTGGGATCTCTGGTACGGCCTCGATAACGAAGTCGACGTCTGACAGATCGTCCATTGATGTGCTGGAAGTCAATCGTTCTCTTGCCGCTGCGGCGTCGTCTTTCGAGATTCTGCCCTTTCCAACATCCTTCTCGAGGAGCTTGTCCGCAAACTTCAGGCCTTTGTCGATTGATGCTTGGGAGTTGTCAATCAACCGGACCGGTACTGAGGCCCTCTGTGCTGCTACAAGAGCTATTCCAAGGCCCTGAACATGTTAGATTGACAGCTGTAGGGTTGGTGCATTGATGCATACCATCTGGCCTGCTCCAATAACACCCAGCTTCTTGACCTCAGCGGCAGCACCGACAGAGGGAGTTGAGCTGAAGGCACGGCATTGCTGCCACACAGCGCATCGAGCGACTTGTTTTGAGGCCACGGAGAACATCGTGTGTATTTAATCGAAGGATTGCACGAATTGTGAAAGATGCGCGATCAACATGTGATGCAGAACGACATTTCCCCAGGCCGATGAGAACCGCGGCGGGCTAGCCGAGGCATGACGTTGACTGGCGGCGGGAAGGCGCGAGGATCAGCCCTGTCTTGGCGGATTTGCGCGGTTTGTCCCGCTTGTGGCACTTTACGCGTCGACGCGTCTTTTGGGCCATCGCGACACCGGCGGGCAATCTGAGCATCAACCACGACAATGGCTCAGACAACGCTGGACGACTGGGCGCAGGACACCGTTAACCCGGAAGTTCGCGCTCACGTCTCTAGTCTAATATCTGCTGTATGTATCTCCTTCCACTGACACAATGGCTACTGACATACAACCAGCTTGGTGGTATTGGCGATGACGGCACGTATGCACTCGGACACGACGCCCTGCTATGCCTCAAGGACCTACGGAAATGGCTGAAGTTCGCCGACGGGCAGTACAATCGACGCGATGTAGCAAGATGCATGGCCGAAGCAAACCTCGTAAAGGGCGACTTGCTTGAGATATTGGCCAAGATATCACCAACTGTCATGGAGAGCGCCTGGAAGCACAAGATTGCGGTTGCGACATGTAAGAAAACATACTCCGAATCTTGAGACTGTACTGACGACCGCAGTGGAACTTCTCGTGCCTTTGACATGGCCTAATGAAATCGACCCCACCGAGGCGACCGTAAACCACCACCGACATGGGCCTTATATCGGGCTCGCCCAAATTGGCTACAAACGTGCTATTCTGCAATTCGACCGAGACAGAACCCTCCAGACTGCTGTCAAGATCGCGCTCCCTTCTATGGCCGTACCCCTCCGAGAACGCACACCACGAGACGAGGGTATTATTCGAATCGCACTATACTTCATACGCAACATCGCCATGCTCGCGCCCCCGAACAATGCACACATGGACACCGACGAAGCTGAAGTCTCTCGATCTGCAACGATTGATACTTTCCACGAGCAGGACATATTTCAGGTGATTCTGAGTATAGCGTCTAGTATCGGGGAGGACTTTGTCACCCAGGATGTTGTTATTCTCGAAATCTTGTTCTTCCTCCTCAAGGGCATCGATGCTGAGAAGTTGTTCATGGAAGACAAGAAGCTCAACATCAAGAACACGGACGAGCTTAAGGGCTTGATCCAGAAAGAAAAGGCCATGCTTGCAGGCTACGCCCGCAACGCACCAACCCGGCATAACCGATTCGGAACGATGATCTGGATGAAGCGGGACGACGAGAAGGTCACAACTATATCCGGGCAGGACGTGCTAGGGAAGGCTCAGGCTAGCATGCAGAAGATGGATGATACAAAGAAGTGGAATAAACCCCGTCGTCCCGGGAAGAAGCAAGCCGGCGATGAAGAAAGGGAGGAGTTCGATCTCCCGGTACCACTGACCGCTTCTGCGCGGAAACACATCAAAGCGTTCGTCGAGGAGTTCCTGGACTCGTCCTTCAACCCTCTGTTCCTGCATCTGCGGAAAGCTATCGAGCGTGAAACGGAGCGTGTGGAAACACGACACTCCAGGCAGTTCTTCTACCTCGTATCGTGGTTCCTACGAGCAGAGTGCGCACGGCGGCGGACGATGAAGGAGAGGGCCGCAGACCCGAAGAGTCCTGAAGTTCTGTCTGCTGAGGATGAGAGCTACGGACTAGTAGCCGAAGTCATGAATCAGGAGACCTTCATTCTACTCAACCGCTTCATGCAGAAGAGTCAAGATGAGAAAGCATGGCGAGACCTTAACGCTGGGCTGAAATGCTTCACGCAAATCTTGCTCACCGTGCATGAGATGTCCGAGTCAGGTCTTGAGGAAGACCAAGAGATTGCCGAGAACATTCAAAACCGTATCTTCTACGAAGAATCAACACATGACAGGATAGTCATGATCCTGAGGTCATACAAAGATCAAGGCTTTGGCTACCTTGATGCGGTCACAGAGCTTTCCCATGTCTTTCTGCGGATGCTCGAGCGCTATGCAAAGCAGAACGTTGACATGCAAATCCGATCGAAACGGCGAGCCCGAAAGATCAAGAAGAAGAAAGCTGAAAAGCAGGGCGAAGACGGAGAGGAAGAGGGCAACGTTTCTGAAACTGAAGACCTCCAACAAGCCCAAAAGACGGTTTCTGAACGCAAGTTCGATTTCATGAAGTTCTCGGCAAAGTTTGCGAACCAAAGTAGCGTTAACACGTTCGTTGCCTTTGCCAAGTACTTCAGCGACCTCGATACTGAGCAGCTCAAGCGTGCGCATCGCTTCTTTCACCGTGTCGCTTTCAAGATGGAGCTTGGTGTCTTGCTGTGCAGAGTGGACATCCTGGCGCTTTTCAACAAGATGATGAAAGGTCCAGGTGGTCTTGATCCAGAGTCGCCAGCTTACAGAGAGTGGGATGATTTTGTCAAACACTTCTTCAGGCAGGTTGTAAAGAGAGTACAAGAGAGGCCAGAGCTGGTAGTCGAGATGCTGTTTGACAAGATCCCTGCAACCATCTTCTTCCTTGAGCACGGATATGATCGCGAGATACACACTCGAGCGCCACGAGCTCCGGCAGAGCTTGAGGTCAAACCTGGAATGGAGCTACCTGATCAGATTGGTGTCGCTGTTGGTGTTCTTGTCAATCAGTCAAAGTCGGATGCTCTCCGCTGGGTACGCGATGTGCTTACATCGGCAGCTGAAGAGCGCAAGGCGTGGGAAGAGGCAGCTGAAGCACAAAAGGCGTTGGTGGGTGACGTAGAGGAGCGTCCAGAAGGCGAGGCACCTGAGAATCCAGACACTGAAACCTCGAAGCCGCCATCGATCTGTAAGTATGCCTCTCACTGTGAGGAAGTCTGCTAACCGAGTCTAGTCATCAAGCACGATGCGGAAGAACGTCGCGTCGCTATGTTCAAAGACAACAAATTACGACTACTCATGAACCTGGTCGGCTTCGAGAGATTAGGAGAGCACCACGATCCGGACGCTTCATGGATCATACCTTCATCCCTTACTTCAACGCAATTGCAAGAAGCCATTGATCTCATTCGCAAGTATGAATTCGACCCCCCAACATATGAGGACGGCAAAGCGCCAGAAGACCTGCTTCGTAGCAAGGCTGCAGCAGCTCGACGCTCTACTCGTCGGGCTGAGTTTGACGATGACTCTGACGGCATAGACCGCGACGAGGAAGAGGACCACGGAGAGTACGCCAAGGGTGGTCCCACTGAGAGAGATGCAGACGCCCCTCGCAAGACACTGAAGCGACGACGCCGAAGAAATAGTCCTGTGGAGCTTGACGACGAAGAGAAGGACCGCAGAGCCGAGGCACGTCGGAAGAAGGAAATCGAGAAGCAAGCCAAAGCATTGAGTACAATGTACGTGCATGACTCGGACGACGAGGACTGGGACGCCGAGAAGGATGCCGCCTTCTTCGCGCGAGAACAGGCGATCCGTGAAGAAAACATGAAAGTGTTCAAGAAGTCACTTGTACTTGGAACCGTGGAGCCAGTCGCATCCAAGAAGCGAAAAGCTGATGCACCGGCCAAGAAGAGCAAGAGGAGAAAGAGTCCACCGAAACGGAAAGCGCCATTCGCCGATAGTGACGACGATATGGAAGATGCAGAGAGCAGTCAGGCTCCTTCCGTGGTTGATGGTAATGAGGAGGGAGATGAGGATGAGGACGAGACAACAGATACGCCACTTTCATCGCAGAACGCTGGTGCAACAGCAGCACTTAGTGAGGCGGACACGCCCCGGAAGCCAGTGAGTGATGCTGCGACGAAGAGCAGCGATGCTGCAATGCCAGACGCAGATTCAGACGACGATGATGACGACGATGCGCCGGTAGCGCGTAGACCAGCGGCGGCGCGCAATATGAGGGCTGGCTTTGTCATTGACAGTGACTCGGAGTAATATGTGCGGGTAACGACATTTTCGGCGTGGTCTGGAGGGAAGGGTTGCATAGCATAGCATGGTGTCTTAGGTTCGTGCTTTCCAGTGTTTGAATCCCCATTATCTTGTTATGTCAATAGCGTGTTGTCTTGTTCATGTTACGGTTACAGGCCCAAAGATTGTTCTGCATTGGTCAAAAGAAGGTATACGCGGATGATGTCAAGTGCCGTGGCAGTTTACTGGCAAGGATCGGACGATTGTAGCTTTCAAGAGCGTTTGCAGTTGCTCTTTCCTGTCGTTTGGTCACGACTGCATCTTTCGTTCTATGACGTTGTTCTTAATCCGAGGTGGCTGCTTCGTGCCTTCCTTGTTTACCTCCTCAAGGACAACACCATCCACAACAACAACATTCCGCGGGTAAGTCCTTCTTCTCCACAAACGCTGCACACCACGCTACAGCCATGCTAACATATTCAGATCGACACAGATTCGAGCAGATTCGCGCGCGGTGGGAGACGGCTCAGCCAAGTGAAGACCGAGCAGCGGCGATGGTGGGCTGGAGAGAAAAGTCGACAACTCACCTCCCGGTGGGTGGCGAGCCTCAAGAAAACAGCAGCAGCAAATTCCGGAGAAAGCTGAGCTATGGCTTCGCTTTCATATCCAATCCCCTCTCGCAGCGAAGGACGACCCCAGGACGTCATCAAGTGAATGTACCGTCATTGGCTGTTACTGAACCATCTGCAACCGACATTACTACAACGAATTCTATATCCGAAGCTGCGCTTTCACCAATGCGTGTTTCTGCGCCATCCAACCACTCCAACGATGCGACCGAAGAGTGCGCAACAGTCCCGTTCAGCAGGACTTTACCCAAAAGCGCAGATACCGATACCACACCGCAGCCACTGCCCCGGTCGCGTACGCTGAGCTTCATCCCGCTCCCGGTTAGGGCTGAGCCTCAGTCGTTTGCCGCAGACGTAGAAGGCGCAGTCAAGTCCCATTCTCTTGCGGTAATGCCTCAATCAGAGCCAGATTCGGTACCTTCGAAGATTCCTACTCCCAGTCCGCCATCCCTGGAGCGCCGTCGCTCTAGTCCACGTCAACACGTTCAGCAACACGTCTCGTACCGCGCTTCTCAACAGATCAAACACATCGCGACTGCCCACGCGTTGGCAGCCGCCAACAATGGCTCTCCAGTGAAGCATTCCTATCAGTTGCGCTCACGTACGACACCAAATCTCGTCAAAACAGCCAACGGGCCACAGTCGGCGCGATATATGGCTCCGAGGCGGCCAGGACCTAAGATGTCTGTGGTATCACCAGTAGCTCAAAGGCCGCTTCTGCAAGAGAACATACCGACGGACAGACGTATATCACACAGGCGGTCGCAGATACAAGAGAGAACGCTGAAGAGGGAATCACTTGCAGTGCCCGGTACTCTGAACAGTAGAAGGTCATTTGGTCCGGGATTACAATATTCACAGAGCAGGGAGCTTAGCTTCGCGACTCCACCCACAGTAAGAAAGAGGATGAGCTCACAGCTTGCACAGCAGACACCAGTGACAGTAAAGCGGATACAGTCGGAGGAACAAAAAAATACACCAGCAGCATCACCCTCGATATCGAACTCTGCAGCCGCCCCGCCTCACAACACCGACCTTCCAACCCCCGCTCCAGATGCGAGCGATAATGTCAGGCCAGCTCTTCCCCGGCTGCCCACGGACAGGGAAAAGCAAAGGAAAACGCTAGGAACACCAAATGGCTTGGGCGGCGTCTGGCGGTCATCCCATGCTTTGGCGATGACTACACATGAGGTGAGCAGACTTCCACGTTCCCAAACCTTCCATAATTTTGGAAGCCACATGGAAGTCGCTCCACCAGTGCCTCGCATCCCAGAGCAGTACAGGACAGCGTCTCTGTCGGACTTGGTCCAGTCAGTATGCATGAAACCGAAGAGCACTGTCCCGTCTCAACATGTCAGGGTCAGATCAGACGCGAGCTCGTGCGAATCGATACCCGAGGAGACGGATGAAGAAAGACTGAGTGTCACGCCGACATATACACCTTTCCAGCCTGGACGAGGGCTTGTGTCATCAATGAAATTCACCGGATCTAGTTTCAATCTGGCGGCGTTCCCCACAGTACCAACCAGAGTCCCGATCAGAGCACCAAACAACGCTGGAAACCTCTGGGCCTATTCTTCCAGCCGCTCGTGGAGTAGACATGGGCAAGAGAGGTCCGACATTGCTGACAATGAGATCTTGCAGGTCAAAGACTATATGCCGCCGCTTTACTGGGCTGGAAGATTTCAGTCTCGATACGATCAATGGCGTACCGATGCAATGAAAGCTGAACTTGACCCTGCCCATCAAACCTCCGGCCTCTTGGGAGAATGCAAATTGAATCAAGACAAGCTGGCGGCGTGCTACATACTCGGACAACTGCGCGACCTGTGCACTTCCGATCAAGCAGCAGATAGCCTTTGGGTACGTTCTATCTGCGTCATGACTTTGAATCCTTTTTACTGACTACGCCCAGGAGTTCGAGTACAAATACAGGAGAGAGCACAAACTGCTCGGCAATCCGGCAGACCTTCCGCCGATGACATTCCGTAAGCACGACGACAACACGACTTCTGCAGGAGCTGGAGCCTTTGGGCGGGCCGTAAGGAAGCTGACCCCACGCAAGGCTAGCCTGATCAACCTAATGAAGGGCAAGGGCTGGAACAAATCCGACGACTCGACTGAGCGGAACCAGGAGACGTCCTCGGATGGTTCATAATTCTACCAGGATGATGGAGATTGTGGAAGGTGGACGGCCACGTTACGACCTGGACGAGAACACGGAAGTTGACGATGAGGTTACAATCATGTAAAACCTGCAAAGAGTAAAGGATGTTACGAGACACAACGAGGGCAAAAAGGAAGCGCGAGAGTTTGAGATACTGTGCATGGCATGAGAACGTCAAGACATCAACTTTGTGATCTGCACGGGAAGCATGCATTGTTAGATATCCACAAAGAGGTAGTAATGTAATTCTTAGTCGACATTATGGCTTGAGTAGAACCGCAACAGTCATTGACTGAGGTGCTGAATGCTGAGAGCATGACATTTGTACAATTGATGTAACGACACGAGATTTGAAGTTTTCAATGGCTTTCACACGCAAATGATCACGAGTTAGTAGGCTCTTGTTTGCCCGCGGTCTCTAACGGCTTATCCGATAGGCTTGGGCTTAGCAATCCGAGATCGAAACGCTATTGGAAATTACTTCGAATTGTTGGAAGGTCGAACAATGAGGTCTCCCAATAATTCGAAGTGATTTTCAAGAGCAGCTCGTCCCCGGGCCGCTAAGCCCAAGCCTATCGACTAAGCCCAGGACCAGACGTATGTATTCATAGTGCTATGACCAGATATCGTATTTTCCCACAAGATATGCGCCGTGACGCATCATGTTCACCGCATCTATGCTTCTACTCTTTCTTCTCCGGCTTGGGCGAAAGCTCTTCGACGATGTTGTTGGGGTCTTTCCAAGCCAACGCAACGTATTTGGTGTGGCTTCCCCGTGCGAAGACCTCTCCCTTGTTGTTGCTGAAGTTGATGGACGTGAAAGCGAGTGTTTTGCCGACTGTGTGATGTAATTAGCGATCGGGTATCTTGAGCAAGGCAAGGCATGCCAATATGATGGACTTACACTTGTCGCATGTTACTTCGGCCTTGATCAAGTCGCC
>Ga0265797_10010334_pt1 | contig 11906 bp, 8 predicted proteins | sample P2T30metagenome_FD_192433 | JGI IMG/M metagenome (GOLD analysis project Ga0265797, IMG submission 192433) | Plant litter microbial communities from East Loma Ridge, Irvine, California - P2 T30 | ecosystem: Environmental > Terrestrial > Plant litter > Unclassified | place: USA: California... | reverse complement strand
TACCACCTCGTACGACACGGCTTTATACCGCGCGCTCTCAATTTGCCGAGTCCATACACTGCGTATCTCAGGATGCCGTACGCGGAAGCGGTCTCCGACTTCGCTCAGCCGCGCATTTGTGAGTATAGTGGTACAAATAAATCTTGATGCTGTCTCATATATGATAGTGTAGTGCAGGGTAACTGATTTTGTGAACGCTAAGACTTTGGTTGGAACCTTTCAAAACAACAATTAGACAAACATACATGAGCCACCTTCACCTCTTGTTGCTATCAAACATTGATACAAAGTTCGCCCACATCCTTTTTCTCGCTCACCTATATGTGAACGTAGGCTATAGAACCAACGCTCCGTTTCCTGATGTTCTCGTCTTGCTCTCGGACCTCCGTTTCCATTCATATCGCAGCTCACCGTTCGGCCATTTGTTCAGCCAGAGCCTTCCGTAGATTCGAAAAGCATTGTTGAACCTTCTTTTTCTTGCGCTTGATACTTTGCATGTCTTTCGGTCCACCATAAAAATGCTTCAAGGAGTCCAGTACAGATAGTAAAGAAACTCATCGCATTAGTTAGGAGGTGAGCAACTCGTGAAAGTGAGCGGCACTTACAAGGTCAAAAACGTGAAGCTCTCGTTTGCGTATTTGAGAGAAGGATCCATCGCTTCCATGTTGTAGTGCTTCCAGTTGTAATCTTCGGCTTCAAAAATGAATGCCGTCAACCACCTAGGCTCTCAGTTAGAACGCGAAAGGGAATGAGAAGTAAGCGTCGTACAAATAGGACAGGATGACATCAATCGGAAGCATATAGCAGGAGATGCGATGCAAGATAGCAACAAGAAGCCCGGGAAAGACAGCTACTACGGTTATCGCTGCCTAGGATCAGTCAGCGACTCGTCATGGGTATGAACATGGAGATTGCCATACAATAGTTTCCTCGTAAATAATGTGCTGGCCGTCGCCATGTTTATTGACGTAGTACGAGGCGATGCCCAAGACAATCCCCGCACTGCTCCACTGCAGGGAACGCAACAGGAGGAGGCAGTACAGAAATGCGGCGTTGGCCTTGACGTGCAGGGTCGGTGGGGTCATGCTTGGTTAGACGGTGAGGGTGTCTGGATGAGTGTTATTGATTGTAGATGAGTGCTGTTGAGGGTACAAGCAAGGACCTTTAAGTTGCAAGCAGACACCGCCAATACATGTCGCGAGTCGTGCCGGCACCCCTCGGAGTTTTTCCAGTTCCGGCGTCAACCGCCGGCTCTAAAGCTCCCATTGCCGTAGCATCCGGCGCTTTCAGGTGTCAATTATCAAGAATCCGAGCTTCCATTTTCTAATCGTTGTCAGTTTCGCATTCGTTTGTCATCGAAGACGGCGTTCCGCGGCTCCCTTGAAGCTACGTGCGATAAGGAAGCTTAGATCTGGCTTAGTCTTTGCGGTCGTGTTGTACGGATCCACGACGCGTTATTTCATCATTGACTACTATCTATATCGGGTCGGTCACCTCTGTAGCCGTAACGGGCTCTGCTTTGCCGATAGAAAGGAGGTTCCCGGAAAGAAAAAGCGCGCTGCTGCATCATTTCTCATCTTTGATGACACCGGAGAGACCATTAGGTTTTCTTTCCGTAAGTCCCGTGCTTTGTGCGATGAAACGGCTGTGCAACTGACTTCACATCTATTCTGTCGCAAAATGGCAAAGATAGATCCCTTGCAAACTTCGTACCTTTGGCTCCTCCCAAATGCACAACAGTTGCAACGAACCAGAGCTAAACATCTGCCAATGCCAACGATAGCGCCTGTATTTCATGATTTGTCTACATAGTGTTTGTCTTGGATATACGACGCTCAATTTGAGCATAACATGCTGTCTCGACATTTGTAGAGTGAATACCATCGCACCGATCAAAAGAAGCCATTGTTGGGCCCATATTAATCGCCACACCAAAGCCTTGTACCATTTCCACTAGAGCCGATACCGATGTATATAAACTTGCAGCCCAGTTATTTTCTCCTTGTCGCCTTGGCATGTTATCTTGTATGCCGTTTGCGTTTCATCCCTGGCTTCCATCATCGTGGATACATAGCTGTGCGCTTTGCCGCATTCACTTTGATATCGACGTTGCCAAGCACCTTGCGCGCCTCTGGCTCCGCTGAATCGGGAGTGTCATCTTCGGAATAGACGAAAACGACGGACGGGGTGTTGTGATACACGAGTTTGGCGTCGGCTCTGTGCTCCGAAAAGAAGGTCCGCTCCACAGCGCCTGGGAGCGATGGGGACGGTAGCCAGCCCGAAGTCGCTGCTGCGAACATCGCATTAAGAGTGGATATGCGGGACTTTTGTGATCCGATACTGATCAACGACGATGAGATTGGTTGCGCTCCTCTCGACACCAACGATCTCGAAGTTCTACTCAGAGAGCCCGGGAGCGCGCTCAATGGAGCATGACGTCAAATTCCGTTTTCTCTCCGGCGGCATCATTGTAAGTCACGTTCTTTTGCGTTGGACATGCTTTCGAGCCTGGACTTTCGAGCCTGGACTGCGAAACGTTCTTGTGCGTCTTTACGCCCAAGCGCCCGTATTTTGTGGTAAAACTTACTTGTTTTTCTCGAATCACTGAATCGAAATAGCAGAGCAACTTGTCGTGGCAGATGAAGAAATTCGTCTCGGTGCCGCTGGCATTGAATCTGCAGCCCAAATCCCTGCGCGCCGGACTTTTTGATAGTTTCACGGATTCTGGCTGCGCTCCAGGTTAGCTTCTTTGGCACACATCTCGTATTCACGCACATGCTGCATAGCCGGGCGATTTGGGTTACAACTATTTTCGTGCCGTACATCGGGCTCGCACGACGAGCGCATGCAAGTTTCCCAGAGCCATCACCGAGAACAAGAAAATCGCAACCATTCTTGGTGGAAATAATAATGGGGGTTTTAATTCATAGTTTGGAATCATCTATCTTCGCACTGTCTATATCCATGCCTCATCATAGCGTCATCTCATAATGTCGTCGATGGAACATATGCGCGTATCGTGCCGTGGTTGCGTCGTGGTTCACGATGGTGAAATTGTTATGTGATGGTACTTCAGCCTGGTGGTGGTGATCTGATTCGACCAGGGCCCCGATGATCGTGGCGATTGCTATGACTGACGCGAGGACGAGGAAGACCGTGAGTTCAGCCAACGTCCATCGGAAGCGGGTTTTTCTTGTTTTCTCCGCGTTGTAACAGGGTGAGTTACATAATTGATATGGCGGCGGAAACGGATATGATGGAGGTGCTGGTCCACATTTGACATAAACCGGAGGTGGAGTTTGCGGGCATGGTTGGATCTCGTTCATGGCGATTTTGCTTGAGTATTTTGTCTTTTATTGATGTCAACAATGGCAACCGCGACGCAGGGGGAGCGGCAATACACTATTGAACTGCAGCTTGCACTCATCAATGGGGTGAGTTCCTGAACGTAACTTTGTAGGGCGCCAAGGACGGACCTTACCTGGTCTGTAGAACACTGATTGCCGCGAGGTCTCAAGGTGCGTTCGACTTCGACCTTATCGAGCCTGTACAAAAAGCGACGCCGTAGCCCGTTAAATGTGTACCCAACCAGTTTCTCGGTTGTGAACGTCAAGCTCCGAGCAGCTCCCAGTGCCTATAAGATCCCACTCGTGCGTTTTTCTGGACCGATTACGACACCGATTACGAGAGCCGCGTCAGGCCTTGACTCGTTTTGGCACGACGTTAACGGAAAGCGCGGGAGAAGTATAATGCGAGCCAACATCAGATGGAGCATACTCAGTTTCCGGGAGAAAATCCTATGTTGGGTACATCATTGCAGTTATCTCGAGTCGCCCCCCGCGCCCCTCCCCCTCCCGATTCGTAATTATTAGTACGGGAGACCAAGGAACATACAACGCATGTACGGCGTTTGGTGGGCGTGTCGTATATTGCGGCCGAATCTTGTGGTCTGCTGCTTCGAACATCAGCCGAAGATAATGGCAAGCAAACGCTTCAGTGCTTTTTCTTTCCGATTCGTAATCAGCTCTACTATGTGAGGCTGCATACCCCTAGCTTGAACGGTACAACGCAGTTGACAAGGAATGACGGCTCTTTTGCGATTGGGCCACGGCTGTGTATCGTTCACCGGAAGCATGCGGAGGCTACCGGGAGCGAAGGCACCGCGACAACCTCAGCGACGTAAGACATGCAAAAGGATACGCGAACGTTAAATGTAGCTTGACGAGCGTGCGTGACAGCTTGATTCCGGACTTCCGGCTCTGTCTCCTGTAGCTGGCATGGATCCGAATTTTGCTCAAGTAGCACTGTATGCCCTAAGTTTGTCGCAAGAGCCGTTTTTATAACGTCGGCAGCTATAACTTAACGTACTTCACAAGCGAGCCGATCACACAAGCGAGCCGCCACAAACCTGATAGGCTCCGAAGCAAATCGTTTATGGATTCAAAAAGTGAAGAATATTGTGAAAGCGCCTCGAAGCTATGATTTCCCGAATTTAAAATATCGGATTTCGACCTGCTCCTACGTTTATCGGGTTTGTGGCGGCTCGCTTGTGTGATCGGCTCGCTTGTGAAGTACGTTATTGAAAATCTACTCATAAACATTCTTGAAATGAAAATCCTCTCCAAACAGGAAAAGCAGCAACATTACAAGTACGATTCACTACACTCGTTCACATGCTACGCTCGAAAAAAGACAAATCGCTAACGTCACGCAAGTGCTACCATCATTGGTGGCATATTAGGAGGAGGCGTTGGTCTCTCTGTGGGCATGCTGGGTGTTACAGCAGCTTCGGCGCGATTCCCTGCATTTCGTGGCCTGACGCTTCCTTTCCGCGCCTTCCTGGTTGCCAATTCGGGAACATTTGCAGGTCTTCAAAGCCTATTTCCTTGGCAACTGTAGAAATTGACGGCTAATTGTGCTTCAGCAATCATTGCCGCTGATTCTTGCTCTCGTAAATTTGAATTGTCGCGAAACCCTTACCGTGACTACCATAACGAAACGCAAGTTTTGCAAGAGAACCTTGGTGCTCGCAGGACAGCAAGAGTGCGTACACTGAGATGGTTCTCTGATAATCGCTACAGCATTGTATTTGGGTCTTGGGTCACGTCCTTGGCTGGTGCGCTAAGCATGGTCGGTCGCGATCAGTACCTGACTAGACGACAGAAGATCGTGCAAGCGCGGGTCTATGCACAAGGTCTGACCATTGCTGTTGCCGTGGTGTTGCTCGCTCTGGAGAAAAAACAAGGTGAAAGAGGGCGAGGGGAAACTATCAAGGACTTCGATCCGAGCGATCCGACACACACTCGCACTATTGAGAAAAGAATTCATCACGAAAGATATAAAGGTGAAGATCAATGGCGAGACATGGTTGTAAATTATGAGAACCGAATAAATAAGCGCGAAATTGCTGCGAAGGAAAAGAATGCAGAGGGCGTAGGAACGTCTAATCCACACTTTGCACGGCAAGACGTTGATGTGACTAACGTCAGCAATGGTGAGGATCAGAGCGAGACTTAGAGAGTGGATGCGGCTTTATCGCATGTGATATGCACTGAGAAATTTAAAAGGGCTCGCACGCTGGTCATCCGTGTGAAAGGGGGCGTCCATGTCTGCCTCTTTTTCTTGCACTTCGAAGTACCTTTGATCATATCTAGCGCTATTGTCAGACTTGGCTTAACATCCCTTTCGATTCAAGCTTTCCATCATACGTAATTCGTGGCTCACTGACGCATAAGTAAGCGCGACACAGGGTATCCAATTAAGGCGTTATAGAAAAAGCGTGTCTACTCGGTCGAGCTGCCACCGAGCAAAAGACTTGTGTATTCGATTGACCGCCCTTGGTGCACCACACCTCGAACGAGATACGAATAGAAGAATCTCGCCTGCTTTGCCATGGACATGGTGCCAATCGTGTGAGAGAGCTGTCCAAGAGGATGCTAGTACGTGCAGTACAAGATGGGAACTAAGCTGACTGTCTCTGGCCAGTGCGAGTATGACCAGAAAGATTCAAGAGTTTGCGGATAGTTATTGAGGCGGCGTAGCTCAATGCGACCGCAATGCAGGGTTGGCTCAACGAAAAATTATCACAAAAGAACGGACTGTAGGCACTGAGAGGTTCGATAAGCCAGAGGCCGTAAGCCTGGGCCACTCGCGATTACATGAAGCCAACTTGTCGCTATCTACCCAATGAGAAAGAAATTCGTCCAGTCAAAGTACAACAAGGGGTGTCGGTGTCGGCAGGGATTTCAAAGTGCAAATACAATATAGCCCAAATGCTATAGAGGCGTTGTGTCAAATGTTGCCTGTGAAATACGACGAGTAACGAGCAGCGGGAGCAAAGTCAATGGTTTTGATGCATTTCCGATACAGTTAATCAGTTCCAACACAGACGTTGGGTATTTGCACACGCCACCGTGACGCATGAAAGAGTGCTTGAGCTTACATTCATCTAATGTGTCAAGTAGTCCTACTGAAGACTTCCTGCCTTTACGCTATCATAGGCAAATGAGTGAGTCGTGCCGTACCCGCTCTTTTCAGCCGCAAGAATTGTACCAGTCTCATGTATTTTTCAAATTGCTCCTTTCAGCATCGCAACTGTAATACAGATAGTATTGTAGCTGTCGTATCTATGACTGAACTACAAGGTCAGCTACCCGAGCGGTCTTCATCCAAGGACCATGGCTGATATCGTGGGGTCGACGATAGCACATTTGCTTCAATAGAGCTATTGCAGATCCTGTGTTGAGATCGAAGACAGTCAGTGTCGTCAATCAATGCCCCTCAGCTAGGCATGCGAATGCCACCAAGCTTGAGAACCCCGCCTTGAATGCTTGCAAATTTGAAATAGAACTACAAGCTGTGAGCCGAAAAGGGTAATCGGTTACTTTTGCTTACTTTTGCGATCGCACCACCAATCTATTTCGGTCCAAGTGGTCGTATCTTGGACTGCATTAGAAAGTAGTTGGCGAGGCAGCCCTCCAGTCCTGCTATGCAGTTATAACTCGCGAACTCTCATGCGGCCAAGGACTCGACGACACGACCTTGCAGACTACCCGCCCACTTTTCGCTACGCTTTCGACAAACTTACGTTGCCCTTCGGGGCAAAGTATGGATCCCGAAAGATTCCGCCCATCGTCTTGTTGTGTAGCTACCCTCCGCAAGATCCATCCCTGCCCTGCGAAAGCTGATCGTTACAAATCGACCCCGCTTTTGGACCCTCTTCTTATCGTTATGTGGCAATTACCAACGCTTTCTAATGGGGGCTTTGTCCCGTCTATCAAAGTGTTCAACTCTAATAGCAGCGCTTACAAAGATAGAGCAAATTCAGGCAAAGGAAACCTCGGTTCCAATGCGGAGAGCCTTTGTACTTTGAGCATTTTGTGTGATTGATTTGCGATCACCGAATATGACATCTCCGCCAGCATAGAGAGTTCTAATGCGCGGTGTTTTGATATAACGTAATGTAACGGGTTTCCGACCGTAACGGGTTTCCGACCACCTCGAATGGAATTTATCTATTCACAACGACGCCCTACTAGCCACGATAATACAATCGTCTTCAGACTCGGAAGACTGATTTTCGTCTATATTTTCTTCCTCTTCCTCAATTTGTGTTACTATAGTACGCGAATTACGCGACTTCTTCGTCTTTTTTTGCGCTGTTTCCTCCTCAGCTTGCTTCGCAATTTCGAGCACTTCTTGCGTACTGAAAACGAAGCGACCTTTTAACGATATCCGCTTTCCTTTTTTCCGATTCTTACGTACTCGAAGTAGCTCCCTCTGCGCTACCACCTCTTTACGGGTTGTTGTTAACTCGCTATGCGTTAACTCGTAAGCCCGGGCCATTTTAGTAATATAGCGCTTTACCGGCGAAGTAAGCGAGTTTGAAGCCTCAAGCTCTGCATTAAGTGCTGCATTTGCGCGTCGTAGCTCAGTACCGTCGGGAGGAGAGCTATTAAGAAGCAATAGGTCGAGAGGTGTCGTACTTATAGGTGTACGAGGCGGGAGAGGAGTAGACGTCGGAATAAGATTAACCTTTTCAAGTACTGTAATCGCACTTAATGGCCATAACCCGCTTGCTCGCCACCCGCTACTAATAGTAGACGTAGTAAAAGCGCGTTCTCTTGCTCGGATATAGGTTTCAGTCCATTCTACTCTCGAAATGCGGCCAGGATCGAGGCGAGAAGCAGCGTCAGTCTCAAGAGCAAGTGCGCGTTTAAGCGGCGCAAAAACGCCTACGTCGAGTGGTTGTAGTACGTGCGACGTATGCGGCGGTAATATAAGCAGATCAATTGCGTTTTCCATCGCATAGGCTATTACATTTGCTGTAATGTGGCTTCCGTGGCCGTCCATAATAAGAAGCCGGCGTGAATTCGGATCGAGAGGCTTCGTTTCGGGGTCGAAAAGCGTAGTTAACCACTCGTATGCATGGCTATTACTTGTCCAGCCGCTATTAGACGTACTAAAGCGCCAGTTAGGAGGTGCTGTAGGTGGTATCCACGCTGTGTTTGTGTGCTTTGCCTTAAAAATCAAGAGCGGAGGTAAGGCCTTCCCTGAGGCTGAAATGCACTCTATTGCGGTTATCCACTCTTGTCGACCACTTATAACCTTCCAAGATGACTTTTCCTTTACGTTTATAAGTGCCCTTGAAGTTTGGCTTGTCCCTACGCCGAATCCCGACTCGTCCATATGATAGATACACTCCGGAGCGTACTGATTCTCAAGGAAAAGCGCTGTAACAGCTGAAAACCATTGCTCTATACCCTCAACGTTTACTGCGCTATACCGAGCGTGATCGATTTGTCGAGCCCATATACCACTTATTTCAGGATGACGCGCGCGGAAGCGAAAGAGCCACTGCCGACTAATCGGGGTTGGGTAGGAGGAGGGCGTCGTCGAGAGAGACTTTCGGGTACGTCGGATTTCTTCGGCCATTTCGAGAGCAAGGGCAGGCGAGGCAGGGTAGCCAGTACGTGTAAGGCGTGTAATCCATCTTGCTAATGTCTCCTCTTCGGCAGTAGAGAGATTCTGCATTATTTCATGCGAGGAGGAGCTAGAGGAGGTCCCGGAGAGGCGGTCGCGTAAGGTCGTCTTCGCAACTCCGAAGGCGCGGGCACATGCGCGAATAGAACTAAATTCCCCCGCTTCAAAGGCGGATAAGGCAGTATTTACTAAAGAATCATGCGACGCGCGTTTGGCGCGTGTATTTTGTGTCATTGTTATATAAAACACGAAAGATTCACGGTGGAGGATTTCTAAGTGGTCGGAAACCCGTTACGGTCGGAAACCCGTTACATTACGTTAAATGGAGATTCCCTTCTCAAGTGAAACGACGTCTTCCTTCGCAGTATCTCTTGTTTGTGGTCGTGAGAGTTTTACTCATATCACACGCATACGAACACGTGTATTGGACGACAGTTCGGACTAATTGGATATCTCAAAACGGAAATACCAGCAGCCGGTTCATTCAAAGCGCCGCCAGCAGCAGAGATGTTGAGACAAAGATCGCTAAGCCCTCTGCATGACTCTAGTTCAAAGCCCGCTCGAAAAAGAGTATGTAAAGCTTGCGAACGATGTAGGATGAAAAAGATCAAATGCGATGCATTAAGTCCTTGCTCGCAATGCAAAGCCGACGATGCAGTATGCATGCTCGGGTTCGTCTACGATCCGCACGAGACAAAACAATACTAACAAATTATTATAGCAAACGCGACAAGCCTCGAAACAGAGTGCACCCCAAGGGCTATGTGGAAATGCTCGAAGAACAACAGACCGTGCTGGTTTCCGGCCTGCAGAGAATGTACAAACAATTGAAGTGCGCGCGACTTTGGACTGGTCCGACTCTTGCGGAAATAGATGGCCATCCACTCACACACGAGATTTTGGCCGCGTTCCATCCACGAAATCCAGGCGTCGAGGAATTGCTATCCGAACAGGAATCGACGCACGCGTTGCAGGACTTACAACCACCTGCCAAAATGCAGTACACCGACTATTCGACAAAAGGATCAACATGTTACCCTGTCCCAAAGCCGGTGCAGCTTTACGAATACAATCGAACTGCAGCGCAGTCTAGTCGACGTAGCGATGCTCCCGATAAGACTAGAGTGTCTTCCGAAACACCCTCAGCACAGCCACTACAGCTAGAGGTGCAGGGCGAATCATTGCCCGAGATTACATGGCATGAGGAATTCCAATTGGGCCGACAAATGTCAAAAATGGCTTTCCAAAAAGGAGAACAAGAGCCTATTGCGGAAGCATACGGGTGGCCTCTTGAATGTCTAGATGAATCTCAGCTATTCCCGATAAGCCAGCTAAGCGCACAGAGCGCTCTTGAGGATTACGATTTGGACAACTTGAACTCGGATTACCAATGGTCCACGGACTGCCAGTCTGGGCTGAGTTTTGATTTCAATACCACTGCTGACAATGCTGGCAATAGTATCTGGTGCACAGAATTCATATGCTAACGACGGTCTCGACCGCTTGCTCGTTGAACTCAGGTATCAGCAGGGAGTCGAGAGAGTGCGAGCGATGAAGATCGCATCGAGAAAGAAGTTGCGACTGGGTAAAACTCTGCTTCGAACTATCCAATACGAAACAGACTCGCCCACTTTTGTGTGTAGCAAATGAATTATAAATGCCAAATTCAATTTCGGCCACATAATGCAAACCTACCGTAGCACAGAGTACTTAAAACCTCAGCAAATCGGAACCATGACAGAAAAACAGTGTCCAGTTTCGAAATAGGTCTATTTGCAAGAGATGTACAGTTACAAGCATTCGACTCGTCTCTTGCGAACGGACAATAATAAGAGATACGCTCGTAGAATTCTCGGCTCACGGTCCACAAGAACTTGAGGTCAAGTGTGCTAATATTTGCAAGGCGAGATTGTAAAGGATGTTTGATCTACTTTTCTGATCGAACACAAGGAACACATCGACCTCATTGTTTGGACCTATGTTTAGACCTGTTGCTATTCCAATGTGATTCGCCTGTTTGACGACCGCTGAGGATCTGGAGATGCCACAGCAGCGACGGGGAGCAGCCACACCATTCCGTGTGCAATTGCCGCTCTCCTCGAATTTACATGGAAAAAAGGAGCAATCGCAACGCGATCAAGTTTTTGGATGATCTCGCGAAGCTCAAGGCGCACTCGCTGAAAGCTGTACGGTCGATACAAGAATTGAAAATTTGCATTTGAGAACCCGCTAATTCTATCCGTTAGAGCAGAAGAGTTGACTCAATGGGTCCCTCAGGGTTCCTCAGGATCCCACTGACAACAAAAAACCGCTCAACATTTGTGTCCGCACACATACACTTGATCGCGAGCAGTGCATCATTGATTCGGAGCTGTCACTGGGACGTTCGCTCTCGCTACGAGCTTCCCGAAGCGTGACTGCATTCCCCTTCGTCAGAGTCTCGTGGAATGCATCCGGATACGTTTATGCGACTACAAACCACATGGCGCGAAGTAGAAAACGAAATGCAGTACTCTCGTTAGCTGGGTTTTCGTTTGAGTAAGCGAATAAGCACAGGCGATCTAAGCAAGGAGAGGAAGCTTACTGAAACGAATAAGCATCATCGTGCACATGTCTACTTGTACCCGAAAGAACCTCAGAGACGCCAGCTGAAATTGCCAACCTCTTTGCACTAGCTCACTGCTCGCTTCACGTTAGACGAATGAAGCTGAAACGTCAACCTGTGCAAAAAAGCGTGCATAGGTCGGACTAACAATCGCGGGAATACAATCTTCCTCGACCGCGTGTATCTCCAGGATATCAGTGTCACAGGCTACACCCTGATTATAGGCTGTGCCTATAGTGTATCTTTGTTCAGAAGGCGGTCCGCGCATTTGATCTACAAGAATCGTACGATGCTCGCATGGCAAGCATTGTGTGGTATA
>Ga0265797_10010331_pt1 | contig 11906 bp, 9 predicted proteins | sample P2T30metagenome_FD_192433 | JGI IMG/M metagenome (GOLD analysis project Ga0265797, IMG submission 192433) | Plant litter microbial communities from East Loma Ridge, Irvine, California - P2 T30 | ecosystem: Environmental > Terrestrial > Plant litter > Unclassified | place: USA: California... | reverse complement strand
CGCCCTGGTCACCGGTTCCACCAGCGGCATCGGCCTGGGCATCGCGCTGAGCCTGGCCAACGCCGGCGCCAACCTGATCCTCAACGGCTTCGGCGATGCCAGCGCGGTGATCGCCCAGGTGCAGGCGTTTGGCGGCAAGGTCGGGCATCACCCGGCAGACGTCAGCGACCCGGCGCAGATCGCCGAGATGCTGGCCTATGCCGAGCGCGAGTTCGGCGGCGTGGACATTCTGGTCAATAACGCCGGCATCCAGCACGTAGCAGCGGTGGAGGATTTTCCGGTGGAGCGCTGGGACTCGATCATCGCCATCAACCTGTCGTCCGTATTCCACAGCACGCGCTTGAGCCTGCCGGGCATGAAGGCCAAGGGCTGGGGGCGCATCGTCAATATCGCCTCGGTGCACGGCCAGGTCGGTTCGGTGGGCAAGGCGGCCTATGTGGCGGCCAAGCACGGGGTGATCGGCCTGACCAAGGTGGTGGGCCTGGAAACCGCGACCAGCAACGTGACGTGCAACGCCATCTGCCCGGGCTGGGTGCTGACGCCGCTGGTGCAGAAGCAGATCGATGATCGCGCGGCCAGCGGGGTGGATCCGCAGCAGGCGCAGCGTGATCTGCTGGCGGAGAAACAGCCGTCGCTGGAATTCGTGACGCCACCGCAGCTGGGTGAGCTGGTGCTGTTTTTATGCAGCGAGGCCGGCAGCCAGGTACGGGGCGCAGCGTGGAATATCGACGGTGGCTGGCTGGCCCAGTAACCACGGTCTACCGAACAGAAGATATCCAAATGTGGGAGGGGGCTTGCTCCCGATAGCGGTGGGTCAGTAAATGAATGTGCAAACTCAAACACCGCCATCGGGAGCAAGCCCCCTCCCACCTTGGACTTGCTTTGTCTGACAAACCTCATACAAGAACAAGAGACCCCGCAATGTCCGACATCCTCTGGCAACCCTCCCCGGAACGCATCGCCACCACGCGCATGGACCAGTTCCGCCGCTACATCAATGCCCGCCACCACCTGCAGCTGCGCGACTACCCTGCCCTGCACCAATGGAGCATCGACCAGCGCGCCGACTTCTGGCAGGCCATCGTGGCGTTCTTCGACGTGCAATTTCGCAGCCCGCCCAGCGCCACGTTGATCGAAACCGGCGAAATGCCCAGCGCCCAGTGGTTTCCCGGCGCCACCCTGAACTTCGCCGAACACTTGCTGCGCCGTCGCGACGCGCACCCGGCGGTGGTTGCCATCAGCGAAGACGGCCAGCGTGAACAACTGAGCTACGCGCAATTGGCCGAGCACGTCGCCGGCCTGCAGCGAAGCCTGAGCGCGGCCGGCGTCGGCACAGGTGACCGGGTGGCGGCGTGCATGCCCAACACTTGGCAAACCCTGGTCGGCATGCTCGCCACCACCAGCCTCGGTGCAATCTGGTCGTGCTCTTCCCCGGACTTCGGCACCCAGGGCGTGATCGACCGTTTCGGCCAGATCGAACCCAAGGTGTTGATCACCTGCGCCGGTTATCGCTACGCCGGCAAGGCCATCGACCAAAGCGCCAAACTCAATGAAATCATCGAGCGGCTGCCGTCCCTGGAACAGCTGATCATCGTGCCCTACGCCCGCCCTCAGGCTCAGGTCGAGGATTATCGAACCCAGGCACGGGTAGCACTGTGGAACGACTTCTACCAACCCGGCGGCACACCCGAATTCGTCGCGGTGCCGTTCGACCACCCGCTGTATATCCTCTATTCCAGCGGCACCACCGGCGTGCCCAAGTGCATCATTCACGGCACTGGCGGCGTATTGCTCACCCATCTCAAGGAACACGGCCTGCATGCCGACCTGTCCCGCGAGGACTGCCTGTTCTACTACACCACCTGCGGCTGGATGATGTGGAACTGGCTGGTGTCGGTGCTGGCCCTGGGCGCCACGGCTGTGCTGTACGACGGGTCGCCGTTTCATCCCGGGCCGCAGCGCTTGATTGACCTGATCGACGCCGAACGCATCAGCGTGTTCGGCACCAGCCCCAAGTTCCTCGCCACCCTGGAGAAGGCCGGGATTCAACCGCGCCTCACCCATGATCTGCGCAGCCTCAAAGGCTTGATCTCCACCGGGTCGCCGCTGTCGCCCCAGAGCTACGACTACGTGTACCGCGAGATCAAGGCCGAGCTGTGCCTGTCGTCGATGTCCGGCGGTACCGATATCGTCTCCTGCTTCGTGATCGGCAACCCGGTGCTGCCGGTGCGCCGTGGCGAAATGCAGTGCAAGAGCCTGGCCATGGCCATCGAAGTGTGGGACGACCAGGGCCGCCCACTGATCGGTGAAAAAGGCGAGCTGGTGTGCACCCGGCATTTTCCCGCCATGCCCATCGGGTTGTGGAACGACCCACAACAACAGAAGTTGCGCGCCTCGTATTTCAGCCAGTTTCCCGGCGTGTGGGCCCAGGGCGACTACGCCGAACAGCGCCCCAACGGCAGCCTGCTGATCCATGGCCGTTCCGATGCGGTGCTCAACCCTGGCGGCGTGCGCATCGGCACCGCCGAAATCTATCGCCAGGTGGAAAAAGTCCCGCAGGTGCTGGAAAGCCTCGCCATCGGCCAGCGCTGGCAGGACGATGTGCGCGTGGTGCTGTTTGTGCGCCTTGAGGACGGCGTCGAGCTGGATGAGGCGCTGCAGCAGCAGATCCGCCAGGTGATCCGCGCCAACACCACGCCGCGCCATGTGCCGGCGAAGATCGTTGCGGTCAGCGATATCCCGCGCACCATCAGCGGCAAGATCGTCGAATTGGCGGTGCGCAACGTGGTGCATGGGGAACCGGTGAAAAACACCGATGCGCTGGCCAATCCCCAGGCGCTTGAGCAATTTCGCAACCGCCCCGAGCTGGCGTGACGGATGAAAGCTTTCAGCCCTGATGCGCCGTTTTGAAGAAAACTTGAAAATGCATGCTATTTTTCGAGGTAGCCACCCGTTGCCCTGTCTTGGGATAATGGGTGTTGTCATTTTTTTTCAAAGCGTGATGCGTAGGGCTTTTTATGAATGGAACATCCACCGGTAGCGAAGCCGCGGCAATGATCGAGCGGCTGGACTGGGCGCAAAGCCCCCTCGGTGAGGCCAATGACTGGCCGCAAAGTCTGCGCACCGCCGTGGATATCGTGGTGCACTCGCCCATGCCGATGCTGCTGCTCTGGGGCGAGCAGCTCACCCAACTCTACAACGACGGTTTCGCCGTGCTGGCCGGCAACAAGCACCCCGATGCACTGGGCCAGCCGGTCCACGCGACGTGGCCGGAACTGCAAAACTTCGCTGCGCCGATCTACGACGCGGTGCTCGGCGGCCAAGTGCGCACCTTCAGCGAGCAGCGTTTCGTGCTGCAGCGCAACCACCGCGACACTGAAATCTGGCTCGACCTGACCTACAGCCCGGTGCGCGATGAAAGCGGCCGCGTGGCCGGGATCCTGGTCACCGCCATCGAAACCAACGAGCGACGCAGCAAAGCCCTCGAACTGCAACAGCGCTCCGAAGACAGCCTCAAGGCCCAGCACAGCACCGAGCAGCGTCTGCAGCTTGCCCTGGCGGCGACCGACGCGGTGGGCACCTGGGATTGGGACATCGGCGAAGACCGATTTATCGCCGACGCACACTTCGCTTTCTTGCATGGCGTCGACCCGACTGAAGCCGGCCTGCTGCCCATCAGCGCCTACCTGCTCGGCGTACATCCCGAAGACCGTGGCATGGTCACGCGCAGCATCAAGCATTGCATCACCTTCGGCACCGAATACGCCGAGGAATACCGCCTGCTGCAAGCCGACGGCCAGGTGCGCTGGGTGTTTGCCCGTGGCCGCTGCTACAAGGATGCGCAAGGCCGCCCGGCACGCTTCCTCGGCGCCGCGCTGGACCTCACCGAGCGCAAGCACACCGAGCAGGCGCTGCGTCAAAGCCAGACCGAGCTGCAATTGATCATCAACGCCATGCCGGTACTGATCGGCTACGTTGACCACGACCAGCGCTTTCGCCTGAACAACAGCGCTTACCTCGATTGGTACGGCATGACGCCCCAGGAGCTGTACGGCAAGACCATCCGTGAAGTGCTGGGCGATGACGTGTACGCCGGGCGCGAAGACAAAATCACCGCCGCGCTCAACGGCAAGGCCTGCAGTTTCATGACCGTCACGCCGCATCGCGACGGGCGAGCGCGCCATGCGTTGATGAAGTACCTGCCGCGCTTCAGCAACGACGGCTCGGTGAACGGTTTCTACATTTTTGTGATCGACGAGACCGAACGCAAACTCACCGAAGAAGCCCTGCGCCATCTCAACGAGAACCTCGAAGAACGCGTGGCCCAGCGTACCCAGGCGCTGGCCGAGGCCAACCAGCGCCTGCAAAACGAGATGTACGAACGCGAGCGTGCCGAAGACGCCCTGCGTCACGCGCAAAAAATGGAAGCGGTGGGCCAGCTCACGGGCGGTATCGCCCACGACTTCAACAATATGCTCACCGGCATCATCGGCAGCCTCGATCTGATGCAGCGCTACATTGCCGACGGCCGCAGCGAAGACATTGGACGTTTTGCCGATGCCGCCGTGGCCTCTGCCCACCGCGCCGCCGCCCTCACCCACCGTCTACTGGCGTTCTCGCGGCGCCAGTCGCTGGACCGCCGCCCCACCGATCCCAACCAGTTGGTGGCGTCCCTGGAAGACCTGTTCCGCCGCACCAAGGGCGCGCACATCGCGCTCAAAGTGCAGCTAGGCAAAGACATCTGGCCGGTGAACACTGACGCCAGCCAGCTGGAAAACGCCCTGCTCAACCTGGTGATCAATGCCCGCGACGCCATGCCCGATGGCGGCGAACTGCTGATCGAAACGGCCAACAGCTACCTCGATGGCACCGACATCACCACCTTGGAGCCGGTCATGGCCGGTGACTACGTGATGCTCGGCGTGAGCGACAACGGCAGCGGCATGGCGCCGAAAATCCTGGCCAAGGCGTTCGACCCGTTCTTCACCACCAAACCCATCGGCCAGGGCACCGGCCTGGGCTTGTCGATGATTTACGGCTTTGCCCAGCAATCCGGTGGCCATGTGACCATCCAGAGCGAACCGGGCCAGGGCACCTGCGTGCGCCTGTACCTGCCGCGCCTGCATGGCACCGCGCTGGAAAGCAGCCTGCCCGTCAGCCTGACCGAGGCGCCGGTGGCCCTGGCCGGCGAAGCGGTGGTGGTGGTCGAGGACGACCCGGCGGTGCGCATGCTGGTGGTCAATGTGCTCGACGAGCTGGGCTATACCGCGCACCAGGCGGCGGATGCGCGCACGGCGCTGCCGTTGCTGGAATCGGACTTGCGCGTGGACCTGCTGGTCACCGACGTCGGCCTGCCAGGCATGAACGGTCGGCAACTGGCAGAAATCGCCCGCCAGCATCGACCGGGATTGCGCGTGCTGTTCATGACCGGTTACGCCGAAAAAGCCGCTGAGCGCCAGGGTTTCCTGGAACACGGCATGGACATGGTGGCCAAGCCGTTTTCGATTGACCTGCTGGCGACCAAAATCCGCAGCATGATCGGCGTCGATGCCTGAGTTCAGGCATAATCGCGCGCCGTCGCACACCTGGTAGAGATGCATGAAAGCCCAAGCCCGTCATATCCTGGTGAAAACCAGTGAAGAAGCCGAACAGCTCAAACAGCGCATTGCCAAAGGCGAAGCCTTTGATGTGCTGGCCAAGAAGTACTCCACCTGCCCGTCGGGCAAACGCGGTGGAGACCTGGGAGAAGTGCGGCCAGGGCAGATGGTCGGTGCTATTGATGCGGTGATCTTCAAGAAGCCGGTGAAGGTGGTGCATGGGCCGATCAAGAGCAAGTTTGGGTATCACCTGGTGCAGGTGTTTTACCGCGACTGAGGGGGTTGTCTTTAGATCGCTATCGGGAGCAAGCCCCCTCCCACATTGGACTGCATTCCTTCAGTTAAAGCGCGGTTAACTGTGGGAGGGGGCTTGCCCCCGATCCGCCGCAGGCGGCCATTCACCTCTTGGGGATCAAGGCTCCAGGCACCTGGATGACCTGGCTCGCCAACCGATGCCCAGCCAATGCCGCCTGCGCAGGCGACCCACCCTGGAGCCGACTGGCCAAGTACGCTGCACTGAACGAATCGCCGGCCGCTGTGGTGTCCACCACCTTCTCCACCTTTAACGCCGGCACGGCGAAGCGCTCGCCTGCGCAGCGAATCAGGCAGGCGTCCGCGCCGCGCTTGAGCACCACTTCTTCGACCTGCGGATACGCCGCAAACACCTGTTCATCGTCTTCATAGCCAAACAGTGCGCGCTCGTCGTCTTCAGTCAGCAAGGCGATGTCCACCGCTGCCAACACCTTGCGATACGCCACCCGCGCCGCCTCGACGCTGGCCCACAAACGCGGCCGGTAATTGTTGTCGAACACCACCTTGGCGCCGCGACCACGGGTTTCTATCAGGGCTTGCAGCAACCGCTCGCGGCCGACTTCGCCCAACACCGCCAGGGTAATACCGCTGAAATACACCAGGTCATAGCCCGGCAAAGCGGCCAGGATCGGCTCGGCAGCCGGCGTGGTGAAACAGTCGCGCACGGCGGCTTCGTTGCGCCAATAGAGAAATTTGCGCTCGCCGTTGGCGTCGGTCTGAATGCAGTACAAACCCGGCAGGCGTCCGGGCAAACGTTGCACCATGCCCAGTCCCAGGTCTTCGTCGGCCCACTGTTGGCACATGGCATCGCTGAAGCTGTCATCGCCCAAAGCCGTGACATAGTCGACGGTGCCGACCTCGCCCAGCTCGCGGCGCAGGTACACGGCCGTATTCAGGGTATCGCCGCCGAAGCTCTGGTGCAGGCTGCCATCGGCGCGGTGTTGCAGTTCGATCATGCATTCGCCGATCAGGGCGATGCGGGGTTGGGTGTTCATGGCTGCTGTCTCGGTGGGGCTGATGGACTCATCGGGAGCAAGCCCCCTCCCACAGGGGAATGCATGCCAAATGTGGGAGAGGGTTGCCCCCGATAGGCGCGACTCGGTCTAGAAGCAGGTACGCAGGGACTCGATCACCTGCAATTGTTCATCCACCAGGCACCCCACCTGCCACTTGTCGAAGGTCAGGCACGGGTGCGAGGTGCCGAACGAAATGATGTCACCGATGCGCAGTTCAACCCCCGGCGCCACGCTCATGAACGCATGCTGGTCCATTACCGCAGTGACCTTGCACGCGCTGACATCATCGCCTTCGGCCGGCACCACGCCGGCCCTGTAGCGCTTGAGCGGCACCGGCAAGCCGGCGTCGTAGGCCACGTCGCGCTTGCCCAGGGCGATCACCGCAAAGCCCGGTTCAGGCATCGATTGCACATGAGCCCAGACTTCCAGGGCCGGGCGCAAGCCTTCTTGGAGGTCGCTGCGACGGTCGAGCACGCAACATTGCGCGTCTTTGTAGATGCCATGGTCGTGGGCCACGTAGCTGCCGGGGCGCAACACGCTGAGGAAGCGACCGGCAGCGTTCTGCGCCTCGAACGATTCGGCGATCAGGTCATACCAGGCCGAACCGGAGGCGGTCACGATCGGCTTGGGCAGGTCGAAATAAGCCTGGTCCTGCAGGTCCACCGCCAGGCGCACCAGGCTGGCCGCGAACGCACGAATGCCGCTGATCGCCTGATCGCCGTGGATCACGCCTTCGTAGCCTTCGATACCGGTAAGGGCCAGGGCCGGCTGGGCCTTGATCGCTTCTGCCAGCTCGCGTACCTCTTGCTCACTGCGACAGCCACAACGACCGCCGACCACGCCGTACTCGATCATCACGTTCAGACGCAGGCCACGGGCAGCGAAGAACAGGCCCAGGTCGGCAACGTTGTCCGGGTGGTCAACCATGCAGTGAAAATCGAAATCCGGGTCGGCCAGCAGGTCGGCGATCAGCGCCATGTTTGGCGCGCCCACCAGTTGGTTGGCCATCAGCACACGGCGCACCCCACCGGCGTAGGCGGCGCGGGTCTGCACCGCGGTGGCCAGGGTGATGCCCCAGGCGCCTTGGGCGAGCTGACGCTGGAATAACGCCGGCATCATGCTGGTCTTGCCGTGGGGCGCCAACTGCGCGCCGCTGTCGCTGACAAATTTTTGCATCCAGCGGATGTTGTGTTCCAGGGCCTCGCGGTGCAGCACCAGGGCCGGCAGGCTGACGTCGCGGACCAGATGAGCGCCAACCGCAGCGGCGCCTTTTTCAACGGCATTGAAGGCAGACATGGAAAATTCCTATTCGTTGATACGCCGGGCCAGGTGGTTGGCGCTGTCGATCAGCACCCGGCGATAGTCGTTATAGTTTTTGCTCGCATCGGCCCGCGGGGCAACGATGCACAGCGTCGCAATGCTGACGCCCTGCGCGTCGCGCACCGGGGCAGCAAAGCAATGGGTAAAGGTGTCGGCCACGCTGTCGAAGGAAAAGAACCCGTCGAGGGTGGCCTGGCGGATCTGTGCCAGAAAGGTTTCCAGCGGCAGGCGCTGGCCATCGGGCAGGATGAAATCGTCGGGGTCGATCAGGTCGGTGATTTGCCGGTCGCTCAAATGCCCGAGCAACAGGCGCCCGGAGGCGGTCCAGGGGATTGGCGCGTTTTCGCCGATGTCCGAGGAAATGCGGAAATGCCGCTCGCCTTCGCGCATCAGCGCCACCGTGTATTTGCGCCCGTTGAGCAGACACATCTGCGCGGTTTCGTGGGTCTGGCTGACGATTTCCTGCAAGGCGTGGTCGGCCTCGCGGGTGAGGTCGAAGTGACGCAGGTGCGCCTGGCCGAGGAAATACAGCTGGCGTCCGAGGTAGACATGGCCGTCCTTGCCCACGGTTTCCAGGATACGGCGCTCGAGCAGCGAGGCGACCAGTTCGTAGACCGTGGACTTGGGGCTGCCGATGCCACTGGCGATATCATTCGGGCGCAGTGGCTGGCCGATTTCCTTGAGGAAATCGAGAATATCGAACGCACGGTCCAGGCCTTTGGCGCGGCGTTTGATGGTGTCTTCGGTCATGGCAGTGTCAAGTCCCGTCAAAATGCTATGGTGTGGCAGAGAACCTTGTGGGAGGGGGCAAGCCCCCTCCCACATTTGATCTACAGCGTGCTCAAGATCCGGGCCATTTAGCCCTTTTTCTTGTAAGCCACGCAATCGATCTCAACCTTGCAATCGACCATCATGTTGGCCTGCACGCACGCACGCGCCGGTGCGTGTTCCGGGGTGAAGTATTCGCCAAACACTTTGTTGAAACTCCAGAAATCCCGTGGGTCTTCCAGCCACACGCCGACGCGCACCACGTCTTTCAACTCGTAGCCGGCCTCCTCGAGAATCGCCACCACGTTACGCAGGGTCTGGCGGGTTTGCTCGATGATGCCGCCGTTGATGATCTCACCGTTCACCGCCGGCACCTGGCCCGACACATACAGCCAGCCATCGGCCTCTACGGCGCGCGCGAAAGGCCGTGGCTGGCCGCCGCCGGCGGTGCTGCCGGTACCGTAACGAGTAATGCTCATAAAAATAGCTCCTGATTAAAAACGAATGTTCTTGAGAAATTCCGCCAGACGCGGCGATTGCGGCCGCTCGAAAATGTCTTTGGCCGAACCCTGCTCTTCGATGCGGCCCTGGTTCATGAACACGATCTGGTCCGAGACTTCATAGGCAAAGCGCATTTCGTGGGTGACCAGCAACATGGTCATGCCCTCCTCCGCCAGCCCCTTGATCACGCTGAGCACTTCACCCACCAGCTCGGGGTCGAGGGCCGAGGTGACTTCGTCGAAGAGCATCAGGCTGGGATTCATCGCAATCGCCCGCGCAATCGCCACGCGCTGTTGCTGGCCGCCGGACAACTGACCGGGAAAATGATTGCGACGTTCCAGAAGTCCCACACGGTCGAGCCATTTTTCCGCGAGCGACACAGCCTCGTCCTTAGGCATTTTCTTAACTTTCAGCAACCCCAGGGTGACGTTCTGCAAGGCCGTCAAATGCGGGAACAGGTTGAACTGCTGGAACGCCATGCCGGTCATGGCGCGGTGCTGGGCGATCACCCGCTCGGGGTGACGCACGCGCTTGCCGGACACGTCGCTGTAGCCGATAGACTCGCCATCGAGGGTGATCTGCCCGCCCTGGAATTCTTCCAGCAAGTTGACGCAACGCAACAGCGTGGTCTTGCCCGAGCCGCTGGAGCCGATCAAGGTCACCACGTTGCCGCGTTGCATGCTCAAGTCGACACCCTTGAGCACTTCCACGTCCCCGTATTGCTTGCGCAGGCCACGAATGTTCAGCAGCGGTTGGAGTGTTTGAGGTTGGTTCATGGCAAGGCCACCCGCTTTTCAATGTAGCGCCCGAACAATTCGATGGCGTAGTTGATGACAAAGAACATAAAGCCTGCGAACAGGTAGAACTCCAGGGTCATGAAGGTGCGTGCAATGACTTGCTGGGTGCTCAGCAGCAACTCGGCCACGCCGATCACCGAGAGCAAGGTCGAAGCCTTGACGATTTCCGTGGAGGAATTGACCCAGGTCGGCAGGATCTGCCGCAGCGCCTGCGGCAACAGCACGTAGCCCAGGGACTGGTAGAACGTCAGGCCAATCGCCTTGCCCGCTTCCAGTTGCCCACGAGGGATGGCCTGCAGCGCACCGCGCACGATTTCCGCGACGTGGGAGCCACAGAACAGCGTGAGCCCGACCGCGCCGGCCTGGAACGCGCTGATCTGCCAACCGAGCGCAGGCAGCATGTAGAAACAGGCCAGCACCAGCACAAATACCGGGGTGCCACGAATCAGGTCGACATACAGACGAAACGGCGCACGCATCCAGAACTTGCCGTACGTCAGCACCAACCCGGCGAAGATACCGATCAGGGTGCCGAAGATAATGGCCAGCGCCGAGCAATAGATACTGGTCTGAAAACCCGCCCACAGCGTCTCCCGGGCGACCCACAATTCATGCAGCCAGCTAGGCGATTCGTACATGGGGAACCCTCCTTAACGACGGATCGCCAGACGCTGTTCCAGGTAACGGAGCAGCATGGCAATGAGGTAACAGGCGGCCACGTAGAGCGCGGTCGTCACCAGCCAGGTTTCAATCACCCGGTAGCTTTCGACGTTGATCTTGCGTGCGTAATAGGTCAGCTCCGGTACCGCAATCGCAGCGGCCAGGGAGGTGTCCTTGAACAGCGAGATAAAGTTGTTCGACAGTGCCGGCAGCACGTTGCGCAGCATCACAGGCACCGTGATGTAAGCGCGGATACGCCACTCACCCAGGCCAATCGCCAACCCGGCTTCGCGCAAGCCCTTGGGAATATTCAACAGCCCGGCACGGAACACTTCGGTCAGATAGGCCCCGGCGTACAGCGACAAGGTGATGATGAACGAGGGGATTTTATCCAGGCGGATGCCCAGCGACGGCAAGGCAAAGTAGATCAACAGGATCAGCACCAGGATTGGCGTATTGCGGATCACCGTCACATACACCGAAGCGAGCACCCGCAACGCCCGGTGCCTGGACAGCATGGCAAACGCCATCAGCAGGCCGATCACGCAGCCGATGGCGATCGACAGCAAGGCCAACTGCAGGCCCAGGCCGAGCCCGGCGAGCAAGGTGTCGAAATCACGCCACACGGCGGCAAAGTTCAACTGATAGTTCATGGTCGGCAGTACCTGAATGGGGCGCCGTCAAGCGCGCCCCGGTTGGTGCGGGTCACTTGAATTCCACAGGAAAACCAATCGCCGGTTCTGGCAGGTCAACGCCGAACCATTGCTTGAACGACGTCTTGTAGGTGGGGAATTCGACGCCGGTCATGGCTTCATGCAGGGCGGTATTGACGAAGTTCAGCCAGTCCTGGTCGCCGCGCTTGACCGCGCACGCGTAGGTTTGCGGGCTCCAGGCGTAGGTCGGGCTGCGGTAGCGGCCGGGGTTCTGCACCATCA
>Ga0265797_10010330_pt1 | contig 11907 bp, 10 predicted proteins | sample P2T30metagenome_FD_192433 | JGI IMG/M metagenome (GOLD analysis project Ga0265797, IMG submission 192433) | Plant litter microbial communities from East Loma Ridge, Irvine, California - P2 T30 | ecosystem: Environmental > Terrestrial > Plant litter > Unclassified | place: USA: California... | reverse complement strand
GAAAATGACACAATCGTCTCGTGCACATGATGCGTAGCATCCTCCAAAAGAGAAGAAGAAGGCGTTCCAGACCGGAAGTTGGCGGGCCCCTCCACAGATACCCACCGCACTCCAGCACGGTATCCGTGGTATCCAGCGCATTTGAGCTGAGCATCCGCGCATCGTCGGCACGTGGGCCGCGCCTCGTCACATTTCAGATGTCGAGACCTGCAGGTCATGCACCCAGTGAAGACCTTGGCTCTCCTCGGTCGCGTGTCCCTTCTACTGTTGCTGTTGCTGTGACCGCGAGCTTCGCTTATTGAGCCAGGCATTGATGCGGCAGGCAAGCGAGAAAATTTTGCATCGAAGCCACCCTTCGCTCGCACAGCACAGGTAACCTCTCCTCCAGAAGGGAAACGAAAGATCGTGGAAGTGGATCCGAAAGCGTTTTGAGTAGCAAGTTTGCGATGCGCTTTCTCCAGCCCAGACCCCGGACCATCTTGATCGGTGCATTCATCCCGACTGCGCTAAACTCGCTCGGTATGATTGTCCCGATTGGGAAGTATACCATCAGTTTTTGCTTGCCGTGTCGAGCCCACGCTAGTACTGTTACATCCCATACCATATTCGACATCGAATGTGCGAAAGGGCGCGCTCTGACCGGGCATTTACTATAAATGATGGCTGGTCCGGTATGGTGCCATCCGTGCCAGCATTCTTGTAATACATTGTCTTTCTAGTATTTCTTCTGTGTGTGCCGCATGAGCCTGGCCATCTAAAACTTCCAACGACTTCTTAATCGTATATCCTCCTTCACAATGCGCAGCATACTACCACCCGCAATGGCGCGGAAGCCCAAAATGGAAGTGCACCTAGAGAGGGACTCGAACGAATTCACCACCGGAGACAGGATCCACGGCAAAGTCGTGATCGAAGCACAAGCCGAGACATACTTTGACAACATTGAGATCAAACTCATGGGCCAGTCCAAGACGTTCGTTGACCTCATGTCGGCACTTCCTGGCCACCAAGAAATCACCAAATCATCTCAGACCTTCCTTACCTTACGGCAGCCTGGACTCAAATCACGTTACCCGCTCGATCGTACGCTCCAAAGAGGAACAACTTACGAGTTCCCATTCGAGTTTGTGGTGCCCAAACGCTTGGTGGATGGATCGTGCGGTCACCAGATTGCAAGTACCGCCATACGAGAAGCACACTTGGCCCTTCCTCCAAGCTTCAGTCGGCACGACGGAGGAGATGTTGATGCCACAGTTCCCGAAACGACCATCATCAACTATGGCATCTCGGCCACGATCTTCAAGTCCAAAAAGCCCAATGCAGGCAAGGAGCCAACTACACTGGCCACTGCATGGCGTGAGATTCTCGTTGTGCCCTGCGTCGACGCCACACTACCCACCAACCTCAACAAGACAACAAGAGGAGGAGCTCCAAGCGATCACTGTCTACGCTTAGTGAAGAAGATGAACAAAGGCATCATCCGATCCTCTCTCGGCACAGTCACCGTCGAAGCCACGCAGCCGAAGCGTCTGAAGCTCAAACGACGCGACGAAGAATCCAACCACAGATTCTGCACCGTGCCTGTGAACGTAATGCTTCGATTCGACAACAAGAGCCGCACCACCGAAGCACCGCAAGTCAGCAAGATCACTTCCAGACTAGAAGTCAACACCTTCTACACCACATCCAACCACCAGGATCTCCCGCAGAAGAACGACAGCGTGTATGATCGCAATAGACGAGTATACACGAAACACTTGCCCTCCACTTCCTTCACCCCAGAGAAGGTCGTCTGGGCCATTGCCAACACGCAAAGCAAGGACGACCTCAACCCTGAGCCAACCCATCTGGAAATCGCAGGAAGTCTCCTAACATCCAAAAGCTCCTCTCAAACCGCAACCTTGCTCGTCCCAGTCAGCATCCCCATCCTCGCCACTCTAGTCCCAACTTTCCACACCTGCCTCATCAGCAGGACCTACATCCTCGAAACATCAATCAAACTCACCAGCCAAGGCTGTACCAGAACAGCCAATTTACGCCTTCCGCTACAGATCTCCGCGGACATGGACGACCACTTCATCGATTTCCCAACCAGCGAAAACATCACCGTGGATGCCATGCTCCCTGGGTACTTCGATGGTGGCTACACAAATCAGACCAATATGGATCGGGCATATGAGGAGCTCGCTGCCAGAGACATGGAGGACGAGCTTTTGAGCCAGCAATTAGCCTCGTCGTTGGCTTGTGCTGATTCGCCGCCGCCGCCGGCGTACTGTGTATATGCTTAGTTATTAGTTGCACATCACGAATTAATGAAACAGCACGGCTATCTTAGCCGGTGATTTCTCTTCGCCTCCATTTCAAGCTGTTGTACAGAAAACTCGAGATTGCAATATTTGCGAATGGTAAGACTGCAGAAGAAGACTTGCCTTTTCGATCTGCGTAGTTATCATGTCAACTTGGAAGAGCTACAGGAAGACCTACCTCATCAAGTATTGCAAGAATCCTGATGGAAGCACTAGCGCAGGTTCAGCCTCAGCGGCTTGCTCATAAGCGAAGCTGTGTGACCCACTGCGGAGGGCAAATACGAGAAGTTGTTCAACACAAGCAGGGTTGTTGTTGATAACACCCAATGGGCACAAATCCTCATAGGGCTCACTCCTATGTAGGATGCGATGGATGCGCACGGCTTGTGTTGGTACAAGGGATCTGAAGTTCTGCACATTGCCGTCTGATTGACGTTGACTGCAGCACGGGAATAAATACCACGTCGTGTCGCGCTCGTAACAAAACAGCACCGAACTGAAGGAGTTCCAGTCGCGAAACAGAACCTCCGAATCCTCAATTTCACCAAGCCACAATCATGAAATTCGTCGCGTTCACCTCAATTGCCATGGCGGCGTTACTTTCACTGGCCAGCGCGCAAGAAGCATTCGCCCACGGCGTAAGTCTCTCCATCATGCAACCACGCACACGGTGTAACTTCTCTGACAATGTCTCTTCATTAGAAATGCGGCTTCGACCAACTCTGCCATTTGAAGAAATCAGACGGGTCGCCGTACTGGTTCAAATGCGACCCCGCGGCACAGTGCACTTGCAACGGTTGCGGAGGCTGCACGCTTTCCAACATCAATAACGGCTTCGCGAATTGCGAGTGAAATGCATCGCAAGCTGTAGGGCTGGTCAGATTTACATGGTTGATGCGCACAAGGGAAGGGAGCGAGGAGTTCTATTGTATTCTGTCAGTTCTACAAAGCAATTGCAATCTCGGCGTTCTACATAACAGCTAGCTCCATGTTGTCTCCCTCGTGCTGAGCGACTGAGACGGACCTGCACCCTCAATGTCTGGCCATGCACAACCAACAGATCATCACCACACAGCGAGATCATGATACAGCTTCTTTGCCCACAGTCCGTCGTTCCGAAAACATGTGAATGCTTTCAACAACCAGTCTTACGTCAGACATCGAATACCGGCCATGATATTTGCGCAAGAAACCCAGGACATCACAGTGAAGTCCCGCAATCACTGGACCCTGAAACAGATGCTGAAATACTGTCACCAGTAAGAGAAGCGTCGGGGTCGCGATCAAGGACACGCTCGATGTTGCCCAAGTGGTTGCTTGTCATGATGTATTCGACCACATTGCCAGGCACCTTTGCACGCGGTACGTGGTCGAGCAACACTGCGAGTTTTGCTGAGAGCTCGCGCTTTTCCCAAAACCCTAGATCCTCGGAGCCATCTAACAGAGCATCCATCAAGGACAATATAAGTCCGTGGCCTCCAGTCTTTGCGCGGCTGAGTAGGAATCGAAGATTGGCAGGACCACGGCAGACTCTGAGCATTCGTTCTGTCACCATGAGCGCTGGATTGTGGGTGAATAGCAGATTGAGGATATGCGATGCATCATAGCTGGCTGCGACGTTAAGGACTCGTAGGATATTCGATCCAGTCGGAAGCAAATGTGGATACCGATCCAGTAATTCTTTAATGCAGTTCAGCACAGATGGACCAGAAGAGTCACACGGCGGCACTTCGTCAAAGTCGATAGTGTCCAAGCCAAAGATATGTGATTGATCGTAATTGTTAGTCAGCAAAGACTGGCCATGATAACCGCGCAACCTCGTTCCGACAAGGTCGATAGTGTCTGCGCAAACATATGACTGGTCGTAATCGAGTAACTTCGTCAGGACATCGACATGATCAACGCCTGCGAACAAATTTGTCGTCACCTTTTCGATGCGCCTTTCATCGAGAACCTTTTGCCACGGCATAACCGTGTCCGCACTTCCATGCCAGGGGAGCTCGGCGCTCAAGAGTCGAATGACACCTTCCTCAGGAATATGAAACGGTTCCCAGCGAGCGAACAAAGTCTCAAGGATGGCGTTCTGCTCCGCCCCGACTGCAATACTACAAGCGACTACAATATCTTCAGCAGATACTGTCGCCTCAACATCCCTTTCCAGAAGAGTATGTGCAATGGCGACAGACGCGTCTCGACTGACCGCGTGACCGTGCGTCAGTTGTTCTAAGCAGACCGTCAGCGCCGACTGGCCATCACCGTTCTTGAGAGCAAAATTGTAGCCGCGGGTGAGGAGAACTTCCACGATTGGGAGTCTAGCATGTCTGCATGCCTGGTGAAGTGCGTAGCCCTCTGGATCGTACAAAGATGCTCCTGGCCTGCTCTTGTCAAACTCGAGCATTTCTTTCACCATTGCCAAGCTGTCGCCGTCATCATCATGGTCGATGACGATAAGCACTGGGCTGAGGAGTATACTTTTGTAGGACGGGACAGGAGTGCCCTGCACGAGCAGTTGGTGGAGAACGTCGCACCATCCCAGGTAAGCCGCTAAGGAGAGTTCCAAGAATGCGCTTCCAGATGCGTCTTCCAAAGTCGACAGATGGGACTTGTGTTCAAGCAGGAGCCGTATAATGTCTTTACACGCAACCGTCCGTTGTGAGTTGTCGGCGGACTACATCTCGTAGGATGTCCGGCTGGATCCACTAGTAAGACATCGTAAGTACGCTTCCCTTTCGCTCCGCGATTTCTCGAAGAACGAAGAGCCAAACGCGCACGACATGAGCACAGCTTCCATCGGTCATGGCAGGCGCTGTCCTCCGTGCCAGCTTTTGAGGTAGCCGAGCAACCTTGGCTTCCTGCATCCTGTGCATATACGCGTAGGCCGCCACATGTCCTGCGGCTGAGACGCTCAAGCGCTGTAACAGGATTGGCCTTGCAGTAGCAACCAGTGTGGAGCACATTGCTAGCATATGCTGCGAACCAATAGCTGGAGGCTGTCTCCGTCGGACGGACATGCACCTTGTGGTATCAATCAGTCGTACTTGCCCTTTCGTCCTACCGATGCTGGCCGTGCTTGTTGACACTGCCATGTCAATTGTGTAACAATCAGAAATGTAGGAAGCGAACTGGCATCTTAACTGCACAGGAAGACATTTGCAGGATGCAAAGCTATATGTCGAGACAATCTCTTGTCGTAGAGTGGAAGGTACAGCAAGGTCGTACAATGAAGTGATTTGCATATCTTAATCTCGACCTCGACCTCGACCATACCGTATATATACTTCCGAACACGCAGTAGAAGTCGGCCTGCACGCACTCCGATTGGCTGGAGGCAGATCTGGCTTGGTGAGATCATCCATTACTCGCGATTTCCATTGGACTTGCCCATCAAGGGAATTTGCTAGGAGAACGAAGACTGTCACCATCACCCAACTCCTCCTCAAACACTTTATAACAACAATTACACAAGATGTCCTCCTCCACAGTCTGCACGTCGTGCATCCGCACCCTCCGCCAACAAACCCGCCGCCATCTCCTCACACCCCAAAAGTACTCCTCCCGCGCCCTCTCATCAACCGCAAACCGCGCCTTCGCCTCCTCGCGCACCCTCTTGAACAACCCTGAGCAGCCTCAAAAAGAACAGCAGCAACAACAATCCTCACAACCCACCCAAGCCTCCTTCATCGCCTCCCTGCGCTCAAGCTCCAACCCCATCGCCAAAGCCACCACAGAACCCTACGTCGCCTACGGCGCAACGGAAGACCTCTTCAAAGCCTGCGCCCAAACATGCTCCTACACCATCCCCGCCGTCAACGAGAAGCCCCCTCAACCCGCGCCCAAGAACGACAAAGGCGAAGACATCGGGCTCGGCGAGGGCTGGTGGTTCGCGCCTAAAACCGCCGGCGGCCTTGAACTTCCAGTGACATTCAACATGTGGGCGCAGGTCATGTACCTGCACATGTACGCGCTCACCGCGCGCCTGCGCAAGTTCCCCGCCCAGCACGTGCGCATCTGGGAGCAGAACCTGCTGGACCACTTTTTCTACGCGGCCGAAGATCGCATGGCGATGTGGCACGGGATGGCCGCCAGGGGAATCCGCAACAAGTACCTGAAAGACCTGTGGGTGCAGTGGCGCGGCGTGCTGGTGTCGTACGACGAGGGCCTGATCAAGGGCGACGCGGTGCTCGCGGCGGCGGTGTGGCGGAACGTCTTCCAGGCGCGCGAGGATGTGGATCTCGCGGATGTCGCCGCCGTGGTGAGCTATTTGAGGAGAGAGCTCTCGAGGCTGGATAAGTTGCCTGATAGCCACATTTCGACGGGCGATGTTAAGTTTGTTAACCCGGAGGCGGAGCAGAGTGTGATTGCTGAGATTAAGAGCTCGAATATGGAGAAGGGGTTTACTTCGGAAGATCTGGCGCGTCTGAAGAAGGCAGTGTCTAAGAAAGAGTAAGGAGATGGGATGCAATGGAGAGGAAACGAAAACACAAATCTTGTAGCGATGTCTGTATCATAATTGTAGAAAGTAGAGCTTTGCGCATTGTACGATAGCTCGTTTTAAACCCCAAGGGTATCACCGCCGGTTGAACGCCTCGCTAATTCCAAAAAGAGACCAATAGTTTTTCCCACCCTTTCCCTCTCACTCACTCACTCACTCACTCAATCAATCAATCAATCAATCAATCAATCAATCGTCGTACTTCGGCGCATCGTCATCGTCCTGATCCATGACCTGCTGTCTCTGCCTCGCAGCCTCAGCCTGTAACCTCTTGTTCTGCTCAGCCTCCTGCGCTCTCCTCTTGTCCACTTCCCTGCGCTGCTTCGCTTCCGCCTCGCGCTTCTTCCACGCATCCCTGATCTTGTGCGAGTTGGTAATGAGATCCTGCTCCGTGACACCATCCTGAATACTCTCAATCACGCTCCTAACGGTCGAGATGTGGTTGGCGTCTTTCTTGTCGTCGCGGTACCTCGGTGTACCATCCTTCTCGATCTTAGGCCTCCAAGCGCCGGTGTGAGGGTCGCGGAAGCATTCGATGATACGACCATCGATCTGCTCGCCCATGCCCTTGATAGCCTCCCACTCTTCGTCCGTGAGCGCCAGGTTGGCGAAGCGTTGGTATCCTTCGCGGTCGCCGTGGTTGACCATCAGCTCGATCTCGGGCTTCGCGTCCCAATCCTCGTACACGCCGTCCTCGTCCTCTTCCGTCGGGAAGGCGCCCAGCTGCAGTTTGAAGTCGATCGTGTTCTCGTGCGGCGGCTTCCACTTGAGGATGTGGACGTCGGTGCCGGCGACGTAGGGCGTGGACTTGCAGGTGAAGATGAGGCCGTCGTTGCCGTGCGGCAGCTTGGGCAGGATGTCGCGGAACATCATCTCGGAAGCGTAGGGCACCTCCATCTTCTTGAGCTGCAGCTGGAAGGGCTGGGCTTGGGCGTCGGAGGGGTATTGTTTGGCGAACTCGACCCATGGCTCGTAGACAAAGGCTCTGATTTTGCCGAGGCGGATGTCCAGTTGGCGGTTTGTGATGGATTGGCCGTCCAGGCAGAGGCCGTCAAAGATAAGGTAGACTAGCTTCGTCCTGCCGTCGCCGCAGTCCTGGCGCACGAGCTCGCCGTCCAGGAGTGTGCCTTGGTGGTAGCCGCCGAGATTGTTCTGCTTCGGGAGGTGTAGCTGGTCGCGAGGGATATAGTAGTAGTCGTTCTTGCGGTCGATGAGGAACTGCGCCTCGATGTCACCCTCGGCGGTGCCCAGGAAGGCGGTCAGGTATAACAGACATCGGATGCCGTCGGTCTTTTCGCAGAGGTAGTAGTCGGTGCGCTGCAGCTCGAGGAAGTGGTTGCGTGCGAAGGAGACGGGTTGCGCGCCAGGGAAGGTCAGCTGCTGGCGGCCTAGCAGGTCCGCGACAGTACCGCGGTGGAATTGCATGTCCTCGTAGGGAATCCTTTGGCCGACATCGTCTAGCGTGACTGAGGAGCCCATAGTTGCTGCTTGGTGTTGATGTTTGCAGGCGACAGGTCACGTCTGGAGTGTTTGCGTGCGTGAAAGTCGTCGCCGGGGGCAAGCAGATGCGACAGCCAGCCAGCTTTCACATGCCGCGGTTTTGGCAGCGTGTGGCTGAAGAACAATGGGGAAGCAAGTGTCGAGCGAACAAATATATCTTTCATCGAATATACGTACATCCTTAACTTAAGAGGTATATGCAATCTCGTATCTCATCCAATCATATAAAACCTAACTCAATTCCTCCTTTTCGCCTTCGCGTCCCCTTCAAAAATCGCAAACCAACACCAAAACCACACAGACCGATTTATTACATATCAGGAATCAAAATGTTCACCTTCGACCACTGCCCGACCTCCAAATCCCTCGTGTACTCAGTAACATCGTCCCCCACCGTCTGGTAAAATACATTAATATCGTCTCCACCGCTCTGGTTGGGCAGTGCGGTGACGCTGAGATGCGTGCCGGGAAGGCCAGGGTCGCCTCCGATGGTGAAAGTATCTCTGCTGACGATAGACGTGTTTTCAGCGTTCCAGGAGATGTTGTAGCCCATGATTTCGTTGGAAGCCATTTGGGCGTAGAAGTAGTTTGTGTATCCTAGGCTGGTAGCGGGATTCACGTTGGGGATGGAGACGGAGGCTGTGAAGGGGTTATGAGTTAGCGTTGCGGGATGATGTGTTGGGATGAATGCCAGCTTACAATTCGTCCATTCGTTGATGGGATGATCATCTGTCGCAGTCATGTTGCTGTTGGTGTCTTTCCAGTAAAAGTTCACGGTGTTCTTCAGATCGACGAACATAGCATAAGTGACGGTGCCTTCGCCCCAGCTGTAGCAACCAACCCCAGCATGGCCGTTGAGATCATTCCATTCCTCTTGGTAGTCCCACTCGTCATCACCGTACCGCCAGCCATACTGCTTGAACGTGGTGTTGTCGGAAGCGTACCACAAGTGCATACCTATACTATCGTTAGTCGGGTCGAAGTCAGTACCTCCAACTCAACTGAACTCACCAATCTCTGACGATGCAGCGATCGAACCCGTCGAAGGACGATCCGTATGAATGTAATCCGTATCTCCATACGCATTACCATACCAGCAAGCTTGCATGCCAACCTGGTCAGCATCCAGAACCGTGAGATTCATAGCGTTGAGCGGTCCATCACTCCAGAGGCTCGAAGTGTTGCTGTTAGACCTTTGCTTTAGCTGGTTGTCTTCACCGATGTCTATGATTGCTGTCAGCATCTGCTCAACCCCCAGTCACCCCGATCAGTCAAGCTTACAGAATACATGCCACTGGCTAGTCCCGTTCTGCACATAAGCCACCGCAGACAGCGGCGTGCTGTTCTTCGCATTCGAAGCCACAATCTCAGACTGCGACCCGCCGACCCATTCGCCTTCGGCTGTCAGGCGCTCGAATCGAATGTCGCCGGAGTGGTGCTGGAAGTACATCACGAGAGATCCGAGAGGTGCATCTGCTAGGTTCGATGCGAATGATTGAGAGGCAAGTGCGATTCCAGATCCATTGAAAGCGCCGCGTGTGGTGTAATATTCTGGATTGATGGCTCCGCCGATGGCATATGGGTCGGCTGTTCCGGTTGGTGTAGGTGGTGTTGCTGATGATGTGTTTACCGGAGCCGCAGGGCTGGCAGAGCTACTTCATGTTAGTGACGATTCAATCGTGTTCAAGGCGCAAACCCTCATCTCGAGTGGCTTCGCAAACGAGCGCGAGCCCGCAACAAAACATACCCATCATCCCCCGTCCCCAATCCCACCCCCAGTCCAACTCCCAAACCAATCGCCAACAGCACCAACAGCACCAAAAGCCCATAAAACCACCTCCTCCTCAACCCCAACACCCTTTTCCCACCCTCCCTCCCCGGCCCATCGACCGGTCTCTGGTAAGGCAAAGGCTGCGGCTGCTGAAACGCAACAACCTCCTTGTCCCCCTCAGCCGCGCGGACGGACTCGGGGAACGCCGAGGAGAGCTGCTCGGGGGACATGGGACGTTCTTTGTTCGACAGCCGGTGTGGCATCGATGGCGGCGCGCCGATGGAGCCATGGGGGCTGTAGGCTTGTGTGTCTACGTGTACACCGTAGTGAGGTGGTTGGGAGTAGGGTGGGGAGGAACTGCTGGGTAGGGTGTCAGTTTTGCGAACTCGTTGTTAGTGATGTTTGGTTTGCATGTCAGAGCGTTGTGGCTTGGTATGTATAGGGTTATTGGAACTCGATATGCCAGCCATACAATGCGCAATATCAGGAAAAGAAAGAAACATCGCATAGCTTACAAGTCTTCCGTGAACCTCGGACTCCCGTCTGAAAACCTCGGAGGGCTGTCCATGCTTCCTACTTCAATCCGACAATAAGAATTCTGCTATATCGCACAGCAGGAGACCAGCGAAACACGACAGACGCACGAGTGGTGTCCAGTATCTTGGACAAACCAGGAGTAGCTTCTGAAACCAAGGGCAAGATAGAACCAACCAAGCATCAAGCGAGGAGCGAAAAAATGGAGAGGAGTGGCGGCAACGAACGCAGGCAGCCCCAAAGAGGGGAGGGGCGCACAGAAAGGGTTCCTTTCTCATTCTTCGGATAAGCACAGCGAACGAACCAGCCCCAGAATCCTGAACCGTCTGCCATCGTACACCAGAACGCAGTCAGACGGTCAAAGTCCGACATAGGCCTCCCGGCACATCTGCAGCAAAAGGAGCAAGCGAGGTACCGTACCTTTCTTGCCAGGCAAGACAGCCATTGCTTGTAGCTCTCAGGACCTGCTCTCAGCTCAGCTCAGGTTCCCAGGGCTGTGGGTCTGGCGAATGAGCGCGCGTGCTGTGTTGTGCTTATTACACCAAGAAGCGAGCAAGCGGCCGGCTGGTCGGTCGACCCCGCTGTAGGTGTATGTATGCATGTACATGTAAGCGATGGAAGGAGCGAAGGAAGGGGGAAGAGAGCCTTATGGTGGAGCTGAGGATTTCCGGGTGTGAGGCGGAGGAAGGTAAGCTTTTCTGGGCTGTCTATTCTTGTTCTGGCCGTAGGAGTGAAGGATAGTGGCGGAGTACACGGGGGATGCTGTTGACCAGCGCGAAAAGTGTCCATACTGGAAAGAATGTATTTCTGAAGAGCAAGAGCTCCTCTTGGCGAAGATCTGACAGCAGCAGGCGGTCTGGCCGGAGTTTCCAGGATCAAGCTGTCGGCGTATTGTGCTGTGCTGTAAGCGGTGATACTAAGGTGTGTCAGCCCACATGTGCAGCGCAGTGCAGGACAGCGGCAGCAGCGAACAAGCAGGCTAAATTTCACGCCCGACGCTGTGCGCTGCCGTCGCGTGCAACAACAGAGCCCGTTCGCCTCGGCAAAGCGATGGCCTTACTTAGGGTTGTTGTAAGAGATAGAAACAACTGGTGGGCAGAGGTGCTGGATGGATTCGAAGTCTAGTCTAACACGAACCGACAAGCCAACGCTGACCTCGAATTTATCACCACGTCTCGCGAGCTACCGGCAGCTTTTATCAACCTTATCCCATTTGTACCTGGCTCCGCTCTGCCCGCGGCTAGAAGCATCAATCGTCCCTTAGTCTCACCTGCAAACGAACCAATCATTCTCATCGCTGCTTT
>Ga0265797_10010328_pt1 | contig 11909 bp, 11 predicted proteins | sample P2T30metagenome_FD_192433 | JGI IMG/M metagenome (GOLD analysis project Ga0265797, IMG submission 192433) | Plant litter microbial communities from East Loma Ridge, Irvine, California - P2 T30 | ecosystem: Environmental > Terrestrial > Plant litter > Unclassified | place: USA: California... | reverse complement strand
CATCGTCTTACCCTCCAGCCTTTCGCCGTAAATGGTACCGAGAAGCGTTCGATTGATGCGGGTGTGACAGAACTCAGTCCTGACGATCAACGACTCAAGTTGAGACGAGAGCCGTTCGAGGGTGCGGGCGTGCAACATATGACGTGGTAGAAGGGAACTCAAAGTGTTGGAGATGCCGCCGCAATCCTGTTTGCTTTTTGAGCGATTTAGCCTGCGTGAACACCAATCGCGCCTCAAACACGTCCGATGCCTGACGCGACCTCGCGACACATTCGACATGGTTGAGTTCATGTCAGAGATCTTGCAACGATGACGGTCGATATAATACGTGTACGTTGGTACCTGCTAATGCGTGACATTCAAACTACGAAGAAGGGACGCTCGGGACGGCAGTTTTTGGCTCTGGCAGGTACCTCAACGGTTCACAAAAGTCAGTTTGATGCCAATGTCTTGGGTCTTGAACGTCAACATATGATGCGTTTTGTATCTCTTGTGCAAAATCACAATGAGCAGTCGGCACGACTGTACGCAAGGATATGTTTCCTACTGCTTATTTCCCTGCTGTATAGATAGGTTGCCACGACTTCCTGCGCAAAAGTGGCAGGCACAACCATGCGTACCGATAAACCAGCCGGATCGACAAGAACGTGAATCGTGTGTCGATCACATGCACGCCAACGCCAACCTTGCATGCGAAAACTGGAGTCGCAGAGTGACAGGGTAAAGTCTCGTGAACTGACAGCAACCTCACCTCAATTTCTGACATGTCGCAAGCAACGCAAAGCGTTGTGTAAAAGTGTTTGATGGTCGTAACGATCAAGTTTGACGGAAAAGATCAATTATCGCAGTCTGCATCTTGCAGTCCATCGTCTCATGAGATCAAGAACGCGATGTTCTATGGTGGCCTTGAGGGGATCAGGTGGCAGTGGTGAGGAATGTGGACTTTGCACCTCGCTTCATGCACTTGCCAGCTCTCTTCCTGCCTCCATTCTTGCTACAGCCTCTTGGCCGACTACATATGTAACAAGGCAACGTCAAGTGTAAGTATGAAGAAGCATAGCGACTTGTAGCCTTCTCTTGAGGGTAGCCAATATGTCTCAACGATGTTCCAGAGCCAGTAAATTATACTGCATTCTCTCGCTTCTTTTTTGCACATCTCTGGCCCGCCATGCGCATCGAAGACCTTTGCACAGACATGCTGTTCGTGCAGACTCGACCACGACAGAAGACTTCACGATATTGACAGCCGGTCTCGTTGAGATTGCTGTACCGAGTCCGGTCTCCTCAGCCGATATCACAGCGGGCACTCCTGAACCGTCTCTTACAGCAGGCAGCGAAGTGATTGAGGATATCTTGAAAATCAACACGGGACTCAAAGATCTACCAGAAGACCTGTTCAACTTCATCCTTTCACTCGAACAGCGCTTGGAGACTCTCGAAAAACTACTGTCTGGGTTAATTGATGGCTCAGACTCACCTGTCGGGCCTGTTGGACCCGTTCTGTCACCAGCACCATCAGCCGCTACACAAGATCTCCCTAAAATTACTTCAATTGATACGACGACCTCTTCACCAATCGAGTCTGCTACTTCCTCCCTGTGTAAGCCGCTGGGCGGCGCTGGGCCTCTAAGACCTTGTGGCGGACCAGATTTAACAGCACTCATGACTACACGCTCGACGCGGATCACCCAGACCAGGACCTTAATCACCACAATCGCACCCGCTCTCCCGTTGCCGACGGGGATCAAAAGTAATGATTCTTTCCCTGCAATGAACGGGACAGATTTCACACCACCAGCACCATGGACGAAGCCCTATGTTGCATCTGATGCATTTACGACACAGCCCAGCTCTGGGCCCTCGAGCGCACTAAACTCTACAGCAACGCTCACTTCCATAGCAGAGAGTGTGGTGCCCACCGTATCTCCATACCTCTTCGATGCAGAGAGCGAGGACAACGTCGCCGTCTACTACGGGACTACACCTGCCACCAAGAAAGGCGGCCTGAGCTCACTATGCAGCAATCCGAATGTCGACATCGTCATCTTGTCCTTCGTTTTCTCGTTCTTCGACGCCAATGGCTTCCCTTCCATCGACTTCGGTCCAGGTTGTTCCGGCCAAACACCCAGCCAGACAGAGACGGCCCCAGGCCTCAAAGACTGCTCAGCTCTGGCGCCCGAAATCGCCGCGTGCCAGACACTGGACAAGAAAGTCCTCCTTTCTCTTGGTGGCTACAACTCCAACACGTCTTTCACTTCCGACACACAGGCAACAGAATTCGCGTCAACGCTATGGAATCTCTTCGGAGCAGGCGATAGCCTTGACGAGGATTTGCGTCCCTTTGGCACGGATATCATCCTCGATGGGTTTGATATCGACAACGAGAACCACAACACCGAGCACTACGAGACTTTCGCCATTGCGTTGCGCGAGCAGTTCGACAGCGATAACAGTAAGACGTACTACGTATCAGCAGCTCCGCAGTGTCCGATACCTGACGAGTCGATCCCGATTGGCGCTTTGCAACAAGCGGACTTTGTCTGGGTTCAATTCTACAACAATCCGAGCTGTAACATCGACTCACCAGGATTCCAGCAAAGCTTCAAGGCATGGTCGGATCTACTGGCTAGTGGGACGCAAGTACGTGGGCCAAGGTTGTACATCGGCGCGGCTGGGTTCGGGGGTGCTGGTAGTGGCTACGTCAAAGGAAGTGGACTGGGTACGAGGGTCAGAAGTGCGAGAGGTTTGTATGTTGACAACTTCGGTGGTGTGATGTTGTGGGATGGAAGCGAGGCTGCGCTTAATGTGGATCAGTATGGCGTGGATTATCTGGGTTATGCTAAGTCTGCTTTGCATTAAGGTGCTCACAAGAGGAGGAGTGTTGCACGATTTTATGAGGCTAGCACGAATGAACGACTTGATGAATGATTATCATGACGCTATGCAGATATATACAACGCAATGCGAACTGAATGCCCTATGCTTGTGCTTCCATCCTCGCAGCTCTCTCGGCCTGCATGTCTCTCCCCTTGCTCTTTCGCCAGCTACCACCAGTCCAGATGACGACTGGCGATGCGGTGAAAATACTAACACATCCGAGGATGAGCGTCGCCGTCGGCCAGCCCTTCGAATTAACCACCAAGCCAGCCAGCAGCGGTCCAACCATACACCCCGCCGCCCACGCCATGTTGAACAAACTGTAAGCCTGTGCGTAAGCGCCATTCTTGCCATAGTAACCCTTCGGACGCCTGCTCTCCTTGTCCATAACCGCATATGTAACTTCCGCCATCATGGGTATCAAAGCCAGCGTCAAAAACAATCCGATCAGAGTGAGAAGTGCGCAAAGCAGGACTTTCTGACGCAGCGAGTCGTGATCAACCAGGCGAAGAATGATGAGGAACGGAGCACAGCCGATGAAACCCGCAGTGGCGTACCAGCGCGGACCTTGCTTGTCAGAGAGGTGTCCGATGAGCGGTCCGGCGAACGTTGGGACGACGATGGGCAGGAAGATTAGACCTGCGCCGGTGGCGTTCCAGCCGAAAGTGTTCTTGGTGAAGAGCGGGAGGACTGAGTCGAAGGAGGTGAGGAGGGAGGATTGGATGAGGACGGCCCAGAGGGCGGAGAGGAGGCGGCGGGAGGCGAGGAGTTTTAGTACTGGGGGCAGGCGATTGAACCATTTGTTGCGGGCGTTGGGGTCAGCTTCTTCGTGGCTGTGTTGGTCGATTGGTCTCGAGGCGGTCTCTTTCGTCTTGTTGTCATCCTCGCTCTCTGTTCCATCGGGTTTTTCGTCAAGCTGTTTGGCCATGCTTGCTTGCTCGCTGGTATTCACCTCCGCCCTCTTAGGCTCGAATCGTGGATCCCACCTCACAGCAATTTTTCTTTCGACCATCACAAGCCGCAAAACAATATCGAGACCGATGAGTCCGAACGCCATAGCCCAAACGCTATAGTAGCCTGCTCTCTCGAACACGACGCCTCCAAGGAGTGGCGCCAACAGAACGCCCAAGCTCATAGCTACACCAACATGCCCCATAGCCTGCCCAATCTCGTCTCCACCAACCGTGTCGACCAACAGAGCTAGTCCAACGACCCAGACCACCGCCGCAGACATGCCCTGCAACACACGTCCAGCGGCAATGACGCCGATTGATCGTCCCACGCACAACATCACCGTGCTTCCGGCCAACGCCAACAATCCAGTAAGCAGAGGTGTCCTACGCGAGCTCGACCGGTCGGCAAGCCAGCCGCAAAAGGGCGCAGTGACGAGCAGGGCCGCGCCATAGATTGCGAGTAGAATCGAGGTCCAGTACTGTATGTCTGACTCGGGGATGCCCGCTCGCTCCGTCAAGGCAAATGGGATCACGGGCACGATGATGCCATAGACGAAGATGTCTGTGAAGATGGCGAAGGCGACTGTGGCGGTGATGAATGCTGTAGAGGTGCGGTAGTTAAGAAGTGCCGGTGGTCGTTCCGAGCTGCCAGTGAACCAGGCGAACATTGCGTTGTGTTGGATGAAGGTCAAGTTCAAGCTTTGTTCTTGTAGACCGATCTTCGAGGGTTGATATCAACACGCGGTCGTCCGTTGAAAGGGGGCAGGAGCCTCTCGATTGTAAGTGAAGTCTAGTAGAATGAAGCGAGAAAGCTCCTCCCTAAATTAAAGCGTCTCCTTTCGAAGGCGCTGAGAAACAAGACTCGAGCCAGACTAGTGAGAATAGTCCTCCAATATCGATGTATAGAGACTCTCGCCACCCGACAGCGAGCCCTAGGGTTCCGCGTAGTGATTAAGAATATCTCGACAAGCTTTTGCGCAGAAACAAGAGAAGAAGGTCCGCCTTGATAGAAGCAAAGATAGTTTCAAAACAATGTCAGCCGCTAACCCAGCAAGAAAAAGAAGCACCAGTGGCTGCGATGATATACAGTACGACATAGCGCAGATTCATGATGCCGATGCGCAAATCTCTAGCGTCGGCGTCCGCGGCCTCCTTTGAACAAAAGCGGGGAATAGACAGGTCGAGTGATTCGTTCATGACCGCTCTATCTATCTTTGTCGTATTATCAATCCTTGTAAGCGTATGAACGATAAGAAGAGAGATTCCAGTGTTCGACAATGGTGGAATTGTGAAGCAGTGGGCAGCGTTTTGTTTGTGAAACATTGGCAATGCAGTGGAACCGCCAAGCAGTGACCGCAGCATTGACAGCCCAAACACCAATGTTCACCGAACACCTGAAGTTCGCAAGATCTGGTAGACAGACCTATTTTTTACAAAGTTGAGAACAGATCTTCCCTTCACATGCCACCTGCTCCTATTCAACCTTGAAAAAAGTATTGTTAGTCGCAGGATAGCTCACGCTCTTCAATTCTCCGTCCAGCATCCCAAACACCAATTCATCCGTAGCAACACCCCCCTGGGCGTAGAAGCCGACACTTTGCCAAGCAGTACAGTGATCAAACAACCCCTGGCCCCCCTCAACATCTGCTCTCAAGTTCCCAGGGATAATCTGTGCGAAAGCTCGGTAGGAGGAGTAGACCGTCGCATCGCTGGCTTCGGGATCGCGCCACTCCACGCCCATAGGGTACAAGCGAACGCTCGTATTCTCAGGGGGGAAGTCGGCTGCTGATAGATCCAAGAACAAAGGGAGGACGTTTGTGCCGTTGAGGTACATCTCTTTCAAGCCCAGGCCAGGTCGGTCCTGATCTACTGTCAAAGTAAGATTGGCACCTTGAGCAAGCTCGTGAACGAACGTGCCAGTGAACTTTTGCTCTGCGTTCTCCAGAGCAGCATGTTCGGCGGCCGTGACGAAGACCTCTGCAACTGTATCGCGGAGAGGAACGCGGTCAGCAGTGGAAGCAGGACCTCCGATGAGAATTGAATATCCAAGACCGTGATCTGGTGAGAGGGCAAATACACCAGCATATTGAGGGTTCCCGCCTAGCTTGGTGTACAGATCCGAGACGCGAGTGCGAGTGGAGTTCGGGGCGATCGGCAAAGAAAGACGGTTTATCTCCCATGGTGCTCCTACTTGTGCTGTGAGAGTGCCAGTGTTACCGTGAGGTTTCAACCATTCCCGAGTCTCAGACGGCGAAAGCAGACTGGATTGCAAGATTGAGAGTCCTATGGCACGTAAGTCGGCAGTGCTGGAGTATACACCGCCAGACCTGAAACCTGTCAGCGAAATTTCTGCTCATTGTTAAATTGCCACACAAGACTTACGCGGCACTGATCTGATTGTCAAATCCCCATCCAGTCGCATTGCCCGGTCCTGCTGGCGGAAGGATCACTGCGTTCAGATTCTCGCCGCTAGGCAGCACTGATGTCGTGCTATTCAAATTGAGAGGTTTTCCAAGCACTTCATGGAGTGCATCGTTGTAGGGCAGACCCGACAAACGCTCAAGAACCACACCAAGAACACCCCAACCTGCATCCGAGTATAGTGCGTTGCGAAAAGGAAGGGTCGTCGGTCGCGTATTCTTCATCACATCAAGGAAATCTGGAGACGGTCAGCGGATGAAACTGCGAGACATGTACAACAAAGAGGTAGCTGGACACGTTCGTACCTTGCGTGGTCAGTATGGAGCAGTCGGGAGTTGGCGTCCTGTAACAGAGTGATGCTTCAAGAGCTTCGGAATGCGTTAGTGTACTCGATGCGGAGCAAATACATGTATTCGGAACTTAACTTACGGAAACCACCGGCTCCTCCCTGCTGCGACATCAGTGCACCAATCGTGACCTCTTCCCAATCGATAGTGTTTAGTTTCGAGCTACCGCGCAGCTCAGGAACATAATCAGTCACAGGTCGGTCTAAGACTTTAATGCCAGCAGCAGCCAAAATCGCATACGCAGTGTACAACTTGGTCACGCTTCCAATGCGATAAATGGACTCATCATCCACTTTTCCCGCCGGCAGCGTAGCATTGTTATCAGGTGCAATGTGATGGTAGCTGTACACGGATTCGTTCGTTGCCGTCGAGAAGACGTCGATGGAGAATGTACTCGTGTTCTTGCTGATGGCACCGCTGGAGAACAAAGTCTCGAGAACTTCTGGAAAGGCAGCTTCCGCGGCTTGAAATGCTTTGGTGTTCTTGAGGTCAAAGTCATGAACAAAAGCCGGTCCAAGATTCGGACAGTTCTCTGTTGGACTGGCGGATACGAAAAACTTGGTAGTGGTGGCAGCCAAAGCAGCGCAAAGAAGCGTGGTACGCAACATTGTGTATGGGCAGAAAGTGTTGTTTGTTTGACAAGGTACGGTTTGTGTATTGAAGAGAGATGTCTTCTTTCAATCCATACAAGAAATGCCCCTCTTATGTATGCCCATAGAATGTGCTCAAGACAACAAACCCATCCAAGAACCACTTACCTGATCAGGCCCCATGTATCGCTGGCTCTCAAGCATCGCCAACATCCCAATGGCCTTGTAAACACAAACCTGCGCGGTGACGATACCAATCCTCAAGTGAACAAGGCTCATTTCGGTGACACCGCAGCAGTACTCGGGAAGGATTCACTTATCGGCGGCGCGTATGGCCAGATATGGTATAGAAAGGTTAGCAGTCAACCCTAAATTAGAGCTCACGTGATCTTGTAGTTGATTCCAGCCGATGGTTGGGTTCGATCTCGAGCTCGTGCTGCGATTTGTGGCTGTGTCCGATTGCCAGAAGTGTGTGGGAGTAACAAGGTTGGATCCTTCGCGCTGCGCAGTCCAGCGCACGAGACGATCGTTGCCTGTTGTGGTTCAATGCAGCGCTGCGAAGGCGCAACAATGCCACTGCCGCAGCCCTATGATGGTGTGGACTATTTTGCGACACCATGAAAGATTGTAGATCTCGAGGAACAGATAAATACTGGAAGATTTCGCTGTATTACATTTGATCATTTTCAACAAGCACTCCACATCGAACTCCGAAGTTCTTCGATTTCCACAATAAATCCAACTCAAAGATCAATCAAACCACACCAAAAATTTATCTACAACTCAACTCAACAAAAAATGGACTACAAAAACAACCTAACCTCAACCGCAACATCATCATACCCCAATACCTCAGACCCAACCAGCCCCGATCTCCCCATCGCAATCAAAGCCTCCTACACCAGCTCCTGGTCCAAAATCCTCTGCTCCAGCTCCAAAACCATCCACCTCTCGCCCTCACCCTCCCACCCCTCAAACCAACCCCAACCACAAACAACCCTCAAAGTCTCTCTCCCCAACGGCTTCTACGGCAGCATCATCCTCGACTACGCCTCCAAATCCAAAACCACATCGCCTCTAGCGCGAGCATCGCCCGAAGGTCGCCGCGGGTACGATGTGCTTCTGCCGGGCTCTATCGCGGCGGAGGGGTTGAGGCGCCAGTCGAGGAGGAATAAGTGGACGTTTGCGCTGCCGGTTGGTGGTGATGGGGCGGTGGAGGTGGAGAGGTTTGAGTGGAGGCGCTCGAGGGGGAGGGAGATTAAGCAGCTTGGTGCGTCGTGGCGGGGGTGGAAATTGGTGCGCTTGGGGAGGAGGAGTGGGCAGGATGAGGGTGCTCAGTGGGATGAGAAGGACGACGAGTCTCTGCCGAGGTACAGCAGTGGGGATGAGAAGGATGGGCGAGCAGACAGTGCTCACGCGATCGAGGAGAATGGAGAGGACGAAGTTGTGGCGGTGTGGGCGAAGACAGGACGTTATACTAGCTTGCACGATGTTGGCGAGTTTGCTTTCCATGGACGCGGCGCCAGCGGTGAACTGGGCCAGCGCTTCGCTGTTATGGCGGTCATGACTGCGTTGTGCATTTGGCAGAAAGCGATGAGAGACCAGGCGACGGCTGGTGCGGTCTCTGCGACGACGAGCGTGGCTTCGGTCGCGGTATCTTGATTGTTCGATGGGTGCCCGGTTCTTCAGTGCGATCATATACCTTTGAGCGTTGTTTGGGACAGAGGGCATTGTTAGCGTGTAGTGTTTTTCAAATCCAATTACCGCTTGTGATTTCAAAAAGTCAAGCGTTCATCAATGCGATTTGCCGCAGTCTCATGGTCTGTGAAGTCAGGACTGATCGTGGTGTTGTTCAATCGTGTTCTGACACACCTTTACACCGATGATGGTATCCAGCTAGTGGCAAACCGTTGCTGAATACCACAATTGGTGGGGCTGGAGACTGTCAGTGTTCGTAAATCACCAAGAAATCGGCACACTCGATGGTTATCATCAATCGTTTATTTTTCGTAGCTGTCGGCTGTCTCTACTGCATTGTGGTATCAACAGCATCAGACCCGGTCTGCTTGCCTGTGTCATCGGCCTTGTCAGTCTCATCAGTAGGTTGGCCGTCGGCGTCGGCAACAACGATGTCCCCTTCCGAGTCTTTTGCAGCCTGCTCTTTAGCTTCATCCGCGTTCTCCTTGAGCTTCTCAGCGGCTTTCTCAAGATCCTGTGGATCTTTCCCGGGCTCGCCTGCGTCGTCTTTTGTGGCCGTTTCGAACGTGGAGTTCGCCTCCGGTGCGCTTGCCTCTGCAGCAGGCTGTGGCGAATGGTGTCTGCCTACAGCGGCCTCCATGTCGATTCCTCCCGCGTGGTGCTGCTGCGGACCCATGTCTTCCATACCGATCACTTCCGGTCCGCGAGCGTGGGGTTGTTCTTCGGGTCGGTCTTCCATAGCTTCGACGTTCCCTTGTGCCGAGTGATCTCCACCCAGCCCTTCGCGACCAACAGCCAAAGCGCCAGCAGAAACCAGTGTGCGACCAGGGTGAGTCTGTGCCACCGGGATTACACCCGCTTCCTGCTCTTGACGTAGTAATTCGCCTTGTGTCACTGCTCCCTGCTCGCGAAGCTGCTGATCTATGGACCCAGTCGAAGAGCCTGTGCTCGCATCCGATTGCTCACTAAGCGTTGGCGATGCAGGCGTGCTCGTGCTGGGTGATGTGTGGGAAGCGCTGCTGGCGGAGGGCACACCATTGACAGTGACACTAACAGTCTCAATGCTGCCTGCGCCGTTGGGGCCCTGTATAGTCTCTGTGCCCTCAGAGTGCAGTTCACCGTCTCCTTGGCTACCATTTGAACTCAATCCATTGCTATTCCTGAGCCAAGGGATGGGTGTGAGAAGCGCGCCGCCCAAGCTTTCGTCGCTTCCAAGCCCGTCCCTCTCTTGAACGCCATTTCCGGGCGCGTCACCGTTAGTGAGGAAGCCGTTGTTTGCACCAACCAAGCCTGTGGGAAGAGGGAAATCGGATACGGGGGAGCTGACGGAGACGATACGGTCGAGAGCTCGTAGATATGCGGGAAGAAAGCGGTAGTGTCTGCGCGGGTAGAGGACGAGCTCTGCCAGACGCTGTATGGTGTATGGTGGGCTATGCGCGAAGGCGCTCTGCAGGAGACCTGTCGAGAAGCGGTAGGAACTCAAGAGATCAGGCGGCAGAGTGCCAGGCTGTGTCTCTATGCTGTCCGACTGCTGTTGGGTGGACTGGGATGACGATTGCTGGTCGAACTTGGGGACTGGCGGTTTGGCAGCGGCGGCAATATCGAGCGGCGCATCGTTCTCCTTGGTACTACTCTGGCTTCCGAGCGGCGCATTATCTGCGTCAGGCAAAGATATGTCGATGTCGCGCTTCTCGGGTTCGCTCACGGGTTGCGGTGGAGTGGAGGCGACGACTTCTGGGTCGATGGCTGAGGGTGGAAGAGGAGCAGGTAGAGGCAGTTTGGGGAGAGGGAACTCGGTATGGACAATCTGCACGCGCCGTCAGCGAGCTGCTCTGCTTTAAAATACGCGACTGGCACGCAAGGAGACACACCTCGTGCAGCCTCTGGAGCATGATCTCGAGCACGCGAGGCCATTCGGCGCTGTCGCTAGTTAGCTATGCGCGAGAGTAAGGACAAGTGGCGGTACGTACATGTCAATAGAGCCATCGCGAGCGGCGTCTTGCAATATCTGCTCGCTGGATAACATGTTGCCCTCGTTGGAGCGTCCGGCGCAATTGAGAGTTGAGTTGCTGAGCGTCTGGGAAAGTTGTGGAGGCAGCTCATGACGCTGGCCGCCCGGCGTTTGATCGCTTCTCTAGCCTCCAGAGTGAAGTTTGTAACGGCTAGTCATGGGACTGTGCTTGAGAGCGTTCTAAACTTCTCTCTATCAAGGTCGTGTTTCGTCCAACCTCACATGCAGGGCTAGTCGGGTTCGGATGGATGTGCCGACGACAACGCGAACATGAACATTGAACCTACGCAACGTGAACGTGATCTTTGCTTTGGTTCCTCACAACCCAGTCACTCACAATGTCCACATACGCCCGACGAAGGTAGTCAATACCATCCACCAACCAATCGTTCCAATGCCACAACTGCAACAGCTTCCACGGGCGTGCTTCGGATGGCCGAGCACGCATTCAATCCTTCAACACGCTAGACGAGCAACGGTTCCTTGCACACTACGTCCATGCATAATGAACAGGGCACGATCAGACATCGCTGTCTCGTAGTACAGGGATCAAACCATCCCAACATGCTTCCGACATCCGTGGCCTTGCCGATCAGGACTATACCGTCCACGCTCATGTCTCCTCAATGGAAAGACGAAATCTTGCTGGACTCCCTACACCAACCTATCATCGAACCGTAACTCTCACCTGTCTGTATACCTGCACCAAACAATGGATGCCCATCTCTCCGCCCCTCCCACCCCAACAACCCTAATCTCAGGCCACCTCACAACCGAAGAAACCACCCTCTGGGTCCGTTGCCACGATCGTCACCTCCAAAACATTACAATAATCTCCAACTCCGGCGAGAAACTCTTCTCCGTCTCAGGCCGCGGCGCCTACAAATCATGGACCTTCCGCCGCCCCCTCAAAGACCCCTCCGGAAACCCCGTCTTCGACCTCCGGCGATACGGCATGGATATCAAGATGCGTTGGTTCGTCGACGATGCGGACGGCAACAAGATCGCTGAG
>Ga0265797_10010327_pt1 | contig 11909 bp, 10 predicted proteins | sample P2T30metagenome_FD_192433 | JGI IMG/M metagenome (GOLD analysis project Ga0265797, IMG submission 192433) | Plant litter microbial communities from East Loma Ridge, Irvine, California - P2 T30 | ecosystem: Environmental > Terrestrial > Plant litter > Unclassified | place: USA: California... | reverse complement strand
CCGTGAGCACAGTGCCGAACGCTTCATGCAGGTGTTCAACGTCGGTAACACCGTGCCGCCGCTGGCGGTGCTGGCGATTGCCTTGTCCATTATCGGCATTGGCAACGGCCCAGCGATTCTGGCGCTGTTCCTGGCGTCGCTGCTGCCGATCGTGCGCAACACCTATGAGGGATTGCGCAACGTTCCTGGCTCACTGAAGGAGGCCGCTACCGGCATCGGCATGACCCCTGGCCAGGTGCTCTGGCAAGTCGAGCTGCCGAACGCCGTGCCGATCATCGTCGGCGGCGTGCGGGTTGCCCTGGCGCTGAACGTGGGCACCGCACCGCTGGCCTTTCTGATCGGCGCCAACAGCCTCGGCAGCCTGATATTTCCCGCCATTGCTCTGGAAAACCAACCCTTGCTGATTCTCGGCGCAGCGGCCACCGCGCTGCTGGCGCTGCTGCTCGACGGCCTGGTCGCGGCCATCAGCCGTTTCTGGTTCGAGCGTGGGGTGGCCCGTTGAAGGAATCCATGATGAAGTTTTTCGTTGTTTGTGCCGGCCTGTTGCTGGCCGCCACCAGCCAGGCTGCAGAGCTGCGTATTGGGGCCAAGGTGTTCACCGAGCAGGCGATCCTCTCGGAACTCACCGCGCAGTACCTGCGGCCGCATGGTTATGAGTCGCGCATCGTCGGCAACCTGGGCAGCACCATTGCCTGGAACGGCATGAAGAGCGGCCAGCTGGACCTGACCTGGGAATACACCGGAACTTCGCTGGTGGCCTACAACAAGGTCACCGAGCGCCTCGACAAGGAAGCCGCCTACCAGCGCGTCAAGGAACTGGACGCCAAAACCGGCGCGATCTGGCTGGCGCCAAGCCGCTTCAACAACACCTACGCCCTGGCGCTGCCGGAAAAGGTTGCCGAGGAGTTCCCGGACATCAAGACCATCAGCGACCTGGCCGCAGTGCTGCAGCAGACGGCCAAGGGCAGCCGCCTGCTGGCGCTGGATATCGAGTTCGCCAACCGCTCCGATGGCCTCGACGGCCTGGTCAAGGAATACGGCTTGAAATTTACCCGCGACGAAGTCCGCCAGATGGACCCTGGGCTGGTCTACACGGCCCTGAGCAACGGCCAGGTATTCGTCGGCCTGGTGTACACCACTGACGGTCGGCTGGAATCCTTCGGCCTGCGCCTGCTCGAAGACGACCGCGGCTATTTCCCTGATTACACCGCCGCGCCGGTGGTCAACGCCGATTACCTGAAGGCGCACCCTGATCTTGCCGACCTGCTCAAACCACTGGCCGAGCGCCTGGACGACGCCACCATGCGTCGCCTCAACGCCCGCGTGGACGTCGACCGCGAAACCCCCGCCGCGGTGGCCGCCGATTTCCTGCGTCAGGAAAAACTGATCGAAGAGGCGCGCTGATATGGATTTCATGACCGCTTTCCAACATATCGACTGGGCGCAGGTCGTCAGCCTGACCGGCGAGCACATTGCCCTGGTCGGCGTTGCCGTGGGCCTGGCGATCATCATCGGCGTGCCGCTGGGCATCCTGATGACCCGCTTCCCCTGGCTCGCCGGGCCGCTGCAGGGCGCCGCTACCGTGGTGCTGACGCTGCCGGCCATTGCCCTGTTCGGCCTGCTGCTGCCGTTCTATTCGCAGTTCGGCCAAGGCCTCGGGCCGCTACCTGCCGTCACCGCGGTGTTCCTGTACTCGCTGCTGCCGATTCTGCGCAACACCTACCTGGCGCTGAGCAGCGTCGAGCCGGGTATCCGCGAGGCGGGTAAAGGCATCGGCATGAGTTTCTGGCAGCGCCTGCGTATGGTCGACCTGCCCATCGCCGTGCCGGTGATTCTGGCGGGTGTGCGCACCGCGGTGGTGATGAACATCGGCGTGATGACCATCGCCGCCACCATCGGCGCCGGCGGCCTGGGCGTGCTGATTCTCACGGCCATCAGTCGCAGCGACATGGCCACCCTTTTCGTCGGCGCGGTGCTGGTGAGCGTGCTCGCCATCGTTGCCGACCTGTTTTTGCAGTGGCTGCAGAAAACGCTCACTCCCCGTGGCCTGAAAGCCGCTCGCTGAGGAACCGAACATGATTGAACTCGACAAGCTGACCAAGAAATTCCACCAGAAGGGCAAAGATGTCGTTGCCGTTAACGAAGTCAGCCTGACCGTCGACGAGGGACAGATTTGCGTGTTCCTCGGCCCGTCCGGCTGCGGCAAGAGCACCACCCTGAAGATGATCAACCGGCTGATCAAACCGACCTCCGGGCGTGTGCTGATCAACGGTGAAGACACCACCGGCATCGACGAAGTGACCCTGCGCCGCAACATCGGCTATGTGATTCAGCAGATTGGTCTGTTCCCCAACATGACCATCGAAGAGAACATCACCGTGGTGCCCAAGCTGCTCGGCTGGGACAAGAAACGCTGCCACGAACGCGCGGTCGAGCTGATGAGCATGGTGCAGCTGGAACCCAAACAGTACCTGTCGCGCTACCCGCGCGAACTGTCCGGCGGCCAGCAGCAGCGTATCGGGGTGATCCGCGCCCTGGCCGCGGATGCACCGGTGCTGCTGATGGACGAGCCATTCGGCGCGGTCGACCCGGTCAACCGCGATGCCATCCAGAACGAGTTCTTCCAGATGCAGCGGGCGCTGAACAAGACGGTGATCATGGTCAGCCACGACATCGACGAAGCCATCAAGCTGGGCGACAAGATCGCCATCTTCAAGGACGGCGCTCTGCTCCAGTACGATCACCCGGATACATTGCTGGCGCATCCGGCAGACGATTTCGTCAGCGGCTTCGTCGGCCAGGACAGCACCCTCAAGCGCCTGCTGCTGATTCGCGCTGAAGACGCCGCCGACAACGCGCCGTCTGTGCTAGCGGACACCGCCGTCGCCGATGCACTGGAACTGATGGAGGAGCACGACCGCCGCCATCTGGTAGTGACCGATGCGCAGAAGAAGGCCCAGGGCTACATCCGTCGTCGCGACCTGCGTGGACAGAGCGGGGCGGTGCAGCCGTTCCTGCAGACTTTCAATGCCACTGCGGCCCACGATGAACACCTGCGCATCCTGCTGTCGCGCATGTACGAGTTCAACCGCTCCTGGCTGCCGGTGCTCAGTGCCGACAACGACTTCCTCGGCGAAGTTACCCAGGAATCCATCGCCGACTACCTCAGCTCCGGCCGCTCGCGCGGCAAGAGCAGCATCGTCTCGCCGGCGGAGCAGGTAGCGGTCTAAACACAGTGGTAGGGCCCTGCCTTGGGGCCCCGTGATCGTGGTCGCCGGGGAACCACGGTACGGCACCATCCGCCACGTGGGCGCGGCTCCTACACGGCCTTGAGCATCAGCACTCTGTAGGAGCTCCGACCTCGGAGCGAAACAATTGCGGCTGCTCAGCGAAACTAAACGTATGTCTGCCATCGTTCCTCAAAGGGGCTTAGCTGCAACGGCTTGGCCTCCCTACGATGCCATTACCACTCTGTCGCAACTCGCGTAATCTATCTGAGAATTATTATCTTTGATGGGTGCCGCTCTCGGCCCCTGGGAGCGGCAATGTCGGCCAGCCTGGCACGCATTCTGATCATCGAGGACGACCGTACCTTGTGCGCACAGCTTGGTGAGCTGCTGCGCGGGCAGGGATATGCCACTAGCTCAAGTAACTTGGGAGAAGCGGGGCTCGGCATGGCGATCAGCGATGCGCCGGATCTGGTGCTGTTGGACGTGCTGCTGCCGGATCTCAATGGCTTTTCCGTTCTGCGCCGCCTGCGTGAGCACCAGCAGACGCCAGTGATCATGCTGACCGCCTGTGGCGCCGAGGAAGAACGCATTCGTGGCCTGCGTCATGGCGCCGATGATTACCTGCCAAAACCGTTCAACATCACCGAGCTGCAACTGCGCATCGACGCCGTGTTGCGGCGTACCCGGATGACCGACAGCGTGCGCCCTGCAGACGTGCAGCAATTGCAGGTCGACGAATTACGCCTCGAACGCCACGCCCAGCGAGTAACGGTCAACGAGCGCGAGGTCAGCTTCACGCCAATCCAGTTTCGTGTGCTCTGGCATTTGGTCAGTCACCGTGGTGAAGCGCTCAGCAAGCCCTACCTGTATCGCACGGTGCTGGAACGCGATTACAGCAGCTACGACCGTAGCCTGGACATGCACATCAGCCGCATACGCCGGTTGCTGGGAGAGGCGGGCCTGGCGACGGATCGCCTGCAGACCCTGCATGGCCGGGGTTACGTATTCCAATGAACCGGCGCCTGTTCTGGAAACTGTGCATCGTCATCGCCGTGGGCAGCGTCGGGCTGTTCTGGATCATCGCCCGGGTCGCCTGGCAGACCGAGGAGCGCATGAGCTTTATCGATGCCGAGCACCAGCGCACCCTGCGCCATTACGGCGAGCAGGCCGAGTCGCTGTATCGCGGTGGCGATCATCAGACGCTGGAGCGCTGGCTCAACACGCTGCAGCAGCAGGAGCAGACTTGGGCTGCCGTGGTACAAGCCGAGGTGCGGCCGCTGGTTGGCGAGTTGTCGCCACGGTTTCTCGAGGGTTTCGGCCTCGGCCGTGATGTCAGCTGGAAGATCCATCTGTACTTCGCTGAAAACCCGATCATGGATATTCCCTTCAGTGATCGCAGTGCCAGCTTTCTCATCCAACTGCCTCAGCGTATGCGCCCCGGCCTGAACTGGCACTACGCCAAACTGCTGCTGCAACTTGTGGTGCCGCTGGTGCTGCTGTTGATCGTTTGCCTGGTGCTGTACCGCCACTTAATGCAGCCCCTGCGGCGACTGGAGCAGGCTACACGGCAGTTCAGCGACGGCCGCTACGACGTACGAGTGCGCTCGCTGCTCGGTTCGCGCAACGATGAGCTGGCCAGCCTGGCGGATACCTTCGACGCCATGGCCGAGCGCACCGGGCAATTGATCATCGACCAGCGTCAGCGTCTGGCGGACATGTCCCACGAATTGCGTACGCCGCTGACCCGCATCGAAATGGCGGTCAGCCTGGCCGAGCAGGGCGCTGACAGCCGCGTGCTGCTCGAGCGCATCCGTGACGATTGCAACGGCATGCGCCAGTTGGTCGAGGATGCCTTGACCCTCAGTTGGCTGGAGAACGAGCGCCCGCAATTGCGTGATGAAATCCTCGATCTCACCGAGTTGCTCGACAGCATTCTCGATGATGCGCGCTTCGAGTATCCGGACCGCCGGCTGCTGGCGCATCTGCCGGGGCAGGCGGTGCTGGCCGGCAGCAGCCATCGAGCGCTTGGCCAGGCCATCGAAAACGTGGTGCGCAATGCCCTCGACCACACACCGCCAGGTGGGGTGGTCGAGGTCGACCTGCAGGCCGACGAGCAGGCCTGGCAGTTGCTGATTCGTGATCAAGGCCCGGGCGTTGACGAACAGTGGCTGGAGCGGATTTTCCAGCCGTTCTTCCGGGTGGGCAGCGAGCGTGCCGGCTACGGCCTCGGGTTAGCGCTGGCGCAGCGGCAGATTCGCGCCACTGGCGGCAGCATTCTGGCGAGCAATCGAGAGGGCGGTGGCCTGCAGATGACCATCTGCCTGCCGCAGCAGCCGAACGGCCAGTCGTAACAGTTGTAAAAGTTGTACATCCCCAGCGCTGTATTCGATAAGAATTTGCAAATACGAAATATTTGCATCTTTCTTGGGGAGGGATCATTCATGCACCGTTGTCCGTACCGTCTGTCACTGCTGGGCGCCATGGTCGCTGGCAGTTTTCTGGGCCATGCCCAGGCGCAGAACGCTGATTCGTCGCTGGAGCTGGCGCCCAGTTCGGTTACGGCGATGGCCAGCGAGCGCGCTGAAACGGTTGAGGTTGAGCAGATCCAGCGCTTGCAGGCCAACGACCTGCAGGATGTCTTCGAAACCAACCCCGAGGTTACCGTCGGCGGCGGTGCGGGCATCGCCCAGAAGCTTTACCTGCGCGGCTTTGAAGACACCCAGTTGAACATCACCATCGACGGCGCCAGCCAGGCCGGGCGGACCTTCCACCACACCGGACGAATCGGCATCGAGCCTGAGCTGCTCAAGCGCGCCGAGGTGCAGGCCGGTACCGGCGACGCAACCGCTGGCCCGGGTGCGCTGGGTGGCTCCATCCGCTTTGTGACCAAAGACCCGGACGATCTGCTGCGCGAGGGCGAGTCCTTTGGCGCGTTGGTCAAGGGCGGTTACTTCAGCAACGGCGAAGGCTACAAGAGCAGTACCAGCCTGTACGGCCGCTTCAACGAGAACTGGTCGGCGCTGGCGGTGGCCAGTTATCAGGATCAGAACGATTACGAAGACGGCAACAACGACGACGTGCTGGGTACCGGCGCGCGGCAGAAGCTCGGCTTCACCAAGCTGGTGGGCAAGCTCAGCGAATCCCAGACCCTGCGCCTGAGCTATGAGCAGCGCACCGACGACGGCGAGCGCAGCCAGCGCCCACAATGGATTCCCAGCGGCTTCAACCGCCTGTATCCGATGCGCAGCGAGCGGGAGACCTGGACGCTCAACTACGCCCTCAAGCCGCTGGACAACGACCTCGTCGATGTCGAGCTGACCACCTTCCATAACGAAGTCGAGCTGCAGCAGGACGGGCGTTTCGGCCTGTACTTCGGCGGCACGCGCAGCAGCGGTTTCGACCTGCGCAACACCAACCACCTGGGGCGTCACACGCTGACCTACGGCGTCGATTATCGCGACGACCGCGGTACCCTCGGCCCAGAGGGTAATCGTGAAGAGACCAGCGAAGATGGCAGCATTCTCGGCCTCTATGTACAGGACAGCCTGCAACTGACCGAGCGCCTGCAGATTGGTGCCGGTCTACGCTACGACCGTTACAAGCTCGATGATCGTGACGACCAGCGTTTCCGCGAAGACGGCGTCAGCCCCAACCTCAGCGCGCGCTATGCGCTGACCCCTGAGCTGACCCTGCTCGCCGGTCATACTCGCGCCCTGCGTGGCCCGCAGGTGCGCGATGCATTCAAGATGGATTCCTCGCGCAATGACCCGAACACCAAGGCCGAGCGCGCTCGCACCAGCGAGGTCGGTTTCGAGTATCGACTGGCCAGCTGGGAGCTGTCCGGCAAACTCTACGAGACCCGCATCAAGGACGCCGTCGCCGACCCCATCGGCGCGCCCAATGTGTACGGCAACATCGGTGACCTGAAGAGCGAAGGCGTGCTGCTGCAGACCGCCTACCACTGGCAGCGCGTAAGTGCCGGCCTGAGCTATCACCACAACAATGCCCGGCTCGATGGGCGTCGCCTGAACGTCTACGAACACAACGGCCAGGGCACCAGCCTTGGCGACACTTGGACGACCTTCGCCGATTACCGCGCCACCGAGGACCTCACGGTTGGCTGGCAGGGCCGTTTCGTGGAGAGCATCGACTCGTTGCACACCGGGGAGGGGACGGTGAGCAAGCCGGGGTATGGCGTGCATGACCTGTACGCGGAGTGGTTGCCGTTGGCGGCCGACCGCCTGACCTTGACTCTGACCCTGAAGAACCTGTTCGACAAGCAGTACCTGGATCACGCCAGCAACGAAGACTTCACTCACATTCCCGACTTCGAGGGTGTACGTGGTTCCTATGAGCCAGGTCGTGAAGTGCGCCTCGGTGTGGCGCTGCGCATCTGATGGGTTGGTCGATCCGTGCGACCGGTGTGATGCCGGGCGTTTTGCTCATCTTGCTGGCACTGCAGTCCACCTTGGCTAACGCCGGGCAGGTGCTCACCGATATCGCCGGGCGTCAGGTCGAGGTGCCCGCGCAGGTGCAGCGTATCGTCCTCGGCGAGGGGCGCCTGTTGCCGGTGCTGGGAATTCTCGAGGGCCAGCAGGTGCTCGACCGTCTGGTGGGTATGCCGGCTGACCTGGCGCTGATTGATCCCGGCACCGACCGGCAGTACCGCGAAGCCTTTCCGGCGTTGCAGCAGGTGCCGCGCATTGGCCAGGGCTCGGCCGATACCTTCAGCCTGGAACAGGTGCTGAGCCTGGCGCCGGATCTGGCGATCTTCAGCCTGTCCGGCCATGGCCCCGGCAGCCACCAGCAGCGTCTTACCGAGCAGTTGCAGCGTGCTGGTGTCGCGGTGTTGTTCGTCGATTTCCGCGAGCAGCCGCTTGTGAATACCCCGTTGAGCATCCGCCTGCTCGGTCAGGCCCTGGGGCGCGAAGCGCGTGCAGAGGCATTCGTCGCCGCCCACGCCAGGGCGCTCGCCGCTGTCAGCGATGCGTTGCCCGGCCCGCCCGGCCCTCTGGTGTTCCTGCATAGCCGAGCCGGGCTGGGAGATGGCTGTTGCGAAAGCATGGCGCGCGGCATGCTCGCCGGCCTGCTGGAGGCTGCCGGTGGTCGTAGCCTGGCAGCGGACTATCTGCCGGGGCATGCCGGTGTGTTGAGTCTCGAATTGCTGCTCAGCCAGCCGGTGGATCATTACGTGGCCAGCGCGGTGGGGTCGGCGAACAGCCTGGCTGAGGGCGCGCCTTACATTGCCCTGGGGCCTGGCGTGCAAGCCGAGCCGGCCCACGAGTCGTTGCAGCGTTTGGTCAGCAAGGGCGGCATCCGCCACCTGGCGGCGATCCGTAATGGACAGACCCATGCCATCTGGCACGGATTCTACAACAGCCCCTTCAATGTGGTGGCGGTGCAAGTGTTCGCACGCTGGTTGTATCCCGACGTATTCGCTGACCTCGACCCTCAAGCCACGCTCGCGCAGTTGTACGCCGAGTTTCAGCCGGTGCCGCTGCAGGGCACCTACTGGATCAGCCTGTGAGTGCCAGCGAACTGCGCCTTCGTTATCGGCGATTGGCCTGGCGCCGGATGCTCTGCCTGGGAATTCTGACGATGCTGCTCGGCGCGTCCTTCGTCAGCGACCTGGCCACGGGGCCGGCGGGCCTCGGCTGGTGGCAGGTGCTGCAGGGGCTGCTGCAGCCGGAAACCCTGGCACCAGCGCAGTGGGTGATCATTCACGAAGTGCGCGTGCCGTACGCATTGATGGCGCTGGTAGTCGGCGCCAGCCTGGGGCTGGCCGGTGCGGAAATGCAGACCGCCTTGAACAACTCCCTGGCCAGCCCATTCACCCTGGGCGTTGGCGCCGCCGCAACACTGGGCGCATCGCTGGTCATCGTGTTCAGCCCGTCGCTTGGCAGCCTGGGACAGCAGGTGCTGCTACCGCTGGCGGCGTTCGTCTGTGCCTTGCTCGCCTGCCTGTTGCTGCTACTGATGGCGCGCCTGCTCGGCCCGGCGCTGCACACCCTGGTGCTGTTTGGGATTGCCCTGTTGTTCGGGCTCAACGCGCTGGTCGGCATGTTGCAGTTTCTGGCCAGCGCCGACGCCTTGCAGCAGATCGTCTTCTGGACGCTGGGCAGCCTGGCGCGTGCTGATCTGCAGCGAGTCGCGCTGGTCGCCGGGGTGCTGTCGCTGTGCCTGCTGTGGGCCATGAGCCAGGCCTGGGCGATGACCACCTTGCGAGCAGGGGAGGAGCAGGCGCGCAGCCTGGGCATTCGTGTCGAACGCCTGCGCGCATTGGCGCTGCTGCGGGTCAGCCTGCTGACCGGGGTGGCGACGGCGTTCGTTGGTGAAGTGGGCTTTGTCGGCTTGGTCGGTCCCCATGTGGCGCGCCTGCTGCTGGGGGAGGATCACCGCTTCTTCCTGCCCGGCAGCGCCCTAGCCGGCGCCTTGCTGCTGTCGCTGGCATCGCTGGCCAGCCGCGCCTTGCTGCCCGGCGTCATCTTGCCGGTCGGCCTGGTGACCGCAGTGGTCGGTGTGCCGCTGTTCGTGGCGTTGATCCTGGCCCGTGGGCGGAGTGTGAGTGGATGAGCCTGCTGATTCGCGATCTGCGCCTGGCCCACGGCAAGCATCTGGTGATGGAGAGCCTGAGCCTGGAGCCCATCGAACCCGGCGCCATGGTGGCTGTGTTGGGCCCGAACGGGGTGGGCAAGTCGACCCTGATCCGCGCCCTGGCGGGCATGCACAAGGCAACAGGTGAGGCACGATTGGGCGATCAGGCGTTGCTCGGCATCGCGCCCTGGCGCCAGCGCACGCGGGTCGGCTATCTGCCGCAGCATCTGCCCCAGGCGACATCGCTGCTGGCTTACGAGCTACTGCAGGGCGCTTGCCGTGCTCGCGGCGCAGCAGGGGATACGGACGCTCGCATTTCCGCCGTTCTGTCACGGCTGGGCATCGAGTCGCTGGCGTTGCGGCGTCTCAGTGAGTTGTCCGGCGGGCAGCGCCAGTTGGTCGGCCTGGCCCAGGTGCTGGTCAGCGAGCCGCGCTTGTTACTGCTCGACGAGCCGACCAGTGCGCTGGATCTGCGCTGGCAGTTGCGGGTGTTGCAGGTGGTGCGCGAGCTGACCCACGAACAAGGCTGCATCGCCCTGGTCGCCTGCCATGACCTCAACCTGGCGCTGCGCCATTGCGATCGCCTGCTGTTGCTGGCGCCAGATGGCAGCTATCGACTGGGCACGGCAGATCAGGTGCTGGATGCCGACTGGCTACGGTTGGCCTATGGCGTCGAGGCGCGTATCGAGCGCTGTTCCGCCGGCTGGCCGCTGGTGCTGGCTGATCGAGCCGTAACCGGTTAGCGGAACGGCCGCGGGTTCTGCGCTGCAGTCAGCGGCGAAGCTCAGGCCTGCTCGAAGATCACGTACACCTTGCGGCAATGCTCCAGCACCTCCCAGGTGCCGACGAAGCCGGCCGGGATCACGAAGCGGTCGCCGGCGCGCACGGTCTTGGCGTTGCCATCGCCGTCGCGCAGCACGGAAACGCCCTGGAGAATTTCGCAGTATTCGTGTTCGCTGTAGCTCACCGTCCACTGGCCGATATCGCCTTCCCAAACGCCCGCATTGAACTGGTTGCAGGGGCTGGCGTAGTGGTTGCGTACCTGCTGCTGCGGGTCGCCCTTGAGAATTTTTTCCGGGGCCGGGCGGTAGCTTTCGGGGCTGCCGTTACCCTGGTTGAAATCAACGATGGTGTGGATAGTCATGATCGTTTCCGTGGTCAGTCCAAGAGCCAGGAGTGATGATCCCATGCCTGACGGCAGGCCGGGGCAGCGCGACGTAACGATTTGTTCGAGGTCATGTTTAATAAAATGAACGCCGCGAGGCCATTTCGAGACGAAGTGTCAAGAATATTGAAAATCCAACGGGCAGTGGTTTAGTGTGAGCCACAGTTTTTCGGCCTGTTCAGGGCCTATCAAGGTGCCAGGCACCTTCACCGACTAAGAGGATGATCAGATGACGCGTTTGACTCGTGCCGACTGGGAACAGCGTGCCAAGGATCTGAAGATCGAAACCCGCGCCTTTGTACAGGGCGACTATCAGCCTGCCCAAGGTGGCGCAACCTTCGAGTGCCTCAGCCCGGTCGATGGCCGAGTGCTGGGCCAGGTCGCGAGTTGCGACCTGGCCGATGCCGAGCTGGCGGTGAAGTCGGCGCGCGCTGCCTTCGATTCCGGCGTGTGGTCGCGTATCGCGCCGGCCAAGCGCAAGCAGACGATGATCCGTTTCTCCGAGCTGTTGCTGGCCAATGCCGAGGAGCTGGCGCTGCTGGAAACCCTCGACATGGGCAAGCCGATCAGCGACTCGCTGAACATCGACGTGCCCGGGGCCGCCAACGCCATTCGCTGGAGCGCCGAGGCGATCGACAAGGTTTACGACGAAGTCGCGCCGACGCCGCATGACCAATTGGGTCTGGTGACTCGTGAGCCGGTCGGCGTCGTGGCTGCCATCGTGCCGTGGAACTTCCCGCTGATGATGGCTTCTTGGAAACTTGGCCCGGCGCTGGCCACCGGTAACTCGGTAATTCTCAAGCCGTCCGAAAAGTCCCCGCTGACTGCTATTCGCATCGCTGCCCTGGCCATCGAAGCCGGTATTCCGGCTGGCGTGTTCAACGTGTTGCCCGGTTATGGCCATACGGTGGGCAAGGCAT
>Ga0265797_10010326_pt1 | contig 11910 bp, 10 predicted proteins | sample P2T30metagenome_FD_192433 | JGI IMG/M metagenome (GOLD analysis project Ga0265797, IMG submission 192433) | Plant litter microbial communities from East Loma Ridge, Irvine, California - P2 T30 | ecosystem: Environmental > Terrestrial > Plant litter > Unclassified | place: USA: California... | reverse complement strand
ATTAGAGCACTGCGCGTATAGTTGTTGAGACATGTCGCGTTAAGAGAGTAATGGGTGCTGCCAAGGCTTTTTGACCGACTCAGTGGGTTGACCGACTCAGTGGTGGAATACGTTATAGGTCAAGACATTTGGCTAATGGCAACCAGGTATTCTCTGGCCCCACGACACCTTCATCGGTTTCTCTCACGTATGTGATATGGAAGGAGAATGAAGGACTGAGTCAATTGAATAGCTATGAACGAAGGGAGCTATATATATGTGAAGAATGAGAGAGTGTAGGGATAACCCTGTTAGCGTGCAACAGTTTCCGACGCCTGGGCTTCAATCTTCTCCTCTCTCTCTTGTCCGTGCTCATCATACATGCGAACTTCAGCTATCCGACCGTGTCTAGGTACTTACCGGATCCGTTTTTCAGAATCTACCTCTCAAACATACATAAAGACAAGCATGGGAGTGATACGGGGAGTTACGACACTGAAGTCAGTATGAGTGTGAGGCGAAGCCGATATGGAATGTGGTATTGACGTGAGCAGGGTCGCCTCGTCCCGCAGAACTTCGAAAATATATTCGCAAAGTATGCCGAGGGACGGGATTACTTGACGCTGGGCGACGTGTGGCGGGTCATGAAGGGGCAGCGGTGCATTGCGGATCCGGTGGGGTGGGGAGGAGCGTTTTTCGAGTGGATGGCGACGTATATTATGCTTTGGCCGAGTGATGGGCGAATGATGAAGGAGGATACAAGGGGAGTGTATGATGGGAGTATCTTCTATAGGTGGGCGGAGGAGAGGGAAGGTGGAAAGAGGCGATGAAGAGGGTCGAAGGATCTAAATGATGTGTTGGAGTGAAGCGTGTCGTAGGTGGTAGGTTTTGGGAACTTCGACTGGCACAGCCCAAACTACTCAAAGCTCAAAACTCCATGCTATTCCTCGGATCAGCGAGTTCTCGTGGTGTGGAACAGGCGTCTCCAATAATTGGCTGCGTTGCTTGTGGCGTTCAGCTAAGTAGCTGTAGCTGTATGCACTGCGACCCAGCACAGCCACCGCCACATTTCTCTGCATATCAACCCGTCCCATCCCAATCTTCCCTCGCATTTTAAGGATCTTGTATTTTTCGGAGTAACCAAATTTGTTCTTCGGCGCGTTCTGAACGTTGACGCCATAGAGATCAACACCTTGGTTCCTTCCAAACCTGCTTCTTCTGGTCCCTTCAGTACCATGGCGAACGCAAAACCCGAATACTTCATCCCGTCGACATGGGACTTTCCTCCCAACGGGCCCATCGCACTAGGCAGCGTCATCACGTCGCTCAAAAAGCCCCATCGGCGCCTCGCAATATGCCCACCCAACGATGATGACATTCTGCCGTCTAGCAAAGTTTTGGTTTCGATTTCGAAAGAGAAGTTGCGATCAGGTGGCATTTCGGTCTTGACGACGTTTCTGAGCGGGTTGTTGGGGCTGGGCGTGGATGTTGGTGCGGATTGGGAGAAGAGGTACGTTGTGTTGAACCGTCCTGCCTCTCACTTCTCCGAACTCGCGCATTCTCTCTCCTGGAAGTCTTCGCAAGAAGTTCCCAGTCTCGAGCCTCGACACATTCCGGAACACGTGACCTTGCGCGATCTCGACCTTGCCGCTAATCGACGCGCCATAGCGATGAAAAATCCTTCACATTCGACCGCATGGACACAACGCAATTTATACCAACCGAAGACTACCTCAAGCGCTCTGTCGACGGCACGGCGGTCCGACGCTTCCTCGAGACGTCGCGGTACCACAAGCCCGTGTACGTCATCACGGGCATCAAGATCGTGAGTGGCGCGCAAGGTGCTACGAAGACTTCCAAATCTGTTGACGGTTCGGTGGGTGCGCAGGTCGATGGCACGGTGCTGAGTGGAGGCATGGTCCCTGTGGGTGGAGGGCCGGAGGTCAGGCGCGGCAAGGCTACGAAGAATGCCGTGTCGTGGGAGGGGAGCTCGGATTTTGTGTTTGCGTATAAGTTGAGTGAGGTGCGTGTGAGTAAGTCGGGCGAGGTGAAGCGCGAGCGCGAGTATACGAAGGGTGCGCTTTACGAGGATGCAACTAAGAAGCCTGAGGCTGATCCTCTGGATGTGGCGTTGGTGGATGGCCCGACTGCGCAGCCACAGGATGGGTTCGATGCTGAGGCTGTGGAGGAAGGGGATGGCGTGGTTACATATGGCGTTCCTGTGCTTGTCGAGGAGGACTCAGACTAACGACCTCCTGCGCATATGTCAGGCTTGCGAAGTACATTGTTGATCTCTTCCACGTCTTTGCCAAACAACGTGTCTGGGTGCCGGCTCAAGAACAGATTCTGGTAATCATCGCGATCCTTCTTGGCCCTCGAGCCCTTCGATAATTCGTGAAGCAAATTCTCCATGGCCGTGTATCGCTTGAGGCGAGTTGCTTGCTCTGGATCGAGGTGTACTCTGGCGTACAGTAGCAGAAAGGCCGCGATACTGGCTGCGATGGGTGTTGCGTACGACGTTCCCGACTTTGTGCGAACAGCCTGCTCGCCGTCCGCGCAGAGATGCGTGGGCCAAAACGACTCAACCGCCTCGCCGATAGAGGCAAAGTTATACACGTAGTCCTCTGCCGTGGGACTGAACCTTGAGCGTGTGCCTTTCGCGTCTGTAGAATGGATGCAAAACACATGTCTCTCGCGAGCGGGGTATGCTCTGTCGTTGTTTCCGCCTCCATTCGAAGCTGCCGCAAAGATCAACACACGAGCCACTTGGGCTCGCTCGATGGCACGTTCGAGTTCCTCGTATCCTGGTACCTTTTGTGGGAAGCCGATGGACATGGAAATTATGTCAAAATGCTGCTCTACCGCATAGTCGATGGCCTGGGGGTGTTATTTACAACGCGTTCATCACGCCCAATATCTTCTCTGGTGTGGTACTCACTCGTGCTAAGGTCTCAGGACTACATGTATCGTCTCCGCTATCGGCCACTTTTGCGACATAAAGTTCCGAGTGTGGGATTAGGTCAAGTATGAGACCTGCAATGTGCGTTCCGTGGCCGTGCAAGTCGCTCAGCCTTTTCAACTTCGACTTGGGCTTCTTAAGCCAATTGTGCCCCGATATCCTATCCTTATGCGCTTCGATGCAATCATTCTCCATGTCAATACCGGTGTCGAGAACCGCCACTTTTACGGGTGGTGCTGAACTTGGTAGTTGGCCTGGGATGAAATGCTCGTACACTTTCCGAAATCCCAACTTCCATTCTTGAAACGCTTGGCGGCTGTGTTTCAAGTACGTCAGCCTCTTGACAAGAGAATATCGTAGCCTCGGAGGTGTCGCATATACGTACCGTTCAGGAGTGTGACCTTGAGTGAGCGACTCGTCATCAAACAAAGCGGATTTGTGGTATTCTGGGATGTCTTGCTGCTGAAGCTTTGACGAGGCGCTTCGTGCTCTCTGCATCGCCGGAGAATGAGACCTGTCGTGACTCAATGGCGCTGAACTTGCCCGTTGGGGAGACGTAGGATTGGGCTGAAGTGCTTCTTCGAACTTAATCGCGTCGATTTGCCCTATCGACTGTGTCCAGCCCATTTCGTCGATGATGTCTTCGAGAGGCCAAACCACTCTTTCGTACAAGATCTTGCGATGTTCTTCTGCCTCAACACTCTTATCTTTGGGACCGCTGGCGCTTTGAACCTCTTTGAATATGTTCTTGTCGAAGCAACTTTGTGTAGCCGTCTTGTAAACCGTGCGCAGGTGTTGTCGAGCTGCATCAGCTGTCCCAAGATCGGGCCAGCTCTGATCTTTCTCGCAAATTGTTCTTCCCATCATGTATTCCGTGTTAGCTCTCTGCTGCTGAGTCTGGCCTTTTTTTGAGATGCCGCCATCGTATGATGTACGCGCGATATCTACTAGAAGCATGCCTAATGCAAGCACACGAGGATACTTGTGAATGATCTGAGGAAGATCATAACGTTGTGGTAGGCCTTGCGTTCCACTCTGGAATTGGACAGTGAAACATGGCTTGCTGGCGTGGACGCATGAATGCTTGGAGTCAGTGGAGCCTTCCAACATGAAGTGAATGGTCTTGCACGTCCATCCTGACCCCATCCACTCCGAATCGTAATACTGCCAAACGGAACGTGCCAGTGTGTAAGCAAGAGCGACCTTCATTTTCGTACTGAGGCGATGCTGTTGCAGAACTTGTGCTAAAGAAACGCTGGGTTTGCTCATCAAGACCTGATCGGTCTCATCCGGTTCGTGGAGCCGTAGAAGTGAGCTCTCTGATACTTTGAGGCGTACCTTGGCTGGCCCAATACTGTTGTTCAGCAGGACACAGAAGTCGTCGTTGGACAGAGTGTTATCCGCACTTTTTGACTGTTCCGAGTTCACTTCTAGTACGAGTTGTGAGGCGGGCTCTTCTGTAAGCGAACCGCTACTTGTCGTTGGTTCTTGAACGTGTACTTTCTTTAGTTTGGCTCGCTTGCTGTATTTCAGTTAGCAGTGGTGTTTCACTACGAAGGTGCTCGCAGTGTCAACCTCCAGGGCACACTGAACGCGAAAGCTGGTGACTCAAAAGACACGAGCGCCTTCGTACGCCCTGCTGGTGTGTACTTACCTTGGCACGTGGAGGCGCAACTGTTGCCAATGACAGTCTCGCATGTTCGGGTCCCAATATGACTGACTCCAGAAGTGCATATCAAAGTTTATCAAGCCTTGATCTACGTGAGGTCGGTTCCACAAGCATAGTTTGGCTTCGTGCTCTAGGGCAATCGTTCTCCCTGCTGGTTCACAGTGACATTTCGTGTATCTTCGCATCGTCTCGTACAACATCATGTTGACGAAGTTGGGATAATCGTCAGGCGTCACCGAATGCTTCGCTGGTCTCGACGCACGGCTGTTCGATGTAGGTGCTGGAACGAATGCATCGGCGCTTGTTCTTGCCTTTGCGAACTGTTCGCATTGCTCCCTTTCCTTGGGCGTTGCGGAAGCGAAGGCATACAGGCTCGTACTGACCGCTTTCGATACTGTCAAAAACTCTTCTATGCTTGCCGGCGATGCCAATGCCCGGAGTGTTGGTGTTCGGCATTGTGTGGTGTTGATGGAGCGCTTTGGCCACTGCTAAAAGTTTAGTGCGGACACTTGCACCATCAAGGGGCCGCCGCACCTACCGTGCAAATCAACTCGAGCTCATTCATCACGTCTTGCGGCAACTCATCGTCATCTCCTTGAACCACGAGTAAGTACGCGGACAGGCCTCCAAGCACCGTAGCTTGCTTGACATAGCGGCGCTGCTTCATGAAGGTCCTCGTCAGCCTCGGCAAAATCTCCAACAACGCGTCGAACAGTTTGGACACGTCCACGTAGCCGGCACGATGCTCCATCCCGACGGATGCTCCTAGGGGTTCGTGTTCCAGTGAAAGTCCAAGCGAGGATGCGACTGATGAGCGTACAACTATGGTGGCAGCTGCAATGAGCCTGTCAGCTGATCGAGAGCCAGCCTGGATTGTGCCAGTTACGCTGGCAGCGCACGGTTATACAAATGACTTACTGTCCTAGGAGCTCTTTTGCTAGTCTCTGAGCGTCCGCCACTCACGGTTTTTGGTGTCGTTGCAAAGCAATGAGATGTAGGTGTTCAGCCTGGTGGCGACAGCCCACGCCTCGAGATGTGCCCCGCTTAGCTTTAGGCTGAGAATCTCAACATCAGCCGCACTTCACTTCATCCCTTCTACTTCACGCCTCAACCTCTCTCTAGCGTATGCTGTTTGAACTTGATGCTTCTTTGGCAGCGAAACAGACTGGGCACACTTTACTGGAACGCTTCCATGATTGACGAGGCGCTGCATGCCCTGAGCAGAAGGTGTACTATGTTTGAGAGCCTCAGCACTTCTCTCCACCCCAATTCACGATCGTAAAGACTGCGAAACCTCCTCCTGTATAGTGTCGAAGGCATGACTGCTGTAGGTACGAGCAGTGCTCAAGGAGCACCGACTTCGGACAACATTGCGAGTGCGACAACTGCTTGTCGCCAGAGTCTTGAACGATGTACCTCCATCAAAAGCCTGAGGGACCACGGCTGGGCAGAAAATCGCCTTGCCGATTTTAACGTCTGGGACTCGGGTCTAGGTGCATCCTCCAGTCGGCGTGCGTCCCTCGAAGACCGACTAGCATTGAAGCCACACGTGCGAACCGCCGTCCTAAATCTTCTCATCATATATCAGAGTGCGATCGAGCTTGTTATTGACCTTGGTAACAGCTCATACCACTTTCTGACTGTCCTCCAAGATGCTGACATGTCCTAGGGATCCTCCACGACGAGCGTGAGAACTCTAACGCAGACGGCAAACAGGGCCCTGGTACCATCGGACATGGAGACATACGGACTGCAGAATCTCTTAGCGCAGGCGAAGAGCTGATAGTAGATGACTCGACACTGCCGGAAGCGATTGAGAACGCGGATATGGTTTTGAATGACCTTGCGAGACTGGCCGCACTCATTCGCAAGGCTGGTACTAGCTCGCGCCTCTTCCGAGCTGATGCAACTTTCGATCCGCGAATGCAGAAACATGGAGAGCTTCGACAGCATCTTATTCAGTTATTGCTATGCCGGCCTTCACAACTAGAAGATCGACGACATGCACATTGGGACAGCATTGACCCCAGCCTGACGAACATGCCCTTGGAAGGACGGGATGCGTACTGGAACCGACTTGACCAGGAGAGAGTCGATCTCTCACACGTCAATAATGAACTTACGGACATACAGGAGAGGCTCGTGGTAGCGAACCTTCGGCGCTCTCATCGGTTTGCGTATTCGCAAAAACATGGCAGTAAGCTGGAAAGTTCATCGCAGCCATTTAAGCCAATCATCAACATGATTCAGACAGGGTTGACTGCCGAGTCCCCCATGTCGAAGTGGGACATGCCGACCGGGCCGAAACCAGGTGCTGTCAATGAACCGGCGCAGATGCATAGTGACCAAATGGGAACCCCGGACTATGGCGCAGAAAACATGACTGACACGGTGGCATCCGACGTAGAAACCGCCGTCATCAAGGACGTTGAGAAGAAGCCAACACCGTCTCAACAAGCAGCTACTGAGATCTCGACAACCGGCTCGCGACTGCGGTATCCGAAGCCACCGCGCTGTAAACCTGGCTTGGTGCTATTCACATGCCCGTGTTGCTGTCTTCCTTTGCCCATGATATTTGCCGATTCGCGGCGCTGGAGGTACGTTAGCTGGGACGCGATCTCCACTGAGATGTTTGAACTGACATACGGATCAGGAAGCACCTCAAAGAGGACGTCCTACCTTACACATGTGTATTATCAAATTGTCCCGAACCAGCTACATTATTTGCTGAGAAGAGCGCGTGGTTGGACCACATGTTCAACGATCATGAAGCCTCCGTCACCTGGGTCTGCGACATCTGCGGCGATACCGAGACTCACACTATCGAAGCTGACTTCATCAAACATTTGACCCAGATACACCAAGGAGCCATACCAGCAGATCAGGTCACTATGTTCACCGAGATGTGTGAACAAAGAACAGTCGAGGAGATCTCATCTTGTCCACTGTGTAGCTGGACAGAGGACGCAGACGGCTTTGTCACCAATGATCTGCTCCTTGAGCATGTGGCTGAGCACATACATTCATTCGCGCTGCGATCACTCCCTTGGGCACCCGACAAGGACGACCACGATCGAATCACATTCGAAAGAGCCTTTGAGAAGGTGGAAGATTGGTTCGCGGCGTGTAATCCGGACGCGGAGAGTTCCGATTACAAGTCGACCCTGCCATCTGCTAAGCCAACGAAGGATCTGGACCAATACTTCCTTACACACGAGTACTTTGGCGAAAGCTCACGAGCGTCATCGCTTGCTCCGACTGTTTCCAGCGATGAATGGGATGAGGACGAGGACGAAGACGAGTATGACGATGAGGAAGAGGATTGGGCCACTTTCCACAAAGTGACGAAAGAGGCCGTTGAGAAGGCCGGCAGGAAAGAAGTCGAGCGCCAAAACATCCTGCACGAAATCGTCCAAGGAGAAGACAACTACATCAAGCGGCTCGATGTCTTGCGCTTATTGTACCGTGATCGTCTCCTGTCGGCGCAGCCTCCTGTCATTCCACCCAAGAAGATTGACAAATTCGTTCGCGATGTCTTTAGCAAGGTGGATGCAGTCTGGAAAGCGAATGAGGATCACCTTCGCCCGCAGATCAAATATCGACAACGTGAACAGGGTCCTTGGATCGTGGGCTTTAGTGACATTTTCCGCGAGTGGATCCGGAAAGCAAGACAAGCGTACATCGAGTATGCTGCGTCGTTCCCATACGCAAAATTTCTCGTGGGCCACGAAGCCGAAAAGAACATACTTTTCAGGCGGTTCTTGGACGAAGCTCAAGCCGACAAGCGCTCCAACAAGCTGGACTACAACATGTTCCTCAAAGCACCAATTGCCAGGCTGCAACGCTACGGTCTTCTCATCGACATGGTGATTAGGAATTCACTGGAGGACAATGAGGAGAAGCGTAATCTGATCATTGCCAAGGAGGAGATCAAAATGGTCGCTCTGGAGTGCGATGCCCGCGTTGGCGAGATGACCAGAAAGGTCGATCTCACGGAACTACAGCAAAAGATTCTCCTGCGTCCAGGCATGCAGCGCGTTGAGCTGAATCTGGACCACTTGGGGCGAGAGCTCATCTTTCGGGGAGAGCTGCACAGAATGGGTACCACCCGCTTCAACTGGTTGGAGACTCAAGCGCTTCTATTCGACCATTACCTTGTCCTTGCCAAAGCGGTAACAGTACGAAGAGCGGATGGCGTTGTTGAAACGGAAAAATACGATGTGTCTCGACTGCCTATTCCTATGGACCTGCTGGTGCTGGAAAGCGAGGACGACGATCCTGTTAAACGGTCTACCATGAAGGGAATCGCTACCGTCAATCCTGCCGCGGATAAGGTCAGAAGTGGAGGCATGGGACGATCAGTGAACAGCCCTGGTCCCGGCATGCTGCAAAATACCAACAGAAATACGTCCTTCGGATCTGCCAACACTGGAGGGTCCGGAAAGACTGCTGTTAACAACAACGCTCTTGAGAACAAGGACGACAAGATCTTGTACCCTTTCAAGGTGACGCATTTGGGCAAGGAGACGTATACATTGTTTGCTACATCGGCCAACAACCGGGCTGAGTGGTGTGACAAGCTCATCATCGCAAAGACGAGGCACGCAGCAGCTCTGTTCGCACAGAATGCCGAGCCGTTCAGACTGCGAGTCATGGCAGATTCTGCATTCGCCTATGACAGCGCCATGCCATCACAAAAGGCCATCACCATCAAGGGAACACCACTTGATCGTGCGGTAGAGGAGGTGGAAAAGCTGTTCCTACAACAAGGGCGGCCACCACCCATCTGTCGAGCGAGAGTCAACTGCGCAACAGCCTTCAACCAGCCTTACGGCAATCACATGCTCGCCGTCGGAACGGACATTGGCGTCTATGTCTCCGAGTTCGACAACCCACGGGGTTGGTCAAAGGTATGTTCGGAAGTCCGTCCACTATGATCTCTGCTAACCTATCCAGGCCGTGCAAATTCCACGCGTCACGCAAATCGCCGTCCTCGAGCAATACAGCCTCATGCTCCTCATCTCCGACAAGTCCCTCATAGCCTACCACCTCGATGCCGTGTGCCCCGTGGGCGGCGCCCCGCCATCCAACGACTCAGCGCGTCGCGCACCCCAGAAACTCTCCGGCGCGCGCGACATCGGCTTCTTCGCGACGGGCGTCATGAAAGACCGAACCCTCGTCTTCTACAAGAAAAAAGACGACATATCCTCCACCTTCAAAGTCCTCGAACCCGTCTTCCAGAAATCCACCGACAAGAAATCCCGCATCTGGAAGTCCGGTCGCACAGAGTTCTTCCGCGAGTACGACGAGTTCTACATCCCCGCCGACTGCTACACGATCAACCTTTTCCACGAGAGTCTGGCAGTGAGCACGGCGAAAGGCTTCGAGGTGCTCACGCTCGATAAGAAACAGCCCTGGTCCGTCCCGGACCTCAAACAACCCCATGTCGCCACCTTCGCAGCCCGGCTCGCGACACAAAACCCCCTCGGCATGTTCCGCCTCTCCGACCAGGAGTTCCTACTTTGCTACGAGGAGTGCGCGGTGTACATCAACAAGAACGGCGACATATCGCGGTCCGTGATCATGGAGTTCGTGGGCAAGGCCAAGAGCGCGGCTATGTACGGGCCGTACGTGCTGCTCTTTGATCCGGACTTTGTGGAGATACGCAATGCGCAGAACGGCAGGCTCAGACAGGTTATTGCGGGACGCGATGTTAAGTGTCTAGATGATAGGTTGAGTGGTGGGAGCGAGGGGCGCACGGTTAAGTTGAGTCTGCAGCATCCGGTTATGGAGAGGTGTCAGGTTGTGGTGGAGTTGGTGTTGAATGAGGGGCAGAAGGAGTAGAGGGTAGGAGGGGGAGCGGGGGCGAGAGGGGGAGGGGGTGGATATACTTGACATCTACAGGACTGGGTTGGGATATATGCGTTGGGGAGTATGAGGGTTGTAATGACTCTGGGGGCTGTTGTGCTTTGACTTTTTGTTTTCGATCTTTGATACCTTTTGCTCGCTTCCTTGTTTTGTACTCGGCGTACACGGTTGGTCATTTGGTGGCGGAGCATGAATGTGCATACACAGTATCTGCTCGATTGTGTATAACAGTAGATCGTACGAAGTATTGCGATGCTTCTCCTGCTTGCTCTGTCCTCCGCTTTTCACATGCCGTGGTCTCTGTGCATGCCACGGCTCACTCATGTACGCAATTTCCATCTCCTTCCACAACTTCTAGCCATTGTCACCGCCTGCTACATGTGGCGCTGTCATCCTGTCTTTGGGCTTTTTGCACTTCATTACAGGCACTCTGGTTTAGACTCGGCGTGTCTTGCTCACAGTTGTCAACAATCAATTCGTGCCAATCCCTCGCCTCTGGCGTGGCTTGGCTTGGTCGATGTGAGGCTTAGGATTGATTGGCTTGCTTGAGGGGAGGCTTAAGAGCGGATTGATTGAGGATTGATTGAGGGATTGAAAATTGGTAGATCAGGTTGCCTAAAAGGACATATATTTGCTGTGTCTACTGCGGCGGCTCATCCCAATCGTCCACCTTGTATTTGCTGGCCATTTCCTCGTCGGTGTACGCTGCGGCTGCCTCTTTTGGTATCGTGAAGCCTCGCCGCGCCCACGATCGTATGAGCTGAAGCGCTGCAAGCAGCTGCGCTTCAATTTTACGGCGACGAGGCTCGAGGAGATCACCAAGCTCGCTGAACAGGCGCTCGCACTCACAACTAGAGGCTGGTATAGTCAATATATCAATCGCGAGGCGGCTAAGGTGGCGGTATTTAGGAGCAAGATCTGTCCAGTATCGTATAAAGTTGCCGCTGTTGTGCTGCTCCTTCGTCCACTTTAATTCGTACTTGCGCTATTGTTCGTATTCGTCTAGGTAGAGCTCGTTGTTGTCCTTGTTATGGTTTACGAGCGCGTTAATGGCGTCGTCAATATCGCCTAAGGCAGGCGGTTGGTTGCGAGAAATTGGTAGAGCTGTTGGCTTGTTCTGAGCCCAAAGCTGCCTAAAAGCAGCATTATTGATATCAAGCTAGCTAGCTCTATTAGCCCAGCTAATGTCGCAGTAGTGCTTATAGTATGGATGGAGGCAGACAGCAGCGTAGTAGGCGGGCGAGTCATCAAGCTTAGGGTAATACTCATTAGCCTTCCGCCACGCGGCTCGGAGGTTGATCGCAAGGTGGTCTTCAGGGGCTTCAGCGTGGGCGTTGTAATTAACATGCTCGTACTGGTTGCAGCGGGTTTCAAGCTCGCGAAGCAAGAATTCGAAAACTGGGATAACCTCGTATATAGCGCCAAACTTGCCTGA
>Ga0265797_10010325_pt1 | contig 11911 bp, 10 predicted proteins | sample P2T30metagenome_FD_192433 | JGI IMG/M metagenome (GOLD analysis project Ga0265797, IMG submission 192433) | Plant litter microbial communities from East Loma Ridge, Irvine, California - P2 T30 | ecosystem: Environmental > Terrestrial > Plant litter > Unclassified | place: USA: California... | reverse complement strand
TCTTCCGCCTTCATCTTCCTCTCCCTACTTGATGTCTTGTTCTTCCATAATCACCCTCACGTGGATCCACTGAACGACACATAGCGAGATCATCATTCTATTCTCTTGTTAACTCTACCCAGTCCTCCTAACAACACCCCATCAATCAACATGGCCATCTGGAACCGCAAACCCGACCCATCACCCAACAACATCACCACACCCCCAACACCCTCAACACCCCCCAAAGATCCCATCGACCCCGAACCCGCCCTCCACACCGAAACAGCAACCCCCCAACAAAAATGGAAAGTCTCCCGCTCAGGCGACGGCGACGTCGCAATGACCCTCTTCTCCTCCCCCTCCGACCTCCAAAACAACCCCATCACCCCCGAAGAAGACGCCCGCGTCAAGCGCAAAGTAGACTACATGATCCTCCCTTACCTAGCAGTCTGCTACGCCTTCTTCTACATCGACAAAACCACCCTCTCCTACGCCGCCATCTTCGGGATCCGCGAGGACCTCAACTTGCAAGGCACGCAGTACAGCTGGCTGTCGTCGATTTTCTATTTTGGGTTTTTGGCTTGGGCGTTTCCGACGAATTTCTTGATGCAGAGGCTGCCTATTGGCCGGTATTTGGGGTTTAATATTTTCCTTTGGGGGGTTTTCTTGATGATCCAGGCTGCTGCCAAAGATTTTGCTGGTTTGGCGGCGTTGAGGGCTTTTGCTGGGGCGGCGGAGGCGTGTGCGGATCCGAGTTTTATGCTGATTACTAGTATGTGGTATAAGGTGGGTGTATTGGTTTTGTTTCTCTCTCTGTCTTCGGGTTGTGTGGCTAACAATCCTCGCAGCGCTCTGAGCAACCTCGCGCCATGGGAACATGGTATCTAGCCAATGGCTTCGGTATTGCGCTGGGCGGTCTCCTGGGTTTCGGGATCGGCAACATCGACGGCGCCCTGCCGAGCTGGAAGTTCGAGTTCTTGATCATCGGTGCTCTATGCTGCGTCTGGGGCGTGGTCATGTACATTTTCCTCCCGGACAGCCCCGTCACGGCCAAAGGCCTGACTCTGCGGGAGAAGAAAGTCGTCGTCGAGAGGCTGCGAGGCAACCAGACGGGGATTGAGAACAAACACTTGAAAGCCTATCAAGTGAAAGAGGCATTCTGCGATGTCAAGCTGTACTTGTTCTTCTTGCTGGGGGTGGTTTGCAATATTCCTAATGGCGGTATGTTATCTCGCTTCAATCTTCCCACGGCAACGACGCCCTTTTCGAACTCGAAGACCTAACTGCATCCACAGGAATCTCCAACTTCGGCACCATCATCATCCAAGGCTTCGGCTTCTCCACCCTCGTCACAACCCTGATGCAAATCCCCTACGGCGCCATCATCGCCCTCAGCATCCTCATCTGCGTTTTCGCCAACGAGTACGTCGAGAAATCCGGGCGGCAAGGCCGCTCGTGGTTCATCCTCCTCTTCCTCGCGCCGAACATCGCCGGCGCCTTCGGCCTGGCCTTCCTAGCCCCCGACAACCAGGCAGGGAGGTTGGTGAGCTATTACCTGACGGGGCCGTATAATGCGGCGTTCGTGATGGTGTTGAGCATGAGCACGGCGAATACGGCGGGGCATACTAAGAAGGTTGTTACTAATGGTCAGTCGTCCCTTATCCCTGTCCATATCCCATCAATCAACCAACCCCCCACCAACCAACCCACACCACTAACACCAACCCTCCCACCCACTAACAAAAAACAGCCTGCCTCTTCCTCGGCTACTGCACCGGCAACATCGCCGGCCCCTTCTTCTACCTCTCCTCGCAATCCCCGCGCTACGCCCTCGGCATCTGGAGCATGATCGTCTCGCACCTGATCGAAGTCGTCCTCATCCTGACCCTGCGCTTCATCCTCTCGCGGGAGAATTCTCGCCGGGATGAATTGCAGAGTGCGATGGAGGGGGGTTTGGAGGGGAGGGATCTGGACGCGACTGCGTTTGGCGATTTGACCGATGGGGAGAATTTGAATTTTAGGTATATTTATTGATTATTTTTTGGGGGGGTTGGTTGGTTGATTAGGTCGGGCGGGTGAGGAGGGGGTTGGTTTTGGTCTTGATTTCTGCTGGGGCCGTGGGGTGGGAGGATGTCAGGCGATTACGAGCAGCGAGGGAGGGGAGGTTGGATGGGAGATTGTTGGCTCTGGCTTCTGCATTGAGCTTGCCAGCGAGAGAGAGAGACACACACGAAGGGGGCTCGCTATGGTTCTCTGGCTCTAACCGGGATCTGGATTTTGCGTGGGAGAATTGGCTGATTTGGTTGGTTTTTCTTTTTTTCATACATGTTCTGCTTTCCTGCTTCCCTGTCTCCCTCCCTCCTTTTGAAACTCCCCTCCAATCGTCACAAATACATACATACATACCTACTGTACTGTACTATACGGGTTCATCCTTTGACTGATTTGAGAGGAGAGACGGAATAGCAAAGATTGGTGTTCTTCTTCGCGATAATTGATGTTTGTGGATTTTCTTTCTTCGTTCTATCATCTCGTCTTTCTTTCTTGACCAGGGCATTCATGCTGAAGTCGTCGTCGTCGTCGTCGAAGTCCGTCCTGTTCGGGTTTTCTTTGCTCCTCGCTTCTAAAAATCCTCTCCGATATGATCATCGAATGGGTAGTCTCTAGTCTCAGGACAAGATCGCGCGTGTGGAAGTTTCGCCATGTATCCATCGCTTCTCCCGACCGAGCAATGCAATGCAATACCAAACGAAGCAAGGCAGGCATCTAGAGAGCAGTGGTGCCGCCAAAGCCGCCGGTGGAGCCAAAGCCGCCGACACCGCGGACGGTCTCCTCAAGTTCCTCGACTACGACTACCTCTGGGGTGTAGATCTGTTGGAAAGGAATGGTTAGCAAAGCTGATCTCCTACTAGAGATTTTAACCCTTCCCCAAAGCAAAGCCGGAAAACAGTAGCCGAGCGAACGAATGACCAGCCGCCTCAATCTCTCGAGGAAAAGAACGCAAGAGATCAAGCCAGCCAGCCATCCTTCGAAGAAGCAGAAAGAAAGCAAAGAAGAACAACCCCAACCTCAACCCACCCCACCCCAAACCACATCCCCCGCCCAAAGAAAAAAAGAAAACCAAAAAAAAACCAAAAAACTCACCCTCTCCACCACCAACTGCGCAACCCTCTCCCCCACCCCCACCCCAAACTCCTCCTCCCCAAAATTAAACAACAGCACCTTCACCGGCCCCCTATAATCCGCATCAATCACCCCCGCCCCCACATCAATGCCATGCTTGCTCGCCAAACCGCTCCTAGGAGCCACACGGCCGTAAGTGCCGGCGGGGACCGCGATGGAAATGTCCGTGTCGACGAGCGCGCGGCCGCGCGCGGGGATGGTGAGCGCGCGGGACGCGTAGAGGTCGTAGCCGGCGGCGTGGGCGGAGCCCCGGGTGGGGGGGCGGGCGGTGGGGGAGAGGAGTTTGATTTGGAGGGGGGGTACACTGGGTGCGTTAGGGGTGGTGGTGCTGGTTGTGGTGGGTTGGGGTTGTTGGGCCTGCTGGGCGCCGGTGGTGGAAGACATTGGGTCTGTGAGGGGTGCTGTTTCGGGGGTGGGGGTTGGTTGGGCGGAGTTGAGGATTGCTGTGGGGAGGGAGGGAGGGAGGTGTTAGCTTGTGGGTTGTGAGATGTGGGATGTTCGGGATGGACGACGGGAGTGAGGTTATGTTGTGTTGTGAGTGAGTGAGGCGGTGGGGGAGTTTCTGGCACACAACATACAAGCAACGGTCAAGTTTGCTGCTGGCTCGGTGTATTTGGTCCGTTTAGGCTCGGGGGTTGGTGGTAGGCTGGGGACGTCGTGGTGAGGGAGAGGAGTTGCTCTGTCGTCGGCCATTGCTCTGGTATGTTCGTTGCTTCTTCTGCTGCTGCTTCTTATGCAATTGGACGGCGCGGTCAAGCTAAAGTGCAAAGGCGGTCTGTGTTTAGGCGCGGGGCACGCGTTTGGAAAGGGCGTTTCGCGTTCGGGGTCAAGTGAACCCTAACCCTTCACTTCAACAAATGTGATAAATGTTCATCTAGATGTGAAGAGTATAGTGATGCCGGCGTTGGTCTATATCTTCTATGAGCCACAACAGAAACAATAGACATTAATGTAGTAGAGTATACATCAAAACGTAATCAAGGAAACACAACAGCGCCCAACACATCTACCTGGGTATCGTCGTCCATCCATCCATCAATCCATCCAAGCCTTCCCAAAGAAACCCTTTCCTACTCATACACCATCAACCCCTCACTGCCCCTTCCTAGCAGCCTCCAAATGCCACTTCATCACCTTGTCGAAAATCCCCTTCCCGCCACTCTCCACAACATCTCCATGACAAGGAACAATGCGATCAAACTTCCACCCACTAATCCTGCTCACCTCCCTGTTGAAAGCAACCTTGTCCTGCGCGATCCCATACCAAATCAACCTCCTCTGACTCGTCGCCTCGCCCTTGGTATTATTCAACCAGTTAAAAACCCGGCTGAGAATGCCCGTCTGCGGATCAATCCCAGACTTGCTGAACTGCTCATGCGCCGGCAAGTTGAAGAGCAAGTCGCCCTCAATCAGCGTGCCGGATTTTCGATGGTTGAAGACGATTTCCTTGTTGGCGTGCCCGTCCACATACGTGAAATCAAAGTCCCCGTCGAACTCCGCATCCACACTCAACGTCCCGGCCTGACTCTCCCGCGCCGTGAACAGTTTCCAACTCCCCTCGGGGATCTTGAAATACCCTTGCTTGTCCCGGTACGCAGGCAACGTCTCCGGCGCGATGACCTTTGCTTCCGGGAACGCTTTGTGCCACTCCTCGAGGAAAATGTGGTGTTCCTGGTCGAGGGCTACGAGGTATTTCGTCGGGCCTAGGGTTGCCATCTCGGCGCGCACGGTGGGGGTGAGGGCCGTGGGGGAGAAGATGGCGCTGCTGCCGGAGGAGAGGCGGACGGCGGTTCCGCGGCCGCCGATTTTGACGCGGCCGAAGCGCAGGAAGGGCGTGGAGAAGGTTTTGATGTCTGGGGTGAGGGAGCGGGTTACGAGGACTTTTTCGGGGTCCGAGGGGATTAGTTTCGAGACGGAGGAGGCCATGTTTGCGCTTGTTTGGGAAAGGGTCGGTTCGAGTGGGTGGCGTGATGTTGTGTTGTGTTGTGTTGGGTTTTTGGATGGTGATGTATCCACTAGAAGGGGGGTTTGGTGGTATTTAGGTAAGAGTCGCTACGGCCGCAGTCGTGTGTTGATTTGGAATCGCCGTGTTGCACTGACAGTAGTCTGCGACGTCGCGTGGTATTTGATGTTAGGGCTTTTTCGGGTGAGGAAGTCGCTGGTTTGCACAGAGGTGTTGCACAATTGCTTGCCGCGGCTGAGTCAGGTGTTGACGCGGATGGTTGTGAAAATGGTTCGAGTGCTTTGTAAGAGGAAGGATGAGTTCACCGAGAAGAGGACTAAAATGCGCCATCGAAGGTCATGGATATTTGTCGCGTCGACAACAACAACGTCATCCACTTGCACATGCTAAAACCGGAGCTCGGCGGATGGAGTTTATTCCGGAAGTGATATTCGTTATGCAAACCCAACCCGAACCCTTGATTGAAACCTGCATAATTTAGTTGACGGTCAATCGTGAGCCGGGACGATGAGCTTTGTGTTGGATGGTGATTATTAATCTCCAAAGGCCTAGAACCATTCATGCCGGAATTCAGACCTTTCGCGATAGTGGTGGGCTGATGAGTTGCCTTCTGTAATCAGATTGTAGAAAGCTCAAATTCAAACTCAAGCGAGCAGGCTCAAACCCTCACTGGAAGATGCTCAGCAGTCAGGTAATTAAAGGTATTTTGATAGTATTTCAATCGTCTTTCAATCATCTAAATGTTGCCGCTCACAAATGCTGCAATGCAATGTTCCTATTCATCATACTGTCCTGAACAGTTGTCATAACCCTCTAAAGCTTCTCAATGACCATGGCACTGGCACCGCCACCTCCGTTGCAGATACCAACACATCCAATCTTGCCGTTCTTCTCCTTGAGCACACCAAGCAGAGTTGTGATGATCCTCGCGCCGGAACCGCCGAGAGGGTGGCCGAGAGCAACGGCACCACCGTGGAGGTTGACCTTGTCCTCGTTGATGTTGAGCAGCTTCATGTTGGCGAGCGCGACGACGGAGAAGGCCTCGTTGATCTCGTAGGCGTCGATCTGCTCCTCGGTCACGCCGGCGTGTTTGAGGGCTTTGGGGATGGCGAGCGCGGGTGCGGTGGTGAACTTGGCGGGCGATTGGGCGGCGTCACCCCAGCCGAGGATCTTAGCGATGGGCTTGAGGCTGTGCTTCTGGACAAACTCCTCGCTGGCGAGGATGACAGCAGCAGCGCCGTCGGAGAGAGGAGAGGCGTTGGCGGCGGTGACGGTGCCGTCCTTCTTGAAGGAAGAGCGCAGGGTCTTGGTCTTGGCCTCGTTGAAGTTGCTGGGCTCGTCGTCCTTGTCGACGACGGTGTCAGGCTTGCCCCTGACGCCGGGGATGGTGTAGGGAGCAATCTCCTCGCCGAACCAGCCGTTTGCCTGCGCCGCCTGTGCCTTCTTGTATGAGCGAATGCAGTAGTCGTCCTGCTCTTCCCTGTTGAAGCCGTGCTCGGCGGCACACGCCTCGGCGGCGAGACCCATGTGCTGGCTCTCGTATGCGTCGGTAAGACCGTCCTTCAAGATACCGTCGACGAGCTCCTGGTTGCCAAACTTGGCGCCGTTGCGCATGTTGGGCAGGTAGTGGGGGACGTTGGACATGCTCTCGGCACCACCAGCGACGACGAGATCAGCGTTGCCACACATGATAGTCTGGGCACCGAGGGCGACGGCCTTGACGGACGAGGCGCAGACCTTGTTGACGGTGGTTGCGACAGTGGACTCGGGCAGACCGGCGTGGATGGTGCATTGTCTGGCGGGGTTCTGGCCCAGGTTGGCCTGGAGGACGTTGCCGAAGAAGACCTCGTCGACATCTTCGGGCTTGACACCAGCGCGAGAGACGGCGTTCTTGATGGCGTGGGCACCGAGCTGGACGGCGGTCTGGCTGGACAGGGAGCCCAGGAACATACCCGTTGGGGTACGGACGGCCGAAACGATGTAGACGGGCTTTTGAGGGGCCATGATGACTGTGATGTGGTGTTGTGAGGTGTATTGAAGGTGAGTTGAGATTGTACGAGGACAATTGGGTTTGACAAGAGAGTGAGTGGTATAGAAGAGTAGGAGGAGCAGCGGTGTCGGCGAGAAAATGTTTCCTCGTGTCGACAACAATCGAACCACTAACCACACCACTGCACCCCGCCATCAATTTCCCTGAATCTGAAGATCTTCAAGTCGCTAGGGGTGAAGCGGCTCTTACCGCCTCGATCCTTTGTTGAGCCGGCGGTACCTTGTCTTGATGAATATGCTGTAATGATCTTGTAAGCTCTCAATCGATAATTCTAATCGATGATTCCAGTTGAAGAAGCTCGTCAAATCTGTGAACGTGCATTATGCGTCGTCGGTGACAGTCCATCATCTACAAGTCGATTGAAGTACGTCGCAACAAGAATAGTACCGCTCTTAGGTGGAAAGGCGAGAGAGCATAAACTAAGTCATTGTTGCAGCAGGGTCGATCGTTCTCTTGATTTCATACTCATATTCCGTGTCATGAAGAAGACAATTTGACTTCCACTCTCACATGCAAGTCTAGGACCGGCACAACTCTCCCGGGCGGTGAGCTGATGCGCTCACATGACTCGCGCACATCGACATTCTGCCAAAATCTCCAAGAGACTTTCGCGACAACACGCGATCCGTTTGCGCGTCAATCAATTAAAAACCAATCGTTGTCGCGTGAGGTGCGAAACGGAAACATACTACTACCGCAACCATGGACGATCTCTACGACGAGTTTGGAAACTACATCGGCGAGCCCGAGGAGAGCGAGGAAGAGGACCAGCAGCCGGCATACGATGGAGCCCAATATCTGGACGACGATGAGGCCGAGGAGGCCGGCGCGACAGGCCAGGAAATGATGGAAGTGGATGAAGATGGACCTTCAAATGCGGTGATATTGCATGAGGACAAGCAATACTACCCTTCAGCATCGCAAGTCTATGGCCCGGATGTGGAGACTCTGGTGCAAGAAGAGGATACACAGTCGCTACAGCAGCCCATTGTAGCGCCAATTGAGAGGAAAAAGTTCACAGTACAAGAGGAGGATCTGCCAGCTGTATATTTCGACAGAGGCTTCCTCTCCGATTTGATGAGCTTCCCGGAACAAATACGAAACGTCGTACTATGCGGACACCTACACCACGGAAAGACGAGCTTTATGGATATGCTGGTCGCGCAGACACACGACGTATCCGCTTACCAAAATGGAAAGACTGGAAAGGCACGCGACGACCGGCTGAGGTACACGGACACACACATCCTGGAGCACGAGCGAGGCGTGTCAATCAAATCGAGTCCAATGTCGCTACCACTGGAGAGCACGAGCGGAAAGACACATCTTATCAACATCATCGACACACCCGGACATGTCAACTTCGCCGACGAGGTGGCGGCTTCCATGCGGCTGGCGGATGCAGTAGTGTTGGTGGTCGATGTTGTAGAAGGCGTACAAGTGCAGACAGAATTGGCTATCAAGCATGCCGTGCTTGTGGATCTCCCCATCGTTCTGATTGTCAACAAGATGGACCGCCTGATCTTGGAGCTCAAGCTCCCGCCCAACGACGCATACTTCAAGCTCAAGCACGTAGTAGAGGAGGTGAACACCAAGATCGAGGAGGCGCTCCCTGGAAAGGGCGAGAAGTTCCGCGTCAGCCCAGAGAAGGGCAATGTCGCATTTGCGAGCAGCATGATGAGTTGGTGTTTCACGCTGCCCAGCTTTGCAAAGATGTACGCGGAAAGCTATCCATCAGCCGAGTTCGACGTCCAAGGCTTTAGCAAGAGATTATGGGGCGATATCTTCTTCAACCCACAATCACGAAAGTTCACAAGAAAGGCCATGGAAGAGGGCGCCAAGAGGTCGTTTGTGAACTTCGTCATGGAGCCCATCTACAAGCTTTATAGTCACACACTATCAGAGAGTCCCGAGGACCTGAAGAAGACGCTCAAAGATCTTGGAATCCAGCTGAAGCCGTCTCAATTACGCGCAAACGCAAAGGACTTGCTCAAGATGGTATGCGAACAATTCTTTGGTCCCACAAGCGGTTTCGTAGACATGCTGGTCGAGCACGTCCCTAGTCCTGTAGAGGGTGCAAAGCAGAAGCTGGATCACTATTACGCCGGACCCCAAGACAGCAAGACGGCCGAGAGCATGCTCAAGGCAGATGCGGATGGTCCGCTGGTTGTCAACATCACCAAACTCTACAACACACAAGACGCTTCGGGCTTCCACTCGTTTGGCCGTGTCATGTCCGGTACAGCAAGAATAGGAGCGACTGTGCGGGTTCTCGGCGAGAACTACTCGATAGACGACGAGGAAGACATGGTTACAGCTACGATTTCAGACGTCTGGATGGCCGAGAGCCGCTACAACGTACCCACCACTGGAGTTCCCGCTGGCAACTTCGTCCTGCTCGGCGGTGTTGACAATAGTATTGTCAAGTCGGCCACCATCGTAGCACAAAAGCTCCCAGACGACGAAGACGCGTACATCTTCAAACCCGTAACACACTTCTTCGAGAGCGTCTTCAAGGTCGCAGTAGAGCCGATAAACCCCTCAGAACTGCCAAAGATGCTCGACGGCCTCCGCAAAATCAACAAATCATACCCACTCATCACGACCAAAGTCGAAGAATCCGGCGAACACGTCGTCCTCGGCACAGGCGAACTCTACATGGACTGCGTCCTGCACGACCTCCGCAAGCTGTACGCAAATATGGAGATCAAGGTCTCCGACCCCGTGACCCGCTTCTGCGAAACCGTCCAAGACCAGAGCAGCATCAAATGCTACGCCCTGACGCCCAACAAGAAAAACAAGCTCACTTTCGTAGCTGAGCCCCTCGACGACGGCATTGCGGAAGACATCGAGAGCGGCAGAGTCAGCATCAAAGACCCCGTGCGCAAAGTCGGTAAATTTTTCGAGCAAAACTACGGCTACGACCTGCTAGCCAGCCGCAACATCTGGGCCTTCGGCCCGGAAGACATGGGCCCCAACATCCTGCAAAACGACACCATCCCCTCGGACGTCGACCAGAAGATCCTACGCAGCGTGCGCGACACCGTCAAGCAAGGTTTCTCCTGGGCCACGCGCGAAGGCCCCCTGTGCGAAGAGCCGATCCGCAACACAAAGTTCCGCCTCACGGACATCGACCTGGCCAGCGAACCCATCTTCCGCGGCGGCGGCCAGATCATCCCCACGTCCCGCCGCGCCTGCTACTCCTCCTTCCTCATGGCCGGCCCGCGCCTCATGGAACCCATCTACGCCTGCACCATGCTCGGGCCCGCCAACGCCGTCTCGGACTTGTACACGGTGCTAGCGCGGCGCCGTGGCCACGTGCTGCACGACGCCCCCGTGCCCGGCACGCCGCTGTACAGTGTCAAAGGCCTCATCCCCGTCATCGACTCGTTTGGTTTCGAGACCGACTTGCGCATCCACACGCAAGGCCAGGCGACTGTTTCCCTCGTCTTCGATCGCTGGAGTCTTGTCCCTGGCGATCCGCTGGATAGGGAGGTCAAGCTGCGCGCTTTGGAACCTGCGAGCGCTCAAGCTACGGCTCGCGATTTTGTCTTGAAGACGCGCCGGCGCAAGGGCTTGGCGGAGGATGTTTCCGTCGGCAAATTCTTGGAGCCCGAGCTCTGGCGGAGTTTGAGGGAGAGTGGGGTTTTGGATGGGCCGGTGTAGTGTGTAGTAGGTGTGTCATGTAGTGTACAGTACAGTAGTTCCAGAATCGCAGACCCACTTTTCTTCGGGTGACGTAAGCGGACTTGTCGCTTCGCATCACTTGATGTCGGGAGTCCAATGTTGTCCACTCTTGGGATTGAAGAGTGGACATCACACACATGTAAGTACCTAAACATCTAACAACCGACATTTCCTTGAATAACAACCCACACACATCGACTTCTGATCTTTCGAGACCACCAAACTGACCTGCATCACGTCGAAATACCAGACCTCTTCTGTTTGAAAGAGGAACACTACACCCAACGGACTGGATCCATACAATCCTTCACCTAACTACACTCGTACGTATCAGACCGCCAACAAACAGATTCCAATCCACTCGCCACTCAAGAAGAAGAAGAAGAAGAAGAAGAAGAAGAATGGCAAGCAAACCCATCACTCCGACGACTCCAACCGACACAGACAACCCGATCTGCGTGGCCTGCGGGACGGAATTCGACCAGCCTGCTGCTGCAGACCAACCGTTGGAGAACTGCGTGATTTGCGATGTAAGTGACCCTACCACTACCATGTATCCTAGACTTGTCCTCTCGGAAGAACAATAAGCAGAAAGCACGGCGAGATAAAAGATGTGGGAATGTATGAGAACGCAGGAAGTGGCCAAAAAAAAAAGCAAAAGTAAAAACAAAGGAAGGGGGAAAAAAATCCATATTCAAAAAAAATACATACAGCAACACCTCACCAAAGAACGAAAAACATGTTAATCGATCAATCTAATCAACCACAACAGGATCCCCGCCAATACGTCCCCCCCCAAGGCCAAACCTGGACAACCCACTCCCGCCTCCTAACCACCCACAAAAACACCTGGTCACCCATCACCACCACCACCATCAACCCCTCATCCAAAACCCCCTCATCCCAAACCCCCTCATCCAAAACCCCCAACTCCACCCTCTACTCCCTAACCACAACCCCCAAATTCGCCATCGGCCAACGCGCAATCCTCATCAAAACCCCCCCAGGCAGCTCCCACGGCAACATCCTCTGGGACTGCCTCACCC
>Ga0265797_10010324_pt1 | contig 11911 bp, 14 predicted proteins | sample P2T30metagenome_FD_192433 | JGI IMG/M metagenome (GOLD analysis project Ga0265797, IMG submission 192433) | Plant litter microbial communities from East Loma Ridge, Irvine, California - P2 T30 | ecosystem: Environmental > Terrestrial > Plant litter > Unclassified | place: USA: California... | reverse complement strand
GTCTCCCTCGACAAGGCTCGCCGCCTCCTCTGGCCCATCAAACAAAAGTACGGAAACAAGATCTCGTGGGCCGACTTGATGCTTCTCACTGGCAACGTCGCCCTTGAGTCCATGGGTTGCCCAACCTTCGGTTTCGCTGGTGGCCGCGCCGACACTTTCCAGTCTGACGAGTCCGTCTACTGGGGTGGCGAGACTGAGTGGCTCGGCAGCGACGTCCGCTACGCCGATGGCGCCAAGGGTGTCAAGGGCGAGGGCATTATGGACGGTGACCAGCACAAGGTTGACAAGGACGAGACCCACACATCGCGGGATCTCGAGAAGCCTTTGGCGGCCGCACACATGGGTCTCATCTATGTAAACCCAGAAGGTAAGCACAACCGGTCAAATATCTAGACTCATCGATCTAACATTTTCAGGTCCCGAGGGTGTTCCTGACCCCGTTGCCGCTGCTCACGACATCCGCACAACATTTGGCCGTATGGCCATGAACGACGAAGAGACCGCTGCCCTCATCATTGGTGGTCACTCTTTCGGAAAGACCCACGGTGCTGCTCCTTCGGAGAACACTGGCCCAGACCCCAACTCTGAGGATCTTGCAACACAAGGATTTGGCTGGATGAACAAGCACGGTCGCGGTAACGGACCTGACACCATCACCAGTGGTCTCGAGGTCACCTGGACTGGCACACCCACCAAGTGGAGTAACAAGTACCTTGAGTACCTCTACAAGTACGAGTGGGAGCTCGAGAAGAGCCCTGCTGGTGCCAACCAGTGGGTCGCTAAGACCGATGACAAGATCATCCCCGACGCCTACGACCAGGGCAAGAAGCACAAGCCAAGGATGCTCACCACCGACTTGTCGATGCGCATGGATCCCGCCTACGAAAAGATCACTCGTCGTTGGTTGGACCACCCAGAGGAGCTTCACGACGCCTTTGTTCGCGCATGGTTCAAGCTTCTCCACCGCGACATGGGCCCCCGCTCTAGGTGGCTGGGTCCTGAGATTCCCAAGGAGGTACTCATCTGGGAGGACCCCGTTCCTCAGCCTGAGGGCGAGATCATTGGTGACGCTGAGATCTCCACCTTGAAGAAGCAGATCCTTGACGCTGGCATCGAGCCTGCTAAGCTCATCCGCACTGCTTGGGCTTCGGCAGCTTCTTTCCGTGGCAGCGACAAGCGTGGAGGCGCCAACGGTGCCCGTATCCGCCTCGCTCCTCAGAAGGACTGGGAGGTCAACAACCCCAAGGAGCTTGCTGAGGTCCTCAAGGCTCTTGAGGGCATTCAGTCCAAGTTCAACGGTGGTAACAAGAAGGTTTCTCTCGCTGACTTGATTGTCTTGGCCGGTACTGCTGCCGTTGAAAAGGCCGCTGGTGTATCCGTTCCTTTCACACCCGGCCGCACCGACGCCTCGCAGGAGCAGACCGATGTTCAGTCTTTCGAGCACCTTGAGCCCGTCACCGATGGTTTCCGTAACTTCGGCAAGGGTACTGAGCGTGTCCGCACCGAGCAACTTGACGTTGACAAGGCTCATCTCCTCCGCCTCACTGCACCCGAGATGGTCGTTCTCACCGGTGGTATGCGTGCGCTGAACGCCAACTGGGACGGTTCATCCCACGGTATCTTCACCAAGCGTCCCGGTCAACTCACCAACGACTTCTTCGTCAACCTTCTGGACAACAACACCGAGTGGAAGGCAACCGACGCAAGCAAGGAGCTGTACGAGGGCGTTGACCGCAAGTCTGGCCAGAAGAAGTGGACCGCCACCCGCCACGACCTCGTCTTTGGTGCGCACCCCGAACTCCGCTCTATCGCCGAGACATATGCGTCGCCCGACAACGCGGACAAGTTCGTCAAGGAGTTTGTTGCCGGCTGGGAGAAGATTATGAACAACGACCGATACGATATCAAGAACAAGTCGGTGAGTGCACAACCGAGTGGAGCAAACCGGCCGCGTCTGTAAGAAAATGCAGCGCCAGTCGCGTTTCGTTTCCCTATTTCTGCGTGTGCTATTTTCTGAGTGTGTAGCATGGTGGTTACCGTTGTGTTACACTCACTGACGATTGCTTCAATAGACTTGAGTCTTGTCGCTTTTTTACATGAAGAAACCTTTGCTATGAAGATATGAGATACCTAGGTAGTACCACTGTGTAGGAATATACAGAAGAAATGAGACCATGATATAAGTCATACTTGGTTGCTTCTGTCCCATTGTGATGACTGCTCAAGCTATCTGTCATGTCTGGTTATACGCTAGTGATGTCTCACATTGTTGTTGAATCAGACCGCTGAGAGATGGAAAAGATTTCGCAAGTTTCGTGATGCTAGTCCTCGCCACCCATGTATTGTAGTTACTGTCCAGCCAGTATCATATTCAATCTAGAATAATGTATGTGCAGCACAAAAACACGTTTTCCATTTCTTGTTGTAAGATAGGATTGTTGGAGCTTGAGCAAGAGGAGAGTGAATGCTATATGAAACGCCAGCGCGCTAGAGCGCATGCTTATGTATCGTGAAACCCAGGTCATTAATCTCATTACGCGTATGCAGTGCAATGCATGGCAGTTCTCGCGTCGCTATGCTCATTTCGTGCCCATTATATCGTACAGTGTGGTGCAATGCCAACTTCAACCTCACACCAATCTCGATCATTTTGTTTCCCATTTTGTGCTTATCTTCTCATCTCGATGCTTTTGCAGCGTAATAGTAAGTTGCAGCGGTTGTACCAAGAACGAGAGCAGAAGCACTGTAATACCATGTTAGCGATAGTTTTCCTCAGTTCAGTTACTGTATAGTGGAGAACGAGTGGAGGAAGAGTGCCACAAGGCACATACTCAAGAATTTCAGGGAAAAGGAAATAGTGTTTGCTCACCTGGCTCGTTTCCGATCGCCAAAACAAGCAGCAAACATAGCTCGGAACAAATGTTGGAGGAAGTTGTCTCTGCGATAATCTGATCGCTGTGCGAGTGCAGGCTTCGCTGCCTCGACGATCTTGTCCGTGATGCTGACATCATCTGCGGCGCTTTCTGGCATTTCTTCTTCTGTCTGCGAGGATTCCTCCAATACTGCTCTGCGCTGCCGAAGCTCAGAGTCCAGATTAGAGACAGGATGGGCCTCCGAAGTGGTGGTTTTTGGCTCAGATGTGACTAACTCTGTTGCAGATTTTGCCATGTTGACTGGTGCAGAGATGGCATCGAGCAGAGCGCTGTGGGCCACTGAGATGTCTTTGGCGCCGTCATGCTTAGCAACACTTTCCGCTTCGCTAGACTCCTGGGTATGGGAGCCAGGCTCGTCGATCTTGGTGTCGAATGCATCTCCGAGTTGCTCGTTATCATCTGCTAAAGAGGCTGCATATGGGTCTCGCACGAATCTGGCCGGCGGACTGGACCTACGGGTGGTGTTGTGACTGATGTACACGGGTGATGGCATACTATCCAGATCATGATGGTACCCTTCATCTTCATCACTGTTCTCGTCCTCAGGTACAGATGCCAACGAAGCATATGATTTGACGGGAACAAGATCGATGGAAGAGCAGGCTTGAGACAGGACAGATGGCTGCGGAGAATGTGGGCGTTCATGCATCGATTCATCCTCAGGAAGATGCATACCAATCGTCGCTACACGTGCCAAAATCGATTCTCGGTTTGTTGGGAATCGTTCCAAGGATGGGTCATTAAGGTCCTGGTCCTCCGCGTCTGATTGAGGTAGCCTGTGAGGAAGATTACTCCCCGTTCGTCCTCTGAAAAAGTCGTGTCGATCGGCTGCGCCGAACAACTCTCGCGCATTGCCAGTCTCATAACCAAATGTTGGCTGCTTCTCCAAAGAGAAAGGAGCATCGTCCTGTGAGAAGTCTGAGCCAGTGCTGCTGACGAAGGCTGATTCTCGTTCATGTGGAAGAAGAGGTGTGTCGTCATCCTCAGCGTCACGGTTACCCTCGTCATCGTCCTCGTTACCATATGCTCCATAGTGCTGTGGCTCCCGGTTCTCAGAATGTTCACTCTTAGTGAGAGTCTCGCTTCTCTTATAGTCCGAAAAACCACTTTCGTGTGATAGTAATGGGTATCTGTCCAGCTCATTCCTCTCGTCGTCAGATTCGGTGTCAGCCCCATCGTCCTCGGTAAAGCCGGTTTCGTGAGGAAGAAGAGGGGCGCCGCCGGATTCGTCAACATCGTCCTCGTCATCATTGCCTTCATGAGAAACCTGTAGTCCGTCTCTCGCTTCGCTTACGCTACCTCTGAGTTCAGTCTCATGGCTAAGCAAGGGCGCTAGATTTAGCTCGTCACCATCCTCAGGCTCAGGAGGTGTATCCATTGCATCTCCGGAACTAGTCTGGTCCGTTGATGATTGTGTGGATTCATCGTCAACAGTAATCTTTGGAGGTGCCTGTGATTCGTCGTCGTCCGCCTGAAAAGATTCATGACGAAATAATGGAGCAGCTTGGTCGTCTTCAGTATCACCTGGTTCTGTATGAGACTCTGGTGTGATGGTAAGTATGTCTGGTTGTGTGTCTGAGGCCCTCATATCATGTGCAACCTTCTGAGCAGTCGTGGCATCCTCGCCGAAATCATCTCCATATGCGGGCCGATCATCCGTCTTGTCGACAACTAGAAGCGGGATTTCAGGCGATTTGGGTGTTTCTGTCTTGATTGGCGAGTCCACTTTCGTTTCTTCATAGTCGGGCTCTGCGTCGGCCGAGCGCTTAGCAGCATCTACAGGAAGGTCGAGGTGGTGGGTGTTGCCATAGGCTGGCTGCTTTTGGTCCTCAACCTTGCCGACTACCATGGAGGAAACTGGAACACTGGATAGCTGATCACCCATTGTACTGTCTTTTCGATCCTCTGGTATCTTCGACGGGTTTGCGAGAGAAGCCTTCAGCGATTCCTGTTCGGAGGGAGTTTCCTGTACCGTGGTGGCTTCGGGTGCTGATTTCAACGAGTTGTTTTCGCTGGCGACTTTGACGTGGATGACATTGTTGCGAATGCCGTCGTCGGTGGCAGCTGCGTGAGGTCATTAAAAAAGCCTTTTCATACCTACATGAGCTAACATACCAGTCTCTTTTGACTCGTCCAATACCCAATGGTCTTCTCCCACGCGGATTTTGTATTGGTAGCTGCCTTCAGCAACGTCATTGAACTCTTTGCGAAAGATCAGGTCGTCCGAGGCAGTTTTGTCTTCATTCACGTCCATCTCAACCGGCGTCCAGTCGTTTATGGAGGTAGTGACATAGACGGGTGGCTGCACGCCCGTCTGCGAGAAGGTGATGGTCGCATGGCCGGCCATGGTGTCGTGAGCGGTGATGTTCCGCAGCAGCAGAGGCTCAGAAGGTGGAGGTATAAGAGTGGGGTATACAGGATCGCTCGCGTGCCTGGGAAGCCGCGGCGGTTGATGGGTAGGGTCTACTGGGACAGGAATATCGTTAGTTGTTGAAGATGGCGGTATGCTAGTAGGCCACAGAGCCCGTACACGCTGGCGACGAGAGTGTCCGGTCATACAACGGGGGTTGGAGGGGAATAGGTGTAGTACAGAGGGGAGGGAGGGGTTGCGAGTGTCAGTCGAGGATAGCAGCTTACCGCGCGGTGGGGTGATGAGAAGCCGTTAGTTGCTTCCCACGAAAAGAAATGTGCTTGCCTCAAAAGGCAAAAAATTGAGATATCGATCCGAGGTATTGAAGGAAGCGTGGATGCAGCTTCAAGGCAGGAGCGGCTCGATTGTTGAGTTGCGGCTTCCCTGTTCCGTTGGGCGAGATGCGCGCATGTGGAGGGCTTGGGAGCTTGTGGACGTTGGGACCAGTATCGTGGTTGCAGTCACAGTAAATCCCTCTGCGCTGCCTCTAAAATCTATCGCGCATCTCCGCACCCTTCTGGCAGACCCTGCGTCTTTCCGAGCCTCCATTCTTTTGGCGGGGGGTTGCTATGCTTCAAGAGTGACGTGAATGCAACGTCCAGCATTATTCGCGCTATGTCCACAGGCTGGCCCACCACAACGGCCTCATTAGCCACCCGTAACCGAAGACAGCTCTCTCCGCGGCGATCCTCCACCGCATGGTCCGACCCCAAGCACTACGGATGTAAGCTTCACTCGTTTTCTCCCAGCACCAGCAACAACCAGCGCCATCAATCTCTAGCTGACGCATCCTGATGTAGCCATCGCGAGCGTCAGTGGCGACTGCATATCGCTCAAGGTGGCGGTGTGGATCTTCAGACACCTTCACATGCGCAAGACAGCAAACGGATTATGCCTGTAGGTACCTGGGTGGTAGTGCTGTTTAAGGAGCTACATCGGATAATTATGTCTTTTCGAACATTGCTGCCATCGCGACCATGATGAACCGTTCTGTTTTGTCTTCGGCCTGTTCCACGCCCGGTGAGCTATGTTCAGTGGCTAGCCCTCTCCTGGGCCACGTGCTTTGACTTCACCTGTCAAGTTTCCATCGCAAACACAAAACTAACGATCGGCAACGGATGCACTATGATGCAAATCCATAAACTACCCAGCTCCAGGTTCTGGCACGCGTCCTAATATGCCTAAAGTCGTCTGTCCAACGATCTCCTGAGACACCAAAGAACACGTTTATGCCATCATTGCGATGCTTCACCAGCCACACCGGGATATCCCGTCTAGCTTTGTGCACCACGCGGCCAATCGCATTCTATCTCATAAACACTCGAACCATTCGTTCAGGCTGCGGTTCTCGGAACCCGAGGCCATGTCTTCCAACATACTTCCGATACCCAATGTCCCGGGATCGTGGGTCTAAACAAGGTTTCGAGATGCGCGCTGCGACAGGGCGCGCCGCACCATTACCACGCGACAATCCACAATACCGATGCCGAGAAGAGGTATGCACAGGCCGCGTGTCTCTTTGTGCACCGTTTGATATGCTTCTGGAAGGTAATCTCAGTTTCAAGCAGCGCCGCGTCAATCATGCCGAGCAGGAGTCTTGCAACGTCCGATCGCGCTGTCGCACTTTCGGTGTCGTAACTTATCCACGCTGTATTAGATGTGTGCAGGTCCCATTTGGCACTCTAGTCTGACGATCATCCTTTACTTTCTTTCTTTTTTTCCTCTTCTCTAGTCGGGCGTTTTGGAATCTTTGCGCCATTGTAAGATTAACTCTCGCAGCCTCATGTCAAACCTTCGAACGTCGTATAGCTCAGCCACGTACCGAACTCGCAATGGGACACATCGTGTATGTCGCGAACGGACGTGACCAGGGGCCGGTAATAAGCCGAGTCAGCATGGCCATGTACACAATGGCAGTGGCAGTTGTGGCTCTTCGGTAAGGACGCAACTTTGTGGTAACCCGGTATCGCATTGCTGATGTCTAATAGATGCTTTACTCGCGGATACATAGTCAAGAAATTTGGCTTGGACGACCTCTTTATCGCCATCGCCGTCACACTTGGAGCTGCACAAACAGTTACCATCATATTACAGATCGAACATGGACAAGGACGACACGCATCGGAGCTACACGTTGAGCAGTTCGATGAGATGCTCATGGTACTATCAACTCATATCGAGGCATTTCACTTCGTACTGACAGCCGACTAGTACCAATGGATCAATATGTTGATCTATTTTGTGGCGAACTGGTATGCCGCACCATCGCTCTTCCTACACAATATCAGGGCTAACGTAATTGCAGGACTGTCAAGATGAGTATCCTAGCTCTCTACTACCGGATTGGATATGGCAAACAGGGTTTGCCATGGATCGTACAGTCACCCGCCGTATGGACAGTAGCTGCCTTCATGACTGCCTTCAGTTTCTCTGTCTTTCTCGTAAGCACCGTCCTTGCTTGTATAGTGATCATGACTGACATGTTTGAAAGACCCAATTATTCATCTGCACACCAGTATCACGCGTCTGGGACATCGAAGCTCAACCTGATGGATGCATCAATGCCGCCATGTTCATGGTCATCTCGGGTGCCATCAATGTTGTTACAGATATCGTCTTGTTGATCTTCCCTTTGCCGTTGATCTGGGTAATCAAGTTTAACAAGAGACAAAGAAGTAAGTCAACGCACGTGTGGAGTTGTCAAATGCGTAATGCTGATCATGGTTTCAGCGGCTCTAGCAGTCATTCTCTCTATCGGCGTCATCCCAGTTGTAGCCAGTTCCATGCGTCTCTGCGAGATTGTCATGTCTGACAGTCCCATCAGACCAGGAAGCACTTGGCAAGAAGTGGATTTCAGCTGGTACGTCCACTTCCGATGTTTCTCCCGTACTAATAAATCAACTAACATACCAATCACAGGGGCTGGTCGTGGGTTCCAGTATGGTCTCAAATCGAAGTTGACATCGGTATACTTGCCGCGTCTCTTCCATCCCTTTCTCCTTTACTTAAGCAAGTTTTCCACTGCCCCCACCGAACCGCCACACCTTCTGAAGTACCCACCATACCAGGGTACCGGGGGAGTTGGGGGGAAAAGAACTTGGTCAGCATCGACGATGACGACCTCGAGAAGGGAACGGGTGGCGCTTTTGACTTTGATGGGGAGAGAAGACTGACGGTTACAGAGAAGGAGATGGGAAAGGCTATGGATATGGGAAACAGTTATTTTGATGATAGCATATCGGACGTGGGGGAGAGGGATTCAGTCTATCCGGAATCGATGGGTAGGCCTAGTATTGGCGTAACAAGGACAGCGGACGTGCGTGTTTTGACTAGAACAGGTGTGCCGAGGATAGTAGAGTATAAGAAATTATGACATTATATCGAGGGTCGTGTTTCAAGCCGGGTACTTCTACCAAGTGTGAGAAAGTATTCATTATCGTGTCGTTATCGTTACTCGGTGTTAGTATACTCATGCAGTATTATACAGGGTGTTAGTACAAGCGCCTTGACGCCCAAAATTTAGCAATACCTCACCAACGTCCAAAGCCATCAATCGCGGAGCTGAACTGAGTAGCTAGTTGACTTGTGACTGCACAGTCGCTCGCTTCAGCCTTCTCCATAGCCTGGGGTAGCCATTCTCTAATCTTCTCCTCTCTGTTGTGGTGACTCGGGTGTGTACTCAGTATCTGCGGCGGGCCCGCCCCGCCCGCCTTCTCCATGCGCGTCCAGAACTGCATCGCGGCTTCTGGTCGATAGCAACCTTGCGCCATCATCAAGAGGCCAATGTAATCAGCCTCGGCTTCGTGTTTGCGCGATGCGGGCATGGAGAGGAAGAGATCGAGGAGCATTTTGCCTGAGTAGAAGGACACATCGAACATAGATAGGGCGAGGGCGCCGAGGAGAATCAAAGGGGCTTGGGACATGCGTTCACTATATTCCAGTTAATACGCCTTCAAGACATTCGAGGGAAGGGAACATGAACACTAACGCGGTATGATGCGCAACGACATGCGCAATCTCATGGCCCAACACCGCCGCAATGCCATCTTCGTCCCTGCACAACGGCAGAATCCCTGTGAAAACAAAGACTTTCCCCCCAGGCGCAACAAAAGCGTTTTGCTCCGGAGACTCGATGACTGTGACTTCCCAGTTCAGATCTTTGAGCCCTTCACCCTCGGCATACGGCAATAACCGCTCCAGAACCCTCTTCACCTGCCGGACTCTCGCATCGCTATCCGGTAATATCCTGCCTTGGTATTCTTGTCGGACTTGTTCGACGGATTGCTGCCCCAGCGCTTCTTCGATACCAGGTGAGATGATGTTGAACCGACGGCGACCGGAAACGGGCACTTGTTCGAGGTTGTACAGGTAAACGCCACCGGTGCCTGCGCTGATCAGGCCAACGTCGCGGTAGAAAGTTGGGCGTTGGGCCCAGCGATACAGGAGACCAGTTATACCGCCAGACTGTGCGCTGAAGCGTTTGTACTGGGGGCCATTGCCTCGACCGCTGAAGGGGAGTTGTTGGTAGGCGCGTGTTTGTGAGTGGGTGCGGAAGGGTTGGTGTGCATGCTGGGGCAAACGAGGCGAAGGGCGGAAGGCGCTGAGTCGCGGTCGTACTCGATGCATCGTGAAAGCGCTTCAGAGCGGTGATGCTGCCTGAGTGGGATTTGGCTGGACATATATCTAGTGAGGAATGACGTACAGCGAAGTCCGCGGGAATGCCAAGATTTTGGTTCGGAGCTATCTTCTCCTCAACGCCAGCTGCGACCACTCGCGATCTTCCTCAATCATCATCGTTGTTAACTATTTTCGTCATTGCTGACAGTTTGTCTTGGTTTCGCGGACGTATTCCAGCGTCATCCACCAACAAGGCTTGCTCGTTCTTTCCTCAGCCGCACCGCATGGCACGCTTCCACGTCAAGCGCAGGATCAAGAATAGTGGCCTACTTCCAGATGCTAAAAGTGAGCTATTCTCGGTAAACGCTCAGGTCTTGCGCACGGTGGAGACTTCATAGTGATATAAATGAACCGGAGGTAAGTAAGGGCTAACTTGTCGCGTGAATGACGCGCGTCATATATTGTCACAATACTGCTGCTCCTGCAAGATGCGCTTCTCATACATTGTTTCGACACCCAGGATCCTTCCATCCTCTCTCTCGCTATCCATTCCCTTACTTTAAACGTATGCATATTCTACATGGACTTCCAGGACGCATGAGCCTGGGTTGTATGGGACGGGCGAGGGAAACGGGGATACCATTGCAGGCGAAGTCGAGCAAGGCGTCTCGGTCGCAGAAGACTCAACCATGGTGGGTGTAGCGGTGACTGTGACCATGGAAGATAGGGTAGGAGCAATAGCGGAGGACTGGGTGACGACAGCGCTAGTAGCCGAAGAGACAACGGACGAGCTGGACACGGCACACGACGGCAGAGGCGCGACATTGTCAATCTTGGAAACGACCCAGGAAGAAGCGTCGTCTGTGTAGAGCTCAAAGTAATTTAGGTCTAAACGTCGGTGTACGAAATTAGTGTATGTCTCACATGCAGTTCGTACAAGAACACTTACGGTCGGCCACAATATTACCGCCGGCGCAGACTGGGTCACCAGCAGCGCAGTAAGAGCGGAGCACCGGTGCGTAGCGGTTGAGGCGTGCGAGATCCTCTGGTTTGCGTCCGTTGGCTTGCTTGTCGGCACCGTCGAGCACGTTGTAGGGCTGGTTGGCAGTATGCATCACGTCTCCCCAGAGAAGAGCTGCCGCGACTTGTGTATGTCAGCATGGGTAAAGCTACGCCATCGAAGAATCTGCTTACCCGCTTTACCAGCAGCAGAGTTGTTATCCAGACCGGTAGAGACAAAAGTACAACCACCCTATATAGAAACATTGAGTCAGTATGTATCCCCATGCGATTGACCCAAGTGATAAGAGGCTTACCGGTCCACCAAGCACGTCACCGACGACGTGCGCTCCCTCTGAGTAGCCATTGACCACGATGTGCGAGCAAGGGCATTTCTCATGGAAGGCCGTAATCTGAGAGATACCATTGCGAGCGCCTTCAGCAACTTGGTTGCAGTAGTCACCACCCAGAGTAACGTCAAACTGGATGTCGATGTAATCGCAGCTTTTGCCCTGGGCAGTCAACTTGCCGCAAGTAGCTTCGACAAAGGGGAATGTGCGACCGTCATGGTATGGTGCGTCATTGCCGCGAGCCATGAAGATGACTACATCAGCGCAAGATGCGTCAAGCTTCGGGGGTACAGTCTGGGCTGCCGCGAGTGCAGAGAAGGCGCCCAGAGTCAGGGCATTGCGGATGTTGAACGACATGATTAAGTATTAGGTATGTATAATGATGTATAGTGATCAAAGAGTGTGGAAGTGGAGACCACAGGCGGACTTGATACTTCAAAAAGAGCGTAAGGGTTCGTTGAGGTGTACCTGAGGTAACATGTTGAAGCAAGGGCCGACTGCTTTAATACATCCAGTATACGAGCCCGTTAAATTTGATCGTTCCCCAGAGTATCGAAATGGTTTACTCCACGCTGTTGGACGTGCTAAAGCGAGGGAGGCGT
>Ga0265797_10010323_pt1 | contig 11912 bp, 14 predicted proteins | sample P2T30metagenome_FD_192433 | JGI IMG/M metagenome (GOLD analysis project Ga0265797, IMG submission 192433) | Plant litter microbial communities from East Loma Ridge, Irvine, California - P2 T30 | ecosystem: Environmental > Terrestrial > Plant litter > Unclassified | place: USA: California... | reverse complement strand
AAAAAATATTGAGTAAATGTGGCGCATGCATACAATGCGTAGCAGGAATCTGTGCCTGCGATTCTTCTAATACGAATTTCCGCGGTGGAAATACAATATGCAACGAGTATCTGTATCCGCCAGCTAGCTTTTGTCAAACGAGAGGTTCTTGGCTTGATCAATTGAGCTTCGTTCCATGGGTGGAGAAGGTCATGGTCATTTCTTAAAATATTTGGTAAAGTCTCTGGTAAATTTTCCCCTTTTTTACGATTTTCAGAGCAGATGTGGCATGTTGTCTTGGAGGAAAATATAAGCACAATGGCGGGACGTTGTAGAGAGGATGCTGTGGGAATGTGAAACAAGCGGTACCTGCGCATCGGCTACCGGCAACAAAAGCGGCGACACCAAGCCCTTGTCCAAAAATTCAGTCCATGGGTATATTTACGGGTATTAAAAAGTAATATAATAAATCAAAGTCAGGTGTAAATGTTGGCGCCATGTTCGCCCTTGAGAGCGCAAAACCTTCCGTTGAATGTGCGCCTTTCTCTACCACCTTTTACTCTCGTGATCACCTAAAATTAGAAATTGACAGATGCAGATGTGTTTGAATCCGTGGGGCCATAATGGCGTGAGAACACTTGGGTGTTCATCGTCATTTTGCGGACCTTGCTACAACCAACCTATGGCATTGTTGTTTTGCGAGCGAGCCGTGCAGCTGGCGATCGCGACATGGCGTTGTACATTGTGAACCGTCCCGTGGCCTTTGTATTTCACACGTGACTTGCACTCTTCACCATCGGCAGTTGGCTCCCGAGATCGACAGTGCCGGGTGGCTGATGGGCGAGTCCGTCCAACGTCAAAAGCACAAGACAGGCGAGCGGCGCAGTGCGAACGCTAACTAGGGCAAAAGGTCACGTGTAAATTTAGCGTGTCGCCTTCGCCTTCGTTCGAAATTGAGAACCTGGGTCCGACCTTGCTCCCTTCCAAATACGTACCTCGATCACGAACCATCAGTTCGCGGATAATCGAACCGGTCGATCTAAGCGTGTCTCGCAGCTTGTCGAGATCCGATTGGAATCCAGACTCCGCGATAGTCCTTACCCCAGGAAGATCGGAATTATAAAAGCGCAGCATCAACGCCTCGTCTAGACTGGTCTTGTTCGGAAATATTTATACATGGCTAAGCGCACACGAGAAACTTTAAAGACGCAGCACATCGCATATCGTCAATGCTATCAACGCCTGCATGGCTAGACCATCGCACTTTGCCAAACCTGATGGGACCCGAGTCATAGATACCACACCTAATGCCATGGCGGCTGCCGTCTGCCTGCGGGCAACGTGAACAGACTTCCGTGATCGCGACGTGTGCGTCCCGTAGCGGGGAGGCGGGAACCTTGTGATACAAAACTGGCCGAGCCGCATTCGGGCCTTTCACGGGTTAATCTGAGCTGATGGCTCAAGGCCAGTCACATTGAGTCTGGAACTGGTGGCTGTGGTCACGGCCCCTTTTACGGCACTTTGAGACGTTAGTCCACGGGTATCAATAGACTTGAAGATGTTCATGATGGGGCCTGATCGCTCTCAAGGACATCCTCCACAATGTCCGCAGACAAGTCCTCGGGTGAGTCCATCGCGTACCGAGTGATTATTGCGTCTGTTCTTGGGCCTGTTATTGCCATACCTTTATGTATCGTGCGTCTCTATACGAAGCGCTACATACTACGTAACACTGGATACGACGATTGTAAGGAATCAGTTTCTTGACGTGTTTGCCAACACCACTGACAGGCCGAGCAGATGCCATTACGATAGCTACGGTAAGGATTATTGCACCGATGTTGCGGTTACCCGTCTTACATGACAATCATTGACGCAATGCATAGCTGTTGGCTCTAGCGTTTTCGATCGTCACCGGCTATCGTAAGAACTGCCGCTGCTGTGGGTGAGACTGCCATGACTAATCTTTGATTCAGAGACGACAAATGGCCTTGGGAAGCATAGATGGGATGTCAGCGACTACCACTTCAATAAGCTCATGAAGGTACGCGGCAACTTGGTCGTACGGCACGATATCCACAACTGACCCAAAACGCGCAGATTGGCGACATCGCCGGCCCGATATTCTACAATCTCTCGACTTTATCGATCAAGGCATCGCTATGCTTCTTCTACCTGCGCTTCTCGATATCGAGGTGTTTCCGGTCTATCGTATATCTCGTCATGGCCATCTCTGTCCTATATAGCGTTCCGGCTGCTTTCGGTTTCCTATGGGTATGCCAACCCATTGCGAAATACTGGGACTTTAGCATCACAACGGGCTCCTGCATTGATCTAAATGCTTTCTTCTTGGCTACGGCTTGCATAAATGCGGCAACCGACCTCGCGCTTTTGGTGCTACCGCTTTTCATCATAAAAGACCTGCGACTCCCTCTAAAACAGAAGATTGGTGCGGCTCTGCTGCTCATGACTGGCTCCTTGTAAGTTGTACTTTCCAGAAATGATACGCAACATGTACTGAGCAAGCTGGAAGTGTGTGCATTGTGAGCCTGATCAGGGTCCACGCTGTCATTCGCGATATGCATCAGATTGCAACCGACGGGACCTGGGCGATGGTGACGAATTTTATTTGGATGTAAGACTGCCCTCCCAGCGTACCCATGAGTTTCGAGTTAACATCTCTAGTCTGATTGAGATGTGGATGGGCGTCATTTGTACTTGCCTGCCTACCATGCACACGTTTGTCAAAAGGCGTTTTTGTGCACCGAATCCCCCTACACCTGGAGTCCAGAACGTCAACTGGGTGGCTCTCGAAGCCGGGTCGAATCGCAGTCCAATAAAGGATTCGCGCGAGGGAGCGTCCGAGTCCAAGAGCCACGATCACGATTTTGCCACATTTCGATCTGTCGAATGCGACGAGAGAGCCCTGGCATCTGCTTCATCGTGTGATGGGGAATCAAGGCGATCACTGGACAGCAGGCTGTGATTGCTCTAGCGGTAGCTGCAAGGGCACGGCGACTTAATATGACTGTAATGTTGAGACTATAAGAATGGTCGCTTCAGCGCTGCATCCTGTGAGGTACGATATCTGTGTGCGGATATACGTGTCTTATTTCCCAGTACTACCTCATATCAGCATGTCTTGCGCAATCTTCTCGGCCAACATATACACGGCGCTCTGCGGGTGACCCGGCACGCTGAAGGGCGTGATGGAGTTGTCAACCACCCGCAACCCCTTTACGCCAAACACGCGACCCTTTGAGTCCACCACCGCACCCTCCTTGGCGGACTTGCCCATTGCACACGTGGAACTTGCATGCCATATGGGCTGCGCATTGTCCTTGATGAATTGCAAAATATCCGTATCCGACGTCACTGCAGCGCCGGGCGCAATCTCTGGGCCATAAACAACGCCCGAAAGTGCAGAAGTACTCCAAACCTCTCTTACGCGCTTAAACGCCGCGACCAGAATCTCTCCATCCGCGGGATCGGTCAGCCAGCCCAGGTTGATGACGGGCGGGTCTGAAACAGACGCACTCCTAATCGTGACACTGCCTCTGGAAGTAGGGGTGAGCAGTGTCGCACTGATAGCTCCAATGGTAGAGTAGTTTGCACTACCGCTCGGGAATCCAGATGCAATGTACTCAATTTCGGGCCAATCCGCCGGGAAGTCGTTTAGCAACTTGGCAGTGCGAGTCGAGAAGCCGGTACGATATTTCGGTGGCAGCTTTTCAAATGTGAGATAGCCTCCTGCTGAGCTGTAGGGCCCCGAAGCATTGGAGACGTATTGATCTACTGCAACAGCCTGTTGAGACGGTGTCGCGAGATATGTGCCCGTATTTGGCACAGTGATGCCGCGGAGCACATTGAAGAAGATCTGGTCCCATAGATTCTTACCCACCCCAGCCAAATTGGAGACGATGGGAATAGAATATGAAGCAAGGGTGTCTGCGGGTCCAATACCTAGCGCGAAGTTTTAGCACGTAGACTATGCAGAGATTGGGGTACATGTTACCCGAGAGCATGAGAAGCTGGGGTGAATGAAACACGCCCGCCGAGAGTACAATTTCTCTCTTTGCAGAGAGCGTGTACGTCTTTCCTCCCGTTGTAACAGAGACTCCGACTGCCTTGTTCTGCTTGTCAAACAAGATCTTGCTTGCCTGTGAGCGCAGGTAGACGGTCGGGCGCGAAGTGTCTTTTGACAATGCATCAAGGTAGCTGCTTTTGGAAGTACTCCTAGTAGCGTGCCTTGGATCGATCGTCGTTGGAACCCATGCACCGCCTTTCAAGTCTCCACTGCTGAATCCTTTGGCACTCAGTTCCAGCCCAACTGCTTGTAAGCCACGCACAAGCCAGCTTTGGGCAGGATCAACCCAGTTGGCCCATGAGACCTGAAGTGGCCCGCCTAAAGCGTTATCAAACGCATTGGCATCGTATCGCACAGTCGCATTTGGCGCCTTGCGTTTCTCCAAGTTTGGTGGTGTAAGTGTGGATGACTTTTTGAAGTAGGGAAGGACTTTTTCAAACACATAACTCTGATCTCCCACTCGATCTGCCCAGCGCTGAAATGCGCCGCGAGTGCCGCGATGATAGGCCATGGTGTTCAACGCTGAGCTTCCGCCCAAGGTTTTGCCCTGGGCGTAGTGGATGCGACGATTGCCAGCAGAAGGTTGCGCTGTAGACACCAAGTCCCAATCGATAAGCGGTTGCTTCGGATACTCTTCGGTTGTTGCAAGGACAGGCATGACAAGGCCATAGTACGGAACTACTGACTGGTTGCCGTTGTCTTGTTCATAGGTCCCGCCAGCTTCCACAACTGCCACGGAAGCAGCCGCGGAAAGCCGTGCAGCTATTGCGAGTCCCGCTGTGCCGCCGCCAATGACTGTTGTGTTGTTAGGCCGAGTTGAATGAGCAAGGAGCATGCTCAGTGTTTGGAAGAGGAGCCAGCCATACCCACGTAGTCATAAGACGCAGCTCCCGGTACACCTTCGCGGAGACCTGAACCTTGTGTAGGCGCCGCAGCTACCAAAGTAAGCGCGGCTACGCCATACACGCACGCGAAGCCCAGCATGCTTCGCTTTGCCCTGAACTGATAATGAAGCCTTTCGCTTTGAGGACCCCGTAAGACGGAGAGATGCGCAACCCAGTGGCCGGATATGGTGCGCGCGCGAGAAAGTACAGAAGGGAGCGTTTCGATATTCTGGCTTTCCTGACCAGAGACCCCCGTCTAGCGAGAGCGGGCTGGCCTGGCCTCGACTGCTGAGTCGTGCTTACGGACCGATACCCAAGTACCTATTCCAGGTGGGCATATCCCGTCTCCAAAGACAGAACAATGGCGAATGACCCGATTCCTAGCGTATTGCTATACTTGCAACGTGTTCCCCACAGCAATTTGAGAACCGTTCCATCAGCCAAGTATCCTGAATCATACATGGGGTTGGAATTCCCATTGCGCGCGGCTGGCCTTTGCCGCCCCTTGCGACGCGTCGCAATAACCCTATTCCAGATCTACGGCTAGCGGCGCGGCATGAAGATGCAATAATACCAAAACGGTCTCATCGGGTATTTCCATTGTCAGGGACCAGGATTACACGCGAAAGTAGGTGGAACGAGTGAACGGGGGATTACGGGGGTCAACGACGAGCGCCATCGGCTGGACTTGAGTTGAAGCTTGTCCGGGGTTGGCGACTTGATTCTCTATCAATGTATAATTTCAAAAATCTCGTATAACGGTTCTTAACAAGCTGACGGGGGGGCCGGGGGCCCAGGGCTGGTGGCGGTTGGCGAGTCAGACAGATGCCCCCCATGTTCGCAGCCCAGCGAGGCCTCCTGCCAGACCCAGCAACGTCTATCCATTCCCCTCAAGAAAATCTATGGCTTTGCCTGAGAATGCAATCGTGATTGTCCCTTGTAACTACTGTTGAATATCAGTATGCAATCGTCTGCAGGTATCTTGTTGGTGAGGACTTACTCTTACACCCCGCATCGTACAATGTCTGCGCGTCCTAGGCCTACATTGTAGTGCCCTTGTTGTCCATGAGAACCACGCGAAGCTTCTCCGGTACCGTAAACTTTTCCTCGTCCTCTTTCAGCCGTTGCCCCTCTGGGCTGTCCAACATGGCCAGGCATTGCTGCACATGCAGCTCATCCCGAAACAACAACTCGTTCATGGCATCCCATTCCAAGTCACTCGGCTCCCCGACAAGGACGACTGGGGCATCCGGATCGGCTCGTTTCTGAGTTGAGGTGGGCGCGCCCAATCGATCTCCAGCTCCTGATTTGACGCGCACCACGTAGCGCACCGTACAGGACAGGGGAGCCTGATCTCCGAATACCTCTTTGATAAGTGGCATGTGGTTGTTTTCCATGTAGGATTGGAACTGCTCTGGCGTGGTATCCGGGTCACGTGTGTAGAAGGCGAGAATCGAAATTGGCATGTTGGCGACGGTAGGTGGACAATGCAAATGCTCTCAGGTGGCAGAGGCTTGCGACAAGAAAGGCCAGTGTTTTGTTTTTGTTTGGCGTAATGTGTAGAAGAAGGTTGCCAGAGTAGGGTGTGAAGGAGGCCTTGGGAGGGAATGCCTTTATTGCGCTGTCCCTGTCAATACTTAAAGCTTCACGGCGCTTTATGGGTCATTCGCGAGTCAGATTAGGGTGTGCTTATCATTATTATGACAGTCGTCCCATACAAGACGCCTTAAGACACGTAGGGACGGCGCCGAAGCTTTTGCAAGCGTACCGAGCCCAATTCAGCGACTCGTGTCACGTGCGTGCCTGGGAAGTCACCAGATGGTGGGGGTAAGTGGAGAAGACTCGTACCTGGTTATATCTCTAATTGTTGATCCCGACTCTCATTCTCTCCTTTTGGTTCTCCTTGCTGCTGTACTCAGGCCATGTTCAAATGCTGGTGTTGCCACTTGGTCGCTCGTGCCACGTAGTCGAGAAAAGTAAATCCGGGTGGTGCCGCCATGATACAGCAGCCATGCAGTGAGATGGCTTACTGGTGCGTGGTTGGTCATGTGGGGCCTCGTGACTCCCCCTTGGACAGGGCGTCGTTGGAAATCTCCCTACTGGGCCCTAGACACGAATCGCGACAGAACCCATCTCGAACTCAACTCATCATGAACTACGCCCCACTAAGCATGAAAAGCAAAGGCCATGCCGGTGTTGGAAGTGGAAATGCGTGCACGCACCTGTCACCAGTGCAGGAACCACTCTTCGCTCAGAACGCCGGGCCGAATGGAAACGCAAAACTCCAGTGAACACTGCGCTCATCATTTCGCATCACTTTCTCACATTTTCTCGACCGGACGTCGACCTTTAAACGAGACCGCCGACCATCTATCGTACCACTGTCGATCGGGTTGAGGTGTAGGAGAGTCCTTCCTACCCCGCATCGTGAGGGGCACCGGGGCAAATATCGCCGAACAATCCGTCCACACAATGATACTGCCACCACTACCACCACCCACGGGCCGGACCGCAAAGCCGAACGCCATCATGGCGCATCTGACGGGCTTGGAGTGCTTGGTGTCGAGGCCAGTAGATGTACCTCAGCGGCAGCACCACCTCCCCTGACCACTCCACACAATCTTTCTGGCCCAGGCATCTACGCAAACATGAAGTTTCGCGATGGTAGGTGCTGAGATGGAGATGTCAAAGCCAAAGCTGATCTCGAATAGGCATGTGGCTGGTCAATGACCGTTTCACAGTCCAACATGCGGAAGAGGTTTACACTGTCACGCCCCGAGAAGACAACAAAGCAGTCACGCTTCTGTGTCCAACTAGAAAGATCCTTTCGCGGGGCGACACGCTTAATTTGAGCACCCTCTCCGTTGAGATTGAAGCCCAGTTTGACGGCGTCATATCACTCGAAGTCACCCATTTTGCCGGTGCAAGACGTCTAGGCCCGGACTTTGATCTTTTCCCAGACGGAAAGCCTGCGTCGGAAAGTCAGGTTGCAAAGAATGACAAGGGTACTACAGTCGTCTCGGGAGCGTTGAGCGCGACCGTCAGCTCGAATGAGCATACATTCGACATTAGGTTTCACGCTACCGACGGATCCAAGACACTGACTTCTCTGCTTAACCGAAGTGTTGGACTGGCATACTCGCCAGCTCTCAGCACGCCCAAGATTGTCGAGGACCTGAGTGCTCATAAACACTACGTCTTTACTCAAACGGAACTGAGCGTTGGAGAAACCATTCATGGCCTTGGTGAGCGTTTCGGTGCCTGGAACAAGATCGGTCAGAATGTTGAGGTCTGGAACGAGGACGGCGGAACGTCAAGCGAACAGGCCTACAAGAACATTAGTTTCTGGCTGAGTTCGCGGGGCTATGGTGTGTTCATCGATACAACTGATAAGATTGACATGGAGATTGGTAGTGAGCGATGTTCGAGGCTGCAGACCACGGTGGAAGGGCAGCGCCTGAAGTGGTGAGTACTCCGATGATGTCAAAAAGGCTAATAGGCTGAATCATCAAGGTACCTCATATACGGGCCGACACCCAAGGAAGTTTTGACCAAGTACTCCATTCTCACTGGCAAATCCAACCGGGTCCCAGCATGGTCGTATGGTCTCTGGCTCAGCACATCGTTTACGACATCCTATGATGAGAAGACGGTCCGTCACTTTGTCGAGAAGATGTCCGACTCCAAGATCCCCGTTGAAGTCTTCCATTTTGACTGCTTCTGGCTTCGCGCCTTTCACTGGTGTGATTTCATCTGGGATCCCGTGTCTTTCTCAGACCCTGCCGGTCAGATCAAGCGCATGAAAGACGATGGTCTCATCAACAAGGTTAGTGTTTGGACTAACCCGTACATTGGTCAGGCCAGCCCAGTGTTCAAGTATGCGGCCGACAAAGGCTACCTACTCAAAAAGACCAACGGAGATGTATGGCAGTGGGACCTCTGGCAGACTGGCATGGGAATTGTCGACTTTACAAACCCAAAAGCATGCCAATGGTTCCAGGAATGGCTTGAGAAACTATTTGATGCAGGGGTAGACTCCATCAAGACGGACTTTGGCGAGCGCATACCCACCAAGAACGTCCAATGGCATGATAAGAGCGTGGACCCAAATCGAATGCACAACTACTACGCTTTCATCTACAACAAGCTTGTTTATGAAACAGTCCAGAAGCGGTACGGAGACCATGAAGCGATACTGTTCGCGCGTACTGCATGTGCAGGATCACAGAGGTTTCCACTTCACTGGGGCGGCGACTGCGAATCAACGCCCGCTGCACTCTCGGAATCAATACGTGGAGGCCTGAGTCTAGGGCTCGCATCATTTGCCTTTTGGACAAGCGACATTGGTGGCTTCGAAGGCAAGCCGCCGCCTTGGATATACAAGCGCTGGGTTGCATTCGGACTGCTCAACTCGCACAGTCGTCTACATGGCTCAAGCTCATACCGTGTACCGTGGCTAGTGGATGATTCCTCTCTGGAGCCTCAGAACTGCACAGAAGTATTGCGACACTGGGTGCAGCTCAAGCGTAGCCTTATGCCCTACCTTTTTGCCCAGGCTGAAGAGAGCATTGCCAATGGCTGGCCTACGAGCGTGCGAGCCGTTGCTCTGGAATTTCCTGATGATCCAACATGTTGGTACTTGGATCGCCAGTTCATGGTTGGCAGCCAGATCTTGGCAGCACCGGTCTTTGAAGAAGACGGCAGTGTGGAGTACTACCTGCCACCGGGTCGCTGGTTCAGCTTCTGGGATGGTACAGAGACCCAAGGCGGCCGGTGGGTAAGAGAAAATTATGGCTTCCTCCAGTTACCGTTGCTTGTGAGAGAAGGCAGTGTGTTGGTGCTCGGGAAAACAGAGGGCGAGGGCGGGTTCGGCTACGATTGGCTCGCTTCTGGTGGCGAGGTCAGACTGTATGGTGTGAAGGAAGGTGACAAAGCAGTTCTGGTGGACACCAAGGGCGCTCAGAAGGGGCTCCTAGAGGTGGACGGCGCGGGTGAGCTCAAGGGTATGGACGTTCTGAGTGGGGACTGGAAGGTGTCCAAGCTGGCATAGGAAGGCGGTTCTTCTACCTGAGAGGCTGTATATCCTGTACACAGATGCGCTGTGGTCCGTTTAGAGCGATGCCAACGTCGCTACGTGTGCGAAGCGAGGAAGCCAAGCTTCAGCAGTGCAGGCTATCCATTGGCGGAAATTCAACATACACCCATGCCCCGCACGCTACGGTACCCCAACATCCTTTGCCTGTCCCCGGAATTTATTCAGAGCTGATCTTCAAGTGGCCTTCCGTCAACAGGCACCTTGGAAAGCTTGTCTGCAGCTGTCCCGTGGAAACTAGGGACGCCCTTCCGGGTGAACGAGTATCACGCGAGGCTGGTGGGATGATGTACGTTATGAAGCATGACCAGGTTATGTCGACGGCACACCGACATCCCTGGCTCGGGAGAATATATACCTGGACTACCGTCTCACTGTAGAGTGCTCAATACCTGCAGTTTCCTAGTGTCTCGTTTCTTGGTTGAGCTGGTAGACGTGCAGAAGACAGACACGATGGGCCTCCTCTTCAACATTGCTCTTGCCGTCTTTGCGGGCACGGGCAGCTTTCTCTTCGGCTACGATTCGGGAGTGATGACGATTGTCATCCAATCGCCCAATTTCCTCGACTTTTTCGACACCAAAAAGACGTCGCCGATCATAGGAGCAATCAACGCCACCTTTTCGGGAGGCGCCTTTTTCGGCTCGTTGATGTAGGCGTATCCCGTGTCCGACATGTAGACCGCGGTACTAACGATTTTGAAGGGGTGGCTTCACCATGGACAGCCTTGGTCGGAGGAAAACCATCATGATTGGTGCCATCATCAACCTGATAGGCGCTATACTCCAATGCGCTGCTCAAGACCTCGCCATGATACTCGTCGGGCGCATCTTCGCTGGCTGGGCCGTCGGTCTCTTGTCCATGTCTGTGCCCATCTACCAAACAGAATGCGCCCATCCCAAAACACGCGGTTCGTCCTCTCAGACCCAATCCAATCTCTGGCAACACTAAGAAACCCGCAGGTCTCATAACCGGTCTTACCCAGCAAATGATCGGCGTAGGCTTCATCGTGTCAACCTGGGTCGGCTACGGGTCGTCCAAAGTACCCGCGACGTCATCCTTCTCCTGGCGCTTCCCGCTTGCCTTTCAATGTCTCCCCTGTGTCATCATCATCTGCGGCATCCTCTTCTTCCCAGAATCGCCTCGCTACCTCATGGAAACCGACCGGTCGGAAGATGCGCTCAAGGTACTGCGGAAACTGCACTACAACGGCAGCAACGAAGAATGGATCCAAACAGAGTTCAACGAGATCAAACTAACGATTGACGCCGAAAGGGCCATTTCCGTCCCGGGATGGAGAATTATGTTTACGGTGCCAGTGTATAGGACCAGACTGATGCATGCTACGCTTGCGCAAGTGTTTACGCAAATGACTGGGTACGTCTGACATGACCTTGCTCTCAGCAATTTACCACATGGCAAACAAAAAAAAAGAAGACAAGACTAACACACTCACTTCAACCAGTATCAACGTCATCGGTTACTACTCGACAATCCTGTACGACAACCTCGGCATCGTCGGCGACCGCAACCTCCTCGTCACCAGCATCTACAACGTCGTCGGCCCCGTCTTCAACCTCTTCTTCATCGTCTTCCTGCTCGACCGCGTCGGGCGCAGAAAACCGCTGCTCTGCGGCACAATCGGCATTTCCATTGCCCTCATCTGCGAGGCCATTATCGGATCCCAGGTCGAGCACGCGACGGGATCGCGCCGAGACTCGCTCTCGGCGGCGGGCGTCTTCTTCTTGTTTCTCGTGTCGTGCATCTTCAGCATGTCGTTTGGGCCCATCTCGTGGGTGTACGCGTCGGAGATTATGCCGCTGAGTATTCGGGGCCGCGGCTCTGCGTTTGCAACCGCCTTTGGCAATTGGC
>Ga0265797_10010322_pt1 | contig 11913 bp, 15 predicted proteins | sample P2T30metagenome_FD_192433 | JGI IMG/M metagenome (GOLD analysis project Ga0265797, IMG submission 192433) | Plant litter microbial communities from East Loma Ridge, Irvine, California - P2 T30 | ecosystem: Environmental > Terrestrial > Plant litter > Unclassified | place: USA: California... | reverse complement strand
AATTCGTCTGGTTCGAAGACGTCTGCGAAGACGCCATCAGCCTCAAGGGCGACGGCACCGCCAACATCATCGGCGGCGGCGCCTACCACGCCTCGGACAAGATCATCCAGCACAACGGCTGCGGCACCGTGAACATCGTCAACTTCTACGCCGAGGACTACGGCAAAGTCTACCGCTCGTGCGGCAACTGCAAGGGCAACAGCAAGTGCTCGCGTAAGGTCAACATGACTGGTGTCATTGCGAAGAATGGTGGCGAGGTACGTGGTCGAAGGGTGCAATTTGATTCGATGTTTGAGACGGTGCGCTGACTTGGACTTTTTTGTAGCTTATCGGCATCAACACCAACTTGGGCGACAAGGCTACTTACTCCAACAACTGCTTTGACACTAAGACTCAGTGCCAGGGCTACAAGGGCTGCGACAAGGCCAACGGCGAGTGCGAGCCCAGCAAGGCTTCTGCTTGTTAAGCGCTTGATTCGGTTGTTGCTTTTGTTCGACAAGGAAGATGAGGGGAAGCATCGGGTGTACATTGGCGATCCTTCGCATATCTTTGGTCTAATAGACTGACAATGTCGAAATGTTTTGTCTAAGCAATGCCCTATAACATTTCAATTCTCGTACAACTATAACCATCAGATTCCATGCGCTTTATAGTACTCCCTCAACGCAAGATCAGCCACCGCCCCACCCAGCACCAAATCCATCAAACTCCATCTCGGCCCCATGCTCGCCAGACTTCTCGCAAGCATAACCGCTCCACCAACATACATCCCCGTCTCAACATGAGATCTCGCCTGCTCCTCATCCCTCGCCCTCTCCCTCTCATGCGACCACCGCGGGATAGCATACCGATACTCCACGCCTGCAGCCTGCGCGATCAAAATCGCAGGAACGGCAATCAAGGCGCTTCGGTGCAAAGCGGCCATGGTGCGTTTGTTGGCGAAAGGAGAGGCAGGCACGGTCCAACCGAGAGAGCTGTATTGCCGGATGTAGGCTATTGCGCCTGCGGTGACGACGAAGGGCGCGGCGTCTACTGCTGTTGCTGGGAGGTCTAGGCGGGAGGTCCAGGCTGGGGCTGTGGTGAGATGTTTGGTTGGTGAAGCGCCTGGGTAGGGGTGCCAGAGGTTGTCCGTGGGAATTTTGAGGTTCCAGTAGAAGAGGTAGGTTGTGAGTGGTGGTGAGGACATTGTGGTGGTGTTGGCGATAGTGATACTACAGTATAATTCGAAGGCTGGCGAAGTATTCTATGAAGTGAAGTTTGCTTCACGATCAAGCATGTGTTTTTGTATGATGCCTTTCACGGTGTAGTCTTTAGCTCAATGAGATAGGCAGCGAAGCGTGGTGTATTGTCGCGCGAGTGAGAAGCCGTGATGGTCGTTCTTGCACGTGAAAGCTTCTGGTGGAAAGAGATATAGAAAGAGTCTGTTAGTCTGCCACTATAATAAAAACCACATCCTCACCTTTCCAACATCACCACTCCTACATCAACAACACCATCGCCAACCCCACGATCGCCCATCTATGATGGTATCATCAGCAGCAGCACCCCATAATTCGGCAAAGTTAAGTTCTGCCGGCGGCAGAGGCGCTGCCAAGACAAGTCCCCGAGCGTTGCTGGTCCGACTCCAGACCACCATCCCTCCGTGAGTAGACCTCCGCTGGCGCGTCTCTGAACCGCGATAGCATCTCGAAATCATCAACATAGACCTGGGTTTGCGACATGTACTGATCTGATTATTTTTTCGTTATGGCAGATCATACGTTCCAAGCCACGCGCCCGCTGTAATGACCGGTAAACGAAAGCGAGGAACAGCATATAACCCTACAAAGACTACCAAGCGGAAGAAGAGAGGTGAGTTTACCCTGCTCGAAGGAAGTGTGAAAACTGCCCAGGGGCGAATAACACACTTTCTCTTCTTAACATGATTTTTGCTCGGACAGCGTGCTTATACCCACCTTAGCTTCTGTTGTCCCATCTTCGCCCCATCCCCACGGTGACTACGACGAGGACGAATACTACCAGGTCCGCACTGTTCTCGACCAGCGCACGATTCGCAAGAAAGTCGAGTACCTGATCGACTGGGAAGACAACGAACGCACCGGCCAGAAATACACCCCAACCTGGGAACCCAAGGAGAATCTCACAGAGCGAGCCCTCGCCGACTGGGAAGCCGAAAAGCTCGCCAGGCAAGCTGGTACGTCTTGTTCTCCTCTCCGTTCACTCAAACGAACATCGTTTCCAGGTTAAATTACGCGACATAGTGAAACACAACTGACATTCAGCAGCCGCTCTCGAGACTTCCAACGCCACCACCAGGAAGTCTCAAACGACACCCGTAAGGAATCCTGTTAAGCGTGGTAGAGTTCGTAGAGTCTTGTCTAGCTCTTCAATCGGACAAAGCAGTCCTGCTGTCAGAGATCAGCTACCCACCGCGTCGACCAACACTCCTCGGCCAATCGAGATCGAGGAAAGTCCCGAAGCTTCAGCTGGAGCGCCCGCAGGGGACAACAACAACCAAGGCTCGCCCTTATTCGTATTGCAGGATCCTCCAGTTCTTCCAGTTGGAACTTCACGCCAACTCGCTTGCGAGGATTCACCACTTTTCGAGCCACAAGACGCTGTCCAAGAAGCGCCCAGCCAGGACTTAGCCTTTGTGCAATTATCTGAACCGCCTTCGAGCTATCAGAACTATACTACCCTAGGATCGTCTCAAGTGAACTCCGCGACAGACTCGCTAAAACCATCGCAAGTTCTACCCGACTCGCAGCACGCACCCAGTACCGTTCCGGCGATCACGACAGAAGAGCCTCTTGTACTCGCCACCAGCCAAAACGTACCCCCAGCAGCCTCTACACCCGAACAAAGGTCTACTGGAAGGGTCGTTCCAGATTCTCAATCACTCCCGACTTCTTTCGACCTCGCCTCACAGCCGCAGGCAGGTGTTGAAGACGAGGCCGCGGGCCAGCTCATCGAAGATCTGCAGGTTGCTGCACACGCTTTTGACACGAATTCGCAGTCGTTCGACAACGCTATCGAGGTACAGCCGCCATCCGCTAGATTTTCAAACGATCACGCTACTCAACAGGCTGGCACTCCACCACAAAGCCCGAAAAGACCAGCTGTTAGGTCTCCGTCGCCTGAAACTCCTGCTTTCCAGAGTCTTGCCGCAGGAGACAAATATAGAGCGGTGCAGAGAACATCGCGCCCGAGCTCTCCTGATCTTGTAGCACCTGGTGGACCATCTGGTATTGCTGCATACGACTTCTCAAGCCAGCTTGACTACCGAGAGTCGATTGAAAATCTGGTACCAGAGCCTGCGCATTTGAATACGCATCACCATCAGTCTCAGGTCCAACTCTCTCAAAGTCCTGTCACCGGAACATCTTTCCCTTTCGAGACGCAGATTGCCCCAGTTCAGAGTCAGACTCAAGCTGTGAGTGGAGCGTCCACTAACATTTGGCGAAAGCCTCACAGTCAGCCTACAAACGGACACAATCGACCCTACGGTACTGTGACCACTGGACCTAGGGCCAACAGTCTTCCGAATCACGACTCGTCTCTTTCCAGCTCGTTTCCCGTTGTACCTTCCCACGGCTTGCCAGCCATCGGAGAAAGCGCACCGGCCTTGCCTTACCTCCCTTCTACGCCGACGCGGAGCCCTATCACAAGCTCTCACTCCATGGATCGCAGGACGCCCACATCAGCAGAGCCAAAGATGAAAATGGCCGACAAGATCAGAGCATTGAAGGCGGAGCAAGCACTGAAGAGAGGTCGAACGCCGTCTAAATCCGCCACTCCAAGTCAGGTCACACCTGCGAAGCCATCTGCTGTCCCGCCTAGAATCAACGCCGAGCTTGCTGCAGAAACTCCAGCTCAAGCAGGCTCGCCGGAGCTGGCCCGCAACGGTGGTAGGTCACCTTCTGCTGTACCTGCCGCGCTCCCAGTGAAGCTGGTCACACAGGATGAGATGAATACATCTGGACGCTACAAGACTCTGGTTCCGCAAGAGAAAGAGAATCCATTGCTCCGAAGGCAAAGCACGATCACTGGTGCCGCTTCCAAAGAAGCCACCAAGGGTGGCAACTTCGTACATTCGGTTCCCATTGCCTTGTTGGGTCATCAGCGGGACTCGTATCCTCTGATGATTCAGCACCACAAGGACATCATCGAACGTTTCCTTGGCACTAATCACCCTAGCGACGAACTCATCGTCGAGATCGAGACTCTGCTAGAGCGCCTGAGAAGAATCGTGGTGCACCCAGACCTCGATAATGTCGAAACATACACACAATACGACGTTCCACCGGCTGCTCACGCCAAGTGGGCAACTGATTGCAGCGCAAAGTTCCATTTTTTGAAGCATCTCATAGATGAGCTAAGGGACAAAGAGCTGACCATTGCTGTCATCTGCCAGTCCGCCCAGCTGCTACAGATATTGGAAACCTTTCTGCTTGGCTTCAAAGTCACTTGTTACAAAGCTGACACTGGGCAAACTGTCAAGCAAGATGATTGTGCGCTTACTTTCAAGATCATGTCACACAACGAAGATGCTAGCTACGAGTCGTTGTCTGCAGACGCTGTCATATGCATGGACAATAGCGCAGAGGCCGGAGGCTCCACTCTGAAGCTGCTGCAAGAGCCAAACGACGATCTGGTCATGATGACGCTCGCCGTGCCTGGCACTGTAGAGCACGTGGAGCGATGCCTTTCCACAGACCTGACTCATCAGCAGAAGCTTCGAGCTCTTGTGCACGGCATCTTCGACCTTCGATACGATTCGGGCAAGCTTGAGCACGGGCAACTTCCTTCAGTCGAGACTGCCAAAGTGATTGCTGGCTTCCTCACTAGCAAGCCAACTGAGAGAGAGTGGTCCGTGGCCGCACTGAGCATGCTCGAAAATCTGGATAGTCAAACCGAGAGTGACATTGAGCTGCCGCAGAGCAGTGCCGCACAGCCTGGTGGAAAGCATCCTCTTGACACTTCTGATGTGGAAATGCAGGCCTCTGACACTTTCAAACGCCCTCGCCTTGCGTCAAATGGTGTGCACATGCCCGACCAGCCAGTCACCATCAATCCGCTTGAGCTAGACATCTCACATGTCAGCGACTCGGTCGCTGTTCCGAGCAACCCACAAATGATCTCGTCGGAAGTGATTGATCCATCGGATCTCAACGAAACAGTCAGACGCCTTCAGTCGCTACTTCTGACCGCCCAGACCTCGCTTGCAGATCACAAGCAGGACCTTGGAGAGCTCCAATATCGTCACGAAGATCAGCGAAACCTGATCATTGAGCTTACAAGGAAGAACGAAGAGGCCATGGAAACGGCCCAAAAGGCTATTACTCGCATGACTGAGGGTGCTGCAACCGCCAATGCCCTCCGCATCGAGAATCGCTCGCTCAAGGAGCAGGTCAAAGCAGCTCAAGAGGCCCTCACAGACCATTCCATTCCTGAGCGTGCTGAGCTCGAGAAGCAGCGCCTCGCTTTCGAGCAGTCCCAAGACGAAAACAAGATTCTTGAGAAGCGCCTCAGGACCCAGCAAAGCGACCTCGACTATGCGCAGGAGATGTACCAGAACTCTTCCTCGGCTGCACAACGCCTTGGAACCACCAACCGCGAGCTCGAGAACACACTTTCGCACGCCCAGAACCGCGCAAACGGCGAGCAGACTCGCGCGAAGCAGATGACGCTGGATGCACGTGCGTCAAACATGGCCAGGGAGAATAAGCAGATGAAAGCCAAGCTCAAGGAGCAAGCAGATGTTCTGGCACGCAAAGACAAGGAGTTGGCCTTGATGAAGGAAGCGAGTCGTGGTAGGATGGGAACTAGGGGTTCGAGTGTGCCGAGGAGCCCTAGAATGGCCAGTCCGTTGAAGACCGCAGCAGGAAGCCGTCAGAGCAGCCCCTCTGCTACTGAGCTCAGGGGAAGGACTCACCCGTTGAGGCAGGGTTGAGCGCACGTACGACACGGGGATGCATAGTGAGTTTTGGAGTTCATTGGGTTCATCAATTGGAGTTTCACGATATTACTAAGGTAGATGTAGTAGAGTCATAGAACGATCTGCTTCCAATGCGTTGTTCCATGGTAGGCACATGAGGCGTGAATACACGGTTGCCAAAAATTCGAGCTGCGCCACTTCACTTTCAACTGACTGACTGCGGGCTTGCAACGGCGTCATCAATGAAAGCGTGTGGGCGGCTTTCACGCGGTCTTGCGACTTCTTCAGCAGCGGATTTCTTCGCCTCCGACTCCACATACAACAACATCCACCAAGTGTCAACGCCACAAGCTCCGCCAATCTTCTGTCCAAAAATCCCACTCACGACACTTTGAAATCCGAAAAAGCGCTCAGCAATCAACACTGTACGCCTGTCAATAGTTACAATGTCTTGCCTTCCAGCGTACGCCCTATGCATGCTCCCGCACGTCTTCAGACTCGCGTACTAACATTCTCATCAGTTCCGCAGACTTCACCGACACCCTCACTATCGTTATCAACGAGGACCAGCCTGAACACGCAGCCACGTTCACTGTGCCCGAGACCTTACTCATAGAGAAATCGGAGTTCTTCAAGGCCGCATGTCGCAATGAGTGGAAAGAGGCCTCCAGCCGCATCATCAAAATCCCGGAAGCAGATGTCGCCGCTTTCAAAGCCTATCTTCATTGGATTTATAAAAAGGAAGTTTCTGTCAGCTCTCAGCATGCTTTGAGCGGTCATGCTTACAATGTAGCTGTGGCTCGGCCAGTTCTTTGTGACCTTGTACACCTTTGGCTCCTCGCAGATAGACTTGCCGACTCACAGCTCCGAAACCTTACCTCCAATGCTATGTTGCGCGTACTGAGCCGGATACCCTTACACGGTCAGGACTGGACCGAAGCAATTACACCAGAAATGACTGTCCTCGTTTGGTCCAAAATTACTGCAAGGCGCGCTCTTCGGAGTCTGATCATTGACCTATACGCACAATGCGTCGAAGAAGAACACCTGGACCGGGTCAGAGATCAGCTGCATCCCGACTTCGTCAAAGATCTCCTGATGGAAGTCTTCCGGATGAAGGGTAGAAAGGCTGACATCCCCTATCTCCGTCGCGACGCTTGTTGGTACCACGAGCATGAACACTACTTGGATTCGGGGTGTGAAAGGTCGCTGTTCTTGACTGGCTTGAGGGAAGGGCATGAGGATCTCACATGGCCGGACGGCGAAGAACGCCCTTAGATTCATCGATGCCGGAGGCAGCTTGACTTCTTGGTATCTCACAGCTGCATTGGGTGTCAGGAGCAGTGTCGGATGCAACGGCTTTTGGCAATTTGAGAATCATGGCGACACAGGGTGAAGTGCGTGTGGACGACGCTCGCTAAGGCCAGAGGGTCTCTCATTTCAACTCCAAGTATTGGTGCATGGTAGGTAGGAGGTATTCCAGATGAGAAAGACTATGGCCAGCTGGTAGCCCTGCAAGCCAAATAAGACTTGATTCATGAGGTCAACGCTCTTGCTGAACACTACTAAGATGTGCACTATGAGTGAGTATACATGAATTGTTTTGCTTCAATCGGAGCTCCCGCACGAGGTGCCTCGTGCACTGACTCCAGTGAGGTGTGTACAAACGCCCGTTTCCCAACAAACCCCCCGAATTATTGCACTTCACTGTCTGCGCGACACTTGGCCTTCAGCTCCACGTCATTGGCCTTGAGCGTCCGCAATATTGAGCACTTAAGCCGCACCTCCGAGCAAGTTTTCAGCACCAAGAGCGCAACGCACACCACACAACACATTGGACCGCACACCCCATCGCGAAAGATATAACCCGCAAGGCGCTCTTCGCTGCCCACAGTCTTACACATCACGCCACATAAACCATCAAGGAGATACCCACAATGGCTCCATCCTGCAGGTGTGTCTTCCCCGTTCAAAAAAAACGCCCTATGGCACCAAGCTCACTCAAATCCTAGCTTCCCTCATTCGCAAGATCTTTCCAAAGAGGTCACGATTATCATCAACGAAGAGCTACCCGACCTTACCGCTACGTACCATGTTCCGCAGGACTTCCTCACCGAGACGTCGGAATTCTTCCAGGCGGCGTGCCGTAACGAGTGGAAAGAGGCAAAAAGTCGACTCGTCAAGCTCCCTGACGTCGAGCCTGAGATCTTCAACTCCTACCTGTTTTGGGTCTATCGAGGTACACTCCTTATTCGCAACGAGTGGATCTTCGGCGACGTTAATTGGGAAGATGATGCCCACCATGTCCAGAGCAGTCTCGTGAAACTATGGATACTGGCAGATCGGCTTGCAGATGCTCAGCTTCGCAACACCGTAGTGGATGAGATGGTAACCGCAACTGGCAGACTCGGGGTTAAGTCTGACTTCGTGCTGTTCCCACCGGAAGTAACAGTCTTCGCCTGGTCTGCGACAACGGCTGGTCGTTCCCTTCGTCGACTGATTCTCGACTACTACGTCTTTTACGTGCTCACCAAAGATGTTGAGAAAGATGTGGACGAACATCATCCCGAGTTCGTGAAGGACCTTATGCTGGCTTCGTTGCGCATGGTCGATAGCCGATGTTCGATCTGGAAGACACCTTTAGAAAAGGCCGGATGTCACTATCACGAACACGATGACGGAGCTCCCGAGCGGGATTGTCCGTAGGATCGGTGAGAAAAAGAATATACGATCTGGCAGGTCTGCAGGTATTGGAGTACATGTGAAGCACCTTGAGCTCAAGTGAGCGATCGCTGTGGATGTCTTGTTGTTGCGAGTTGTCTCGACTCTGAAGACATGAACGAGGCGATGATGGTGTGGACTCTAGGTTTGGGTTTTGAAGGGAGAAGGCTACTGTCGTTCTGCAATGGCTGGGCAAGTGGAACAGGGTTGGGGATGGCTTTGTGTAAAGAGGACCACGAGGCTAATTCGGCGATAATCTGCTGGCTCACCAACTTCGATCACTTCGCCGGCAGCTTTTTTGTACTCATTATATTTGGTGCCAGGCACAATACAGAACCCTGTAGGTCTCACTGTGTCGTCCAATGCCGCATCCTCGTCTGTCTCGATTATCGCTGCGTGTGTTGTTTTGAGCCTTGTTTGCCTGCCAACAACTGAGTCGCTCCTTCCTGAAGTAAGTCTTAGAAGCCCAAAGAACAATATAGGCCACACCTGAGCTGTCAAAAATACTTCAGCTCAATACCTTCAGCCTCCGCACGTCAACATAGAATCTTTTTGCGTGCTCGACAAGATAAGGGACAACAATGGCTACCTTCGCCAGGTGAGTATACGGCTTTTCTTTGCGCAGAACTGAAGACTAATTGCGACGCAGTGTACCTGACTTCCGCAAAGAGATCGTCGTCATCCTAAGCGAAGAGAGCTCTGAGTACACCACGGCATTCACCGTCCCAGAGTGCCTCTTGACCGAAACCTCCGAGTTCTTCAGAGCAGCCTGCCGCGACTGCGCATGGATAGAATCGACCAACCGCACCATCAAGCTCCCAGAAATCGAACCGGATGTTTTCAACGCCTACCTACTCTGGGTCCACAGAAAAGAGCTTCCCACCGCTCCCTCCGACGACGCATTTGAGCTGGTGGAAGATCTTGTCCGGCTGTGGCTTCTGGCCGATCGCCTTGCCGACTTCAGATTGCGCAACGCCGTGATTGACGCTATCATTGTCGGGCTCTATAACTTCACAACATCGTTGAACGTCTTCCCGCCAGAGCTTGCTGCGGAAGTTTGGTCTGCTACGACACCTGGTTGCTCAATCAGGCGCTTGATCGTCGACTACTACGCTAAGCATGTTGGCGCCACCGTCGTCAAGGATGAGGTGGCGGAGTATCACCCTGACTTCACCAAGGATCTGTTGGTCAAGGCTATTGAGGTAGTAAAGAACGATGAGGAGAATATCTGTCCGAGCAAGAGGGATTCATGCTTCTACCATGAGTATGAGTCGCGCGATGAATGAAGCCGTTTGCCGACGGCAGGTGAAGCTCAACGTTCACACACGGAGGTGCGAGCGTGAAGTACAATGTTGAGTAAGCGAGTGAGAGAAAGATTACTGGATGCTTGAAGATCTGTAGACTTTGAAACGAAGGCATGTGCCAGCTTCACATGATCAATCGTCTACCGATCTTGGTCACTGACTAATTTGTACGCTTTGTATGTTCATAATGTGCTTGTGGCGGCGTGGTATTTATACTCAAACGATCACCGCTGCCGAACCACCTTCTTTACCATCCACCTGCGCAACCTCCAGGCTCCAGTCCTCTACGCATAGGTCGTATTCAAGACCACATCCCAGCACTGCCATGTCTCTATTGAAGAAGTAAAATAACCGCTACTTAGCTTTAGCGGCAGACCACTGACACAGCATCAGCTTCCCCGACTTCTCCCAGGATCTCACAATCGTGATCAACGAAGACAACCCAGAGATTTCTCAGAAGTTCACCGTCACACAAGGCTTTCTCACAGAGCATTCAGCCTTCTTTGAGGCGGCTTGTCGCGGGAAATGGAAAGAGGCTACTACCCGGACCATTAAACTTCCTGACGTCAACAATGATACTTTCTGTGCGTACTTGTACTGGATTCACAAAGAGAAGATCCCCTTTGAGACCGACTGTGATGAGGAAGGATATCCTTCTTCAACCCTGTATGATCATGAGGCGAGTCCTACTTTGGGCAAACTCGTCAAGCTCTGGCTCCTCGCCGACCGACTCATGACCGCCAAACTTCGCAATGCCGCTGCAGATACCATTCTCCAGGTTCTAAAAATCATCGACCCATACAGCGACATGGAGGACGTCTTTCCATCGTATGTGATCGATTTGATTTGGTCTACTACAACAAAAGACCGTGCAATACGGCGTATTGTGATCGACTTCTATGCATACATGGTTCATCCTGAGACCTTCGAGGACAGCATGGACAGCAATGAATATCATCGTGATTTCGTGAGTGATCTGGCCTCGAAGGGCCTGAGAATCACTCACAAGTTGGACAAAAACCAGCACCCGAATGAGCGGCAAGAGCAACAAGCTGGCTACTATCACGAGCTAGACAAACCGCACCCTCGCAGTAACATCCACGGTACGGGTGAGGTTGTTCTTAAAGACAGGAACGGAGCCGCAGTGCATTACCAAAGTACATTATCTGCCACGCCGAAACATTATGTCGATGCAGTCCTCAAAGCTCTGGGCCCATCTGAGACGCAGCACACACCTGGGGTGAGATTACAGGCCAATGAGGATGTTTGGGCTGTAGTCACGAAGGACAAATGGAGTGAATCGTTTGGTAAGGTAAGTGCCCTTGATAGCTTGGGCTCAATGATTTGAGCATGAACTAATGATGCGGATACCAGCTTGCGGAGTCGAACCACTTCGACCGAGTCAGCATTAAGATCGTCTTCTACGATTGCAAATTTCCGAAAGAGATGCGTCTTCCGGGAAAGCGCTTGCAACCTCGCTGAGTATTGGGTATTGCTGTCGGACCCAGAACAGGATGATGTTGATCTCTGCTGGTGCGGTGCTCTTGTCAATTCTTTTCTGTTGGGACACAGGGGACATTTGTGGCAGTTCAGAGTAGAGCGAAGGATGCAGACTAGAGAGGAGGAGTGACCTTGAGTACAATTAGTATACAGTTTGCAAACCGAGTACACTTTCCGAGACCGCCTCCTACTTGCTAGAGAAAACGAGAAGATGAATTGAAGTCTATTGGTACACATCGGTTAGTCGAGTATTTAAAGTGAAGACTGAGTTCCCAATTTGTTTTGTTGTGCTGCGTCATCAGTATCAACATCAACACACGCACGGTGCATGTGCATTGGCTTCCCACTCACTCGGCTCGCACCTTCCACGCCACCGATATTCACAACCAACATCTGCCCTTCCTCTCTTCCTCAACCACACCACACTGCCGTGAAACCCTGCCACCATCC
>Ga0265797_10010321_pt1 | contig 11914 bp, 10 predicted proteins | sample P2T30metagenome_FD_192433 | JGI IMG/M metagenome (GOLD analysis project Ga0265797, IMG submission 192433) | Plant litter microbial communities from East Loma Ridge, Irvine, California - P2 T30 | ecosystem: Environmental > Terrestrial > Plant litter > Unclassified | place: USA: California... | reverse complement strand
CGACCTCACCACCGTCGTCGACGGGATCCTCGACGCTGTCCACGACGAGGGGCTCGGCCTCGCGATCCTGATCGACGAGGCCCAAGACCTCACCGCGGACGAGCTCGTCGCCATCTGCACCGTCGCTCACCGCGCATCCCAACGACAACGCCCGGTCCTCTTCGTCCTCGCCGGACTGCCCAGCCTTCCCACCCGCCTCGCCGAAGCCAAGTCCTACTCCGAACGCCTCTTCCAGTACCGGCACGTCCGCGAACTCGAACCCGAAGCCGCCGCCGCTGCTCTCACGGTGCCCGCTGCCGACGAAGGCGTCACATGGACCGACGACGCCATCGACCTCGTCGTGACGCTCACAGGCGGGTACCCATACTTCCTCCAGGAGTACGGCTCCGAAGCATGGCTCGAAGCTGCATCATCGCCGATCGCCCGCGACGACGCCCAGAACGGCGCCGGACTCGCCCTCCGCCACCTCGACGACGGCTTCTACCGAACCCGATGGGACCGGGCCACCCCGCTCGAGAAGGAGTACCTCCGCGCCATGGCCGCCGACGGCGACACCGGATCCCGGACTGCCGACGTGGCACGCCGCCTCGACCGCACGACTCAACGCCTCAGCAAGATCCGCCAGAACCTCACGGACAAGGGCATCATCTACGCACCCGAGCACGGGCGCATCGCCTTCACCGTGCCTTGGATGTCCGCCTTCATCGAACGGCAGCCGACCTGATATCCACGGGAGCTTACAGTGGGGGAGTGAACCAGCTTGAGGGGCAGGGTCGCTTCTCGAGGCCGACCAGCCATCCACAGAGAACGTCGTCCCCGCGGGCCGGTCAATAGTCCAACAAGCTGCTGGACTACTCGACCACGCAGCCACTCAAGGAACGACCGGCGGCCTCAGCGAGACGTGCCGCACGCTGCCGTACGGTGAAGGCCATCAGTCGGTCACCGTTCTGCATCATCCACGCCACGGCAGAGTTCAGGGATTCCTCGCGGCGGACCCAGATGCGCTGACCACGGTCATTGCGCGCATCGGCGTAGATCTCGAACGTGAACGGATCGCCCAACTCGTCGCGGTGGCGAACCACATACCCGAGGACGGGCTGATCCTCGACCTGCACCCGCCAGTAGCCGGCCTCGAGATGCGCGAATGGGTGCTCCCCGACGCTCCCGATGAGCCGGTCGATGCGGTCGACAGTGCTCTTCACCTTGCTCACGGTTGATCTCCTTCGTCGATCGATTCGATGTAGGAGCATCCGGCCAGGCTCGTCCATGAGCGTACGAGCGCGCACCGACAGGCCAGCTCTGCGGGGAGCCAAAGCAGCGGGTCCCGATAGCCAAAGCGACCACATGACCGAGAGGCGATGACGGTAGCGCAATAGGAGTCCGCTCCGGGTAGGAAGACCTTCTGTATTCCCTCCGTATCTCGGAGTCGCCGCATCAACGGCCCTATCGTCTACAGGGCATTCACGGAATCAAGGGAGATGGAAGATGCTCAGAACACGTACCTCGAAGATCACCGCGACCGTCGCCATGGCTGCAGCACTCATCCTCACCGGCGGCGCAGCCAACGCTGCAGGAACCGCGCCCGCGTCGACGACAGTCGCCGCACCTGCCTCCGCTTCCACAACAGCCACGGGCGACTACTACTACGTCTGCCAGTACCCCAACGGCAGCTCGCTCACCCTCACCGACGGGACCATCGGGTCGTGCGTCGGCGCGTCCTACGTGCAGGAGTACCTCGATGGTCGGCTCCTCCAGACGATCAACGTCACAGGAGGCGGTGAGGTCGCCGATGCGTCCCCCGACTGCATCGTCGCAGTGACCAAGGCGGGAGTAGCCCTCGCCCAAGGCCCGCTGAAGGCAGGCAAGTACCTGATCAGGATCTCCATCGAGAACGCCATGGGCCAGAACCCCTGCACGTAACTCGTGACGAGATCCCAGTGCGCACTTCATGCGCACGGGGACCCAAAGAGGGCCGACCTGCGTGCGGGTCGGCCCTCGTCCTCTTCCATGAGATCGCTCAACTATCAGGTCGCGTCATGGACTTCCGCGCCGGGCTTTACGGAGCGGTGATGTCCACCACGGTCACGGACCGGGCAGGAACGCGGAGATCTTCGTGGAGGGACAGCGCCTGAGGGTGCGTTGGCGCTGTCACGAACGGCGCCCCTGCGGTCGCGGCCGCGGTCAACGTCAATGCCTCGTGTCCGCGCAATACGCGACCTCGTTCGTCGGTGACGTCCACGGCGACTTCTGCGTCGGTGGCATTCACCACACGCAGCCAAGTCCTCCCGGTGTCGCTGTCCGTGACGCACGAGGCGACGAACCAATGCTCCGGATCTCCAGCATCGACGTGGCTCTGCATGAGGCGGCCGTTAACCGTCACGGAGAATCGCGTCCCGCCATCCTGGACGGCGACCGCGATCTCGTACACGTGTCCCGTCTCGAGTCGGAAGGGAATTCCCGGCGCCGCCTCGTCGCGGAAACCATCTGTCGTGGAGTGCAGCGTCATGGTGCGGTTCAGCCACGTCCCGAAGTTCGACTCCCAGTGCTCGCCGCCGGCGAGGTCGCCGATATGGATGGAGAAGGACCCGCGGTCAGTGTCCCCCTCACCCACGGTGAGGGTCAACCGCACGTCAACGTCCACACCGTCGAAGTCCATCGGAAGGTCGACGCGGCCGCGGGGGAGCGTCCATGCGAGCCCGCGCCTCACCGTATGGAGGCCAGCGCTGAGCTCGTCGCGCGCGACAAGCATCGTTCGCTCTGCAGCTCCGCCGAGGGGGCTTTCGCTCGAGCGCTTCGTCGGTAGTTGCGGCCGACCTCTCGCTGAGTTGCAGGTCACCTCGTCGGCGTCGACTTTGCGTCCCCCTGGCCCTGGCGCCGCTGGCGCGTGCTGCTCAGCGAACGCGATCAGCCGACCGCTGTTCTGCACCATCCACGCCACCGCGGAGTTAAAGGAGTCCTCGCAGTGCCTCGAGGTGCGCCCACGGGTGCTGCCCTGCGCTGCGCACGAGGCTGTCGACGCCGTCAAGCGTGCTCGTGACCTTGCTCACCGGTCGTCCCCTTCGTCGATGTAGGAGCATCCCGCCACGCTCGCCGACGAGCGTGCGAGCCCACACCGACGTGCGCCCGCTGCCAGCTCGAAGGCGGTGTCCCCACGGCGCGTCTCAGGGGCTGCACGCGCGGGCTCTCGCCTCCGCTGGCGTGCTCTCATGTGTAGCTGGTCCACGCCGGGGCGCCGCAGCGGATTGCGATGGCACCGCAACTCTTATTATGTTCGTAATAGATATGGACGCGCGCTCCTCGGTGCGGCAGGCTGTTATGCAGCGACGGTGCTCCTGACCAGATGCATGGGTCCAGCACGCCGCTGAAGGGAGCATCCATCATGCAGTCACGAGACGCGTCCAGCACGGCTCCGATCGATCCGACCGACGCGCTCCCGGAGGATGCGACCGCCGCCACGTTGGTCGGCCGGGTCTGGGATCCCCGGCACGACGGCCCCTCACCTGTCGTCATCCGAAACGGGACGGTGCACGACGTCAGCGACGTCTTCGCCACGGTCAGCGAGATGTTCGAGCAGCCCGACATCGTGGCCGCGCTGGCCGCCGCGCCTCCACGTCCGCTCGGATCCGTCGCCGAGGTCCTCGCCAACGCCGACCCGCGGTCGCGCGACACCGGGCGTCCGTGGCTGATCTCGCCGATCGACCTCCAGGCGGTGAAGGCCGCAGGTGTCACCTTCGCGGCATCGCTCATGGAGCGGGTCATCGAAGAGCGCGCGGCAGGGGATCCGACCGCCGCCGCCGCGGTCCGTGACGAATTGATGCGCGTCATCGGATCCGATATCCGGGACGTCGTCCCCGGCTCAGACGCCGCGATGCACCTCCGCGAAGTGATGATCACGGACGGTACCTGGAGCCAGTACCTGGAGGTGGGGCTCGGCGAAGACGCGGAGATCTTCACGAAGGGCCAACCCCTCTCCACCGTCGGGACCGGCCACGACGTGGGGGTCCTCGCCTCGTCCGAGTGGAACAACCCCGAACCCGAGGTCGCGCTGGTCGTCAGCTCGTCGGGCCGTGTCGTCGGAGCGACGCTCGCCAACGACGTCAACCTCCGAGACGTGGAGGGACGTAGCGCCCTGCTCCTCGGACGTGCGAAGGACAACAACGCCTCCGGCGCCGTCGGCCCCTTCATCCGGCTGCTCGACGACCGCTTCACCATCGACGACGTGCGCACGCTCCGGGTCTCCCTCGACGTCGACGGCGCGGACGGCTTCGCGCTCCGCGCCGTCTCCGACATGTCCCTCATCTCCCGGGATCCGCTGGAGCTCATGCGCCAGCTCATCGGACCCCATCACGCCTACCCCGACGGCGCCCTGCTGATGCTCGGCACTATGTTCGCCCCCACCGACGACCGAGACGCGCCGGGGCGCGGCTTCACGCACCACGCAGGCGACGTGGTCCGGATCTCATCGCCTCGGCTCGGCACCCTGCAGAACACGGTGCGCGCGGCCGAGGACTGCGAACCATGGACTTTCGGCATCGGTGCGCTGATCCGCAACCTGGCTGAGAGAGGACTCGCATGACCATCGTCACCACCACGGACCCCCGCAGCGGCACCACCATCGACACCACGCTCGTCGAGTCGGACCACGGGGAGGTCGATCGCACGGTGCGCGCCTCCTGCCAGGCCGCAGCCGCTCTCGCAGCGATGACCCGGCTGGAGCGGGCAGACCTGCTCGAGAGGATCGCCGCCGTAATCGACGTCGCCGCGCCCGCGCTCGTCGACGCGGCACTGACGGAGACAGGGCTCCCCGCACCGCGTCTGCGCGGCGAGGTCGCACGCTCCTCCGGACAGTTCCGCCTCTTCGCCGAGGTCGTGCGCGACGGCGCGCACGTCGAGGCCGCCATTGACCACGCGGGGGAATCGCCGGCCGGTCCGCTCCCCGACGTGCGGCGCATGCTCATGCCCATCGGCCCGATCGCGGTCTTCGGCGCGAGCAACTTCCCGTTCGCGTTCTCCGTCCTCGGCGGGGACACCGCTTCCGCTCTCGCCGCCGGATGCGCCGTCGTCACCAAGGCCCATCCCGCCCATCCGCTCACCTCACAGCTCTCGATCCAGGTCCTCCGCGAAGCACTCGACGTCCACGAAGACGCGGTGACCGGCGTCTTCGGCATGACCGCGGGAGCGGACCTCGTCCGCCACCCCGACATCGCGGCGGTCACGCTCACGGGCTCACTCCGCGCGGCGCGGGCCATCCAAGCCCTCATCGACGAGCGCGAGGAGCCGATCCCCTTCTACGGCGAGCTCGGGAGCCTCAACCCGCTGGTCATCCTCCCCGGCGCGGCCGACGAGCGACCGGCGGCCCTCGCAGACGGCTTGCACGCGTCGTTCACCGGATCCGGCGGACAGTTGTGCACCAAGCCCGGCCTCGCCTGCATCCCGACCGGCACGTCCGGAGATCTCGTCGTCGAACGGCTCCGCGAGCTGGTCGACGGCGCTCCCGCCGCGACCATGCTGACGGAGGGCATGCGCGACGCCTTCTCGACCGGCATCGACACCCTGGTCGCAGCAGGAGCCTCCGTCATCGCCCGCGGTGACACCGGGGAGGGCGGCGGGGCGAACGCAGCACCGGTCCTCCTCACCGCGGACGCCGCGGACGTCCACGGACCCATCGCCGAAGAGTGCTTCGGACCCGCGCTCACCGTCGTCCGCTACGCAGACCCGTCCGAGCTCACCGCCGCTCTCCACCAGCTCCCGGCAGCGCTCACCGTCACGCTCCACACCGGCGCCACCGACGCCGATACCGCTCGTGCGTTGATGCCGACCCTGATCGCGCGAGCTGGACGCGTCGTCCTCAACGGCTTCCCGACCGGGGTCCGCGTCTCCTGGGCGCAGCAGCACGGCGGTCCCTGGCCCGCGACCAACTCGCTGCACACGTCGGTCGGCGCCACCGCGATCCGCCGCTTCCTGCGCCCGATCGCGTTCCAGGACGTCCCCGACGAGCTGCTCCCCGCCGAGCTGCGTGACAGCGCATGCGACATCCCCCGCCGGGTGGACGGCGTCCTCGTGCGCGCCGACGCCTAGGCGCTAACGCCGCCGGCTACGCGTCGAAAGGCGGTTCGCCAGCTCGGAGATCCTCGTCGGACTCCCGCAGCGCGTAGCGCATGGCCTCGTGCGCGCGATCACCATCGCCGGCTCGCACGGCGTCCAGCACCGCACGATGGTCCGGGACCGGATCCAGCCACTCCGCCTGAGGGCTGTGCTGGATGCGGTTGCGAGCCTCGAGCGCATGCGTGATCGCGACATCCAACTGGGCGAAGAGCTCATTGTGGGTCGCGGCCAGCAGCTGCAGGTGGAAGTCCAGGTCGGCCGCGCCGAGCAGCGCCACGTCCTGCCCGGCGGCGGCGAACGCATCCATCGCGGACTCCAGGCGAGCGAGGTCGTCGTCCGTACGGCGCTGCGCCGCCAAGCGCGCCGCGGCCGGCTCGATGGCGTCACGGAGCTCCGACAGATCGGCCAGCAGGCGATCATCCTCACGCTGGGCAGCACGACGCCACATCATGATGTCCGTGTCCAAGAGGCTCCAGGCACTGCGGTCCCGGACGAAGGTGCCGCGCTTGGGTCGTGAGTCGACGAGGCCCTTGGCGGCGAGCACCCGCAACGCCTCCCGGATCACCGTCTTGCTGACACCGAAGTCGGGCTCCAACCCGTCGATGTCGATGATCGATCCCGGCGGGTAGTCGCTGCGGATGATGCGGAGGCCCAGCTCCGCCACCACCTCCCCGTGCAGCCCTCGACCCGGGTAGACAGCCATACGGCCGACCTTAGCGCAGGACAATTCTGCCCCGGACTCGCTCTTGCGCTTTCCTCATTTCTTACTATTTTATAGTCAGAGAGCAACGACGCTCCCCATCGGTACGAAGGAGTTCAAGATGGCCCACACGACTTCCCGTCGATCCTCCCGCCTCCGCGCGGCGGGGATCCTGGCGCTCACCACGAGCGTCGTCCTCGCCGGCTGCTCGACATCAGGGGATGCACCGTCCGCCGATGGAGAGATCGAGCCCGCCACGATCACCTTCGCCGCATCGACGTTCGGCGACCCCGGCCTCGGCCCGCGGCTCCAGGAGCTCATCGACGAGTACAACCAGAGCCAGGACGTCGTGACCATCGAGCCCGCGGCCGTCCCGTTCCCCACCTTCGGCCAGACCGTCCTCACGCAGATGGGCGGGGGAGAGGGCCCCGACCTCGTCCGCTTCGACATGCCGGAGTTCACCTCCGCGGCCGACGCAGGACTGCTCGAGCCGCTCGACGACCAGATCGACGCCGACTCGCTCGATCTGCAGCCCGGCCCCGACGAGTACATGAGCGTCGACGACACCCGCTACGGCGTCATCTTCGACACCTCCAACTACGTCATGTACTACAACACGACCCTGATCCCCACCCCGCCGACCGACTTCGACGAGTTCATGGCCACGGCGAAGGCCACGACCCAGGGCGACGTCTTCGGGCTCGCCTTCCGCCAGACCCAGGCCGAGGAGAACGGCGTGTGGCAGGACATCTTCAACTACGTCTACGGCTTCGGCGGCGAATGGTCCGACGGCGAGGAGCTCACCCTCAACAAGCCGGAGAACATCGAGGGGCTCGAGGCGTACCAGTCCCTGTACGACGCGGACGTCATCCCCAAGGGCGCCGATGCCGCCACGTTCCGCAAGATGTTCGCCCAGGACAAGGTCGGCATGGAGCTCAACAACGGCGGCTACCTCGTGGCCACCCGCGGGACCAATCCGGAGCTGCAGTTCAGCGTCGCGCCGATCCCGTTCCCCGTCCGGGCGCAGGGCGCGATCATGGCACCGCTCGTGATCAACGCCAACAGCGAGCACAAGGACGCCGCGCTCGACTTCATGAACTGGGTGCTCGAACCCCAGCAGCAGACGAGCCTCCAGGAGGCGCTCGGCGCGTCCAGCGTCGCCACCGTCACCGAGCGCAGCGAAGAGCAGCTGGCCGAGACGCCGTTCCTGCCCGTGTACGACGAGCTGACGAACAGCAGCAAGCCGCAGATCGTCCTCGGCTTCGGACCCCAGACGGCCGACATCCGGAAGATCGTCGTCACCGAGGTCATCTCCGCGCTCCAGGGACAGAAGTCGATGCAGGAGGCCATGGACGACGCCCAGGCGGAGGCTGAGCAGCTTGTCGGCTGACGCCGCGATCACCGCGCGCAGGCGAGGGAGGAGGAAGTCACCGCTCGGGAGCCGCTGGACCCCGTACCTCTTCCTCCTCCCCGCCGCCGCCTACATCGTCCTCTTCCAGGCGATCCCCCTCGTGCAGGAGGCGTACCTCAGCTTCACCCGAACGAACCTGCTGAACCCGACCCGCAGCACCTGGATCGGACTCGACAACTATGTCGACATCTTCACGAGCTCGGACTTCCAGCAGACGCTGCTCACCACGCTCGTCTACGTGCTCGTGTGCGTGATCGGCGCGGTGGGATCCGGGCTCGTCGTCGCCCTCCTCCTCAACAGCGACTTCCCCGGCCGCGGCGTCGCCCGGGCCCTGGTCACCGTGCCCTGGGCCGCACCCGGCATCGCGACCGCGCTCATCGCCACCTGGATGCTGAACGCGCAGTACGGGATCATCACCCAGGCGCTACGCGCCATCGGGATCGACGTCGGCGCCAGCGGCATCCTCGACAACCCGCAGCTCGCGCTCGTCGCCATCCTCGCCACCACCATCTGGCAGCTCTTCCCGTTCGTCGCGGTCGTCCTGCTGTCCGCCCTGCAGTCCGTCCCCGCCGAGCTCGTGGAGGCCGCGGAGATGGACGGCGCCAACCGGCGCTGGGTGTTCCGCGTGGTCACCTGGCAGGTCATCAAGCCCACCGTCGGCCTCATCGCGCTCCTGATGACCATCTGGTCGCTGCGACGCTTCGAGCTCATCTGGCTGATGACCCGCGGCGGCCCGCTCGGCACCACCCGCACCCTCGTCATCGACCTGTACTCACAGGCCTTCGACTCCAAGCAGATCGGTGCCGCAGCCGCCATCGGCATGGTCGGCATCCTGATCGCCCTGATCGTGGTCGTCGGCAGCCGCTTCGTGCAGAGCGCGGCCGAGAGGAGCACCCCATGAGAGCCTCCCGCCTCGGCGTCACCGCCCGCATGATCGGGGTCCTCGTGATCCTCGGCATCGCCGTCTTCCCCATCTACTGGATGCTCACCACAGCGCTCACGAGCGACGCCGACCTCTTCGCCGAGACCCCGCGGCTTCTCCCCGACCTCACCCGGCTGCACGTCTTCGCCGAGGCGCTCACCGAGGGACCGACGCTCATCTGGCTCGCGAACAGCGCCATCATCGCCGTCGGCACCACGGTGCTCTCCATCGCACTCGGCATCCCGCTGGCCTACGCACTCTCACGGTTCTCGTTCCGCGGCAAGATCGCCGTCGGCCTGCTCCTGCTCATGACGCAGATGCTGCCCGAGGCGCTCATGGTGGTCCCGCTGTTCTCTCTCTACCGGCGCTTCGACCTGCTCGACTCCCTCCCCGGCCTCATCCTCGCCAACACCGCCTTCGTGCTCCCCATCGTTGCGCTCGTCCTCAAGGGCGCCATCGACGGGATCCCACGCGAGCTCGAGGAGGCCGCACGCGTCGACGGCACCCGACCGCTCGGCGTGCTGCTCCGCATCAACATCCCGCTCATCGCGCCCTCCATCGCCGCCGCCGCCGTCATCGCGTTCTTCCACGCTTGGAACGAGTACGTCTTCGCAGTCACGTTCATCTTCGACAAGGCACTGCAACCCGCCTCGGTCGGCCTCGCGGGCTTCATCGGCGAACAGGGCACCAGCACCCAGACGATCATGGCGGTGGCGTTCATGTTCACGCTGCCCGCTGTCGCGTTCTACCTCTTCGCCCAGAAGTACGTCGTCGCGGGCATGACCGCCGGCGCCGTCAAAGGATAGGAAACCCATGAAGATCACACGCGTGAGCACGGTGGCCGTCGACTTCTACCGGACCAACCTCGTCTTCCTGCGCGTCGAGACGGACGCCGGCCTGACCGGCGTCGCCGAAGCCACGCTCGAGGGACAGGAGCACGCCGTGCAGGGCGCGGTTCGCGTACTCGAGCAGGCCGTGCTCGGGCGCGACCCGCGTCGCATCTCGCAGCTCGTCTACGAGGTCGCCCGGGACGCCTACTGGCGTGGCGGCCCCGTCACGGGCACCGCCCTCAGCGCGCTCGAGATGGCTCTCTGGGACATCTCCGCACGCGAGCTCGGCGTTCCCGTGCACCGCATGCTCGGGGGCCAGGTCCGCGACCGCGTCCGCGCCTACGCCAACGGCTGGTTCTCCGGCATCAGCGCACCCGAGGACTTCGCCGCCGCCGCCGTCGCGACCGTCGCGACCGGCTTCCGCGGCCTCAAGTGGGACCCCTTCGAGGCCGCCGACCTCCATGCCACCGACCGCGACATCGATCGGATGCTCGAATCCGTGGCCGCCGTACGAGACGCCGTCGGCAGCGACATCGACCTCTTCATCGAGGGGCACGGCCGCTTCGACGTGCCCACCGCGATCCGCGTCGCACGACGCCTCGAGCAGTACCACCCCGTCTTCTTCGAAGAGCCCTGCCCGCCGGAGGGAGTCGACGCCATGATCGAGATACGGTCCAAGTCGCCCGTCGCGATCGCCGCGGGGGAGCGGTGGTACGGCCGTCAGGGCTTCGTCCGGGCGCTCGAGGAGGGAGCAGTCGACTTCGTCCAACCCGACGTGACCCACGCGGGCGGGATGCTCGAGCTGTCCTTCATCTCCACGCTCGCCGCGCACCACTACGTGCCCTTCGCGCCGCACAACCCGAGTGGCCCCCTCAGCACGGCCGCCACCCTGCAGCTGGCCGCCACCCTCCCCAACTTCCGGTACCTGGAGATCATGGCGGTTGACGTCCCCTGGCGTTCGGACATCTCCAACGAGCACCTCGAGCTCACCACGGAAGGCGACGTGATGATCCCCGACTGCGTCGGGTTCGGCATCGACCTCGACCTCGACGCCATCGCGGACCACCCGTTCTCGCCGCACCCGATGCGTCTGTTCCAGGACGCCGTGGCCGACATCCGCCCGAAGGACGCGCGGTCCTACTTCTCGCGGGATGGGCAACCCATCGTGCCGCTCGAGACGGTGGTGACGCCGGTCCGAGCCTGAGCGGGGCGCCGGGCCGACGGTACGGATGCGAGAGCGCAGGCGGTCAGTGGCGCCCATGCAGGAGTTCCGACCTCCGCCGGACGGGAGCGACCCACCAGGGCACGTCGCCGCGACCGAGGCGGGATGAGACGTCCACGGAACCCCGTGGATGCGTCATCCGCGTGCCATTCCTCAGCCCTCGCCGGTCCGCGTGAAGCGGAGCGTCCGCACCTCGAAGCCGGCAAGCTGCAGCTCGAGGCAGCCGTTGACGTCGAGCGACGTCGGAGCGGCGTCAGGGAGCGTCTCCTCGAGCAAAGTGGCCGCGTCCACGGCGGATGCGCCGAAGCGCACGCGCAGGCTCGCCCGGACGCGCCTCCCGACCGGCTCGTACACGCGGACGACGACATCCCCCGACCCGTCGTCGGCGAGCTTCACGCTCGACACCACCACCTCCGGCGACACCTCCACGAGCGGCTCCACGCCGTGATCGCCCAAGACGACCGAGGACGGCGCGTTCATGGACGCACCCTCCATCGTCGCCCCCGACAGATTCGTGCCCACGACGAGCCCGAAGCGGTGCGTCTGCGCCCCCTGATCGGTCTCGGGATCCGGGAACCGGGGGGCACGCAGCAGTGACAGCCGCACCGTCGTCGTGACCGACCCGTCCTCCGCGGAGCGCGTGGTGTCGTACCCGTAGATGGAGTCGTTCACCAGCGCCACGCCGAACCCGGGCTCGTCCACGAGCAGGTACCGGTGCATGGAC
>Ga0265797_10010320_pt1 | contig 11915 bp, 12 predicted proteins | sample P2T30metagenome_FD_192433 | JGI IMG/M metagenome (GOLD analysis project Ga0265797, IMG submission 192433) | Plant litter microbial communities from East Loma Ridge, Irvine, California - P2 T30 | ecosystem: Environmental > Terrestrial > Plant litter > Unclassified | place: USA: California... | reverse complement strand
CCCCCCCCCCCCCCCCCCCCCCCCCCCCCCCCCCCCCCCCCCCCCCCCCCCCCCCCCCCCCCCCCCCCCCCCCCCCCCCCCCCCCCCCCCCCCCCCCCCCCGTGTTTTTTCCTTCTTTCCGTACCCTTGTCATTCTTGGACCCTTTGGTACAAGGGGGGGTTGGGTTCTCTTTAGCCTGGATGCCACAATATATGATTGACTACACTTCTCTCAGCCTTTTTACCACCCGCTCTCTCATCGGTGAGATTGCATTGCCAACACCAATCACAGTGAGGAATGACGCGTACATACCTGACACCCATCAGCCCACTGGGTTATCCCTTCGTGACAAGATTCATCATCACTCTTTCATTCATCAATCTTCCCTCGTCAAATTCGTTGGCTTCTCTCACATCACCATCTTCGCTCTAGTTCTCCCCCCTCCCTCCTTATCGACTGTACCTTTGGCAATCAAGCAGTGCAAACATCTCCCCACGTGAACACATATGCCGATACAACAACAGAAGCACTAATATGCACATAGCCATGCAGAAGCCACTGCTTTTGAAATGTTGCCAGGGTACCCGTATAAGTCGCACGTGCATACGGAACGAGCAGGCGAAACAGGGCACCACGATTCTCTATCAGGATAACTAACACAGTACAGTAAAGTACAGTCCAAGTTTTCTAGTGGATAAAAACAAAACACGCTCGATCGAAAGGGAAATGGGACGGATATAGATTGGAAGAAAGAATGTCGTTCTTGTAAGAAGAGCCTACTTGATGAGATATGCATGGCCAAGGTATATGAGGCACGCGAGCGAGCTGAACAAGCAAGCAAGTAATGGATTGGTTGGGAACAAGTTAGATGGTAAATGTAGATTGGTTGATTAATCAAAAATTCACAATCGCTCGAGGATAATCGCCAGGGGGGTGGGCCGACAACGACAGGAATCCGGGTACGCTTTCAGAAGTGGCGACGATCGTATGCTACAACTGGAAAAAAAAGTGTGTGTAACCAGTTACGAGCAATGGATATGTCTCATGTGCCAAGGGTCAAAAGTCCCCGATGATTGCTGATGATGATCTATCAGGTTCCAACAACGCTCTATTGGTGGCGTAGCTTCTAGCGAACTGAATCTTCTGTAGTTTATGGAAGCCCGATAATCATACCGAAGAGACATGTCCAGTTTCGGATGCTGGCGTACTCTCGGCGACCAGATGACGGGACGGAGATTGGTGTTGGTCTGGGTAACCACACTTGCTTCTATGCAGATCGTGCTATATTCCCGACTATATATATATATACAATCTAAGGATGAGACTGATGGGTGACAGAAACGGCTATACCTGGCGCACACTCCTTACTTGGTGCAAGGACGGTTTTTGCCAGGAGCTAACAGCGCTTGATCATTTTCCACATGCCTCTTCGACCAATCCCAAATGTCGGAAACATCTCTTAAAGCTTGTTCCTCCCTCAAGAAAGCCTGGTATTCTTTGTGATGTCGTTGAGGGTAGGAGAAGTCTCTGCGCAGCTAGCTCGACACCCAGCTCGATCTTGCCGCTTTCTGAGTCGATCAATCAAGGCTACAAGGGATAAAGTCTTTTTATTCTCATCGGTACTTCCGTCCCAACATTGTTTCCAAGCATGGAGAAACCATGGGGTAATTTCCCGCGTACCGTTCGTAACCGTACTGCACTCTGCGTATTGGTCTCGGGTCCGGGAGCCGCAGTTGAGGGTGTGAAGAGGCATATGAGCCTTGCGCAACGTGCATCTTTCCGGTTTACTGATGATCTAGGTTCGTTGAAGTCCAAAAATGCGCGATTAGTGTAGTTTGTGCACTATGAGGCCCTACTGGTCGGCGAACGGCTCCGACGACCAATCCAGAGACTCGCCGTACTAACGACTGCTGCACAGCTGACAATAGCTTTGTTGCGTCATCGCCGAAATTTTTAAGACGATCAGAAAGGCGAAGTGATGTTGCAAGACATGTTTGTGCGACGAAGGAGTGTATGCAGAGCATTGATGGGAAGGAGAGCATTTTCATGTGTTGCCGGTTGCAGATCCAGCTGAATGGCATTGTGCAATTAGGGAGGAATGTATAAGCAAGCATCACTGGCGTGCTTCGCTCAGCTGATGGGTGGTCTGGACGGCGTCCATAACGATAATTTAGGGGCTTGTCCTTCACCCCGCAGTTACTAGCGTAGCCACTGCCTGTCCAATAGACGACGAGCGATTACCCTGCGTGGTATGCCCGGCTCATCTACCTTTTGCTTCCATCCCCCATGTCTGCTCTTGAAAGGATCCTAGGCTAGCAGTGAAGATTTTAGTGGCCGTCTGTCCGCGGAGCTTCTCCAGACAGCTGGGTAATATCGGTCGCCTATCGCGTGTTATTTCAGCCGTGGCTTTCTGGCAGGTACGGGTACGGGTAGCAGCAGGATCGTAAAGGTGCCGATGTTGTGGCTAGGTTGCACTGCCAAGAAACGTGGGACAATTGCCTGTGCAGGAAGTGATGGTCGTGTAACTTGGGTTGCAGGAGTAGCCTGATACAGCCTTCTGCGCTGATGCAGATTCAAACCTCGCTTTCTCGGCCGGGTTTCCTATTGCATAAGGTACCTCTTACTTTCTGAAGTGGTGTATTGGAGTGTTATCGCGCCTGATCGGGCAGACCGGTAAGACCTCGTATGGCATGTTCCTCTTTTTCACCTCCTCGCTTGATTCCAGCTCACTGACCGATGTCGTGCATTTGAGCCCTTGATTGGCCTACGCCCAATCCGGACTTTTGAAATAAGAAGGGTACTGATCCCGGATCGTGCATCCTAGACCTGCTTTCGAGCCGTCAGGCAGGCAGGCTGCTTACCACACTCTATCGTGTATGCAAGGGGGTTCGCCGCATGAAATCGAAGCCCTCAAAATTTTCATCGCTCATCCTTGTCTGTCGCCCATAGGTCGAGTGCTATGTTCCAGACCTCGAATAACAATCGGGACGTTGACATGGCTTGCTGCTACTGCTGCTGCTGCTGCTGCTGCTGATGTAGCTCCAGAGCTTGCGGAGTCTGGTTTTGGAATCGACCTAGAGCTCCTGCATCAAGATTCCACATGCAATGCCAGACGCTGCGGGGTCCAGAGCTGAACACGTAAAAGTTCGTATCACGAAGCATTTCCGGAGAGCGCATTGCTGTTGAGATTCACATGTTTACATGTGACAGCGCGTATCGTTCGATTCAGCAGGCCATGAGGCTGTCTTGTACAGGCAGGTTCATGTTCCAGTTAGTTTAGAGTATAGTTTGATCGAGTCAGTTGACTTGGAAGCCAACGCTTGTGCCTTGCTAGACATGCCAACCAGACACACCATGTCGAGCAGCTGCTATCAATTAGCGTTTCTCATGTACGACATCAGACTAAGATCGACTGAGATTGTTCTTTTTTTGACTCATCGCATTGCCTAGCCGTCAGCTGTACTTGTGAAGCGCTTATGTTAAACGAAGGTTGCAGGGAAACGGCAAGGTCATCCGCTCCCCTCCACTGACATCTGATCTGAACAACACAACAGAAGAAAAAAAACTCTTCAGGAGCATACGCACGTATACTGTATGAGATGGTGCAGAATGACGACAAAGCTCCAGCCGCCGCGAATGACAAAGCGGAAATTGAATAGGCTCACCTTCCCTTCTTTCGTAGGATGGGGATTATGCAGCTAAAGGCTTTTCACACCGGTCGGGAAGGGGAAGCACTACCATGGCTAATTGTCGGACAAGAGGCCGTCCGAACGAAATCGTAACGAGGTACATGCAGGCAGTGCAGAAGCATGCAGAGTGTGGCTAATGGTATTCACAACGGTCGCGAGTCTTGCAAACTGGCCGAATCACAGCAGACCTCAATCTCCGGTAGCGCGGAAAAGGGCCCATGTCATCTGAGGCAACCAACGGAATTGCAGCTGAAGCTGTGCGGACGTCTCTTGAAGATCCTTGGTCAATACTGTAATGTACAACGGTGTCGTGCGCTGTCCAGGGCTAGTTGTCAGCTCGCCTGGTATCACAGCCCACATGTGGTGACGTACTGTACGAGCGTTTGGCAACCCGGCGAGAATCTGGTGTGAGTGTGTGGGGAACAAGCAGGGCGCCACCCCAAGAGCGTCTAGGGTTCTTCAAGGCGGGCGATGCGAGCAAGTAGCGCGGTCAGGGATGGCGCCCATAACCCTGGCCCCCGTGCCGACACTCGTGCGGCACTGCTGCAATATGCTGCTCACTATAAGCTCCGGTGTTTACCATGTGTGTACGCGCTGTTTAGCATAGATCGGGTGTGGGTGATGGGGGTGTAAGACAACCTAAGGCATCCATGTGACGGATTGGCGCTAGGGCCTTCTGTCGATCGTACCAAGGTAGCTCGCCCACCAGCAACCACCACCGTCACTAAGCCGCTTCTCACGACCTAATATTACCATCTTCTGCCTGTATCGCAACTACGTGTTCGCTTGCAATCATGGCCTAGCCTCACACGAATCTCGTGCCGTGCTTGTCCTGCTGACAAATGGCGTGTTTGTCGCGCCACAATTCAAGTTTCGCCAAGTTGTGCAAGCCTGGGTACAGGGAACCCCAGACTTACTACTACTCAATCAACAACATTGCCGTTGGTGAAAGCGTAGTCTCGATCAATGTTTTGCATCCCGCTAACCAAACGCCACTTCGTCCGGGAGGGGTGTCAGGGAATGCTAGTCACTGCACATTCACGCCAACAGTCTCCTCCCTCTCCAAAGCAGGATTCGACATGGCCTCGGTGCGCGATCGCGGATGGCGTGTTGCAATGCGAGCATGTGGAAACATTAGATTGCCAATAACCATCATCATCATCTGCTGTACTTGACTGGAGTCCATGGTCATCGCTACTGCCATTTAGCCGCGAGCGGTTCTGAGCCAAACAAGAAAAAACATGTTCCAATCATCTTGGACCGAACTCCAGGTCTACATAGGGTCGAGTACATTGCCTGATTGTCCATGCTTTTCCCTGCACATTCCCTGCGACCATCTCCCGGCTAATGAATGCAGAATGCGCATAGTGACCGTTATGGCAAAGTTGAATGGGAGTCTGAGAGAAGCAAAAGCAAAAAGCAGGTGCAGATCTCCAAGCTAGATGTGAATGGTGGCCCAATCTCAGGGCCAAAGGTTGTTATATACTGGCAGGCGCGTGCCAAGCACCCATGCGGCTCACTGCAGAGCCTCACAGCAGGTCATGATCACGTTCAGCTGCATGAACGCTCTCTGGGTGGATGCCAACAGCTCGAATCGGTGTAGCATGTCACTGGTTCTTGGGCGGAAACGAGGACATGGCATCAGTGCGGGATGACGCCCACGGGAGAGCGCAGCTAGCAGCTGGAAGAGGGTGCTTGAGATTCCTCACGCGGTCATTTGATCGGCCTGATGCCACAGAAGCGCGTAGCCGCGTGTACACGGCTCTGCTTTCGCGAGGAAGCGGCAACTAATCCCGCGAATACGCGGAGGATCATCGTCGTCCCTGCGCCATGCTTTGGATGACGCAATATCTAGATGTCGTCTGTGGCCGCTGTACCTAGACGATGTGATCTTCGTCGTGTCAGAGTGTCTCGCATGACCACCTACCCAGGACATGCAATGGTCTAATCAGTACTAGGGGGGGGGCTTTTGGGTGCTGACGTGAAAGAGAGGGGATACTGACATAGAACAGCGCGCTACCATGTACCAACGTTGGCGCAGAAGACGGCTCTGTTCGTTTGTGAGGCTGACTGTGCGAGTGTCTTGGAAGTGTACAGTAGGAAAGGGTAGAAGGGTAGGTTTCCATGCAGGGAAGCGCCAACTGTCACGACCCATCTGTCGTTCGATGGCTCGCATAATGGGCACCCACCCACCGTTATTAACTGCATGCAGCATGCACGAGCAAGCCCTCTACATGGCTAGCCAAGTGGCCATTGGGCGCGCGTATGTGATTCCGCGGGCCGAAGACTGGATCTGCAAGAGCATGGTAGGAACCCCGTCTCTGCAGCGGTCGTACATGAACGTGAAGGGTGAGTGGGAGCGGACGCGGACCAGGTAGCTCTTGATCCGGTGCAGGTACCTTTGGATTCGGCTGGTCGCAGCGGCACAAAAAGAATTGATTGCAGCCAAAGCATGACGGCAGTGCGAGTGGTGCTGGATAGGGCAATGTGGCCGACCAAGAGGCCATGGGCCAATGTACGACATGTTTAGTCGGCTAGTTGGTATGGGGGATGATGTGGCTTGCCCTCTCCCCCCCCCCCCCCCCCCCCCCACCCGACCGGCGAAAAGCACATGATATGGCAACGCCTCTCGCAGCGACAATCCCACTCGATGGCGGCGGATTAATTGAGTGCAGCTGTAACGGAGCCGATATGGGAGAGAAAATGCCCGTTGGCCAGGCGGCGCAGGCGGCGGCGGCGGCGGGCGTGACAGGACAGGACAGGACCGGAGAGGACAAGGACCGGACGGCAGTGAGAGGCCGGGCTCAGAGTGGATGTGTGTTTTGGTAATGGCTAATTAGCCGTGCCGGAAGCATGTAGGAGTGGAATCTGGAGACGCGAAGCCCTGAGGTCGAGGGCTTGCCGCCAGAAGACGGACCCAAGCGCCTATCGTCGCTATTGCGCCACGGCTACTAGAGTCCGCTTGCAGCGGCTAGCGCATAGCAAAGCGAAGTGCGCAATTCAGGCCTAGAGCCAGTGAGTGAGCCAGTGGGTGGATGGATCTCAGTTGGTCTCACGCCAAGCGGGGTCAGTTTGTGTCGAGTATTGACCAGGACCCATCCTCGACCATTCGATCATCAGCCGCATCGTCCTTCAGCCCGCGCGTCGGCAGCGTATCGCACCGCGCTGCAGCGACTGGCTCCCTGGCTGCCCCCCTCCCCAAGGTCCCAGGTGTGGCCAGTTCTGCAGAGGACAGACGCTTGATGCTCGATGCTCGCCGCTCGCCGCTCGCTCTCTCTGGCGGGCCATGGCCTCTGGCTGTCTCGTGCCCCCATCCGCAAAAGCACCGGAGCGGCCGCGGGGCGGTTGGACCTCAGGCCCTGGTCAGCAACACACCTGGCACTGTGGTGCAGTCGATCCCTGAAAGGCGCTGCGTCTAGGGTGGCTAGGAATATGCGAGCGATTCAACGGCTGGCGGGATCCAAGCATGACGCTCGAGCTCAGTGGGCGCAGCTGCTATTCCCGACTTGGGCCCACCCTGGTCTCCTTTGGAATTTCGCAACTACCTCATGCTCCAGCCATGTTCACACTACCCCAAAGTCTGCTAAGGGAATCTCATGCAGCTTAAACAGCGCCGGGAAGCGAAACATGACCTCGCCGCCCTAGCCCGCTGGCAAGCATGTGTTTAAATACCTGTCACTTCCGCTGCTTCCCCGATGCAAGCGGCTTTTCACTCCCACCATTCGATGTGATCTTCGTTTACCGTCCACCGTCGTAGTCCACGTTCCGTACTACCACGCTCGTTGGCCGTTGAAATGTTTCCCTTCTCGTTAGCCCTGTTCCCTAATTGGAGTTGGTTTTGTATCTTTTTGGCGCTTTTGTATGTCCATGACCGCCGCGGCCTGCCCAGGCCCGTCGTCTCCGCACCCCAACGACACTGACTCGCTACCACAGTTTGTTTCGATATGTCAGACTATGGGTCAACCTGGCGAGCAACTGGACATACACACCCATCCAGCCCGTCGATGACCCGACCATCACATCAAAAGACATGACCGTCATCATACCCACCGTTGCCGAGGATCTCCAGCAGCTGAAAGAGACGGTCCAGAGCGCATACCGGCTCGAGCCCCTCGAGCTTCTCCTCGTGACGCCCGACTCCCGGGTAAAACGCGTGTATCAGATGGTGGAAGAGCTGGGAAGCCCCAAGATCATCCAGGTCTTGTCAGTCAGCCAGGCCAATAAGCGTCGACAGCTATGTCGGGCTATCCCGGAGGTTGAGACCAAGATTACGCTCCTGCTTGACGACGACGTTTGGCTGCCCGAAAAGTTCACCAAATGGATTCTCGCCCCCTTTGAAGACCCCCGTGTCGGTGGCGTGGGCACCAACCAGCAGATCCGCCGCTTCAACCGCTCGAGCATCTGGGAGTTTCTGGGCGCCATTTACTTGGTCAGGAGAAACTTTGACTGCACCGCCTGCAACTGGATAGATGGAGGACTACCGTGCCTGTCGGGGCGGGCGGTCGCCTACCGATCCGAGATTCTGCAGGACCCAAACTTCACCTACGGCTTCACACACGAGACGTGGGGCAGTGATCACTTTTTGAACGCCGACGACGACAACTTCATCACCCGCTGGCTATTTTCCCACAACTGGAAGATCCAGATGCAGAACCACCGCGAGTGCGAGGTTGAGACGACACTCGAGGACGACGCAAAATATCTTCGCCAATGCTTGCGCTGGGTGCGCTCTAATTGGAGAAGCAACTTGACCAGTCTAACGGAAGGCTACATGTGGATGGTGAGTTCAGCTAGTTTCAATATTTGCACAAAACTTGTGTCCCGACGGCGCCAAGCCCTAAGCCCCTCTTTTTCACCACGCCGACTTTGCCTGTGCACCTGTACTAATCATGTGCGCCACAGAACTACCCATGGTCTCTCTACGCCGTCTTCCAAACAACGCTTACGCAATGGGCCTTCCTCCTCGATTGCGCCCTGGTCGCATCCGTATACTTTGCGCTGTCCGAGGCAGGATACTATGCGGCAGAGGACGACAAGATGTCGCACTCTGAGAAATGGCAGCGCTCACTATTTTGGGCCCTATTCCTGGCACATTGGGTTTTCGCAAAGACGATTAAGCTTGTCCCGCATTTGTTAAGAAACCCCGGCGATGTCCGCTTTGTCCCGGTCTCAATTCTTTTCGGTTACTTCCACAACCTGATCAAACTCTACGGCTGCATCACAGTCACCGAGGTACGTTGGCAATGAGGCGCCCCCCTCCCCCCTTCCCCCCTATTCCTTGCCTTTGACGTTCCATGGCTAACAGGCAATAATCAGACCACTTGGGGCACGCGCGAAGGCGCCGATGCAGACGACAACATCAGGATGTTGCCCATTCCGCCGATGGCGGCGATTACTCCCCCTCTGACGCCTCCGCCCGGCGGTCGCGTGCTTCGCGAGCGCGGCGCGGGATTTCCAATGATGAATTAGATGACAGTTTCCACTTTTTGGTCAGCATTCTCGGCTTTCGGCCACGGTTTTTTTTATGCGGCAATGTTAGACGCATGGGAGGTAGAGCAGCATCGTGTTGTTTCTCAGTATAGAGCGTGGCAGCTCTCGGATACCAAAATGGGCCCGGTCGGTTGCATGGTGTTATGGAGTTGATGCCCAGGTCGAATTTGCAGCGTTGGGCAATGTGTTGGTCAATACCCAACCGTGTAGTTTATGCAAAAAGTCGTAATGACATTACTGTTAGTTGTTGCTCGCTGCTCGCTGCCCGCTGCTCATTGCTTCGCCCGCCTTGTTGCCGCCGTGGTCGCGCTTTCGTTTGACCGGATCGCGCTTTCCCTTTGTTCCAAGGTCGAGCTTTCCTCTCTGTCCTCGTGGACCCACTGCATCCGCATCCCTCTCGTTCCCCGAGCAACGCGCGAACGCGCAACCACGGCCTTGGCCAACACATGGCCCGCCGCAGCACAACGGGCGTGCAACACCCAACACCCAAAAGGCATACAAACAGATGAACCGGCACTCAACACAAGATAACACGGGCACACAGGCACACACACACACACACACATACACACACAACGCGCAATACGCAGTGCGCAAACACACCACATGATAAAACAAGACCCTGGTCAGCCGTCTTAGGCGTCTTACCCGCGCCCCACGGACTACTGCGTATAGCGCGAACCATCACCCGCATCGTCCTGGCTGGCTGGCTGCCAGCTCGTTTCCGGTGCCATCTGGAGTCTGGGCCGTATCGACGACAGTAGTGGCATGTTATCAAGGACGGAGGCACTACCAGCACCAGCTTCAACAGGGAGGGCAATACAACCGACGAACCACTCCAAGACGGCAGGTGCGAAAATTCGCGTGTACCTAACCTAGGTAGTCCCTCGGCTTACGGGATGCGGACTCGATTGGAATCCACTTCTCTTCCTCTCTTTCGGAACTACTTCGTATCTCCGCTTTCGGCCATGGCCTGTCCTTTTGCTCGCCAATTGCGCCTACAGTGTCGCGGCGGAACCAGCCTCTGCCGTGCATCTGCACCACCCACGCCAGCTTCTCCTGCTGATGGGCGACGAGCATTGCGTCTGCTCTGTCACATTCCGATGGCGCTGAAAAACTCCATGGGGGCTTACAACTCCCCATCCCACCAGCCGACACGTCCTTTGAAGCGGGCCCGCATGCTGCACGGCCTAGCTGGAGCTTCAGGGAAACCATGCCGGCGCCGAAATTCTCATGCGCACTTGCATCGCTCGTCCTCGTCCAACATCATCGTGCGTTGCGGCAAAATTCTCTACCTGCCCACAACACAACCTGCCCACACACTGACTGGATTACGATGACGGATGACAGATGCATGAGCCCTGGCCTTCTAGCGAGCCAGCAAATCCAGACAGACCCTTTGTCAAAACCTTATGCTTGTCATCCCGCTCCCGCAGGCCTGTGTGCCCAGAGTCAGGCTCGTGCGCTAAAATGGCGTCGACCACGCGACGCCGCTCCCCCCTTCTCCACCGCTCGTCATAACTGCCTTTGATGTTGCTCCCAGCAGTTGCGGCATGTGCAAGGGGAACAGCACACTGCAGAGTGGGTGCCTCGAGCAGGCCTCTGTGGCCCGGATCCCCGATGCAACACTCTGCAAGATGAGTTTAGACACGCATTCTAGTCCGGCATCTCGTATACTAGCAAGCAGTCACCAATAGCGGACGGAACATTTTCATTGGTACCGGGGGCGATCAAAGGTACTTGAATTGCTCAGGTGCAGCCTGGGCGAGCGCCACACACTAAACCTCTTCAGCAGTCGAGCCTTTTCATCGAGATGACATGACTGCTGTCAATCTAACACACGGCCATGATGGCGCAACATGACTGCACCCGCATGCGCTGTGCCATGGTCCTGCTCGCTTTGTGCAGCATCGCAATCACAGTCCTTGCATGCGCACACACTTGATTTTTCGCTTGTCGTTGCTTGTCCATTGCCAAATGGCTGCCCACGCACTTGGGTCCAAGGCGAAAACTCTGCACATCTCGCTTCACGCGCGATACACGCTGTCGGGATTAAGACAAGCAACGCAACGCAAAAGATTCATTCGCTTACCTTCTCCCCTCCCTTCAAGAGTCATGTTTCGGACCTACATGGGGAAAGGCACCATTGTCCAAGTGCCCGCACCTGGACATGTAACGGGACATGTAAGCCCTTTTAGCAATGGTACCTGTTGCCAAAGTGGGATGCACTACTGCCATGTTTGGCGAGGATGACGATAGCAAGGATATGTATCCAACCTTGTGTATCTCCTTACCTAGCCAGCAGCGGCCAATGATCTATACGTGCGGATCCCCCATGCCTGTGACGACATCGAACACCTAGCCTTTGCACGAGATCCAGGCCTGCCTGCTATGCTGCCTGAGACATCAAAAGAGTTTTTTTTTTGCGATCAGCTCATCGTCGCCGAGCCAATGTTGAGAAATGACCAAAACATCAGCGCCACGATGATCGGGGGCTCGGGCAGATCTTCGACGCTCGACGTATGCAGTCAGATGTACACACACACACACACACACATTTGCTGGTATCTGTCACATGACCATCCGCTTCCAGCACGCATGCTAAAATCTAGATACCCGCACGCATAAATAACAGCCTGCCGCGAGAGAAAAAAAACTATGCCATCTGAAGCTTGGATGGGTTTTAGATAGCGCTCGCGCCGTGCCGGTCGTGAACCGAGATCGAGCGGCAGACAAGCACGAGCTGCAAATCTTAT
>Ga0265797_10010319_pt1 | contig 11915 bp, 17 predicted proteins | sample P2T30metagenome_FD_192433 | JGI IMG/M metagenome (GOLD analysis project Ga0265797, IMG submission 192433) | Plant litter microbial communities from East Loma Ridge, Irvine, California - P2 T30 | ecosystem: Environmental > Terrestrial > Plant litter > Unclassified | place: USA: California... | reverse complement strand
CGCCTCCTGTAGCATTTCCCCATGTAATCTAGTAGCTACTGTTCCGGCAGTCTTCCTTGGTCTTCACCAGACGCATAAGCTAAGTGACGTCCGGACACGATCGATGACCTCGCCGGTCCGCAAGTCTTCCGCGTTTCATGCGCTTCCTTCAGGCGACACTCTGGCGACACCGATTCGCGACATCCATCTAAACCAACATGACTGTCCGACAAAAACCAACAACAATTCGAGACCGTCAGAAGTACGGTGGGTAGGAGCCTTTTATGCTGTTACCTGGCACCTCGGGTGTCGGCGAGGAAGTAATTCACAGCCCTAAGCCACATCCGATCTGACCAATCACAACAGGTGGCTGTGCTACTCCAAATATATCTCTCCAGCTATGCCTTTGCGACGCGTTCGCTTCTGCCGTCGTGAAGTGGTATGCCTGTTTGAAATTGGTCGTGGTAATCCTAAACGATAGGCGAGCTGCGTGTCTACTACGACGTTGCGGCGTGCGGCTTCCTGTCGGGCACACGACAGCTGGCCATCGAGGCTGAGATGATGTAGCTTCTTCAATGCGAGCTTCGGCCATGAATGACTGTGCTTGTTGACGGCGTAGTCGCTGCTGCGCGTTTAGTCATGCGAAATGTGGACGTGGCGAGTGTATAAGAGTGATTCATCAACCGTGATGAAGATTATATAGTACCGGCACCGACACTCACTTCACCACATTCGTTAAAAACTTGTCGAAGGACTTGACGTTTCGAACCAAGGACTATCACAATGATCGACTACACTTTTGGAAGAGCCTGGACCGAAAGACCTGAGAGAAATGTTGACTATAGCCTCGCCCCGCAAGGCAAAGTCTTCTGGTTGCCTGCGAAAGAAGAACTGCCAGAGCGTGCTGTCAAGAGAGCTCATGGCAAAGGCGCAGTTGAAGAAGGGATATACCACCATCCCGTGGTAGCAATATCTCAACCCAGCGACGACAGTGAAACAGTCCACTTTCACTTAGTACATCCATCTCCAGGCATAGAAAAGGAGTGCGAGCTGACGTTCCCAGATCACATCCCTCCAAGGCAAGCGACTCGACCAGCTCTATGCCAAAGCAAACGAGTTCCACGCGAGTCGACGCTCGTGGTACCTGCCCATCTCCCCGACGCCCGACCACCCTGACGCCCTCTCAAAGAAGACCAAAAAGCGCTTCCCGACTCTTCAACTGGTGAGCGGAGCGACCCTGCGATGGGACTCTTACGTCAATATCCGACACGTGTACAAAATCGACATCGCACTGCTGAAACCGTATACCAACCCAAATTGTGCGAGCACGGATGTCTTCCGCTTCGAACGAGAGTCGCTGATACGCATGCTTGCCAAGAGCAAGACACTGACGATATACGAGCCTGGTCCGCAATATGTGGGAGCGAGCATGGTGAGGTCGAACTCTGAGTCGAGCAGTGCGTTGAGCGACAAGATTCAGCACGTTGGGATACAGCTGCACGAGTGTGAAAGATTAGACTTTGGTGTAAAGCCAGTAGTGGCGGTAGTGCCGTCCAATCATGGCGAGGTGGTGGATTTTCGGATGGCCAACACAGACGGCGGTCGAGTAGCTGGTCAAATACCGAAAGTACCTCCGGATGAGGAACGAAGATCTGCAATAGTGTCGCTTGTGCAAGAAGTAGTGCGGCCAGTCGAGCAGCTGGTTGAGAGCATTAGCTCGTTAGCGGTTGTCGCAAATAAGAGAGCTGTGGTGCAGACACTTGATGCTTTCGCCATTAGACAGCCCCTAGATCGGGCTTGGAGAGACTTCAAAGGCTTTACAGCTGTGATAGTTGCTTCGGTGTAAACAAAGTTTCGTTGATAGCAATACCAAGGCATTATCCAGACTCCATTCCATTGGGCGTCTCAGTGCATCCGCTGTTTGAGTCGATCCAATGAATTGTTCGCGTGACCATATCACGTAGTGTAGACACATTCTCCATGCTCTCAAGCTGCTTGCCATACTTTACAAGCATCGAAACGAGTCCGGTCTGCCACTCCTGCATTGCCTTGTGCGCGAGGCTCGTTCGAATGAAGACCCAGAGTGACTCCTGCTCAGCCTGCAGATCGATTGCGTATTTCACCACCTCGCGCACCACCTTCTGCCGCTCAGAGGGAGGCTCCACTTGTGGAACGAGATGGAAAAGACAGGACCACCCTGAAATGTCGCTTGGATGTTTGCAACACCATGCTTTGACGCGCTGAGCGAAGTCAAGGGTAGCCTCTAGGCCATCGACCCGTTCTACCAGTCTGCGAGCATACTGCCACGCATAGTAGTTCTTCGGGTGACGTTCGCCAGACTTGAAAACAGAACTGAGCTCCTTGCGCCAAAAGTCCCGCCTGGACTCCTCGGGTACACTCTCCTTGTCCTTAGGCATGATCAGACTCAGCAGCCACAAGCGATGATGCCAGAGGGTAGGCGACTTGGACTGGCGGTGCAGCGGAGATGTGAGAATGCTGTCCAGAAAGCAAAATTCATATTTGGCCGCCTTGCGATACTCTAGTTGGCCATCTGTAGTGGTGTCTTGCTTGAGCCCTTCCAGGTACTGTTTGCGATAGTTGGCAGCCGTCAGATGCTCTGGATCGAAAAGGAGCATGACTTTCGTTGCCTGTAGCTTCAATGTTTGGATTTCATCGTTGAAGAATCGCTTTCGAGCCTCGACGAAGGCCAGCGCCATGACCTTCTTCGGAACCCCCACATTGATGTCATCCACCATGAGAACGCCATCGGGAGGTTTAATCGAAGGTGGTAGCACCTCGATTTCGACAATTTGCTTTTCGTGCGCTTTGAAGTAGTTGTTCAGTGCATCATATGCCTGTGTCGCAGCATCTTTCTGGCTCATTTCGAGAGGGGTGTGTTGGAGGCATGAGTGTGGGGTACCGGAAATTTGGCCCGCGATATAGCGACGAGGAAATGGTCATGTTAATTGCGATGGTGGTACAGAGGAAGAGCTGCGGATCGAATGCATAGATCGCGCATGGGCCAGTCACAAGCCACACTAGCGCCACAAATTAGGGAGGAGCATTTCACCGATCACCGAATGACGCAGCAGCCTCACACTTTCAGCATGCAGCAGTAAATCAACAAACACCGTCCACATTCAACCTCCTCTCTGCGCTGCCATGCCTTCTCTGCTTCTGGTGGTGTTCATACTGCAGTTTCTGCTTCACATCATAAACACGGTGGGCGCAAGCACAGTGAACGATCTGGTGAGCCCCGCCGCATCCAATTCTTATAACGAATGGCCTGCTAACTCGCGTGTCAAAGCTATGGATTATATATAACAAGCTACCGACGCCGACTTCGGGCTCGGCACAGAAGGCACAGAAACTCAAGAAGGAGGTTGTGCAGCTGAAGCGCGAGCTGGGAAACACGTCGCCGCAAGACAATTTCTCGAAATGGGCCAAGCTTGATAGGCAGCACAACAAGGCCATGGCCGAATTCCAGAAGATAGGTGTGTATTACCATGACATCTCTGGAGTCATAGATTGACAATCATTCCGCAGACGCCTCCCTTCGCACCCACCAAACGGCCTTCACATCCGCCGTCTCTACCCTCCGCTGGCTCGGCACGCAAGGCCTTCGATTCATACTACAGTTCTGGTTCGCGAAGTCGCCCATGTTCTGGTTGCCCGCTGGCTGGGTACCGTACTACGGCGAGTGGCTCTTGAGCTTCCCACGTGCGCCGCTAGGCAGTGTGAGCATCAACATCTGGGGCATTGCGTGTGCCAGCATGATTGCTCTCGCAAGCGAGGGGCTGGCAGCAGTATGGGTGCTCGTTATGCATAAGCCCACTCCAGCTGCAACCGAGAAGAAGCGGGAGAAGGAGGAAGCTATGGCGTTCTCGGCAGACCAGCGCTCTGGGGGAAAGAAGGAGCTGTAGAAGGGCTTGATGTCTGGCATACCATCACGCGAATCACAATGCATCACACGAACTCAGTTTAGAGGTGATGTCTCCCACAAATAGACGCAAAGTCGTCTTGGCTTTCGCTCAGACACTGCAACACGAGTGGGATGACCTTGGCAGGTCGTTGGGCTTGATCTAGGCTACAAATTGAACTCGTGACCGTGGAGAGTATACGTGTCGCCGAGTCTTCGAAAGAGCCATCTACTGATTGCGCAGACACATTTCCCGTAGCAAAGCGATAGTGGCAGCTGGCACAAAACTGCTCATCTGCTTTGCAAATGGTGGAAGTGCGAAATGTTGCGGATGTTGAAGGATTGTAGTGAGGATTGCTGCACGAGAAAAAACTGGTGATTGTCACTAGCGCGGTTTGGAGCCGGGCCGACATTCTACCGGTACGGAAAATGTGCTGCATAATACCGCTGAATTGCAATACGCTAAGGATCTGTCCGCCGCCAGGCCGCTTGCACTCTTTGGTCTCAGCATGAACAAGTCCACTGTTTATTGCATTTTCCAAGACGCTGCAAGTGTCTGTTAAGATATGCTTCCACACAGAGACTCAATAGTCGTTTTGCCTCGGGCAGCTCCGTTCAGTTATAGTCTCTGTCCGCCCCCGACTCACTATCCGACCCAGACGACGAAGACGCGGACGCGGCATCACAGTCGCACTCCCGCACTCCGCCACATGCTACCACGCAGCGTACCTCCTCGCCAAAGAATCCGAAGTCCTTCTCTACATCGTAGCGCATGTGAAGCTTCCCGCAATCTGTCGCCTCCTCATCAACATGCTCTTCATAGCAGCGAGCTTTTTTTGTGCGTCCCGTTTGCTCCTCTGTGAGCATTTCGTTGAATCGTCTCAACGCTCGTATGGTAAACTTGGGTGGAAACTTCGCTACGTCATCAGAGTAGAGTCCCTCGCAACAAATCCTCGAGCTGTTGCAGTGCTCGTCTACAAGATACTGGTAAATCTGTCTGTCTGAGGGGTTGTTCTTGTCGGCTTCCACAGCTAGTTCCAGCATTTCTCTGACCTCCAAAAAAGATCCAAACCCCAAGCCGTAGCTACTGACGATGTGCTTGTTGATAGCTCGCCGGAAGCTGAGAGCCACGAATCGGTTCGCAAAGACGTACGCTTTGATCTTGGCCAGATTCGTGTCGCTGTAAGTCTCCCCGGTGATCTGTGACCATTCTTCGATATCGCGTTGGTCAGGAAACTGTTGGTTGTATAGCCAGTGCACGAAGATGTTGACTTGAGGCTACAGATCAGTCTCGGGTCTCCACAAAAGAAGGCGCACGTACATGTAGCTGGTTCAATTTCCTCGAGGACGATCAACGCTGCTTTGGCCTCTTCCCACGACCCCCCGAGCGCATTTCGAAAGTACTCAGAGTGATGTACTAGCAAGGCCTTGTGGTCACAATACTTGACACGATCTGGACCAACCTCGAGCACTACTTTCCCTCCGACGAGTGCGGATATATGTTTGTATGGTTAGTGTTGATACGTAGTCTGGTTCGCATCGCTCTTACCCAAGAGAAGGTCGGCTTTTGTTGAGAGTGGCAGCATTCGGGTTCGCCATGATGGGCTGATTACGTCTTGCAGTTAGTCAAGGTACGTGTTGTAGAGTGTCAGAGTCAGAAAATAGGGCGGTTTAAGTACTCTTCCAGATGCCCGCTAATCGCAGGTAAAGGTGAGTGTGCATGAATTCAAGTGAGAGAAATCTGAAAGGCTGGACCTACAGACACAGGGAGTTAGGAGCCTTTACTAAAGAGAGAGCAGTTTTAGAATGAGCAACAAGCATCGGGTTCGTATGACGGCGTAGCTTTGCTGGGACTCTACTATCTCGTGAAAATGCGAGCGAACACGAGAGGGTTTCTTTTGAGCGAAAGCAGGTCATTGTAGCCACAATTGTATGGATTAAACGCATATGCCCCGCCACAGGAAGATATCACCTCGAATTCAGGAATTCTGGACCCTGGGAACCAAGTCTGATCTGGAGCATGGCCGATGGAGACATTGAACACGACGCAGACAGCGATACGTAAGACGAGTACGACAGCGATCTGGAGTGCTTTTGGGCTATTCAGGTTACCGTGGAGTACTGGCTATACTGCAGTTGCAAATTTGTGTGCAGATGATTGGGAGGACCCCATTCCTACGCCGCTCAAGATACCACGGAAAAAGATGATTCGGTCTCAACTCAACGAAAATGAGGACAGTCGAGTGCAACTGTATGCCAGCCGCTTAATTGAAGAATCTAGAGTATCGCATCCTCAGGAAGTAGCGCGTTCCGCCATCTATAGGCAGCGTGCTTATTCGCCCAGTCCAGCAACGCATCATAGTCCACACACTCATGTTCCGATCCCTCTCCTGGTCCCGCATCCGTCTTTCCCTCCAGCGTGATATCAGCATTACACGTTATGCCCTGGCGAATGTAATTGAAACAATGCGCGGTATGATGCGAAACTTCCTTGGTCATCTCATGGCCCCCATAGCCGCGCTGAAAGTACTCCGCGAGATAACTCAGGCAGTGCAGTTGGTGGAAAACGGACATCATGAAGCCGGGGCCGTCGTTGTGGCGATCTATAGCTATATGGTGGGGCTCAGGCAGATCGTAAGGGCCATCCAGATCAGGTATCACGACGTAGCCGCGACTTTCGGAGCTGAGTGGGATCCAGTTGTGCAGGGTGTGGAGTGTCGTGGTTTCGTTGAGGAACATGTCCTCGCGTGTGTACTTGGGGTCGCTATGGAATGTGTACATCTTGCGTGGAACTTGTATTTGTTAGCTATGTGTTTAGTTTGCGTTTTTCTTTTCAACATACGATCTGGCACTGGCGATCTTCGCAGTGTCTTCGAGGGAGGCGCGCGAAAGAATAGTAAGAACACTATGGTCACAGCCATTGCGATCTCAAGTATCACCCGGATGTACGACCATGCCCGTGCCCAATTACTCCGGCGTTTAGTTTTCGTATTCGAAGTATGCTGTTCCGCATCGTGAGGTTGGTCGAGGAAAGCCTCTGTTTCTTCATCATTTTCGTGCTTCATCGCGAAACCGACCTCCTCAATGTTGATATGATAACAGGAGCCAAGAAATTTTCGAAGTGGCGCAAAAGTACCGGGAAATCGGGCATTATAAATCTGGGGAGATTAGGCGGTGGGGCGAGGAAGGAGGGTGGGGCTCGCCAGAAGTGGTTGGCGTGGTCATATATATTATTACATGGTGCAGCGGATTGGAAGATCACAAGGTGTGGTCATGGGTTTGAATCTATCGTTGTAATTGAGAAGATTCTCGCACTTTGAATGGGCTTTCTATCTGGGGGCTTGAATACTGACTTTGACGGAATGTGTTTCCTTCTTGCGTGTTGAGCCCCACCCCTTCGACCTGATATTTCGCAAGTTTTAGAGAAATCCTCAAAATGTTTCAGTGGGTCCTGAAGGTTGACACAATGGGTCAGATTGCTTTCATCCATCTTGCGACCTATGTCTTCGCTTCCCTGCCAGCCGTACCTCAGACTCACTCGTCCTCTTCCGCCTTGCGCTTACACTTCTGTCTCTCCTCCTCAGACACATGCTCATGGTAGTCGCACAGATTCATTTCCCTATCCCAGTCTCGGTCCTCGCATATTTGTCGATAGCGCTTCATGACCCGAAAGAGGAAATCGTTCGGAAGTTGTGTATGGAGTGAATGATCTCCATCATGGAGTGCATCATCGTCTTCTTCTGAGTATCTGCAGTGGCTTTCGACCAGCATCGAAAGAATACGTCGCGCGGCTGGTATGTTGTCAAAGGCGTAGATGACTGTGTCGTACCACGGGGACGAGTTCGCCTGGTAGCCCACGATCCAGTTGTTCACCGCGTTGAGAAGCTCCTGTGCACCAAGACGATCTGCGAGTACGTATGTTTGGAAGAAGAGGAGGCTGACCCGACAAGAGTATGAGAAGTTGTCTTCATCCTCCTGCGACCCTCCCCAGGCTACAACAGTGCTAGGTATCCTTCTAGTATAAAGCCAGTCAACGAAGATATTGAACGCCGCGGGCTCGAGGTCCTCAATAATGACTTTGCGCTCCTTGTTCTCTGTCCAGCATCCTTGTAGGGCTGCGCGGAAGTATTCGGAGTGGTAGACGAGGACTTCTCGGTGAATCTTATACTCGTCGTGCTGTGGGCCGACCTCGACACTGATCATGTCGTTTCCTCGTGCCATCTCGCTGCAATCGTCAGTAAGAGCAAGTCGATCACATGCGACAAATTGTACCTGGAACGTGGAGGCGACTTCTTCGTAGCCATGCTTAGCCTGTGTTCTCGTATTACGGTGAGTGATATGAAGGCTGTTGTTGTATTTACGTTGTGGTGTTTGAATGATGGTGGAGTTGAGTCGAGTATTGGCGAAGTAGCCGACTTATGTCTTATCTGGCTTACTCAAGGTGAAGTCGTGATGAAAATGAAGGTGAGCGACAATAGCTGCTGCCTTCCCACACGACCCACTCACCCGATTTTTACTTCCCTTTTCCTACGCGGCAACATAAGGTGAAGAAGAGTTGTCCATGTGCTGTGGGTGTATCACCTTCACCACAGTGATACTCATGGACGGAAAAGAAGGTGGTCTTAGAGTTGAAGAAAAGTTAGGACAGGAAAGTTTGATGATATTGTGAGAAGTCGTGAACCGTATCTGGCTCAATAGTGGGGTACGAATCGTACCATTCTAGAAGCGTGCGCAGTACGAAATACCCTGTCTCAATCGAGATGCAGCTCACCTTCGCCTTCCGCATACGGGTAGTACTTCTGCGTCTCCGTCCAGAGAGTCTCTTCGTCCATTTGACTCGCATCCAGTCCAGCAATAATGTCCCTGTAATGTCGTTAACAGCCTGCTCAGTAAATCCAAAGAGTATCTTACTTGTCCTCAGCCAGTACCTCAAATCCAGGTACGCAGTCTATCAGCGCATAAATAGCGTAGCTGCCGATAAACGACCAAGAAAACCCCACAGACGCTTCAATGATCTGTATACCAAGCTGACGCACGTTGCCATCGAAAAAAACACCTCCGACTATCTCAGTGACCCCATCATACCCAGCAACCTCCTTCTGCGCAAAGCAACCAGTAGCGATAGTAGCCAAGATGCCGCCTAGGCAATGCGTCGCAAAAGTGTCGCCGTGGTCCACCCAACGCCAGCGCCTTGCGAAATCGGTGAATTTGATACGAAGCGCCTGGCGACAGAACAATGCGCCCAGTATACCGAAGAAGAAGGCAGTGGGCATGTCTATGAACCCCGCTGATGGAGTAATCATGATGAGGCCCGAGATGGCGCCCATAAAGCACGAGTCTAAAGACCAGCGTCCGACCTCTATATAGGTGTACAACATCCATGTCATAGCTCCGGTCGCGGCGCAGAGATTCGTGACGCAGAGAGCCATGACGGACTTGAAGTTGAAAGCTAGCGTCGTTCCAGCGTCAAAAGCCAGCCATGAGCCCCAGATGCTGATCAACGCGATGAGCTGACAGAGAGAATTGACGGGCCTGTGGATGACGAGATGGGAGGGGTTTCTGGTCGATGACTTTCGGGATCGAAATAGAGGGTACGATAGGTAGACGGACATGGCGGTCGCGGTGGCTCCGGAATTGATGTGAACGGGAGTTCCTCCAGCGAAGTCGACGACGCCTAGGTCCATGAGGAATCCTCCACCCCACACCATGTGCGCCAAGGGGTTGTAGATGAGGGTCGACCAAAGCTATCTCAGTCAGAAGTGAAACAATCGCTACGATGAAGGTACTCACGAAGATAAACGGAATCAGCGGAAGTATGCGCCCTCGCTCACAAGCACCCCCAACAGCAATCGCGCACACAGTTGCTTGAAATACCAATTGGAAGAAGCTAAACAGCACTGCCGGAATAGTCCCTACAGGTTCTGCTAGCACGCCCTTGTGAAATGCATACTTGAAGTCACCAAAAATGGCTCCTCCCTCTCCGTACGTCAGCGTGTAACCAATGAGGAACCATTGGATGGAGCACACGATGACCGCTAGAATTGCTGGCATTATGGCTGCTAGAGAATTGGATCGTGTTGTGTAGCCGGAGTAAGCTATGCCGACTGCTGGTATGATGCCCCAGCCTGTACAGAGTCAGATGATGTCCCAACATGTCGAGCGAACAGGTGGTATAACGAGACACATACAGAAGACGCAACAAACAAGCACGAAAAGCGTGTCTGTGCGATCGCAAGCCTCCCATGCCTTGAGGACACCAGTAGGAAGAGCCATCGTAGGCCAGTCGAAGCAAGTACTATCCACAGCCTCGCGCTACGGTGATTATGGCTCAAGGAGGTGAAGGTGATAGAGATGAAGCAGAGAGAGCTGGGATGTAAAGACCATGTTAGCGCAGGTACAAGCAAGCCAACTCGGCTGAGCGCGTCCTGTAACCGGGACTCCGCTTCTCATTCGAGCATGATATGCATCGCGTCTACTGAAGATGGCATGGCTGGTCAATCCAAGGTTGGTGTTAGTGGCGCTGATAAGATAGGGAGGTGTCTCCACGCGCGGTGACAGGTGGGCGCATTGGAATATGTTAGCCGACAGGGCGACCCCGTACGTCAATTTAGGTCCCGAGATATCTTTCAACGACTCTAGATGCAATCGACTACACTGGAAGGGCTGGTGATAGATGTACAAGCTTGTCTCACACTTGACGGCTGCAGCAATGCGTTCCAGACCCGGCTACACTTGCCCCACCACAGGATCCGCCCTAACCACATCGGGCCACGATGCGTCTAGAAACCACTTCGCGAATTCTGCGCAGCCTCGAACACCACCGACATGAGCGTCACCAATTCCGACAGTGAGGAAAACGACGTGTTCGGGGTCAGTCAGGAGCTCGTTCCGCCGGCGCCTATCAAGCCCGCCGGCGTCTCAGAGATCGATTTCGACGGCCTGCTTTCGCCACCACTCAAGCTGCACGAAGACTTGAAAAATGGCTGTGGAGGACAGTTGTGGCCGGCTGGCATGGTGTTGAGCAAATATATGCTTAGGAAGTACTCGAGTGATCTCGCGGATAAATCGATGCACGTAGCTTTTTCGAGTCATACTGACCATGGCACTAATATCACTGCAGTCTTGAATTGGGCGCAGGAGGTGGGCTTGTTGGGTACCGTCTCTCTATCTCTATTTTTCATTCAACTTGTTCAAGTCGAAGCTCCCACATAACATCGTCTGACAGTACATAGTCTCACCGTGGCCCTGGGCTGCAACCTCAACACCACACTCCACCTAACTGACCAGGAGGCAAGTGTTCGATATACGAACCACATTTGGAACAAGCACTAACCTCGAAAACTGTACCTCTACAGCCAATGTTCGATCTCATGAAGCGCAACATCGCCCTCAACAACCTCTCCGCACAAGTCTCCGCCTCAATCTACAACTGGGGCGAACCAACACCCTCCCACCTCCCCCCATACCCGGACATTATCCTAGCCGGCGAGTGCGTGTACTTCGAGCCCGCATTCCCTCTACTCCAGCAGACCCTCAAAGACCTCATCGGCGACCACACCGTGTGCTACTTCTGTTTCAAAAAGCGGAGACGGGCCGATTTGGGATTCATGAAGGTAGCGAAGAAGATGTTCGATGTCAGGGAGGTGGACGATGACCCTGATAAGGCTGTGTGGTCGAGAAAAGGGTTGTTCTTGTAAGTCAGATACGTCCATGCTTGTGAAATGTTGAGTGCTGATTTACGTGCAAGATACCGGATACGAAAGAAGAAGCCCGCAACATGAAGCAAACGAGTAAGATACTAAAAAGAAAGGCGCAGGATGGTAACAAGCCAGAACAAGCAGCAGTCCAATTTGACATCACCCTTCATTAATGGCCATCAAACGCATAACACACCATCAACTCCTAATATCTACACCTTTCCTCCTGCCCCCCAGATACCCCTTCAACACCCTACTCTCTCTTTCACTCATCTCCAACCCGTCCCCCCCCCCCCCCCCCCCCAACCCCCCCGGGCCCC
>Ga0265797_10010318_pt1 | contig 11916 bp, 9 predicted proteins | sample P2T30metagenome_FD_192433 | JGI IMG/M metagenome (GOLD analysis project Ga0265797, IMG submission 192433) | Plant litter microbial communities from East Loma Ridge, Irvine, California - P2 T30 | ecosystem: Environmental > Terrestrial > Plant litter > Unclassified | place: USA: California... | reverse complement strand
GACCTGTTTGAGCCGTTAATCCCAGGTTCGTTGCGCGAGTTGACTGTGTTTGCCTTGTGTCGGGTATCCAAGACCTCGCCCTCTGACGCAGAGCTTGAGCGAGACTTTGTCATGTTGACTCTTGTTGTGGTGCTGTGCGACGCTATCTTGCTTTAGAGAAGGGATCCTGGGCGTCAGCTTGCTTCTTGTTGATGACAAGATTGAGTGTCTCTATCACTGACTGTGTAGCAGAGAAGAAGAGACAGGCGCGATCACACCGATGTAGTTAGCGGGAATGCGCTGGTGATGAGGGAATTCGTCGTGGTCTTGTCGCGGTTGGCTTCGCGATACAGCGGGGAAAGTGCAAATGGTGTCAGAGCTTTTGTTATTACCTAAGCGTCTCACGTGACCGTGCTGGGCGTATCCAATATCAAAACTTCGGCTACTTCCACACCAGCATTCATGTGTTCCAACATCACTGGAATAAACTAGGAAGGGCTTTCGAGCAGAAGCAACCCAAAGCCCATACGAGCTGCTTCGACGCTGCCTGCCAAGTCCCTACCTACCTATTCCAACACGCAGCCATGGTCCTATGCTGAGCTGTATGCAAATACAATAGCTGAACAGAACCGCTAGAATGCACGCGCACAGCGAGCTCCATGGAAGTTGGCCAGAATTCTATCCCGCGCGGAGAACCGTTCATTCGATGTGACGAAGAGGTCGAATCAAACTTGCCTCATTGTGTGGACTCGAGACTGTTGCAAATCGTATGCATCCTAAGCCAGCATCTGATGGGAGACTCGCCGATTAAAAGAGCGCTTGTACCTCGCCGTCCGTTTTCTGCGACTTCCGTCGTGCAAGAGGCAAGAGCTGTTTGGTCAAACCCTTATGATTAATGCTAATATCCATAACCAGAGATCATGACTCTCTAGTCCGGATCTGCGCAGAAGAAACTGGTGCGTGTTGAGTTTATTGTGTCACGCCTCGGGCTCAACGGTACCTAGTCGGGCCTGGAACTGATTGCATCGGCGACATCCCCCCGAAAGCACACCCATCCTCGCATCGATGTCTACCGAGGCTCTGCGACCCTTGATCGCATGTATGAGGCTAAGCACTTGGTTGTTTGCGCCTCCCTCCGTCTAGCTTCACGCACTCGAAGATCTTCCGCATCCAAGATTCGCGAGCCGATCCATGTAACAGTAACATGTCGGCTATGGGCCAGCAAGGCAGTGCAATGCTGAGGCATGTCAATCTTCGCATATCCGCGGAAATATGTCAAATATGATCACCGTCAACAGTTCAGATGCTTGCTACACTTGCCTCATAACCGTCTAAGCGACTGGGCGCAACATGCCCCTTGGGTAGAGGCGCAGCAGAATACGAAGCACTTCCACAATTTGGGCGTATTGGTATCAAAAGCACGGTCCATGTTATGTTGCGGCGGTGAGCAATGGGCTCTGGAGCCAGTTGGCAAACTACGAAATCGTACTATTTCCCATTGAAACACGGGCCATACGTTTGGCAGTCATAGGAAACACATCGTACACTTGCTCCCCCGGAACTAGGAGATACATGTGGATGTTCGACAGTGTAGCGCGATAGGGAAGCTCAGGTAAAATAAACTTCGCACTACATCAAAGCGAAGGATAAGACTCGTGCAATATGCAGGAGATAATATCTAGGAGAGCCTATTCTTCACAAGAGGCGGAACGGGTGCGTCGAATGAGACCCTATCCGAAGGGTACCTCTTCTGGTGGCTTTGCTAGCCACGTTTTCAAACATTCCTTTGTGCTAACGACCTATGTTTGTCACCGAAGATCTTCGGTGGTTGGATGACCCTGTGACTGAGCTAGACAAGCAGCCGAACCAATTATACTTGGCGGAGTCGATCCCGCAGCCGCTGACGTGCTGAGAGTACGAAACGGTAGGGACCCTGATATAGCGTGTGCCAGACTGCCGGGACAAGATAGAGAACCGACAGCAGGGGACTGTGAGAAAATCAGGTCTGGACCTCGATCTATATCCTCCGCACATTCGTCTTCTACGCCTCTTCGACGCTTGTAAACCAAGCTTTTCGGTTTTACGGCGCATACGCAGTCGTGTATCCCAAGTTGACGAACGATCCCTCGATACTATACGTCATCAATCGGGCAAAGCCGGCCGCACCAGAGGGGGTACCATGGCACACCTAACAATGAAGTTTGTCTTGAACTCCTGATCTCCAATCTATGCCAAGGTGATTCTTCGGTTCCAAGCCTCTACGTCAATAGTGCATAGCAAGAGGTGAACGTCGGAGGCGCACAATCCTTGAAGACTGTAGCAAGTGAGATAACCGTGCAGCTTAGGACGTACGCCTCCATTCGCACATAAATTCAAACATTACCAAATCTTGAAGATCCTTGGCGAGGGTCTCATAGTAACCTAATGAGCGGTATGACATCGAATGGATAGCATTTTACCTCAATCTTAGTTATCCTCCTGAGACGTCTGAGATATCAAGGCGCGCGAGATCTAGCGCAGGTCCGTAAGTAGCAGCAAACTCTGCAATTTTAGGGTGCCTATTCGCGTATTCATAGCCCAAGGTTACAAACGGAATGTGGAGGAGCAAATATCGGTGTGAAGGTCGGCTTCGCCAGGTTACATCCAAAATGGTAGGCACATCCGTTTTCTTTTTTGAGGAGAGCAGAATATCTGCCCAGGCAGAATACGGCATTTGGACCCCAACCAAAACCACGTCGACGACAACGACGACGACGACCACCCAAACGCGTGAACATGAAATAGGAGCATCACAAATCTACATTGACCTAGTAATCTCAATTCCGGCTTCTGCTCTTCGAGGCGTGAAGCACGTGGTTGTACCTAGTACGGATGAATGCTCGGTGAGATGGCGTTACCTAGGTCATAGATGCGGTCGGAAGTCCAATCACACATGGCTAGAGCAATGTGCTAGAGAAGCGTTGGCGAAGACTTCCCCGTACCTGGGTCTTCTGGCCAGAAGCTAGACGAAAAGCCTCGTGTTCCGTCCTAGGGTACAAATGCCCTCTTGGGCCAAGTTTGGGCCGACTTCAAATAATTGCTTGATGATATTTGAAAAAGTGTCAGGAACAAGCTTGATGAAGGGGCACTACAATAGTATCAAGACAGACGGCGTCCTCTAAAGGTTGACAAAGACAATGGTGTCGGTAGTTTCAGACTCGACGCTATATCACTATGTAGTCTGGTCAAGGTGTATTCGAGTATCCAGCCTTGGTGAAGTGAAGATCTCGGGTAGTGTTTTCTTATGTAGATACTGAGTGGGGGCGCAGTCAAAGAAGCATATACCTGCCGAGTCGATTACTTCGCTCTACGAGAGTAATCTATCCGTTTCTGATACAACGTGGAAAGAATAAGCGCGTCGACATGACTTTCTCTACCATGCGCATGGCGTGGCTCGTTGGTGGCGCTATGCACTCTAATGCGCGTGCGGGAAGAGTGTTCCTGCCCAGCTGCGTGACTATTGACCCTGGTGGTAGCCGCTTGGCTATGTTGGTCTTAACCTCCGGGCGTCCTGAGGGTCTCACACGAAGCGGACATTGGCAAACTTAAAAACTACGTCACACACGACTATGCTTAATGGTCTAAACACACTGCATTTTTCTCAAGGCGGATCCTGGCCAGGCGCTTCGACGCGGCAACACATCCAGCAAGCTTTGAAGGCTATCGGTCCGATTAGATATTACCACTCCGGCTTGGGTCAAGAGGAGTGTGCTGCATAGATTCTACGTGTCCCTAGCGAAATACCAGCAAGCGTCCATGTTAGATTGAGATCATACAGCATGCTAAGCCATGGAGGTCTGGAACTTCGTTGGAAGTTGATTCGAGGACGATCTGCCGCACGTCACTGCACCAGTGAGCATGCAAAGTGATGATCGGCAGGCGTGATCTAACCGTACCTATGTTTACACCAAGAAAAAGGGTCCGATTCCACATACCAACCTTGATCGTGCATACGGCGCATTGGGAGGCGACTGGCGCAGAGCAAACTACTCTCACGATCGCGACTTGTACGAAACGAAAAGACGATGACATAGGATCATGGGGTCACCTACCCGCGTTCGGTTTCGCATGCCTTTGCCAGCATCTCGTAGGAGCGGCCGTTCTAGCCTAGTCCAACAGTGCCGTCCGCTAACCCGATTTCCCCGCGGTCGTCGCTGTGTGGTGCGCTAAAACACTAGATCCAGCTGCATCCGAAAGCTGGTGTTTAGATGGGCGACGCTTTTGAAACTTCGTCCCAGCTCTATGTGCGTGTCAGCAGTTCCGCATAGGAGTTCGCCGGGCACTAATGAACCTCAGGCTCAGTGCTCTAGTAGAGGATATACAAAGTTAATGCCCGATATGCATTGCGGATCTTTCATGTGAATTTTGCAGAAGCAAATCCTTCCCTCCACCACCTTACTCCGACATAGCTCCTTTTGTTGATAACTCCGCCCTGAGATATGCTCGCATTCATGCCGGCACAATCATCGAATTCGTCTCCGGGTACGTCGGCAGTATGACCAGCTCTTGATCCCCCACTAATATACACCTCAGGATTGAACTACTGGTATGGCAGTGGCAGCTTGCCTGACACCTTAGAAGGACTTCCGCAAGGTAGCGCAAATCCCCGCTTGATGCGTCGTGCCTCGGAGGCTGTTGGACAAGCTCAAGGGATCCAAATGTGAGTATGTCAGTTTTTGCAGAATATCCCCACCATCATATACACGACAGCAATCGATTCCCTTCTCTGGACCGGTTAGGACACATCTCGCGCCCACCTGGCGCCCTACCACGATTCGTCAAATTACTCAACCAACGCCCGGAGCGTGACAGATGGCCTTTCAGTACGACGAGCGATGGCGTTTCCTCAGGCCTGCGGACGGCTCCAGTCCACATCATCGATCACAAAGACAGAGCATGTATCGAAGTACCGGTACGATCCGGATATGCCAAGAAATATACGGGAATCGTGAGAGATTGCCCAAGAAGTAGTCTTCCCAGGAAAGGATCGGCATTTCGTCTTACGTCCGCCCGTGGCTGTGCGTTTCGGCAAGTTCTACTGGCGACGGAGAATAAGTCCTCCATTCAGAGTCTCCTGATTATCATGGCGGTAATTTGAGAGACCTGCCCGTTGCGGCGTCAGGATGACCCGTGCATTGCTACCCATCCAAGGGTTTCTTCGGCACTGCTCTCCGGGTTGCCAGATTTGGGCTGCGGGCGCGGGGTCCAAAGCACCATCGAAGGCGCGCATATCGATGCGTGTTTACGCAACAAGATGCGCAGACCGAATGCGCAACCACCAGGATGCATCCAGACCTGAAACTGCAATTTCAGAACTTCGACCTGGATTTCGCTAACAATTCATTAGCCAGGAGCCCTCTGAATGGGACGAAAGTCAAGTGCCCCTCCACCTCGATACCAACCAAACGAATCTAGTGATTCGTCCACTGGCAGCGTCCGCCGCTGCAAATCACAAAGCCCCGCTGGCACCCAAGCAGGGACTTGGGGGCGCCCTTGCAAACGCTCGAGGACAGCACCAGTCTCCGATTGCTGGTACCTATGCGTTACGAACCCCTCGCGGCAAGATCACATCTATAGCATGTGAGAGTTGCAGAAAACGCAAATCCAAGGTACATATCCACTTCATCGATCTTGAGATGAGTAGACTAATATGTGGTTCAGTGTGATGGTGTGAGGCCCAAGTGCAACACCTGTCAATCAAAAAACCTCACCTGTGTCTACGATGTGGCAGAAGATGGTAAAACAACAACTCAACTGAGGGCTCACGTCAGGCGACTGGCCAAGGAGTTGGACGATATGAAGTCCGTTGTGTCGCTGCTGGCAATGGCACCGGATCGCGCGTCGGCAGCGAATTGGGCGTCCGAGCTTGAGAAGAATGGATTTGCACATCATTCAGCCGAAGAAGTCAAGAAGGCGCTTTCGGTAGGTATGTTTCCGGCTACGGCTGGGATGCCGCTGAGCGAGAAGCAGGAGTCTTTGGGTCCGACACCAGCACTCCCAGATGCCGATTCGTTCGGGACTCCAAACAGCAGCGAGCCGTTTACTGGCCATACGCATCCTATGGGGGGCTCATCTTACGGCAGTTCCTCTCGAGAAGAAAGGTGAGAATGATCAGTCAAAATGTCTACAAACGACAGCTGACAGTACTTACGCAGAGAACAAAGCCAGTCCTCACTGGCTTATTCGCATGACAACGCCGTTGATGTTGCCGTGCCCGCGAACCCATCCCCACTCAGCCTCGAGGCTGCGGCGAACGCATTGAACAAGTTCGGGTTCGATTGTGCGTTTTACCGGAGGACGAAACGAGATCTACTTGCGAATGGGTGGAGTGAGGTACAGATATTTGGAAGGTCTGAGATCGATGTGGACACTCTTTTACTGGGTTTCCTGGATCCGCAGGATGCGCAGCCAGTCTCGACATGGTGTTCCAGAACAGTAAATAAGCTGCTTCCGGCGTCTCCTCTTCCTGTTAGACTGGCGTCCACATGGCTTTTGACCAAACTGATGCGGGTAAGTCCATCGTTCCCGTGGCGCCGAGTCGTAGCTAATGCATCTACAGTATCTCATTTGGCCAAGTGTCGAGAATATGAATGCCAATCCGGAATGGTTGATGCCACCAGTAGGGAAGCAGGAGACTTCTCCATATGATTTGCTCATTGATCTGGTTCCTTGGTATGTTTCCAGACTCTTTCTTTGATGAAGGCTTCCTACTAACAGTTCTACAGGCCTCAACTTCGCCAGCTACTATATCAACATCCCCAGGAATATCCAGTTGCCCATATTGTCGGCCTCATCGGTGTTACGTGGCCATATGCGGACGATGCGTGCCATTACTGGGATATTGAATCAGGGTACACCCGCATGACGCCGCTATTTGAGAGTACCATCGCCGATTTGAGCAACTGGACAGTCGACCCAAAGGTTCTTGAGATTATGCCTCAACTAGAGGGGCACATTCCAGTAAAGCCGGTAGCATAATATTGTCGTAGAGTTTCGGGCCGTTCGGGTTGTAATTCCGGAGTTTGGTTCAACGTGGGGATTTCTCGGCAAGACCTGTTTTCGCATTTTGTGGTCATGATCGGTGTGTCTATCGTTTAGTTTTAGGCGTTGGTCATCTAACGGGGCGGCTGTCAGTGAAAACCGCATTTGAGGGATCAGTTCCAATGATCGACGATCCTAGAGTAAGTTCTGGGTACAATAATTGACGGAGGTAAAAGGACGACAAAATAAAAATGTAACATACTTCAATACTTGCAAGAAAGTGCAAGCTTGGCTGAAAAGAACCAGACGCGTTCTAGGCAGCGCGAGGCTATTCATATAACAGTCGTTCAAGTCCGCGGAAACAATCCAGCCCCGAACTCCACTACCAGCCTTCAGCTATGTGGCTCTCGTAGCTCTACCGTATCCACTTTGATGATTGTGATGCCAAGGCCAGACCGGATGAATCGTACCGGTGCGGCGATCGGTGGAACGTCTCGACTCTTCACAAAAGCGATCCCGCTAAGAACTTCACCATGGCCAATGATGATCATGATCGAGAACCGACTCGAGTCGTTCGATGTTTTTGGTTGGATAAATTTTAACGCTCGCGGTTGCAGCGCATATCTCGATCTCGTAACTGGCTTTGAGTCAATCTACATCCTCAAGACGATGATTAGTATCCGTACCTGAGAACGACATATCTTGGTTGCAGCTTTGCACCTTGCTGATCCCGGTAATCTAGAGGGCACGCGTGGGGACTTCGGCTTCTGCCGTGGTTAAATGACCCACTCGCGACAGATAGTTCTTTCGGGTGGGCGTCAGGAAGAGGTCCATCCTTTGGTCGGTAAGGGCTTCCAGGGTGTTGTTGTATGAGCTGAGCAGGTGCATCAGTCAGGGAGCGACAGCTCTGGCCTTTTTGTGAAGTTTGCTCTCCGCGGAAGCCGCAATGGCCCGGCCAAGTATCTTCCCGCCCTTATATCCTGACATTGCAACCATTGTCCCACTATGTTCTAGCTTCGACGAGCCAGTCTCTCGGAATCTAGTTGTCCTCAGATGCATTTCTACAGATTTCCGTTGCAACATACCATCCCTACTGTAGAGCTGAAACCGCTCGGTAAACAAAGTGGTGTCGAACCAACTGCCAAGCATACAAATGGAGGCCACGTATTTGGAAGTACCTCGCTACCTCTTTATCGAGGTTTTGTCCACTCCACATGGGTAGGCTGCACGCACACGCGAAACGCTGCCTCTGAGAGGGGTGTAGCGGTTTGAGTATTTCGATACCGACCTCCATATCCGGACTAGTGTGCCTTATGAATGCTAGATGCTTGAGCCACAACCAGATTTTGATCACTTCGCCTGCCAATGAGCATGCGGCGCTCCCGCACCGAGGATCATCCAGCTTTAACGCGGTGGAGGATATCTTTTCAGGCTGACGTACATGCAACCACGAGAAGAGCGGAAATCAAGCGATACCTACCTATGGTGTCACCCGGTAGAGGAGCCGGTGGACAAATTCATATGAACATCTGCATGGAACCTTGGAAACGTCAAAAATAATTCACAATCGCATGTGCTTGCTTATTGCCAACATGCGCAAATCAAATCCCATCTCGCGATACCATCTCCACACCATACGTCAAGTACACTCTATCCTGGTTGTCACAAATAAGATATTCGCGCAAGGGAAGGCATGGTTCCGATTGGCTCCAATTCAGCGTAATTACAATCACCACCACCACCACCACCACCACCACCAACTATGCGATTATCTGGATTCGGACCGAATGTCCCATCAAGCACACGTCGGCCGTCATTCCCGGCACCCCTGTCATGCAAACGGTTGACGTGATCAGATCGCGATGCGTTGGCCACAGCGTCGGCATGTTGGAAAACGCATGGTCTACTGAATGCGTGAGCGAAGAATTATCAACATCCTATTTAATTATCCTACAGCTCAGGTTGCTACCTGGCCTCTTGCACTCTTCATCAAATATGCATCCTGTAAATGATACGTTTGCAACGACTCTGATATTACAAAATATGCGGACTGGTTCCGCATTAGACATTACTCATGCTTGGGTCAAACAAAAACTGGGTATCGTGTTATGTCGCATAAGCAAGCTGACAAGTTGAAGCATTCAGCATACCAGTGAATGGTCGAGAGCAGGGAAGATGATCTCGGGATCCGCCAAAAGAACATCTCACCTCAGAAGAGATCTTCAGCCATCAAGACGCTGTGTCCGGTTCCTCCACTAACAAAATGTCCACAACTTGCTCGATTACACCGAAGTAGCTCTGTGCCCTTGTCGCCGACCAAGTCAGCTATCCCCGTGATCCATCCACTCCGCCCAGCCGTCTTAATGTCGTAAGTAATCTTACTGTCTATATGGCCGATATGGCCTCCGATAATCTTGTTCACTCTCACTTCGCCCTCGGGGTCAAAAACGCGAATGACCATGGTCGCATTCTTCCTAGCAGCAAGGATACGCGACTGTGCTACGAGACGCGATCGCATCGGCGTAAGGACGACTTCTGTAGGACTTGGATCGAACATCGTAGAGCCGACTACAGAATCTACACGTGATGCCGACGTCGCCCTGTAGGTAAAGGATCCATGCATTTTGGGTGATAATGTAGCAGGCTCCTCTAGCATAATGGAAAACCCGTCTGAAGTGGAGATACGTGACGCAGTCGCAAATTTGGACGTATCGGACGGGAGAAGTGCTGTTGCGAGAGGCTTACAGAGCGATTGGATGACGCCTTGGGGATCGTGAGGTATGCGAATGCGACAGAGCGATGGGAAGGCGTGTGCCTGGATACCTGCCGCAAGCAGAGACGTCGCGAGGCAAGCGATTGGTTCGAGAGTCGTAAAAGGGAATGGTCGCGATTCTGGCAGTTCTATGGACGAAGGCGAAACGAACGAAGGCAGAGGAGAAGCCTCAGAGCATAACTCCCAGTGGATAAATCGAAGCGACGGCGATCGAAAACTAGGCTCCGAGCTTCGACACAGTAAGGTGGGAGCGCTTGTTTGAACAAGTGAGAATTCTCTTAGACTTGCAAGGTGTGGAGACAGTATGTCTGCTATGGTGAGAACACTTTCAATGTCCAAGTCTATGAGTGCCAGCTTCTGGATGGAAATTGCCTGCTGAGAGATAGCGAAGCGTTGTATGCTCTTTTCCGTTATGCCGGGGAGATTCTCAAGGCGCAGAGACTCTAGATTAGACGGTATAGCGTTCAGGGCCATGCTGGCAAACGAATTCGCCGCCAGTCCAGATACCACAAGATGACGTATGTAGGGAGAGTTTCGAAAAGTCCCAACAATAGCTCGGAAATTTAGGCTTATCAAAGACCGACCCTGCTCTTGATGCAATACCAGAGTAGATAGCGCGGAATGGATAGAGCTGAGTTCAAGGAAGCGTTCGGTTGGGTCGCATTCGGTAACATATATGCCTCCTAGCCTCTCTTCATCATCGTCTACTCCCGTCTCCATATCTGTATCGGCCAATATCAACACCCGCTCCTTGAGATTTGGTCTTGTTGACAGCGCATGTGACAACCGATCAAATGCCTGCGAGGAGTGGACGTGAAACCCTACCAGGCGTTCTAAGCGTGGACAGGCCATGACCAAAGAAGCTACCAGGTTCGCAATCTCTTCTCGCTCGATGGTTGCATTTTGATAGAGCGACTGGAAGTCAAGCATGTGTAGTTCTCGTACACGTCGAGCTAATCCTGAGTTGGCGCGAAGCGTCCTCCGTAGTAGTTTAAGTCTACTTGTGCCTTTGATCCTGAGCTTCGGGAGCCCAGTGTGTTCTTCATTAGCAAGTACTAGGGCTCTGTAGTACATGGTTGTACTTGCAGCCTTTTCCCATGCACGACTCGTCAAGGAAAGGCTGTGAAGGTCTCGTAAATAGCATGATGAACAAGCTTGGTCGCGGTCTCGATAGATATTTTCAAGTTGCGCAACTATGCAGTTATATACCTCTTTAGGGAGGTTCTTGAAGACTTGCGCAGGAAATCGATATTGGGGTCTTGAGCGTCGTTGTGTTGAGTTCCACTTGGCTCGTTCGAGTTCCCATGGGGTTTTAGTCAGGCGTGGCACATCCCAAGCATCATATGCTACGGTTTGATATGTGCGCAGGATTGAACTTTCAGTATGGAATGAAGGACCCGCTGGTCGTGTAACTGCCCTTGGAACTGGCACTGATTTGGATGATGTAGAGGTCCGATTGGTGGATTCATTGATGGATCTTGGTCGAGACGGCTCGGATCTAATGATGGTTAGTAAGTTGATATAACACCATGTTAGTAATGAACGGCCTGTAGTGTTTCAACATAGTACCATGAAAACACTTCAGGTATCACAGTGGTCTCGCCCTGTTGCCTCCACATTGCATGTTTTAGGGATAAATGGCGTTGCTCGAGCAAACTTACACATCGTTTGGATGCCTCTCCTCCTTATCTTTCCGAGATCTTGATAGGCGAAACATGATGCGATGTCCTGATCAAAACGACGCCGCAGCTACTGAGGACTGAAAAAGAAATGAGCGTAAGTGTCGAGTGTACGGTATTTGGTGTGGTGTCGCATCGGTTGAACCATGAACAGTTTACCCAAGCGCGTGTAAGACGGACCGCAATGTTTCAGCTCTGGGAACACTCATATATTTCCCACACCCCACTTGGATATCGCTCCGCACGGGCATCAACCGAGCATAATGCCATCAACAAATCATGAACTACCCTGCTCTTAAAGCTGAACGCCGGCATGTTAAATCTGCAGCGGACGAGATCAGCGGCTCAATCAGAAAAATACATGTACGCCACGAGCGTGTCATGGCGACAACACTAAGGTTCGACAGGTCGATTCCTTCGGCTGTTTTTGGAGATTACGAATCCTGAGCTGGATTGGCAAGGGTT
>Ga0265797_10010317_pt1 | contig 11917 bp, 9 predicted proteins | sample P2T30metagenome_FD_192433 | JGI IMG/M metagenome (GOLD analysis project Ga0265797, IMG submission 192433) | Plant litter microbial communities from East Loma Ridge, Irvine, California - P2 T30 | ecosystem: Environmental > Terrestrial > Plant litter > Unclassified | place: USA: California... | reverse complement strand
TCGGCGAGATCGCCGAGGCGGGCCAGGACCAGCAGCACGGCATCAACCAGATCAACGACGCCGTCGCCGACATGGACACGGCCATGCAGCAGAATGCCGCGCTGGTGGAGGAAGCGGCGGCAACGTCCGCCTCGCTGCACGAGCAGGCGTCGAACCTGGCGCGCGTCGTCAGCGTGTTCCGGCTGGATGCGCACGGCGCGGGCGTCGAAACCGCCGCGCCGATGCAATTGGCGCGCAAGGCGACGCCGGCGAAAGCGCCACGCCTTGGCGCCTGATCCGACGCAGGGTCTGTTCCGCCGGGCGGTGCGCCTCAGGGAGGCAAGTGCGCCAGCCTCTGCCGCACCGCGTCGATAAAGGCATGCGGTTCGTCCAGACTCAGATAGATGTGCGTGACGGCGCTCTGCTCACGCAGCAGACCCGGGAGGCGCGTGCCGGGCACCAGTTCCAGCTTGACGTTCAGCGCGCCGCATTGGCGTAGTCTCACTATGCCGCGGCGCGCACGCACATCGTTGCCACAGCGTTGCACGGAAAGAATGGATGACAGCGGCAGCGTGCGGTCCGGAGCGAACACGCCGCAGCGCAGCAGCAATGTGTTCCCGTGCAGCGAGATCGGGCGCCAGTGCGTGGCACGATATTCCGCCACCAGGTACAGCAGTGTCCACAGCTGCAGAGCGTCGACGGTCCATGCGATCCACGCGCTCTGCACGGTGAAGTGCAGCAGCATATGCGACAGCGGCAGGTCGAACAGCAGTACGAAAATGAACGCGACCTGGGTGGATGCGTTGCCCTGGTTCCGGTGGTAGGTGAAATGGCGGTCGCCGGTGAATCGCAGCCGGGTCCCGTCGCGCAGGATCAGGGCGTAGTACCAGATGCGCGCTTCGAACAGCATGATCGGCGCCAACCGGCCGAAGCGGGCGGCCAGGACAGCAGCCAGGCTCTCGTCAACGTTGCCGCTGGCCCGTGCCAGTGCCCGTACCTTGCGGACCAATACGACCAGCAGGAAGAGTTCGACCGCCCCTTGCGCCACGCCGGCCAGCATCCAGTAATCATCGACTACCCGCCACAGGTTCTTCTGCCCATCCGGGATGGCGACAGTGCCCAACAGCACGCCACCCATCGCCAGGCCAAGCAAGGCTTCAGCATCGCCTTCGCCGCCGGCCGGAAGATCAGCCAGTACAGCGCGGGTATCGTCACGACAAGGTCGACCAGCAGGACCCAGTCGGCGGACGGTCGCCCCATGGTGGCGCCATAAAGAGCCTGTGCTGCCGGAGACCTGAACAGCGTCCAGTGGGCGGCGGCCATGGCCAGCAACAGCAGGCCGAACCAGGTTGTCCTGTTCGTCTTCGATAACATCGCAAGCACTCCACGTGACCGCACGCGCGACAGTATAGCATCTTGTTAAAACCTCAACTCCTGGCCGATTCCGGTTCGGTTGTCAGCGCTGCGTTGCGTGAGCAGGTGTCCAGACGACGAAAAGACACGGGATATCGCCGGCGAGGACCCCACCACAGCCAGCTTGAATCTGGCGGAGCTTGATATATAATTCGTATATGATTTGTATATGGAGCGTATTATGCGAAAGTATTCCGATGTACCGGCGGCAGCCGTATGATCAAGCGCCCGGAAGAAGTGGCGCTGATGGCGGAATCGGGCCGGCTGTTGGCCGAAGTGTTCGGTTATCTGGACCGGCTGGAGCTGGCCGGCATGTCGACACTGCAGGTCAACGACCTGGTTGACCGCTATATCGTCGAGACGCTGCGCGCACGTCCGGCCAGCAAGGGGCAATACGGCTATGCCTACGCGCTGAACGCATCGCGCAACGACGTCGTCTGTCACGGCGTGCCGTCACCCGTCGACATCCTGCAAGATGGCGACATCGTCAATTTCGACATCACGCTGGAAAAGAACGGCTACATCGCCGATTCCAGCAAGACTTACCTCGTGGGCGACGTGGCGCCCGACGCCAGGGAACTGGTGCAGGTTACGTACGACGCCATGTGGGCCGGCATCAGGGCCGTGCGCCCCGGCGCCCAGCTGGGCGATGTCGGCCATGCCATCGAACGCCATGCCCGCCGCCACGGCTGCACGGTGGTGCGCGATTACTGCGGCCACGGCATCGGCCGCGCCATGCACGAACCACCGCAGGTGCGCCACTGGGGCAAGCGCCGCACGGGGCTGGTGCTGCAGGAAGGCATGGTGTTTACCATCGAGCCCATGCTCAACCAGGGACTGCACACGGTGCGCCAGCTCGATGACGGCTGGACGGTCGTGACCCAGGATGGCGCTCTGTCGGCCCAGTTCGAGCATACGGTCGCGGTGACGCGCAATGGCGTGCGGGTGCTGACGTTGCGGGCGGACGAAACGACACTGACCTGACCCCGCCGGATAGCAGCGCCCGTGTCCCGCTGTGGTGACTGGCACCGTGGTGAGACACGGGCTCTGCCATGGCGGCGCGGCTGGGGCGGCAGCCTTGCCCTTTCGGACGCGTTTCTTCTACACTGCTACCTCGTCCGCTCATCCCCAGACCCTTCATGACCGTCACCCACCTGCGCGAGGTATTGCTGTTTCTGCTGCTGGCCGGCCTGGCGGTGCCGTTGATGGGGCGCCTGCGCGTCAACCAGATGCTGGGCTTCCTGCTGGTGGGCCTCGTTTTCGGGCCGCACGGCCTGGGCAGCTGGGCGCCGGCCGTGCCGTGGCTGGCCGACATCACGTTCCACGACGTCGAGAGCGTCAAGCACATCGCCGAACTGGGTATCCTGTTCCTGATGTTCATGATCGGGCTGGAGCTGTCGCCGGCGCGCATCTGGGCATTGCGGCGCAGTGTGTTCGGCACCGGCATCCTGCAGGTCGTGCTGACGGCCGCCGTGGTCGGCGGCTTTGCGCTGGCCTTCGGCAATCCACCCGGTACCGCGCTGACGATCGGCCTGACCCTGGCGATGTCGTCCACGGCCGTCGTCATGCAGCTCCTCAGTCGCGGCCAGGGACTGGCGTCGCCGCTAGGGCAGTCGTGCTTCAGCATCCTGATGCTGCAGGACCTGGCCGTCGTGCCGATCCTGATCCTGGTCGAGGGGCTGGGCGGCAATGCCACGAGCGGCGGAACGCTGTGGCTGGTGCTGCTGCTGGCGCTGGCCAAGGCCGGCGTGACGATTGCCGCCGTCTACCTGATCGGCCGGCGCGTGGCCCGGCCCATGTTTGCCGCGTTTGCCGTGCACCGTCAGCCGGAGATTTTCGTCGCGCTGATCCTGCTGCTGACCCTGGGCATTGCCGCCGCGACGGCCGCGGCGGGGCTGTCGATGGCGCTGGGCGCGCTGCTGGCAGGTTTATTACTGGCCGATACTGAATTCCAGTACGAAGTCGAGATGATCGTCGAGCCGTTCCGCGGCTTGCTCATGGGATTGTTCTTCATGTCCGTCGGCATGGAGCTGGACCTGCGCACGGTGGCCGAGTATCCATTCTGGCTGCCCGCGTCCGTCGTCGGGCTGCTGCTGATCAAGGCCGCCGTCGTCGCCGCGCTGCTGTGGCGCCTCGGTGCCGGCCAGGCCGTGCATGCCGGCCTGCTGATGGGGCAGGGCGGCGAGTTTGCCTTCATCGTGCTGGGCGTTGCCGCCGGCGCGGGCTTGCTGGTGCCGGCGACCGGGCAGTTCCTGCTGGTCGTCGTCAGCCTCAGCATGCTGGCCGCGCCTGCCAGCGCCGCATTAGGCCAGCGCTTCGCCCAGTGGTGGGAGGCCACGCGCGGCGGCTTTGCGCCGGTGCCGGAAGACGGAGCGGAGCGGCCCCGTGCCGGACACATCGTCATCGGCGGCTATGGCCGGGTAGGCCGCCTGGTGGCCGACGTGCTGACGCGCCAGGGCATCGAGCACGTCGCGATCGAACGCGATCATCACCTGGTGGCGGCCGGCCGCGAGGCGTCGCGCAATGTCTATACGGGTGACGCGTCGATGCCGCACCTGCTGGCCCGGCTCGGCATCGGCCAGTGCGCGGCAGTCGTGCTGACGATGGACGATCCGAAGTCGGCGCTGGAAGCCGTGCTGGCCCTGCGACGCCATTATCCCGCGTTGCCCATCTTTGCCCGGGCCCGCGACGAAAAACACGCGCGGCTGCTGAAGGCGGCCGGGGCCAACGAGGTGATTTCGGAGACGGTGGAGTCGGGGCTGCAACTGGCCAGGTTTGCACTCAGTTCGGCCGGGATGCCGGACGGCGCGGCCGGGTTTCATATCCAGGTGGAGCGGGCGGAGCGGATTGCCACGGCGGCGGGAGCAGATTCAGTGCAGCGTTAATGGTCAGACCGGGCAGGCGCTCACCCAAGTAGCAGATCAGCTAATTTATTTCGTTCCGCGCTTCAGTTTCTTGATGATACGTTTCTACCCGACTCCAGGTGTCCCATGCCAACAAAATCCCGAAGACGGGGAAAACGGAGAAAGCTAAGAGAGCAAACTCGCGGACCGAAAGCTGTGGTGCCAGACACGCGAAGATTGCAGTTGAAATTGCTGCGGTTGCCATACCCCATGCAATGACACCGTAGAGAAAAATGAAGCGAAGGCGCCCGCAATACTTGATGGAATCCCAGTCTCTCGCAAATCTTCGTACGATATAGGACATTGCAACCTCCGTTTAAAAGGTAGAGCTGCCGGCTCTTGGCAGCCCTACAGTGTGCCCGCTCAGTGTTTTGGCACCGCAAAGCAGCCAGATGAACCTGCACCTGCGATAAAGCCGCCCATAGCCCCCAGTGCTACCCCAATAAGGCCGCCCGATGCGCCAGCAATGGCGCCGCCGAGCGCTCCCCAGCCAGCTCCGCTGTGACATTGCTGCTGTGCCGGAGTCGTAGGCACCGTTTGCCCTCGGCTTCCCATTGCGCCGGAGACAAGATCCAGCTCATTATTCGTCAAGACATGCATATTGCGCTCCTTGTGATTGACATCATATTCCTGCCGAAGTTCCGATCGAAAGTTAAGATAACTATCGAACGCCAAGACCGCTCGAAACTGAGTGTTATCATATCGTCAACGAATTGCTGGCTTCTTGCTAAAGCTCATTGGATGTCGAGATCGGAGACCGGAGTCAGACGGAGTGGCACAATTGCGCTCGTCACATGAACGATAGCAGTTGCGTTCGAATGACTGTAGCAAGCTCGGACCTTTTGACGGCAGAGTGTTAGAGCAGCTTCGCGTCCAGCGTGATCTGCGTATTCAGCAGTTTGGAGACGGGGCAGCCGGCCTTGGCCTTGCCGGCCAGTTCCTGGAACTTCGCGTCGTTCGCGCCGGGGATCTTTGCTTCCAGCGTCAGGTGCACGGCCGTGATGGCGAAGCCGTCGTCGACCTTGTCCAGCGTGACTTCCGCTTTGGTGTTCATCTGCTCGGCCGTCAGGCCCGCTTCGCCGAGGATGAGCGACAGCGCCATCGTGAAGCAGCCGGCGTGTGCCGCGCCGATCAGTTCTTCCGGGTTGGTGCCCGGCTTGCCTTCGAAGCGGCTGGCGAAGCCGTACGGGTATTCCTTCAGCGCACCGCTGTGGCTGCTTATGGCGCCTTTGCCATCCTTGATGCCGCCGGACCAGACGGCCGAACCGTGAGTTTTCATGCGAGAGCTCCTGTGGGTGGTTGAACAACCCGACCATGGTAAGGCCTGGCGGGCGAACCCCACGTCCCTCTTGGGGGAGAGGCTAAGTGCTTGCCTACGCCAGCAGCATGCCCGTCAACATGCCCAGCGTATCGGCCAGGAAAAACAGGACCAGGAAGCCGGCCATGCGCAGCAGTGCGCGGCCACGGCCGTGGGGTGGTGCGCGACGCAACAGATAGATGGGCACGGCAAGGGGCGCCAGCAGGATGACGAACACGTTCCACGGCCGGGTGCGATGCATGCCGCGCACGTCCGTGTCGCGGCAATACCAGACGAACGTCGCGTAATTCAGCGCCGCCGCGGCGAAGATCGTCCACCACAGCGGTTCGTCCGTCTCGTGGACATCGCAGACGCCGTCCACGAACCCGGTCACGGCCATCAGCACGTACAGGAACCGGACGGCGTGGCGCGGATCGCGCACCCGCGGCGGCGTGTCCTTCAACCGAACTGGGCGGCGGGCAAGCCCGGCACGTCCACCCGTACGGAAAACAGCGCGCCGGCCTGCGGATCGGCGGCGCGGCGCGCGTCGTCATAACCCTGCCAGGCGCTGGTGATGTACAGCGTCTTCAGGTCCGGCCCGCCGAACGCCACGGACGACGGCTGCGCCACCGGCATGACGATCGTCGTCAGCAGTTCGCCGGCCGGGCTGTAGCGGCAGACGCGGCTGCCGCCCCACTGGGCGATCCAGACGCAGCCCTCGCTGTCCACCGTCATGCCGTCCGGCGAGCCTTCGCCCGGGCCGAACTGACGCCACACGCGCGGATTGACCAGGCTGCCATCGGCGTTGACGTCGTAGGCGTGGGTGCGGTCCAGGAAGCTGTCGTTGTGATACATCGTGCGCCCGTCCAGGCTGAACGTCGGGCCGTTGCAGATGTGGTATTCGCTCAGCGCCGTGTGCAGGCCGCCGTCCGGGTCCAGGCGGAACAGCTTGCCGTGCGGACGGCTGACGTCCGCCGCGTTCATCGTGCCGGCCCAGATCCGGCCCGCCGCATCCACCTTCGCGTCGTTGAAGCGCAGGTCGCCATGCTCGAGCGGGCGGTGCAGATACTCGATGCGCACTTCCGGCGCCAGCCACAGCCGGACGATGCCGTCGCGCAGGCCGGCCATGAAGCCGTCGCCGTCCTTGCGCGGCAGCAGCCAGCACATGTACGTCGGCAGCTGCCACGTGTGGCGCGTGCCGTCGGCATCGACGGCATGCAGCGCATTGCCGACCAGGTTGACGAAATACAGGCGCTGCTCGGCGGCGTGCCATAACGGGCCTTCGCCCAGTTCGGCGCCCAGCGGCCAGAGGCAGTCGGGAATCAACCCGGTCGATGCGGCGGAATTCGATGCGGTCACAATGTCATTCAGGCAAGTTAATGAAGGCCATACCTTACCTGAAATCGTGACTGTGGGGTAGCGCTCTCATGCCGTCTGCCCGGCCCGCTCGCCTGCATCCCGTTCGGCCTGACGAAACGCCGTGCGTACCACCTGCAGCAATTCGTCGTCGTCCCAGGGCTTGCTGAGGAACTTGCTGATGGCGCCCCGGTTGACCGCTTCCGTCACGCTGGCCAGGTCGGCATAGCCGGACAGGATCATGCGCACCGTGTGCGGATACAGTTCGCGGGCGCGGGCCAGGAACTCGGTGCCGTTCATGCCGGCCATGCGCTGATCGGACAGGATCACGTGCACGTCGTGCGTGGCCAGCAGCTCCAGTCCCTCTTCCGCGCTGCCGGCGGCAAGGACCTGGTAGCCCTCGCGGCGGAACATGCGCTGCAGCGAGCGCAGCACGCCGGGTTCGTCGTCCACCAGCAGCAGCGTGCGGGCAGGGCGGGGCGGCATGTCGGGCGACGCCAGTCCCCGCCGTTCGCGCAGCAGCGCCGCCAGGTCGTCGGCGGGCAGGGGCTTGCTGAACAGATAGCCCTGGATCTTGTCGCAGCCCATATTGCGCAGGAACGCCAGCTGGCCCTGTGTCTCCACGCCTTCCGCGACCACGACCAGGTTCAGGCCATGCGCCAGCGCCGTGGTGGCGCGGGCGATCGCGGCGCTGCGTGGATCGCTGGTGATATTGCGCACGAAGGTCTGGTCGATCTTCAGCTTGTCCAGCCGGAAGCGCGACAGGTAGCCCAGCGACGAATACCCGGTGCCGAAGTCGTCCAGCGACACGGAAACGCCCAGCGCCGACAGCTCGTTCAGCTGCGCCTGCACCTGTTCGGCGTCGTGCATCATGACGGACTCCGTCAGCTCCACTTCCAGGTAGCGCGGTGCCAGGCCCGACCTGGCCAGCGCGGCCCGCACGACGGCCGGCACGGTGCCGACGGCAAACTGACGGGCCGATACATTGACGGCCACCGTCATCGGCGGCAGCCCGGCCTGCTGCCACGCCTTGTTCTGGCGGCAGGCTTCCTCGATGACCCAGTTGCCGATCGGCAGAATCAGGCCGCTGTCCTCGGCGAGTGGAATGAAGTCCCCCGGCGGCACCATGCCCAGCTGGCCGCTGTTCCAGCGCAACAGCGCCTCCATGCCGCTGACGTTGCCGTCCACCAGCGCCACCTGCGGCTGGTAGTACAGCTGCAGCTCGCCGCGCTCGATGGCATGGCGCAGGTGCACCTCCAGCGACATCCAGCGCAGCGCATGGGCGTTCATCTCGCCCGTGTAGAAATGGAAGCTGTTACGGCCGCTTTCCTTGACGTGCGACAGCGCCACGTCCGCGCCGATCAGCAGCGCGCTTGCCGTCGTGCCGTCGCGCGGATACATGCTGATGCCCACGCTGGCCGTCACGTACAGGTCCTGGCCGGCCAGTTGCACGGGCTGGGCGACCTGGTCCATCAGCTTGCGCGTCGTGACGATAATGTCATCCACCTCGGGCGCTGAAGTCAGCAGCAACGCGAATTCGTCGGCGCCCAGGTGGGCCAGCGTGTCGCCCGGCGTGACGACCGTGCTGACGCGCCGGGCCAGCTCCTGCAGCAGCGCGTCGCCGACCTCGTGGCCGAGGGCGTCGTTGATGCGTTGCAGGCGGTCGATGTCGAACAGCAGCAGGGCGACCTGGCGGCCGCTGTGGGCGGCCGCGTCCAGCGCCAGTTGCAGCCGGTCGTTCAGCAGGTTGCGGTTGGGCAGCAAGGTCAGCGGGTGGTGGTTGCTGAGGAAGTCGAGCTGCGTATGCGCTTCCTTCAGCGCGCTGATGTCGCTCGACACCGAAACGTAGGCACACACCTGTTCGCGCTGGTCGTGCACGGCATTGATGCTGATGCGCTCCGGGTACACCTCGCCGTTCTTGCGGCGGTTCCAGATCTCGCCGCGCCACTGGCCCTGCGATTCCAGACTCTGCCAGATGGCGCGGTAAAACGCGGCGTCGTGGCGGCCGGAGCGCAGCACGCGCGGGTTCTGGCCCATCACTTCGCTTTCCGTGTAGCCGGTGATCTGCTCGAACGCCCGGTTGACGGCGATGATGTTGGCCGCGGCATCCGTCATTGTGATGCTTTCCTGCGTGCTGTCGAATACCTGCGCGGCCAGGCGCAGCCGTTCTTCCAGCGCCCGCCGGGCCGTCGTGTCGCGCAGGATCGTCGTGAAGATGGGCACGCCGTCAACATTGGCCGCCGACAGCGCCATCTCCGCCGTGAACTCCTCGCCGCCCTTGCGCTTGACGACCATCTCGACGATGCGGCCGCTGTACGAGCGCTCCCGGCTCTGGCGGTAGCGCGCGACCCGCTCGCGGTGCGCGGGCAAAGACCGTTCCGACAGCAGTTCGGCGATCGGCCGGCCCAGCATTTCCGCTTCCGTAAAACCGAACATCGTTTCGGCGGCACGGTTGAAGTGGATGATGCGCTCCTCGTCGTCGGAGCCGATGATGGCGTCCGGCGCCGACTGCGTCATCGCCCGGTACCGCGCTTCGCTGGCGCGCAGGGCTGCGTCCGCCGTGCGGCGCGCCGACACCTCCATCTGCAACTGCGCCGCGTGGCGCTGGATGACCTCGTACAGGTTCATGTTTTCGTACGCAACGGCAAGCTGGGCCGCCAGCATGCGCACGAACTGCTCGTCCGTTTCGTCGAAGCACGGTTCGTGGCGGCGCGCGGCCACGTACAGCCACCCGTACAGGTGGTATTGGTCGCGCACGGCCAGGCCCATCAGATTGTCGACGCGCGGATGGCCGGCCGGTAGCGCCGGCATGTCGGCGCTCGTGCGGCACTTGCGCACAATCCCGCCTCCCTTCATCAGCTCACCGGGGAAGGCGCTGCGGTCCAGCAGCCACGGTTCCAGCAGCGCCTGGTCGATGCCGCGCGTTTCGATGTGCTGGACGGCGCCTTCGTTCGTGTCGAGCAGGCACAGTACGACGATATCGGCCTGCAGGATGCGCGCGGCCGCCGCGCAGAACAGCATCGCCATCGTGGCCGCGTCGCGCTGGCCGTTCAGGCGCAGGCTCAGTTCGTGCAGCGACGCCATCCGCTCGACGGTTCCGGGAACCTGCGGCGGCGCGACGGTGGCCGGCAGCGCGGGCGCCACGGCCTGGGCGACATCCTCCGGCACGGTCAGGTGCTGGCGCGCGTCGCCCAGCTCCAGGGTGACGGCGTCGAGAATCGACTGCGGGTCCGCCGGCTTGGGCAGCACGCTGCGCACGCCGCAGCTGGCGGCCATGGCGCGCAGCTCCGGCATCGAATACGTGGCGGAAAAGAAAATCACGGGCGTGCGTTCGATGTCCGGCGTGGCGCGCAGGCGCTGGACAAATTCGTACCCGTCCATCGTGGGCATCAGGATATCGGTGATGACGAGGTCGGGGCGGTGCCGGATGCACAGGTCGAGGGCCTGCGCGCCGTCCACCGCTTCCAGCAGCTCGTGCGGCGTGAAGCCGAGCAGGGTCAGCAGATACTCGCGGTTGGTCGGTCGGTCGTCGACGATCAGAATGGTGGCCATGTCCCCGGTATTCCTTTTTGCATTGATGCTACTCCCCCGGCCGGGCCGCAGGCGCACGGCTGTTGCCCAAAACCCGGGACAGACCCTGGTTTTAAGGCAACGGCTTGAAACGGCGCCGGAATGTCGGGTGGAGTGGCGCCAAATCCATTAAAATAGCGGGTTAGGAAACACGCAAAGGATTAAATATGTCTATCTCCAGCACCGAAGAAATCGTCGCCGAACTGCGCGCCGGCCGCATGGTGATCCTGGTCGACGAGGAAGACCGCGAGAACGAGGGCGACCTGGTGCTGGCCGCCGATTTCGTCACGCCGGAAGCCATCAACTTCATGATCCGCCACGCCCGCGGCCTCGTCTGCCTGACCCTGGCGGAAGAAATTGTCGACCGGCTGGAACTGCCGCTGATGGCCACCCGCAACGGCACTTCGTTCGGCACCAATTTCACCGTGTCGATCGAGGCGGCCGAAGGCGTGACGACGGGCATCTCGGCGGCCGACCGTGCCCGCACGATCCAGGTTGCCGTGGCAAAAAATGCAAAACCGGACGATCTGGTGCAACCGGGCCACATCTTCCCGCTGCGCGCCGTCAAGGGCGGGGTGCTGATGCGCGCCGGCCATACGGAAGCGGGCTGTGACCTGACAGCCATGGCGGGGCTGACGCCGGCATCCGTCATCTGCGAGATCGTCAAGGACGACGGCACGATGGCGCGCCTGCCCGATCTGCTGGAATTCGGCAAGGAACACAACCTGAAGATCGGCACGATTGCCGACCTGATCCACTACCGCAGCCAGAAGGAATGCATGGTCGAGCGTGTTGCCGAGCGCACCGTGCAGACGGCCTACGGCGAGTTCCGCATGATCGCCTGGCGCGACACGCCAAGCGGCTCGGCCCACCTGGCGCTGGTGCACGGTGAAGTGGACCCGGAACGCGAGTCGCTGGTGCGCGTGCATCAACCCGTCTCCATCCTGGACCTGCTGGAAACGGGCTCGACCACCCACTCGTGGAACGTGGCCGCTTCGCTGAAAGCGATCCAGGCGGCCGACCATGGCGTCATGGTGCTGCTGAACTGCGGCGAGACGGCCGACCAGCTGTTTGGCCAGCTCGATGCGCTGAACAAGCCGGAAGCCAAGCCGCAGGGCCGCGCCGCCAGTATGGACCTGCGCAGCTACGGCATCGGTGCGCAGATCCTGCGCGCGCTGGGCGTGCGCCGCATGAAGCTGCTGGCCAGCCCACGCAAGATGCCGTCGATGACGGGCTTCGACCTGGAAGTGACCGGCTACCTGGCCAAACCGGAAGCGTAAACTGCGCCGCGCAGCGCTCCGGGGTATCCTTCCAATTTCAAACCACACACTATATAAGAGGCGAGTCATGACCGTAGGAAGCTACGAAACCAATCTGAACGGCGAAGGCCTGCGCATCG